>UZAT01490736.1_pt1 | contig 12550 bp, 9 predicted proteins | sample 2160861 | NCBI WGS metagenome assembly UZAT01 (sample SAMEA5138306, study PRJEB28736) | viral metagenome | reverse complement strand
TGCCACCATCATCACATCGTAGGTGGCTTGGTTATACACCAATAGTTCGCCATTGCGGTCGTACATTGCTCCACGCGATGGGTACAGGGGCTTTTTGTAGAAGGCATTGCTGTCGGCAAAGTCACGATATTTGGTGTCTATTATCTGCAAATTGAAGAGTTGAACCAAATAGATCACAGCAATTATCGCCACCGTAATACCGATGATGATGCTTCGCTTAAAATATGGATCTTTGCTACTCATTTGCTGTAAATGTTTTGAACATAAAGCCGTCTAAGGCAAAAAGAAGAACCAGTGTGAGGACTATTGATGCAGCCCAACGCAAAAGGAGTATTTGTGGATTGAAGAGTGAAAGAGATTCTAGTGAATAGAGTGCTGTTTGATGAATAAAAATCATGGTAAAGGCAAACTTTACGAATGGGGCAGGGGAGGTATATATGCTGGGAATATGATCTTCCGACTCGTCTTTGGTGAAAAAAAGGCGCAATAGGGGTTGTCTAAGTGTTGCTATTATTGTGCTAGCAGCAGCATTGATGCCTGGGGTATTCAAGAAGATATCGATGATAAGTCCCATCAAAAATCCCATAATGATTACATAAAACACATTGCGTCCCACGGGTAGTTTCAGTAAAAAATAGATATACAGAAACGGAGTGGCCAAACCAAATATGCTTATTTGATTAAACACAAGCACTTGCAGTAGAATCAACACTGCAAAAAGCAACACTTCGTATAGGTAGTCTAGTTTCATTACTTTACACTTGTTTCGAGGTCCATTCGCTCACGGTGATATTTGTCATCTATGATGAGCACATGCTGCAAGGTGTGAAAATTGGTGGCCAAATTGATATTGAATGTATTGAAATTGTCATCTGGAGATATGCCCAGCTCCTTAGTGTAGCCTACAATTATCCCCTCGGGGAATATACGAGAAAACCCAGTCACCACTGTGTCGCCAACGGCAAACACTTCGTGCTTGGGCACTTCTCTCAGTTGGGCTTCATCGGCATTGCGACCATCCCAAGCTATAGATCCGAAGTTCTCAGAGTTTTTTAGTTTGGCTCCAAGTCTAAATTTAGGATTGATAATGGGAATGATAACGGCCGAGTGTTTTGACACATTTCGTACTATACCCACCATACCAGCCGAAGATATCACACCCATATCGGGCCTCACACCATTGAGCGAACCTTTGTCTATGGTGATGTAGTTGTTGAACTTAGATATACTAATGTTGACAACATCGGCCGGAATAAACTCAAATTGTGCAGGCACAATTGAGTCTAGGGTAAATGCGTTTATAGTGTTTGTATCGCCAATTAACGTAACAATTTGTTTTTTGAGCAACTGCACTGTGTGTTCTAATTCTGCATTGCGTTCCAGCAAAATATTATTGTTGCGCTTTAGGCTAAAAAACGATGTAACATTGTTTGACACCCCATAGAGTTGGCTGCTTACTTTGTTGGCCGACGACAAATAGACGCTTCTTTGGAAAGAGTTGTGCTTAAACACCAAAAATAAGCTGAAGGCAATCAATAGTATTGCCAGAAACCATGCACTGTTCCTTAAAAGATAATTAAGAAGGTTTCTCATAAATAGCTCCTGTGGTGTATGATGCGACGATTAGTCACATTTTTTATGAATAAAAAATGAAAGACTTACTCTTCAAGCTTCCGCTCTAGGTTGCTTTGATGTTCAGCAATTGAATGCAATTAGATGCAATTGAATGATTGAGTGTTTTTATCTCATTAAGAAGTTAAACTTATCGATATTTCTCAATGCAATACCTGTACCTATTGCAACAACGCGCAATGGATCTTCGGCAACATGAAATTGGATGCCAATTTTATCTGTAAATCTTTTGGCCAATCCACGCAACAAGCCACCACCACCTGTGATATAGATACCATTGCGAACAATGTCGGCATACAATTCGGGTGGAGTATGCTCCAATGCGCTCAATATAGCTGAGTCAACTTTTGTGATTGATTTCTCCAAGCAATGCGCAATCTCTTGGTAAGAAATGGGCACGTCCATTGGCAATGAGGTCATGCGGTTGGGTCCGTGCACAACAAAGTCTTCTGGTGGATCGGCTAATTCTGTCAACACCGAACCCACGTTTATCTTAATTTGCTCTGCGGTTCGTTCACCCACTTTTATATTGTGTTGGCGACCCATGTAGTCTTGTATGTCTTCGGTGAGATCGTCGCCCGCAATCTTGATAGATTTGTTGGAAACAATACCGCCTAATGAGATTACTGCAATTTCTGTTGTACCACCACCTATATCCACAATCATGTTTCCTTGGGGTGCTTCCACATCAATCCCTATTCCTAGAGCGGCCGCCATTGGCTCAAACAACATATATACATCTCTGCCTCCAGCATGCTCGGCCGAGTCGCGCACCGCACGAATCTCCACCTCGGTGCTACCCGATGGTATGCACACCACCACGCGAAGCGATGGAGAGAAAAATCTTCTTTTGTTTTTGTTGGCCATCTTTATCATACCGCGAATCATCTGTTCGGCAGCAGCAAAGTCGGCAATCACTCCGTCGCGAAGTGGGCGTATGGTACGTATATTATCATGAGTTTTCCCATGCATCTGTCTTGCTTTTTCTCCCAAAGCAATCATTTTATCTGTTTTGCGGTCGAGTGCTACTATAGAAGGCTCGTCCAGCAATATTTTTCCAGCGCTATTTACAATGATGGTGTTGGCTGTTCCAAGGTCCATCGCTAATTCTTGCGTGAATGAAAATAATCCCATGTCTATTCTATTGTTTCAGTATATTTTGTTTTAATGTTTAAAGTGGCGCACGCCCGTAGTTACCATTGCAATCTTGTTATCATTGCAATAAGCAATAGAGTCGCCATCTTTAATTGATCCACCTGGTTGTATAACCGCGGTGATACCTGCCTTGTGGGCAATCTCCACACAGTCGGGGAATGGGAAAAAGGCATCAGATGCCATTACCGCTCCGTCAAGTGAAAAACCCATGTGTTTGGCTTTCTCAATTGATTGGTTCAGCGCATCCACTCTTGATGTTTGTCCTGTTCCTATTCCTATCAGTTGTTTGTTTTTCACCAATGCGATGGCGTTAGACTTCAAGTGCTTCACCATTTTGTTGGCAAAGAGTAAGTCTTCGGTTTCATTCGCAGTTGGCGCAGTGTTGGTCACAACTGTCAAATCGGTTGCTGCTTGAATGCTGGTGTTTTTTTGTTCTGCAAGCACACCATTTAGCAACGAGCGATATTTGTAGTTGCGTCCGCCTGCTGTCTGTTTTTGTTTTAATATGATTCTGTTTTTCTTTTGCTTCAATATATCCAATGCTTCATGATTGTATGATGGCGCAATGATAATCTCGAAACTTAATTTGTTGATCTCTTCAGCTACTTCCATGTCAACTTCTCTGTTGGCAATGATTACTCCGCCAAATGCCGATATTGGATCACCCGCCAAAGCATCTTTCCAAGCTTGCAATAAAGTATCGCGCGAAGCCATGCCGCAGGCATTGTTGTGTTTGATTACTGCGAGCGAAGTTTCGTCGAAGTCTGCCATTAATTCAGTAGCAGCTTCTATGTCCAAGAGATTGTTGTACGAAATTTCTTTCCCATTTTGCTGTTCAAACATATTGTTGAAGTCGCCATAGAAGTATCCTTTTTGATGAGGGTTTTCACCATATCTTAGTTTCTTGCCGTCATTGGCTACCACTCTGAAAGAGCTTAAGTCGTCCCTGTCTGTGAAGTAAGAAAATATAGCACTATCATAAGCTGATGAAATGCCAAAAGCCTCTTTTGCAAACCACCTGCGATCGTTCAGTTCCGATTTTCCTTTTTTCTCCTGAAGCAAGTTTAACAATGCCCCATATTGGTTCTTTGAAGCAACCATTACCACATCGTTGTAGTTTTTTGCTCCTGCGCGGATAAGTGATATGCCGCCAATATCTATTTTTTCAATTATTTCTTCGTGCGATGCTTTTGACATCATTGTTTTTTCGAATGGATATAAGTCCACAATTACCAAATCAATTGATGGAATATCGTATGACTTAATGGTCTTTTTGTCCGATTCGTTTTCTCGTCTATAAAGTATGCCTCCAAATATTTTTGGGTGCAATGTTTTTACGCGTCCTCCCAAGATAGCTGGATGGCCCGTAACGTCTTCTACACTTTCGCATTCATACCCTAGTTGCTGGATATACTCTTTAGTACCACCAGTAGATATAAATGATACATTTAGTTGTTTTAACGTAGAAAGGATTTCATCCAGTCCGCCTTTATCATAAACAGAAATCAGTGCGTTCTTTATTGTTCTCGACATTATATATATTCAAAAGTTTTACAAAGATACAAAGGTATAAAATCTATCTATATTTCGCAGATGTCAACCGATAAGATTTAGAAAAAAAAGTGTAAGAAGTCGAAATCTAATATACTCTCTCTTAGAAAGAAGCATAGATAATTTTGTTTTTTTGTATATGGTGCATTGCTAAGTATATCTTCTTTTTGATTTATTGTAGTGAAATTGGAGCAAATGCAAAACTAAATGTTTATTTAGGTGTGAAATATTGAAGATGTTTCCGATAGAGAGATTTACTTGTCGCACCTAAGTTGCTAAAAGTGTGTGGAAGAGTGGTTTGCTACAAGCAGCGCTACTCCTAACGAAGTGCTAATTTGAAGTGTATTCACAAATTTACTCATTATTGCAGTTTGCATGTTTTATGCTGGTCTTAGGTACTATCAAAGCGCCCTGTCCGAATAGGTCACCTATAACATCACCTATAGCTTTGCAGTAGTGTCTTTTTGTTCCGTTGAATTAGAAACTCAAAGTATTTCAAAACATTTTCTACGTGGTGTTTTGGAAGAAACTTTATTTGATCATTTCCGATGCGGTGGATGCAGTTTTCAACAGATGAAAATCGCATCCACCGCGGTGTTTCGGACGACAAACACATTTTATTCCCTTTTACGACAAAAAAATTACTCATTTATGTTCTAATTTCTCCTTTCTTGTGATTTTATTAGCCATTCAAAGGATAAAAATCTTTATCACACTGTAGAATTATTTCGCTATCTGTTGTTTTTTCAATTCTCAACAGTTTTTTGTCTGTTTATGATATTTTTCTCCCATCTTCCCTGAAAAATGGTGCGTCATCCTTTTTTTAACCATTTCCTACGCGGTGTATGCAATTTTCAACAGATGATCGTCTAATCCTAAGCGGTGGATTTGATTTTTAACTGATAAGCAACACATTCTCGTGTGAAGTGAAAAATATAAGGGGTTGATTGTTCGAGATTGATAGGAGGACGAAATTACAGAAAGATGAATGGAGCAGATGAATCAGTTTTCCTTTCATAAATGAGTATTTTTTTCGATCAAATGTATAATTGTGAAGGAAAGTGACAGTTAGAATGCAGCTAGTTCAGTATATCTCTAAGAGCTGTATAAAATAATAGATAAACACATTAGTTTTGCAGGTGATCCACTAATTACTGTCTCGCATAAAAAAGGGTGACCAAAACTTATTGGACACCCTCTTTTTTTGTGCAGCACTGGTAATGAAAATACTAGTACTTATAGCCTTGTTCATATATTATTCCACTTCCCATCCTAGAGCACTTGCGCCAAGAACAGCAGCGTCGCTCTCTTTTAGTTGAGAGAATAGTAACTTCACTTTATCTTTATATATGCTAAGGAGATTGTTCTCCATATGTTCGCGAATTGGGTCTAAAATTAGATCACCTGCGCGTGCTAAACCTCCAAAAAGTATGATTGCTTCGGGGCTTGTGAAAGCAACAAAATCGGCAAATGCTTCACCCAATATTTGTCCTGTAAATTGAAATACTTCTTTTGCTAATTCATCTCCTTCAACAGCAGCTTCATATACATCTTTTGATGTAATAGTTTCAATAGGCTTGGTGCGTAGAAGGGAATTAACAGTTGGCCTCATATCTAAATACTCACGAGCTGTTCTTGCAACACCTGTTGCAGAGCTATATGCCTCTAAACATCCCGATCTACCACACCCACAAAGGCGACCATTAGTTCTGCGCATGATGATGTGTCCGAGCTCACCTGCAAATCCGTCATGACCATAAATTAATTCTCCGTTGGCAACAACGCCACTGCCAACACCTGTTCCAAGTGTAATAACAATGAAGTCTTTCATTCCTCTTGCAGCACCATAGGTCATTTCGCCAATTGCAGCAGCGTTAGCGTCATTAGTCAATGCAGTAGGAATACCAATTCGTTCCTCCATCATCTCCACAAATGGTATCACACCTTTCCAGCGTAAGTTGGGTGCGAATTCAATGCTTCCAGTAAAATAGTTACCGTTTGGTGCACCTACACCAATACCCATTATCTCCTTTTTAGTGCCCACTTCTTCGATGAGCTTCTCAAGAGCTATAGTAAGGTCGTCTAAATAGTCTCCTATTTCGGCATGGGTTCCAGTTTTGATACTTCCATTTTTAAGGATTTGTCCTCTTTTGTCAACGATGCCAAAGACGGTGTTTGTGCCACCTATATCAACTCCTATTGCATAAGGTTTATCAGTCATCATGTTCATATGTTTTATTTGTTATGAAATTAGAATTATTTGTAACGACAAATATAATGAAATTTTAGTAAAACAGTCAGCTAACTTCTTTATATTTCTCATTTTAAGAAGCTGTTTTGATGTGTTATATAACAGCTATTCATGTATCTTGTCCTCAATATGCTATCCTTAAAGCTTTTGTTCTCTTTTGATAGTGTTTTAAAATTGCATGGATGCTCCAAATTTAACATGCTAAATATGAATAGTATGAATTTTACAAGTACATTTGTTACTAAATACTGTAAACGTTAAAAATAAACATCTTATGAGACTTAGGAATATACTTTCTTTAGCACTTTTGGCTGTTTGTATCCACCTACAAGCACAAACTCAAATAATAGCGCATCGCGGCTTCTGGAAAACTGAAGGTTCTGCCCAGAACTCTTTAACAGCTCTGACAAAAGCCAATGAGATAAAAGCATATGGATCGGAAATGGACATATGGCTCTCTTCAGATGGTATTCCAGTGGTGTTTCATGATGGTCATGTTATGCTTGATGGTGAAAAGCTGAGTGTTCAAGATACTCCTGCCGAGATACTCACACGTGTGAAATTGAGCAATGGAGAAAACTTGCCTACATTAGAAAGCTACTTAGATACTTTTGAAAATTGTCATGACACAAAACTCATTATTGAGTATAAAACTCACAGAACAAAGTATCAAGAAGACGAACTAGTGGAAAAGGTCTTGAAAATGGTACGCGATAGAAATTTACAAAATCGAGTTGAATATATTTCATTTAGTTTAAACTTTGTAGTTAAAACTATTCACCTCGATCCATTGGCTAGCGTATATTACCTGAGTGGTAATTTATCGCCAAAAGTTATGAGGGAAATAGGTGCTGCGGGCATTGATTATCATATAGGGGTTATCAAAAATAATCCTCAATGGGTGAAAGAGTCACACGACTTGGGGCTGAAAGTGAATGTTTGGACTGTGAATAGTTCCGAAGATTTTCAACAGATGATTGACCTGAATGTAGATTTTATTACAACAGATGAGCCCCTTTTAGTAGAAGAAATGTTGAATAGATAATATTAATCATAGAATTATGGACTTAAGAGAACAACTTTTACATGCAATGCATGTTGCTATTAATGCCCATGGTAAGCAGTTAGACCGTAACGGGCAACCCTATATAGGGCATTGTTTCAGAGTGATGGCTGCTGGACAGACTTTGGAGGAGAAAATCGTTGGTGTATTGCATGATATCTTGGAAGACACAGCCTTCACTATTATAACATTATCTGCTGAAGGGTTTTGTGAGGAGGTAATTGATGCTGTGCACACATTGTCAAAGTTAGAGAATGAAGATTACGACCATTATATAAGACGTGTTATGAGGAACGATTTAGCAATCCGTGTTAAATTGAACGACCTGACCGACAATATGGACTTGAGAAGATTGAAAGAGTTGACCGAAGACGATGTTAAGCGTTTGGAAAAATACATTGTAGCTTACAATCAATTGACTGAGAATTAATAAATAGCATAATATATAATCTTTTGGCTGGAATCTACATTCACATTCCCTTTTGTAAGACACGCTGCATCTATTGCGATTTCTTCACTTCTACCAACGAAGTGGAAATGGACCATTATGTCCACTCTTTATGTAAAGAGATAAGCGACAGAAAAAACGAGTTGATCGATGATTGCGTTAAAACAATCTACTTTGGAGGTGGCACACCGTCACGTTTACAAAGGTTTCATTTCGAACATGTTTTTGATACTATTAGTGCCAATTATAGATTGGCCAAAGAGTTAGAGATAACAATTGAAGCAAACCCTGATGACCTCTCTTCTGGATATGTTGATATGTTGCACGAACTACCTTTCAATAGAATAAGTATAGGCATTCAGAGCTTCGACGACGAAGAATTGAAGTTTTTGAGTCGCAGACATGATGCAAATGGGGCAATTCAAGCAGTGAAGTATTGTCAAGAAAAAGGTTTTCACAACATTAGTATCGATTTGATGTATGGTTTGCCAAAACAAACCTTGGCTATATGGCAACGCAATCTTGAGCAAGCTGTAGCGTTAAATATTCAACACGTATCGGCCTATCATTTAATATATGAAGAGAAAACCCGCCTTTACTCTTTATTGCAAGCAGGCAAAGTAAATCCTGTGGATGAAGATAGCAGCCTTGAGATGTTTGAGGTGCTCATCGATACACTTACCAAAGCTGGCTTTGAGCATTACGAGATTTCTGCTTTTGCAAAGCCTGACTGCATTTCGCAACATAACTCATCTTACTGGACAGGACAGAAATACTTGGGTTTTGGACCCTCAGCTCACTCTTTTGATGGAGAGCATAGGTGGTGGAATGTGGCATCATTGCCAAAATACACTTTGGGAATTGACTCTTCGAAGCCCGACATTGAAATGGAGGACATTGATCTAACTACAAAATACAACGAATATATCATCACAGGTTTACGCACGGTATGGGGAATTGATTTGGAAGTACTCAAAGCTAAATTCGGAGTCGAGCTGTATGACTACTTCCTGCAGAATGCACAGCGGTATTTCAACCTTAACTATTTGAAAAGAACTGACTCCAATGTAGTGCTCACGCACAAAGGCATATTCATATCCGATGGAATAATGAGTGACTTGATGAAAGTGGAGTAGAGTAGGGTTTTTAGTTAGTTATTAAGATTGACCGACACCCCTAGTTTAAACAGTGTAGGATTGAGTGGATAGTTAGGCAATGAGAAATAGTTTGGCTTCATCACAAAATCAGCTATGTTGTACATCATAGCAAATATTCTGATCTGTTTCAAGTGCATATTTGCATATCCTGTCATAATGGGATAGTTGCCAATCTCTTTTTCGCGTTGATTGTAAAACTGCAGTAAAGCTGGTTCATAGCCCGGGGCATAATATTTTGTGTGGAGGTGAGCATCTACTCCTAGTTGCAGTGTCAAGACTTTCGCAATTTGAGTCTTTATAAATATATTTGAATAGGCGCTTAGCATGGGCACAGGAATAGCTTGTTCGTTGCTCGAAGTTTGATATACTACTGAGTTGTTCCAATTGAATATCCCTGCACTGAAATCTTGATCGATGCGTGCAGACACCACTTGTATGTTGTCACCTTCTTGAAAAGGTAGTTTGTTAACATCGAAATAGACAAAGTTTTGAATGTTTTCTACGCCTACACTCAGTGTGGTTTTGGTAGTTGGAACAGATAGTTTCCCCCCAACATACACCCTTCGAGTATCACCAAAATCGTTATTCCACCAGAAGTATTTAGAATGATATTGCTGTTCAAGAAATTTTGGTTTTAAGTTTTTGATATAAGCTTGACCACTCAAGTTGGCCTGCCTGCCAGCTATATTGAACATGGTCTCCACATTTCCATTTATTCTAAACTCCCCCAGATTTTCACCAAGAACTCCCAAGTCGGCGTCTGCATTGAAGCGGAGATGCTTGCCTTGATCTTTGGTTAGAATAGCACCAATGGTTGTGGCTTGTTGTTTATGTTGATAGCGGCCATCAGCTATGGTGTCAAGCAAGTTGAAGTTTCGAGTTTCGTGTTCAACAAATACGGTGAGTCCAAACTTCACCCAATCTCTAAAACCCTCGCGCATCGATAGAGCCAAAGTGTTTTTGAGTGTATTGAAACGTGTGCTGTCATCAACAGCCGATTGGTAGTAATGGTTTTTATATAATGTATCAATTGCTTGAACTGTGGTTTCGTCAGGGAGTGTTACGCTTGCTGTGTCGTAGGATAAGAAGCGGCGATGTTGTTGTTTGAAACGAGAGGTGAAAATAATACTCGCAACAGGAACAAACTCTTTCTCTCCTGCTTCAAGACTTGGCTCGTTGTATCCCAAATTATATCTTGCCGATAGATAGTATTGGTTGGTCTTCATCCTATTCCACGTATTTGTGAAACGTGTAGGAATATCGCGCGATGAGAAGTTTTGCTCTATTAACTCAGGGTTTGTTATAAAGGAAGAATCTGTGATTCCTCCATTTTCGAAATTGGTTGCTGATGTTTGTGAAGCATAAGCATGTACTTCTACACGGTCGCTTAGATAATTGGCGTAGGCCGAAAAGTTGTTTTGCTTTGCTGCTTGCGATGCATAGAAACCTTTGGCGTTGATGAAGTCGAGATCGAATCCTACATTTAAATGTCTGTTGAAATTCATTGTTAATCGAGTCTGCAATCGCTCTTCTTTGTCGATGTCTCCTCCAGCACGCTGATAGTTTATGCGAGAGTAGGGCACACGAGTATTGAAAAATAGCTGCTTGTCAACATCTTGGTTGTAGGGGTCGTAGGCATCGTAAAAGAAAAAATGACTGCTTTCGCCACGATCAAAAAATAGTTTAGATATTGCTGGTGATCCCAGATTGCCTAAATATCCCATTGCCACAGACTTTCCATCGGTAAGGGTGGTGTGTTGATAGTTATATAATACGGTATCGGGAACAGCCGAATATCGTTCGCCTGTTCTTTCATTGATTCTCCAATTGGTGAAACGTGGATATATTTTTGCAGAGTCGTTAGCTGCTGGAGCTTTTGTCTTTTTCAACTCTTGTTCTCTTTTAGATTGCTCCATAATTATATCGAGCGAGTCTCTATCTGTTGTTATCAGAGAAGAATCGGGTACAATGATATGCGGCTGTTGTGCAAACACCGTTGTAGCAAATAAACTTAATAAGCAAAGTATGAGTAGCTTTTCTTTCATCGAATGCAAACTTACATAAAAATATCTCATCCATTTATATGTTACCACAAATATCTCCCTTTTTTCATAAAATTTAGGTGTTATACCTCCTTTTGTTTTATCAAAGGAGCCCTCCATTATTGTAGTTTACTATTTAAGCTTGATGCAAAATTGAAATTGTCTTTATATGTTGTGTTTTTATTTCTAGTTAATGCTTTATTTGCATACCTTTGTAGGACTGTTAACAGTGTTAAAACCGATTACTAATAGACTTTTATAAAGTCGAAATCATATTATCAAATAACTTTTTTCTAATTATTATCTTATGAAAGAATATCAATTTAAGACCACAGGCAAAACTCGCACTGAACATGACCTGTTGGGTGAAAAAGAAGTGCCCTCAGAAGCTCTTTTCGGAATTCAAACTTTACGTTGCATCGAAAACTTCGACATTAGTCGTCAACTTCTATCTGAATACCCTCAATTTACAAAAGCTTTAGGCTTGGTGAAAATGGGTGCAATAAAAGCAAATAATGAGTTAAAGCTCGTTAATGATGAAATCACCAATGCTGTTGTGAGCGCATGTCAAGAGCTAATGGACGGAAAGCACACTGAGCACTTCCCCGTTGATTTGGTTCAAGGCGGTGCAGGCACAAGTGTGAACATGAATGCCAATGAGGTGATTGCTAACAGAGCACTTGAGATTTTGGGCAAAGAGAGAGGCGACTATCAGTTTTGTCATCCCAATGACCATGTCAACATGGCGCAATCTACGAATGATGCCTACCCAACGGCTATGCATTTAGGTTTGTTTATGTTGCACGACGAGCTTAAGGCTTCGTTAGAAAAACTAATCAAATCCTTGGAAAAGAAATCAATTGAGTTTGCCGATATCATTAAGATGGGACGCACACAGCTGCAAGATGCTGTACCCATGACCTTGGGCCAATCTTTTGGTGCATACATGGATGCAATGAAAAACGAATTGAAACGACTCAATAGAGTTTCGAAAGAGTTTCTCACCATCAATATGGGTGCAACTGCTATTGGCACTGGAATAACTGCAGAGCCAGGCTATGCTGAATTGTGCACTCAATATATCAAAGATATTTCGGGCTGGGACATTGTGTTGGCCGAAAATCTAGTTGAGGCTACTCACGACACCTCGTCAATGGTAGCATACTCTGCCTCTATGAAGATGGTGGCAATTAGATTGTCGAAAATATGCAACGACCTAAGATTGATAGCCTCTGGGCCAAGAACAGGATT
>UZAT01230172.1_pt1 | contig 12581 bp, 18 predicted proteins | sample 2160861 | NCBI WGS metagenome assembly UZAT01 (sample SAMEA5138306, study PRJEB28736) | viral metagenome | reverse complement strand
CTTATCACCCCGGGGCTGTTTCTGTGCTTTATTGGTTGGACTTTTTCACTTGTGCCATTTGGTACTATGTAAAAAGTCCAACACCCGAAAAGCCTTATTTTACGCGGATTTTCTGCCCCGCATAGATCAGGTTCGGGTTTTTGATGCCGTTCAGCTTGGCCAGCGCCGTGTAGGTGGTGCCAAACTGGGAGGCGATCCGGGAGAGGGTGTCGCCGGGCCGGACGGTGTAGTATTGCACCACAGGCTTCGGCTCCTCCTTCGGCTTCAGCAGCTCGTTGACCCGAGCCTGGACGGCCTCGTACTTATCGCCGAGGCTCCGCTTCCGGTCGGCACCGTTGCCGTGCTTCCCGTCGAGGACCTCCCGGGCCAGCTGGTCGATGGTCTTCTCCGGCTCGGGTGCCTTTTCCGGCGCTGCCGGCTCTGCAGGTCCGAGGATCTCCGCCGGGAAGTCCCGGTAGCACTCATTCAAGTCGACGTTGCCCCGGATGCCATCGATCCGGCCCTTGCTGGAGTATTGCCACATATCAAGGCTCGCGCCCTCATAGGTGCATCTGCTGTAATACTGGGCGACCCACTTGGTGAAGCGCTCCAGGCCCTTCAGGTGGTTGTTCCACCAGTTGAGGTTGGCGTATACGCCGCACCAGTAGCCGGCCGCCTCGATAATGTCGCCGAAGATGTTCGCCCGCTCGATCGCACCGGCCTGGGTGCCGTTCTCCTCCAGGTCCAGATAGACCGGATAGGCCAGCCGGTAGCCCTTGATCAGGCGCAGGACGTGCTCCGCCTCGGATCTGGCCTTCTCGACCGTGTCTGCGTAGCTGTAGATGTACACGCCGAAGGGGATCCCCAGGCGTGTGCACTCGTCAGCGTTGCGCTTAAACTGGGCATCGTCCTGTCTCTCCAGGTCCATACCGTAGCCGCAGCGGAGGATGGCGCCGTCGATCTGGGGCTTTACCTTCTCCCAGTCGATCAGGCCCTGATGGGTGGAGACGTCGATTAGTTTCCGCTTTTCCATAGCTTAGGCCGCCTCCTTCTTTTCGTGCTGGGTGCCGAAGTAGAAGGCCACGACGGAGGCGGTGATCACCATCACGTTGTCCGCGGTGATGTCGCCCCGCAAGGCCAGCACGGCAAAGACCGCGATCACCACGAAGGTCACGATGGTCTTCACCTTCACCAGGTTGGTCAGGTTTTTCATAAAGTTGCTCATGGTTTAGTCCTCCTTTACTCTGTTACTACTCCGTACTTATCGAACAAAGCCTTTACTTCTTCGTCCTTTAGGATTTTCTTTTGTTGTCCTTGGTTCAATGCATCGAAGACTGTCTGCAGTGCTTTTTGGGTTTCGGTGTAGACTTGTCCTGCCTTTTCGGTCCAGCTCATTATTCCACCCCCAGAATGTGCAGCGCATTGATTGCGTCCGCCAGCTCGTCCTGTTCCACAGGGTTTTCGGTTTCCTCATAGGTGTACTGGCAAGGCACAACGTCGACGGCTTCGTCATAGACTACGCCCGTTTCCACCTGCAGCAGCTTCATTCCCTTGTCGGAATAATGCCGGATCAGCGTGCCGTCTTTTAGCAATTCTGTTTTAATCATAGGTCATTCCCTCAATTCGCTTATTGGCTTAATTTGGTCTCTAACAAACCACCAGTTTGTTGCAGTTTTATAGCTATCCACCAAGTCATCGGGAACATATATAAAACCTGTACCTTCTTCAATAGGAGTTCTCCAAAATACGTATGCGTTGTTGGTCATCATTGAAACGTTAGGCAGCACACAAACTTTTGGCGTTCTAATAATGAGAGTATCCAGCGCATAGTCATTACAAAATGCACCGCTTGCTATGCTTTCTACGCTCCATAGATCGACCTTTTTCAAAGAATGTTGATAGCCTAAACCATATACTCCGACCTTTTTCACGCTTTTGTTCACGAATTCTGTGGCGGTTGCTTCGACAAGCCTTTCATCGTAAATAGTGCTTTTGAGATCCCCGAATACTGTCATTGTTTTGCCGTTAAAAAGCATACATTATCACCTCGCTACACTCCATTACTTCGTATATCGAATGGTGGCTGTTAATGTACCTGGTATACTCCCGCCGTCTACCCAAAAATTAAGAGTTGCACCATCAAACACGGGACAGGCGTACAGGTCAGAACCCCTGTAATATGGGGCAGGCGTGTTGTTATACAAAAAGTCTGCGCCTACAACCGTGTACGACGAACTTATAACATTGTCCCATGTTAATGCATCTGAGCCGACAGGGAATTTAATACATTTAACATATACAGGGCTGCCCTGCCACCTCTCTGTTGTGCGGTATTCCACCTCAGGATCCATAGGGGGGTTCTCAACATACCACGGACTCCATTTAGCGGTTAAATCCCAGCTTATATACTTAAGCCGGACTATTGATGTTGCATAATTTCCGATGGGGTACAGCGTTTGTCTACAAACGTTACCGCCATACGCATCCACTCGCATAGTAGCCGTATGAACGTTAATGCCACCAAAATCTGCGGTGTCCGCAATCCAATCCGGAATGTCTATGCCATACCAGCCGTTAGCGGTGATACCGTCCAGATCGGCTATGTCCGAGATTGTGATGTTTTTACCATAGCCACCCAAGCCGTAACCAGCACTATAGGCTAACGCCTCTGCCGCTGCTGCTGCTGCGTCGGCACACGCTTTCGCAAGGTCCTCGCCTGTCGTGTCGTCTGTAATGATATACATACAATTGGCCACTTTCTCAGGGAGTGCGTCATACTGCTCTTTTGTACCGGCCCAGAAGGTGATGGCGTCTCCAGAATTACTTTCCAGTACCCTGACCGACGTGCCCACGCACGCCAGGGCGTCGGCAGCTGCTTCTCTTGCCTCTGCCTCAGACTTGACGGCTGTGTCTGCAGCTGCTTCTGCTTCCTCCTTGGCCTTGACAGCTATGTCAGCGGACTCGATTGCCGCGTCCTGCTGGGAGGTGACCAGGTTGAACAGGTCGATCAGCACGTCCTCGGGTGTGGGTGCCTGGATGTCCTCTCCGGAGTTGCACCGGATGGAATACTCGCAGGCGATCCGTGCCGGTGTGGTGGTGTGCAGGCTGTCCGTGTATACGCCCACATATACGAAGTGAACCTCGGAGAGCATCGGCACGTCTACGGTGTCACCTACGAAGGGGACGTCGATATAAAGAGCCTTGCCTCCCTTCCTCCAGGCGAAGCGGGCGGTCTTCATCTGGGAGTGAGCCCACTCCTCGTCAAAGGTGAATTGGATATGGTAGTCGTTATTCCCGCAGACGATGACCGGAGTGCCATCCACCTGGGGGCGCTTGTTTGTGATGTCGATCTTGATGAGCATGATTTTTTCCTCCTTTACGGCGTGGGGGTGTGGTATTTCTTCAGGTCCCGGATGTCGTGTTCTGCTGCGGTCATGCGACCCTCCAGGACAGTGGTGCGGTCCTCCAACTTCCGGGCGCGGTCCTGGTTGCTTTTGGCCTTTTCCTCCACCTGTACCAGCCGGTACTGTGTCAGCTTCTGCGCTGCCAGAATACCGAAGAGACTACCCAGCAGGGTGCCGGCAAAGCCGAGGATTGCGACGATTATGGCTTCGGTCATTTCGTTTCCTCCTGTTATGCGGTCCGGCGCCAGACCGAGACCTGAATATATGGCGGCATATTGTTGTGGGCCTGGCCGCCTCCAGCCTCCACGGTGTCGTAGCCCATCGAGCTGCCATTCGAGGCCAGCCAGGCGTGGGTCCGGACGGTGCCCGCGTTGGTGTAGGTGCCGCCGTGGTTATGCTTGGGCATCTGGGCCTCCGTCAGGGTGACGGTCTTTTCGCCGCCGGTCACACCGACGTCGCCGTTGGCGTCCACCGCCCAGAGGAATGTGTTCTGGATCCGAGTCCAGGTGCCACCGAACAGGGTGGCGGGGTTGGTGTGGTTATAGGCCAGGTAGATGCTGCCCACCGGCCAGGCGGCCAGGGCTTCGCTCTCCCAGGCTGTCCAGGCTCCCGCGGTGTAATAGCGGCTGTAGGTAGCACCGCCGCGCCGGTAGGGCATCGCGGTCTGGCGGCGGTCGCTGGTGGTCAGCTTGGTGCTGTAGAAAATCGTCTCGACATACCAGAGCTGGGAGTCCGGGGTGTTCAGCGCCGTCAGGATCAGGTGCTCCGTGCTGGTGTTCGGGTCGATGTGGCTGTTGGCGCCTCCATAGAGGCTCATGCCGTTGCTGATGTGTGTCCCGTACTGATCATAGGCCCGGAGACCGATCTCGAAGGAGTTGGGCTTCTCCGCCACCTTGCCGATGGCCATGTTCTTCTGGCCCTTGCCCCAGTCCATCAGCGAGAAGGCGGTCGCCGCTCGGGTGCTCCGGGTGGCGGAGCCCATATCGTCGGCAGCCTCCACATCGATGTCGAAGGAGCTGTTGATGTCCGCGGCAAAGATGTGGCTGGCATTGGTGACCGCGTACTTGCCCGCCTGGGCAGTGATGGCCACCTCTGTGTAGCTGGTCGCTGTGGTCTTCTTATAGCGCAGTTTATAGGCTGCGCTGTTTTTGTTGTTCAGCGCGGTGATCTTGGCCGAGAAGGTGGCCTTGATGTAAGCGCCGGCAGGGTCTGCGGTGCCGTTCTGCTGGCAGCGCTGCACGGACAGGGCCGTGACCGCCGGCTTTGCATAGTCCAGCACCGTGAAGGACGCCGTTTTTGCGGCGCTGGTCCGGCCTCTCTTATCGGTGACCGTGGCGCTGACCGTGGTCGTTCCTGCAGTGTGCAGGACGTCCGTGGTGTTATCGGCGGCCGTGTAGGTCGAGCCGTTGGCTGTGGCCCGATAGGACGCGATGGGCGAGCTGTATGCCTGCCCACCGGAAACCCGGACACGGAGGCGCGAGAGACCTCTCACGAGGTTGCCATAGGTGGTCTGGTAGCTGGTGGCATCCGTGACCTGCAGGGTGCAGGTGGGTTTTACCGATGCCGGGACGTTGGCCGTGAAGCCGGTGTATTTCGTGCCGACCAAGGCGCTGCCGTTGTAGGTGTCGACATAGATCAGGCCGGAGCCCTTCGTGGCGGCCGGCAGCAGATCCATGAAGGCCAGCGGGATCGTCCAGGTCGTGCCTGTGGTCACTCCGGTGGCGATGGTGCCGGTCCGTGTGCCGAAGGCATAGCGGACGGTATGGGTGAAGGCGTCCGAGTTCCGGTTCATGTGGATGCTGATCGTGTCGCCGAAGTTGCCCACGTCGTTGGTGGTCTCCGGCCAGGTGATCAGCGAGGGCTGTGAAGCCCGGGGGATGGTGGTCAGTGCGCCGGTACCGGATCCGCTCTTCGTGCCGATGCTGGCGCCGTCGAAGGTGATCCCAAATTCCTGGCTAAAGCTGAAGCTGAAGGTCTTGGTGCCGTCAGCACTGTGGGCGATGGTGATCGACCCGCTGGCCAGGGTTTTGGTGGTATTGTTTCCGATGCCGATGGTGTTCGTGCCGCTGTACTTCGTGCCGTTGATGGTCACGCTCCAGGCCTTCTTGGCTGTGGAGTCAATGCGGCCGTATGTGCCGGAGATGAGCTCCAGCTTCCAGCTGACCACGGAGGTGTTTTTTCCGAAGTCCTGGCTGGTCAGATTCCAGGTGAAGCGCAGGGTGTCCCACTCGGTAACAGTTACGTTTCTATAGCCTGTAGTTGCCATTTACTCGCCCACCTCCAGGAAAGAAAGTCCATTATCACGGGGTACAAAGGCGAAGCTGCCAAACTGGGCCCGCTCCGTCACCCCGATCACGATGTTGCCGGTGTGGAAGTCTACGCCATCCCACCAGCCAAACTGCTGGCCGTTTTTCTCGAAGATAATCATGTCATTGTCAAGCGACAAGGTCATGGTGTTCTCGCCGGCCTTGATCGTCAGGCCATTCTGGCCAAATTCAAAGTATTTTGTCAGGAGCTCCCTGGTGACCTGCAGATCTCCGTCCACGTTCCTGGTCGCCTCTGTGGCCTCCGTAAACCGGAGGACGAGCGCATCAGCCAGCAGCTGGAATTCGTTCTGCACGGCCTGCTGGAAGGCCTCATAGTTGGATGTCTCGACATACCGCTCCAGAGCTGTGAAGACGATGCTCTCGCTGGTCTGGATCGCTGCGGTGATCATCTCCTGGCTGGTGATGTCCAGCTCGGTGATGCTTCCCTGCTGCTTGTTGATCTCCAGCTGCAGCTGGTTCATGCTCTCCTTGGTGCTGCTTTTGGTGCTCCGAGCCAGATCCGAGGCGGCCTTGACAGTGACGCCCAGGGTGATGACGGTGCTGCCGGGGTCCAGGATGTCCGGATCCAGCTCCATCAAGGGGTAGGTGGCGCTGAAGCCGTGGGGACTGCTCTGCAGCTGGATGTACCGGCCCACGACGAAGCGGGAGATGTCGCCATCTCCGCCCAGATCCACCGCCTTGACCGTTATGGTCTGGGCGAGCATCGTGCCCTCTGTGGACAGCTGGGTGAGCGCTTTGGTCTGCAGGTTCTGCGCCTGTGTGACATCATTCCAGTCCACCTTCCGGGTCACCCGCAGGCCGTTGTATTGTTCCTCGGCCGTCCGGCTGTAGATGATCAGGCCCTCCTTGAAAAAGCCGGGACTGATCTCTCCGTCCGGGAGATCCGCGAGGGTCAGGCCTTCCGCGCCGACCGGGAGGATGGCGGTGTAGGTCTCCGCTGCATCGGTCTCCGTTACCAGGTCGAGCAGGTTCTCCCCATACTCCACCGTCTGGGTGTTCGTGAGGGGCAGGTCTGCGTAGTAGTGGAGCACGGTGGTCTCTCCGCTGTAGTCCGGCAGCAGATAGCCACCGAGCAGCTCCTCCAGCTTGCCCCGCACCGTCTCCATGGCGGTGGTGTACTCGCTGGACTCGCGGCTGATGTAGTTGTTGGGATCTGCCACCGTTACCTCGCCCAGGTGGATCTGCTGATCCGGGCCGACCTGCCTGTTGTGCTCCTCCAGGATCCAGCCCAGATAGAACCGGACCACGTTGCCGCTGGCGGCGGCTTCCAAGTAGGCCGGATCTGCCAGCCAGTCGTTGGGGAAGGAGTGGGGCGGGATGATGCTGTCGTTCAGGCAAGCCAGGAGGCCCTCCGTCTCGATCAAGCGGGAGAGATTGAAGTCCCGGGTGTCTTTCCTTATGCGGCCCCGATAAATGCACCGGCCGCTCGCCTTTAGCTCCAGGACTCCGGTCAGCTTGGTGAGGGTGTGGGCATAGGGGTGATCGTCGTCGATGGTAAAAGACAAGGAGCCGGAGGACCCGACCGCCAGGTGGCAGTCAGGGGTCCCGATCCGGAGATCCTCGTCCCGGGGGTCGTAGATTGGCTTCCCGTTGAAAAGTATTTGATACATTACAGCGCCCCCTCCTGGTAGGTCAGGGTGATGCCGCCGGTGCCTGTTGTGACCTTGGCCTCCAGCTTGTTGATGCCCTCCTGGAGTTCGATGTCCAGGATCTTGTGGGTGCCGGGGACGAGGGTGACCGTCCCGCCGTTCCAGCGGAGGGTGGTCTCTGCCGTGACCGTGATGGTCGGGATGGCAGGCTTCCGATCGTTCACCAGGTCCAGGGTCCGGTAGGTCGTGGAGAGGTTGGTGACCTTGACCACGGTCTCAGCCTGCCGCAGCATATACGGACGGCAGGATGCCGTGATCGTGATCTGCCGCAGCTGGTTGTCTACCTTGTAATTTTTCACCACCAGGCGGCCCAGGAAGTAGTAGTCCGGGTCGCTGTCCAGGGTGATGCGGCAATACTTGCCGTTGAGGGCTCCGCTGACCTGCCGGTGCTTCTCCGCCCAGATGTCGCCCGGATAGAGGGCGAAGGTCCAGGTGATCGTCCGGTCTTTGTACACCACCCGGCCGGCCGGCTGCGTGGACATATCCTTCGCTCCGTCTCCGCCGGGGATGTCGATTAAATTCAGTTTAGGCTCGGCAGGCTGCACGTCCACCATCTGCTGGATCAAATGCAGATCGATGAAGCTATGCACCCCGCCGAAGTCCGTGCCTCTTGCCATTGTTATGCCCTCCCTTTAGCTGCCTGCAGCTGGCCGAGTTTGCGGTCCATAGGCTTCGCCAGACCGCCGACCAGGGCGTTGGTGTCCAAATAGATGCCCATGTCTGCGATCTCCTCCAAGGCTTCGAGGATGTCTGCAAGAAGGGCCACCACCCGGGCGCTGGAAGTGCCACCGATGGCGCTGTCCATATCCCGGGCCACCGCGTTGATCCATTTCCGGTTCTGGTGCAGGGGCACCACGGCCTCGGCTCCGTTACCTTCCAGCAGACCGACCTGGCCCTTTTCGAGGACCGCACCGGTCTCCAGCTTGGGGATCTGCGGTACCGAGATAGTCTTGATCCAGGTAAAGGGGGATATGCCCAGGATCGTGAGGTCTCGGATTTTTCCGAGGATTTTGTTGATCGTGTTAAATGGGAATGCTATGACCTTGTTGATGCCGCCGATGATGCCGTTCACCACGGTCTTGAAGACGTTGGCGATGCCCTCTTTGATGCCGTCGAAGATTTTCCCACCGGTAGAGAAGACGTTTTTCACGCCCTGCCAGGCTTTTGTGAAGGTGTCCTTGAACCAGGAACCGACCGCGCCGAAGGCGTTTTTGATGCTGGTCCAAATACCGGAAAAGAAATTTCCAGCAGCAGACCAGGCATTTTTACACCATGCCCAAGCGTCGGAGAAGGCCTTGCTTATTGCCTCTCCGGCAGCCTTGAAAAATTTCACGACCGGCTGGATCACGTTAGTGTTGAACCACTCGGCGACCTTGCTCCAGGCCTCCTTGATCCACTCCCAGCACTTGACCGCCGCCTCCTTCACAGTGTCCCAATGCTTCACCAGCAGGAAGACGATGGCGATCAGGGCGCCGATGGCCAGGACGACCAGAGTGATCGGGCTGGTCACGAAGGCCATGACCGCGCCGAAGGCCGTGGTGGCTGCGGTGGCGATGGCGGTCGCTATTGCCGCCGCGTTCTGCGCTATGTTGTAGGCGATAATCGCAGCGGTCAGGGTGCCGATCACTATGGCCAGCAGAGTCACCAGCGTCTGGTTTTCCTGCATCCATGTGTAGGCGTCCTTGAACCACTGGACCGCGCCCCCGAGCCACTCGATGAGGGTCTCAAAAGCGCCGGCGAGGAGGGGGATCAGCCGCTCCGCCAGATTGGCGAGCAGCGGGGCCGCTTTTTCGACGACCTCCGCGATCAGCTCCTTGCCCTTGGTGATCGCAGGCTCTACGGCCTCGCCGATTTTAGCCATAGCATTGTTTAGCTTGTCCTGGGCTTCGTTGGCAGCGATGACCTCCGCGTTGTTCTCGCGGTAGGCATCCGCAGACTCGGAGTATAGGCCGTTCAGGGTCTTGGTGATCAGCGCCTGCCGCTCCTGCTCGGTCGTGCAGGCATCCAGCTGCTCCTGGAATTTGTCCTCGTTCACGCCCGCCCAGTTGAGGGCGTCAGCAAGGCCACCGGTCAGGGCGCCGGTTTTGGCGGTCTCGTTGGCCGCTTCAGTCAGGCCCTCGATCGGCAGACTGTCTCCGAAGGTCGCATACACGCCAGTGCAGATCTTGGTCCAGGTGTTCAGCTCCTGCTCGTTGTCGGTCAGCATAGCCAGGTGGTTGGCTGCTTCGACGGCCTGGCCACTGTCGCCGAGGACACCGTTCAGGGCCTCGTAGGTTCCCCGGGCCTGCTCTGCGGTGAAGTTCTGCGCCTCGAAGGCTGTGGTCAGCTTGCCCTGCTCGGTCCGGTATTCGCGGGTCGTCTCCGCGATGCCTACCAAAGCAGCGCCGGCCGCTGCAGCGGTTGCAGCTACACCGGCAGCAAACTGCCCGACTTTTTTGACCCCTTCGATCATATTCTGGCCGAGCTGTTCGGCCTCCTTATCGGTGTTTTTGAGGGATTTGTTGGCTGCTTCGGTATCTACGAAGACGGAACCGACCAGCCGGAAGATTTCAAGAGCCATCAGCAGCGCCTCCTCCCAGTAGCTCTTTTTCTACTTCGTCCAGTTCTGCCAAGATCTCGGCCGTGGATCGGCGGTCGATGTTGGCTCCTGTGACTCTATCCTTGTAATCTGCAAAGCTGACGAAGTTCTCCTGCCCCATGAGGGGAAGCTGGACCACCCACTGCTGGAAGAGACGATCGTCTCGCTCCTGCTCCATAGCCTTGAGGATCAAGGCGCAGCCGGTGTCTGCGTCAAGCTGCAGAATATAGTCGATGTTGTGGTATCTGTGCAGCAACAAGTCGAGAAGGTCTACTTCATCAGCTTGGCTGCAGACTTGAAAAAAGCGCCGAGGTTATTCTCCCGGGCCAGGTGCTGGCAGTTCTCGATCAGGACGTCCAGGTCGAGGTCAGCGACCTCCTCCGGAGTCATCTCAAAAGGACCGGCCAAAAATTCATAGATGGCAGCCTCTCCGCCGTTCTCGGTGGCAGCGTCGAAAAGCTCCCAGATGATGTCGAAGCCACGGTCCCAGGCTTCCTTGGCGCTGTTAGCCTCCTGGGCCAGGGCCCGGAATTTCTCCTTCAGGCCGAGCTTTTTCAGGCTTCGGCAAAGGCTGGGGACGTCGCTGGTTTTCAATTTACGCATGAGGGTGATCCTCCTATACAAAAATGAGGGGCGGCGCTATGGCCGCCCCGGGTTAGTTCGCTGTGGTAGCGGGTGCGGTGGTGATGCAGGCGTACAGATCGGACACCTTGCTCAGCCACTGCAGAGCGTTGAGGGTCAGCTTGGGCCGTGCGGTATCTTTGGAGATACGGCCCACGACAGAGCCGGGATCGTCATCTGCATTGATGTCGCGGTATTCCCGCTCGACGACAAAGGAGCCGCCGCCACGGGTCAGGCCCACCGGCTTCGCATCGGCTGCAGTTTTACCGATGTAAAACTTGCCGACGCCCAGCAGGATCTCACCGTTTCCGGCCTGCAGGCCGTCGCCGAGGGTCAGCTTCCAGGGCTCGGTGCGATCACCGGCGGCCAGCTTCTCGTCGTCGTACAAGCCCTCGAATTCCAGGGCGGGCGTGGTCTCGTTCTTCTCCTCGAAGGTCCAGTCGGGGTTGGATCTGCAGAAGGCCTTCTCCAGTTCGATCTGGACAGACTGGCCGCCCTTGGTCTTGCCGACCCACTTGACATATCGGACGTCGGTGTCGAGGACCTGGCCGGCGCCGGTCAATACGTTATTGGCCATAGATTATTCCTCCGTTTCATATAGCTGCACCAAGAAGCGCAGCTGGATGTGTTGCAGTGTTTTGTCCGGGTCCTCTATGTTGTAGCGGTTCTCCCGGAAAAATGTGGGGTAGATGGGGGGCTGGGGTAGGTTGGTGTTAGCAAAAAGCCGCTCGATCTGGTCTGCGATCTCCTCGATCCGCTTCGGATCCGGACCACGGTCCCAGAGGTCGACCTCCAGCTCTTGGTCGTCCCGAGCATCAACAAAGGCCACGCTTGACAGCTCAAAGGTTTTATACGGGAAGGCCGCATCCTTTGGGGCTGCCCGGTGGTAAGTGCTGCCCGGTACGGTTTGCAGTTTTGAAAATATCAGCTTCCGCAGGGTTGCCGTCTTGCTCATCGGTCATCGCCTCCTCCAGAGTATTCCTCCTCGCTTATCAAGCGGAGGGCCTTTGCTTCATCTTCCAGGGCGCTCAGGTACTGGCTCTCGATCTCTACGATCTGCGCGATGTTCTGCTGAGCGCTGTTTCTCAGGATCTGGCGCTTGGGCTGCTTGCTGTCGCCCAGCTCCTGCCCTACGCCGTACCATGTGTCGTGGGTGACGCCGACCTCCAGGTGAGGGAGCCCGGTCTTCGCCCAAGGCACGTTATAGAGGAAGGTGGAAGTCCGGCCACGGACGCGTCGGCTCTTTTTCAAGCCCGGCAGCTTCATGGCTGCGCTATTGGCCGTCCGGACCAGGTACTTGCCGACGTCCCGGAGTGCCGCCCGGGTGAGCTCCAGGATGGTGTAGGCGGCCCGATCCACCGAGCTGGTGTACTCGATGCCGTTCCTCCGGAAGCGGACCACAGACTTGGGGACACTCATGCCGGGTTCACCTCCCGGTAGACCGTCAGCTCCAGCTCCTGGCCGGATCGGTAAGTCCGCAGGACGCGGTAGCGCTGGCCGTCGTGTTCGACCAGGGTCTCGCCCTCATAGTCCAGATAGTCGGCAAGGATGAATTTCAGCTCCGGCTGCAGGCCGACGGCCTGGGCCTGGTAGAATTCCTTCTGGCCGATGCTGCCCAGTTTGGCGAATACCTCACGAGCAGCCTCCTGGATCACGGGGTCACCGTAGTCGTCGACGGTCTGGGTCACCGTGATGAGGGTCAGGATCTCATTCATCGGTGCCCTCCTCCGCCTTCCATCCGTAGCCCTCCGCCATCATCAGGCAGGCCTTCAGCGCTTCATAGCGCCGGAGCCACTCTGCCGCCTTGGCGGGGTCGTCGGTGTTGGTAGACCGACAATAGAGCTTGATGGCGTTGAAGATCAGCGGATCCTCTTCGCCAGCGTGGACGATGCCCACGATCCGGAGATCGGCCAGGGCGGCGTCGATGTCCGCCTGGAGATCCTCGTCCAGCTTGTTGTGGCTGCGCCGGATGGCGAGCTTGATTTTTTCCAGAGTCGTCATGCGGCTCCTCCTTCCTCATAGG
>UZAT01133073.1_pt1 | contig 12609 bp, 26 predicted proteins | sample 2160861 | NCBI WGS metagenome assembly UZAT01 (sample SAMEA5138306, study PRJEB28736) | viral metagenome | reverse complement strand
CGATACGGTTGTGAGCCTGCGTTTACCCAAATTCTGTCCTCGTTTCTTGTCACATAAGTGTTGCCAAAGGGAACTTTACCGTTATTGCTTCTGCGACGACCAAAATCATACTCGTTAGTATAATCCATCCAACATTCTGCGTAGATTTGTCTAACGCCGCCTTTGTTCATCCAAATTCTGCCGTCTTTGCTCATCCAAGTGAGCCATACCTCTGGGAGTAATGTTTGGTCAAGTTTGTAGTTTGTCATTTGTTTTACCTCTTATCAATTTTGTTGTTTGTTTATAAGGAGTGAGTATTTCATCACTCCTCATCCTCATCTTCATAGGGAATATAAGCACCCTCGGCATCGACCCAAATCTTTACCTCGGCTCTTTCCGTGAGCAGACGGCTAATTGCAAGCTTGATATCTTTTCTGCGAATGTCGTTAAAGATTTCCTTTTCATCATCTTCAAGTTCCACGATGACTTCACCGTACTTGTCACAGAGCAACTTGCGATTATGGTCAATGTAGTATGTCATACCATCACCGAGCACAGTTTCTTCGGTAGGTGTTATACCCTTGGTCATCAGAGTGAAACAAGTCTGCATCATCCTCTTTGCTTTTGTTGTGTCATTGGTTGCATTGTAGCAGATTTGTGCAAATGCAATTGCTGCCTGTCTGTCTGCCTCACCATTGTAGTAGAACTTTTCTTTCGTTCCGTCGGGAAATTCAATCTCGTCAATGCCGAGATTCATATTGGGTGTGTTTGCGAGTTCTGCCATTGTTTCGATGAGGTTCTTGTTGTTGTTTGTGAGCTTTGTCATATGTTTTCTCTTTCTCCCCGTGTTGCCGTTAGGTCAGCATTATAATTTTAGTTAATCATTTTGTTGTGTGTTTGTCAATCTTAATAGATTTCCATTTCCTGTCTCGCAATCATATATGGCTTATGCGTTCTCCAATTTGCACTACCATCGTTTGTGTATCTATAAGTGTGTATGCAATGATTTTCATCATCATATTGCACCTTGACAAATATGATGCCATTACACATTCTCGTGTCAATAGGATAATCAAGTGCATCCCACTCGTCTTTGGTGATGTAATGGCTATTTTCTCGATACAAGAACACAACCTTTTGGTTCTCCCATCCACCTTGCAACTCAATGCCACGGTATGTTCTCAACCACGCTTGATAATCTTTGTCGGTTGCAAATGCTATGCCGTTGCCGAAGTATCTGTAATTACTTCCATTAACTGGGTTTCCAAATTGATCCACAACATAGCGAATAAATTCTCTCTTGTAATCTTTGGTTGTGTATGGAGCATAGCGATTGTTAGGGTTTGTGTATTCCCAAACGGACACCTCTGCCTGAAATTCAACAGCACCATTGGCACACGCTCCACAGTGTCCCCAATCGCAGAATGTTTTCAACTCTTTGCCAAGATACTTGAATTCTCCAAGAGGGATATATCCCCACGCACCACCGCTTGTTTGACAACCGATGCCGTTATCTTTCTTCCAAATGAATGGTACATAAGGACTTTCACAGATGTAAGCCTCGTCATCTTCGACTTTCTCTATGTGTGCTCGTCCGTAATACTCGCCGTATTCGTTAGTGTAACGCACTCTATCTCCTACTTGCGGAGCAATGGTTGAACGGCTGCCCTCGATTAATTTGACATATTTGTTTGCCATCTCCACATCTGATGTGTGAAGATTGTGTTCACAAGTGAACCTACCGTTGATTTGTTTTAATGTTTCAAGTGTATACATTTATTTGTCCTCCTTTTTTCTTGCTTGTCCACAAAGTGTTTGCACACAACCGTACAACCAGCCGTTAATGTATTCCTTTGAACCACATTGGATCCATTCGTTAACATTTTCATAGTATACATAGTACACATTGTTTATACGAGTAATGTTACAAGGTTCAAAGTGCGTTTCAAATGCTGGATAATTATCAAATAAGTGTCTGCAATCTTTCATATTCAGTTCCTACCTTTCTTCGCTTCTGCGATAATTTCGTCTGTATTATTTTCAAGCAAGTACATAAAGTCTTGCCAACGACTTTTGAATATGTCCATTGCAACACGGTTTACGGCTTTGTAATCAAGTGTGCGACTACCACAACTCAAATCACTTATAATTTGCTCAAATGTGATGGGATCGAATATGTTGTCGCTTGGGTGTAGATCCTCGTTTAGTTTCCATTGTTTTTCGCTCATTCTGTTGCCTCCTCTTTGTTGATTTCTCGTGTTATGAACGCTCTGAACTCGGTGATATTACGGAAAACATTATCAAGTTCACCGTGTGAATTGGGGTTGCAACAGTATTTGATGCCGTGTATCACTCCATTTGGCGTTCCAATGTCTGCGACACACTCTCTAACTGTGAATACATCATTGATGTCAATTTGGAAGTCCCACCACTCCAAGTGTTTACCAACCAACAACTCAAACTTCTTGTGAAGCCAATATGTGTTCCAAGTACCACGCTCCTTTTTGTGTTCGAGATATTCTTTGCGAACTCTCTGCATTTCCTCGCATAGGTCTGTAATGAGTGCCTTTTTATCTCGGTAGCAGTATGTTGCTCCAGATTTATGGTGGTATCGGTTCATTGTTGTTCCTCCTCTAATTTGAATTCTTCGGCTTTCATATCACTTGCAGACATAAAGTCTATATACTCGTTGTTGTACAGATTAGCACCACACCACCTTGCGATGTACTCATTTGGTGCGTCAACCATATAGGTTGGTGAGTGCTTTGTTGGATCTTCGAGTGTAACTCTGTACACACTTATTTCCGATCCATCGGAAAAGTCAAGCACAATTCCGTTTTCCAAGTGCAAACGCTGTTCGTTGCTTTTTGCACATTTGATTGCGTAGAGCAGTTTCCTGTACTTGCTCATAAATAACCATTTAAGTCTGTTCATTTGCGTTCCTCCTTTTCTTTCCTCTCTTCTTCAAGGCATCGTTTACAGTTATCAGTGCAGTTCGTGACTGCATTACACATAGGACAATATTTGCTCATTATCAAGCTCCTTTCTTTTATATTGCTCCGTAGTAAAATGGAAGTTCAATTGCATCATTTTCGTCGAATGTCGGAAGTGTTGTGCCCTCTGTCGGTGCAATATCGTTATACAAATAACCTAAATCTCCGTATGCGTAATCGTAACGATAAAAGTTTCCAAATCGGTCAACGGCAATCTCGAAATCCGTGTTCGTATATGTTTTATCGGCATATACAGAGGAAATGTATAACGCACCTGCTGGGACAAATGATACTTCAACTCGCCTTTTGTAATATGAGTAATTGTAGTTGTATTCTTGCTCAATATACTCAAAGTATTCGGATTCGGCATCAAACATCTTCAATGACTTGGTGATGATGTCGTGCATATCTTTTATAGACACATACTCGTGTTCGGTATGTGGACTGTAATATCCACTTGACAAGTTAACTGCCGCAACACCAAGTTCTGGAGCAATTACGCTAATGTCAGAGAATGTGCCATATGCTTCTTTGAAACCAAACTGCTCAACGAATTTTGTGAAGTCTGGGTTATCGCATTTGTAAAATACACAGTCATTGTTCCCCTTTCTATCGTATTCGACGATGTATTTGAGATTGGGAATATCGTGGTCTATTATATACTCGATAAAGGCATTTGCACCAATACCACCAATCTCCTCACCCATTGTGAATAGCACATACGGTCGGAATGGCAGTTTGTTGAGCAGTTCGAGAATGATATACACCCCACAACGATCGTCGCCACCGATACCTTGCGGAGACATCATATAATTGCCGTCTTTGGAGTAACAGATGATTGACGGTGTGATTTTATGCACGGTATCAAGATGGGCAATCAACATATACGGAGTGTCGCCCTCTGCATAAAGGAAGTCCTTTTTGTTATGCAGATTACCTTCTACATAACCAAGTTTGCACAATTCAGTACGCAGAGCATTTTTCAGTTTTGCGTCAGATAAGGAAAAGATTTTTTCGATATTCATTGCTTACACCTCCTCAATGAATTTGCCGAGTATGTCATCGTTCAAGTAGTCACCATATATTTTGCCGACGAAGCAGTTAGGAGAGAACCACCAAGCATTCCCATGGGTTTTTATTTTAACCTGACAACCCCTTTCATCTTTATCAACAATTCTTGCAATGCGGTTCGGATACTTTTGCACCATATCTTCATTTACATAAAACCTGCATTTAGCGAAAGAATCCGCCATCAACACATAATCTCCGACTTCATAGGTGTCTTGTGAAACAACCTCAATTTTACCACTCAGTCGCTGTGTATTTTGGACATTGTTAAAACCATCTTCGCAATACCAATTGCCTCTGAAATACCAAGCATCACTTCTCAAAATCCACTTGTTACACGCCGCACATAACACATACTCATTACTTGCGTAATCGCACACTCTAATAGTAGTACCATCTTCCAGCTCCAAAGTATGAATTTCGTCAGTAATCGGCTCATATCTGTCGTGGTAGTCGCAGTAGAAAATACAATCGGTGCAATACATTGTGCCGTCAAATATATGTCTTTCGTCCTCGTCTTCGATATATCGACCACATTGACTGCATATTGGTTTAATGCGATGCTCGTCGCATTGGAGCCATCCCGTACTATCGCCATATGGATTAAGTGGTTCGCCACAATGAACGCAATATCCTTCGTGACCAATCATCATAAGATTGTCGAGGTCAATGCCGAAGTTTTTGCAGATGGAGATTGTGGGCTTTTGGTCTGACATTTCATAATCTCGGTAATGAGCACTGCGTTCATCGGTTTGTACAAGAGCCTGAACTCTGTTTGCATTTCGACTAAATGTCCACGAATTGGGTATATTCTCGATGGATGAGATGATGTACTGCAATGTCTGACGATAACGAGTGATGTAAGTATCTTCATTGTTCGGATAACATTTGCCCGTCACAAGAATGCCCTCTTTGTATTGGCAGCACATTCGGTTGAGTTTCTCCTGCCGATAATATTCATCTCCGTCATATGTGCTCGGCAATGTATAGAACAAAAACGACGGCTCATCAAGGGCATATGACAAACAACCTTGCTTACGACAACCGCTATACGAGTTGATACCGTGTTCGTGGAAAATGTTGTGGGAATTGATATAGTGGCAACTTAACCACGAATTGCCGTTACTCATAAGCATAAAGTCACAGAAGTGCAAACTAATCATCGTGATTCTCTTGATGGTCAATTCCGACAAGGCATCTGCAAACCTCGCATACATCTTCTCGAAACTTTGGTAGTTGCGATCTCCCTCTTCGTGCTCATCCACAAGAGTTGTGATGTCAACAATTGTGTCATCGTACATATGATATTGAGTACAAGCCTGACGAACAAGTTTTGTGATTTTTGTGCCGATTTTAAGCATACCTTGGATTTTCCTATGAAGTTTTGATGTGTCAGAGCGGCGTTTAATATACTCGACAAACTTCTCTGTAAGGAAACCTGTGTTGTCTTGATGTGCGCTTAAGGCTTCGTAAATTGCTACGAGGAATCCATCGTATGAGTTATCTTTTAATTTATTACGAGCATAAACAAGTATTGCTTCGAGGTATTGTTTTGCCGTTAAGTAGTTAATTTCGCGGACTTCGGTGTGAGTGAATACAATTGCTTTGGCTTCCTCGTTCCAATAAGGGTGCTTACGGAACAAGTCCATTTGTGTTCTCTTGTTACGGAACCAGACTTCAACATTTTTTCTTACACCACGCTCTGCAAATGTGCCGTCAATTTGAAAATCTTCGAACACTTTCATTGCGAGCTTCGTGTAGTAAGTGATTTGGGCATCTTCTGTGGGGTACTTAGCGAGGAATTCTGCATTCTTACTACGCAGATTGTCCTCTGTTGTCTTTGCGAATACTTCAATAGCTGTCAAGTTTTCCATAATTTTTCTCCTTTGTTTATGTGAATTTTTTGGGTTACATTTGTTCGCATTGTTCCATACGCAGATCTCGTATGAGTTCGTCAACCTCTTCGGTATCTTCGGTGAAGTCATCGGCATAAGCCCAATTGCGTGAGCCTGTCTCGGTGTCAATGAGTTCACAGTTAAGACCGTTTTGGCAGTTTTTCCATATGAAGTCTTGCACCTCATAGAAGTCGTCGGTTTCAAGGCTTTCCATTAAGCCTGCGAAGTTGGTGCATAGGTAAGCGTTTGCTTTGTAGCGCATATTAAATTCTCCTTTCGTTTTGTTCTTGGGGTGTGCTTTTAAGACAAGTGCATATTGCACTCGCTAATTCATCAAGTGATTTTGCCCAACGGTTACGGTAGCCTCGGTAGTCTTTCTCGTTGTCGGCGTATCTGTACATATAAGGGCCAAGGAACGATACACAAGGTTCTTCGGTGTTCACATATACAACAGATCCGTTTGCGTTGTTGCGTATGAAGCCGCTACAACCTCTCTTGCTTCCGTTGATTGAAATGTTTTTAAGGGTGAACTCCAAGTCCATTCCGTTGGTGTGTTTGTTGATTGCATTTTTGAGTTTTGTTGATAAGATTAACATTTTGCATTCCTCCATTTTTGTGCATTATAAAAGGGCTACCCATTTGGGCAACCCTTTAGATTGTGAATATTTCACCAAGTTTTGTATAGATTTCATCGGCGTTATATGCATCATTGTACATAACCTCGTATGCTTTTCTGTATGTGGTGAGATTTGCGAACTCAAGGATAATGTCCTCAATAAACTCGTCGGCATCATCAACCACATCTTCGTATGAATAAGTGTCATAGTCATACAAGAAGTCGTTGATTTGTTGGGCAAGTTCTCGCTTGAAGCCCTCACCGAGTTCGTCCCATATGTGGCTATAAGCACCGATGCCGTATAGGTGTTTGATGCCGTCAACGGTTTGGATATCCTCGCCCTCCCAAATGTACGGCTCGTCATCGTCCTCGTACTTAAGACGGAACTCATCTTTGGTCACATCATAGAGCATTGGTGAATCCGCACCTTGACTGAACTCGGCTTGGAGCTTTTGGGCTTCTTCGAATGTGAAGTATGGTGTTGCCCAACCGTTCCAAAGCCTCCCACTTGTGTAGCCTATATAGGCGTTTGGACTCGCATCTATTGCGAATATTGATTTTCTCATTTACAAAACTCCTTTCGCTTTTAGCAAATCATCAAGTGTGTATTTGCAAGTAATTACATCACGAACTGCATTGTCTATCTGCATTTCGGTTTCGTAGGAAGCAAGCAATTTGCGCAATGCTTCTTCACGCTCATCTTTTGTGGTTCTGCGTTTAAGCAGTATACACATATCGTACAAAAGACTTACCTTTTTGTCAATCTGCTCTTCAATGGTACATTCGCAGTTGCCGTTAATGAACTCGTCTACCAAGTATTCTCTTGACATTTAAGCCACCTCCTTTCGTGTGTTAATGATGAACTGCCAAGCCTCTTTGCTTGTGGCGAATGTGTGAGCGTAGCCGTCTATGGTTACGATGTACTGTTGGTTTGTGCATTTGAATGTGATTTTCATTTGTTTTCGCTCCTTTCAAGTTTGTTCATAATTGCTTGAAGTTCCTCAAGGTCGCTTATGCATTTAAGAGCGACCGTCTTTGCCATACAAGCAGGTTTGTTTATAAGTTCCTTACGAGCATCTTCGTAGTATCCGTAACGAGCAAGGTCATACCACTCATAGCCCCACTTTTTCTTAGTGGAGCAACGGATATCGAACATTGTGTTGAGAACCTCGTTCATTGTGTCGAACACGCTCATTTGCGTGTTGAAGTTACCCTTTGCGGGTGCGTAATTCTTTACCTTCGCTGAAATTCTTGCCATTATAATTCCTCCTTGGTCGCAACCTTAACTCCCTTTCGGTGAGTGGTTTAATGCGAACCTTAATTGGCTTTGATTTGGGATAGGATTGCAGTTTCGTGTGCTACTGCGTTTGCGTCATTACGGTTGATTGCGGCTTCAAGCATCTTTTCGTGGTGCTTGGACATAAGCGCATTGCAGATTGCTCTGTATTCGTTTGCAGTCATTAATAGTCACCTCCTTCACATTCGTACTCGTCATCTTGCCAAGCGAAATTGATGCGTTCTTTGAGTTCTGCGATGTCTTGGTCAAGTCCTTCGAGTTCGTACTCGTCTGTGCATTTAGCACGGCGTTCTTCGAGTTCTTCAAGCCTCTTTTCGAGGGTGTGTGGGTTTTCGTACTGTCTGTACATAATGTTGCTCCTTTCGTTATTCGAATGTGTATGCGTGGATTTCATCGCCAAAACCGATGCGATATTCGGTGTCATTCACATCTATCAACTCGGCTTGACGGATTGTTTGGCTTCTGCCCATTGTGTATCCAAGTGCAAGTACAAGGACTACGACGAGGGCAAGGGAAATTGCTTTGAGTGCTTTCATATGCGTTTACTCCTTTCTTGTGTGCGTTTAAGCCCACATTAAAAGGCACCACCGAAGTGATGCCCTTTGTGTAGGTTTAAGCGTGTGGATTAGAAGCCGAGCATATCCTCGGTGATGCCCATTTCAACGGCTTTTGCCCACTTGGAAGACTTGAGCATTCCTGCCTTTGCGTTAGGAATGTACGCCTTGAGTTCGGCTTCGCTCTTACCAAGAGTCTTGAAGTTGGTTGCTTCGCCTCCATTTGCGATGCTATATGCACTCGCTGCACGGTTGAGAACGCTCATCTTTGCCTTGTCAAGAGCCTTCTTCTGTGCGTCTGTAAGGGTTGCATTACCCTTTGCCTTTGTCGGTGCAACCTTTTCGGCTTTCGCATTCGGCTTACTTGTGTTAGGTGCAGTAGTAGGCTTGTCACCCTTGCTCTTGCGAGGTGCTTTCTTCGGCTCGGTTGCTATGCCCAATGCACTTGCACTTACCTGCAACTGTGTGCCATCGGAAAGGGTTACGGTTACGAGGTCATCGGCTTTCTTGCCTTTCGTAGGTGTAGGAGCAACCTTCTTGGCTTTAGGCTCGGTCTTACGAGCGTTGTTATACGCCTCTGTGTCGATGTGAGTAATTGCCTGTGCGATGAATTCCTTGGCATTCTTCACGGTCTTGAATTCAATGCGAAGTCCCTTTACACCCTCGATACGAGTGCCACCAAGTGCTTCCCAAATAGGCTTGTTTTGTGCGAACAAAGCGTGTGCAACATACTTGTCGGATACGACTGCCTTTGTGCTGTCCTGAGCCTGTGCGAATACGATTGCCTGTGCGTTAGTGTTGATGTTTTTCATAATGTTCTCCTTCTGCGCCCCTTATAGGCGTCTATAAATTTTAGCCATTAGCCAAGTTGTGTCGAAAGGCGTAATTCATATATGCGATACACTCGCTCGTGTGCCTTTGCACGACTTGTTGCCCACCCCATACTGCGTGGAAGTCGGCTTGTTTATGGGGTTGACGGTCTTTCACCGTCCGTTTAGCGACTCGTGTGGTCGTGTGCTTATGCTTTCGCACGAAGTTCGGCTCTCCGTTTGTCGCAGTTTGCGAGGATTTCACGCATAACCACCAACTGCTTCTTTTGGTGCTCGGTGAGAGTTTCTGGCTCCCACTCTTCGAGTTCGTGCAAAGGTGCATATACTCGCATTACACGAACATTGATGTCACGAACATCATTGTACGAGAGGTAAATCTCGTCAACTTTTAGTCCCTCATTCGTGTTGTGCTTGATTGCGTGGTTTATCACGCGAAGCACATCTTCGTTTGTACGAGCACATTCAATACAGTTTTTCCAAGTAATTGCCATTTTGTTTTCTCCTTTGTGTATGTGTAAATTTGCGTGTGTTTAAGCACACGAGTATAGGCACTACCGAGGTAATGCCCATAGTTCGCAGGCTTAAGCGAGTGCGAGAGTTGGGTTTTCCCACCAAGCGTTCCACTTCTCGTTTGAGGTGCTACACACGATGTGCAAGTCCTCGGCAATGAAGTTGTCGGCATCAACTTGGTGCAAGCGATACAAGTGCATACATCCGTAGCGAATGTGAAACCATTTCAACTCGCCGTCGGTTGCATTGGAAACCTCGGTTGTGTCGTAGTATGGCTTCAAGCCTGTTCGTGTACGAAGTATATCGTCAAAGTAAACTGTTTTCATTGGGTTCTCTCCTTTGTGTGTATGTGTGACAATTCGCAAGCACCCTCGCCACGTGAAGGCTTGTCCGTGAGGGTATCCCTTTTTACGAGTGGGAATTTCAAGCTATCTCGTGTGTGTTAACACCATACGCAACGAAAAGTCGGTAGACCGTCATTCTCGTTGTAGAGTTCGGCATCTTCGGCGTACTCTGCGAGCAAGTCCATTTCGCCGTTTGGCGCAGGTATGCTCGAAGTGTTGTAGAGCGTTCCGTCGTCATTGAACGACCAAAAACGCAGTTGCGTGCCATCGAAACGGTTTTCTTCAAGGTGAACCACCGAGAAGATAGAGCCATTGTCGCTACGCACGAGCATAAAGCCGTGCACGCCATTACGGTCGAGAATGTCGATAAGAGTTTTAGCAGTCATAAGTTCTCCTTTTGCCCTTGTGGGCGATGCGTGATTTATCGCCCTCACGCTTAGGCGAGATAGGGTTTAAGCCCTTAATGATGCCCTCAACACACGGTCAAGGGCACGATAAAGGTTTAAGCCAAGCAGTCGTAGTCAATGCGAGAGAGCAGTTTGTCAACCTTCGTCGCAAGCTCGCCCACCTCGTTTGTGCGCCCGAAGCAATCATCACCTCGGTAGTAATAGTCGGTCAAGATGTCGCTCATTAAGTCGAGCGCAGGTGCGAACTGTAAGTCGCCACCCTTCACATCTTCGAGCACCCACTCGGTCAACTCCATAAAGCCATTGAGCGTGGTCAGTCGTGTGTGTGCGTCCTCGTAGTCTGCGAGAGCGAGTGCGAGTTTCTCGTGTGCCCACGAGCCCATAACGGATACAAAGTTTTTCATAGTTTTTCGTCCTTTCGTGTATGTTATAATATGCGAGTAGCGATTAAGCCCTCAATGGTACTCACGAGCGTTTGTTCGTGAGCACGAGGAAGGTTTAGTCGGTTGTGGCGTATTTGAGCATTGCGTACTCAACGAGTGCGAGGGTAAGGGCGAGAAGAATGGTCTTGCCGAATCCGAGGCTTTCGTATGCTCCTGCGAGTGTGAATACTCCTGCGAGTGCGAGTATAAGTGCGAGTGTGCCAATGATGAGTTTTTTCATAAGTGTTCTCCTTTGTGAATTTTTGGGGTTTAAGCCCTCTATAACGCCCACAACCGTGTGGTTATGGGCGTGAAGAAGGTTCAAGCCTTTAGGGTTGTTCGTGCGTGTTACTTTTTCGCCCACGGACGAATGCTCCAAACTGCTTGGTATTCGTCAGACTTACTGTTCGTGATTCCCATACCTACGAGCGTTTTATGGAGTGCCTTGTTCTTGTCAGAATCGGTCTTGCCCTTGATTTTGCCGAAGTCGAAAGCGTTTTTCTTCGTAGGTGTAGGTGTAACTTTCTGTGTGGGTGCAGTAGTAGGAGCGAGAAGGGATGCGTCAATGGTGTACTTTTTGCCGTTCTCGTCGGTTACAACGACTTTGCCCTTTCCTACTGTGGGTGCAGTATTCTGCGTGCGAGGTTTAGGCTCGGAAACGGTTGTCTTGGAGGAGTCGAACCACTTTTTGTAACCCTTTGCGAATGCGTCTGCGTTCTTAACGAGCGTGAAGTCCACGGAAAGTTTGCCGTCGCTTGTGCGACCGATTTTGCCTTTATTCGCATCTGCGAGATAAAGGGCAGTTTTGTACTGTTCGCCAACGAGGAAAATGGCGAAGTCAACGGTTTTGTTTGCATTTGTGCGTGTAAAGATTTTCATAATTTTCTCCTTTTTGCGTCTGTACGCATTTTTTTATTTTATATTTTCGCCGATGTGGAATGTTCCTTGACTGAACGGAACGCTTTCCTTTCGACACCAATATTCTATCATTGGAATTCTGCAACAATGTTTTGAAAACTCAAATTTTCTAAACTTTTGAGGGGCGTACTTAAAACCGTTGATATAAAAGGGATTTCGGCATTCGTAGGATCGTGGTTTATTTAGACACTAACTGCAAAATCAACGCTAAAAGTTCAGAAAACATTTTCCAAAAATCCATCCCAAAACCACCTCCCATAGTCCCAAATCATGCCCAAATCCTCCTCCTAACACCTCCACAAATCCACGTTCAAATCTCCCATTCCACTTCCCAAACCCGGCATTCTCACTCCAATCTTCCAAAACATATCTCAAATTTACCCAATTACCACCCCACATTCCCTCTCTCCCACATCCCCAAACCACCTTTCCACAACCCATCCCAAGCAAAACCCTACCTATATATTACTTATCCACAACCCTTTCCACATCCCCAAACCCAAATCGCCCAATCCCAAGCCAATCCCCACATTCATTCGGATTTCCGAACTACCACCTTCCAAAATTACTTCGGATTTCCGAAATAGTTTACATAATCAACCTTTTCCTACCCCTTTCCCCCAACTCCTCAACCCTACTTCGGATTTCCGAATTAAATGCCCATACCCCACTCCCTCCAAGCAAATCCCTACATTTATCTATTGCCAAATGGCATCTCCTACGCCCTCTCCGGGGTACTTTCAACTGCCCAAGAACCGAATCCCCCATATCCAGGT
>UZAT01545198.1_pt1 | contig 12703 bp, 10 predicted proteins | sample 2160861 | NCBI WGS metagenome assembly UZAT01 (sample SAMEA5138306, study PRJEB28736) | viral metagenome | reverse complement strand
CAACTTTGTCATACAGAAAATTCCAGACAGCTCCCCAGGATAGTTTCTGCCAAATAGTTGTGAAAGGTGATTGAACCGGGAAGAGAAGAGTGTCGTCAAGCTCAGCTGCAGGGAAATCTACGAGTCTAGGAGCTAAAAAAAAAAGGCTCTCGGGAGTAGAGATTTTTAAGTTAGTAGGAAGAACATCCATCGTTCGAGGCAAGTTGAGAAGCCCCCGGTCTTCTGCAAATTTATACACGAAAGAAAAACTCTTCATGTCTTCTTGCGAAGAATCAGAGATAGAAGACTCCTGGAGCGTGATAACTCTAAGTACGCCACTCACTAATTTATATCTTGAGCAGGAGTTGAAAAAGTCGAACAGCCAATCGGCCTCGGCCTTCGAAAGCCAACCGGTTGATTTTTCGTACAACCTTTTGTAGTAATTATCTATTTGTACAGCTACATCGTCATAGCTGCCTTCTTTATGCTCTACGTCTGGATTAAAATTAGTTTCTCCAGACATTATTGCAGTGTCAATTCCTCCAAGAGAATTTTGAAACAGAAAGTACTCATCTGCAAGATCTGCCTCTTTATATACATAGCGCTGTATGTATGTAAGCCTAGCCCCTGCAGTATTCTCAACCCAAATATCGTAGTAGCCATATTTATCACCTGCTTGCAATGTCATTATATGAGCGAATTGAACATTGTAGGAATAGCAACTTCCAGATGAAGGGGAGTGTAACGTTTTCACAACAGATGTGTTGTCTGCCATGTAAAGCTTCACCTTCACAACGCAATTAACTGTAGCATAGTAAGTGAGCCATTCTGGTTGAGAGTAGTTAACCTTTTTAGTTTGAGGTTGCCAAGTGAGCCAATTGGTTGTTAAGAAATTAGTAGCAGTATCGGCCAAATTCTCCACCCCACCTCTAATGACTGTAAAAGTCACTGCAGGCAAAGAATCTATCTCTACAGTAAATTCCTTTGCTATAGATGTTTGCGCAAAGATATTGTTAGATGGAATAGCAAAAGATAAAAAGTTGCTAATGACATCGGTAACATCTACAATCACTCTACCTGCAGCATTAGGAGAGTAGCTTTCATTAATAATTAAGCTGCTACCCTGAGATAGCTTAAAAGAAATCTCAGAGGAAGCAGCTATATCGAACCTTCGCAGGTTCTTTGAGAAAGATAAAGAGTCAGGTTGTAAGAGTATTGTTGCCATGTTTAACTAAAATTCAAATCAAAATTATCATCAAAACGCTATGTGTCAAAGGACAGTTTATTGAATAAGAATAGGCCTAAATCCAGATTCCAAGACTTCGTCAAAATAGTAGAGTTGGGTTTCGTTAATTTTCTTTGCAGCAATTCTAATGTCATTGCTCTGCTGGTAGTATAAGCCACCTGCAGTAAATTGCTCAAAAGTTGGAGAAGCGATAAACTCAAATGATGCTTTAGAAGGCGCATTCTCTCCAGTGTACTCCCAAGTATAATTATCCCACTCCTGAGTGTCAAACGGAGCAAAGATGTCCACGTCATTACTCTCGTACTGCCATCTATACAACTCAGGCAGAAACGATACAACTATATCATTCATAACTGGAGATAGATTCCTTAAAAGAATATACTCTCCAGTATTATTGACTAGTTTGTTACCAACTGAATAGCTTAAGCTCTTAATTAAGCATCGTTGTCCTTTAATTAACACAGGACTATCCATTCTTAAAGCCAATAGCTGTTCAGGTGTATAATTAACTTTAGCAGTAATGCTTACTCCAGAATTCATAAGAACCTTATTCCATTCTTTCCAGAACAAAGGATAAAGTGTTTGGCCGGTCAGATCATGTAATGACCATTGTGTACCTAAATTGTCATACTTTTGAGTTGTGCCTAAATAGTATTTCGCTTCTATAATGATATCTTCGTCTGAAATACCTGCAAATAGTGCAATTATTATTTTTTGCTCAACCGCTTTAGTGGCTTCTTTGTAAGCTGTATTTCTGTGTCTAGAATCGCCTATAAATGGGCAAATTACAATTCGTTCTTTTGCTTCATTTAACCCAAGGTTCACCTCTACCATTGCCGGCATCATGTCCGTAGCTTCATGCTTTTCTTCTGGCAACCTGCCGGTATAGTGCCTAAAATAGTTACTGCCTAGTCGAACTCTCTTTATAGATGAATCACCTTCTTTACGAAGAATTTCATAATATTCTCCAGTGGATTTTCTAAGAACTAACGTGTACTTCCAAGCATTATCGCTAAAGTCACGCTCATTTAATTCTGTGATGTAAGTGTATTTTTTAGCCAGGTCAAATAAACTATCTACTGCTGGAGCACTACCCTCTATTGATGTGTCAGATGAAATATTTAACTCTTGTGCATCTGAATAGCTATATTTCTCTTGCCCATCAATCTTTGAAGTAAGGTCAAGCTGTGCAGAAGTTGATATAACATTAGATAGCGGAACCAGGTCCACGCACTTACTTTCAGGATAAATATAAAGATGAATGAGAAACTTATCCTCTAGCCACTTAACAAAATCAGCAATTGAACATGAAGGCACTAGATCAGAGTAGTTAAGCACCCCTTTGCATATGCTGTCCGCTGTATTATTTAGTAGAACTACTTTTTTAAGGAAGCTATCTGTTTTAAAAGGGTTTGATCTAACCGAGTAACCAAATTCTGCAAATAGAAGTTCCATGGCTCTCCATAGCCATAAGAAGGGAGTAATTCCATAACCATCTGGAACGTTTACCGCTTGCTTATCATACGTTATTCTTCGCGCTTTGTATTTAAGTGCCCAAGGATTTTGACTTACAGAAGTATCGGGGCCATTTAGCAATTGGTATCTGCCCTCATCTAAATTTACTGCAACAGGGAATGCTGTAAAATCATCGGTCGTAATGCCTGACATGCAGGAATAGATATGATTATACCAATTCGTTACTCCAGAGATATCACTTCTCACTATTTTACCAAATACCTCAGGAAGGGTTATCTCTTTAATCTGAGCATAAAGATCGCTCTCGTTTATCATTATCGCACCAGTAACCCCTTCTCTTTTTTGAGCTGCCTCTATCACGAGCTGTCCCGATTTGTGAAAGATACCAGCTTCTAGTTTGGCTGGCATTTTTCTAATAAACTTGGCATTCCTTCCAGGTCTTTCTGGGTGATTAAGAGCGCTAAAGTTGAGCTCGCCTGCAGGCAATGATACAGGGATGCTCTGACTGCCCTCAGAAGAAAACGCAGGTGAGTTCTGCTGAATTGTGAAGTTAAAGTCTTCCGGAAGCACTAATTCTCCTTGTGATGTTATTAATTTCATAAGCTACCCTCACTTTTAAATTTTCTCTTTGTTTCTTGCTGGGCATTAAACTGATCTAACGCTACATATGCCGGCATTGGTGTTTTACGCAAGGCTTGTACTTCAGATATCAATGTTGCAAGTAATGCATCTGTTTGGCCAGTAGATTGCGGAGACGTAAATCCACCCGATGCAAATTGCTTGGGAGGGCTAGACATAGCATATTTACTGGCTCGTTGCCTTTCTAAGTTTGCAAATACTATTGGGTTAGAACGGATCATTGAAGCTGGAGCTACCCACTCATTAGCATGCACAATACCTACTGCTTTGCGATCTGATTTATGGGTACCGGTGAAACCTCCCTCATAGTACTCATTTACAGTCATAGAGCCACCACTAGAAGAGGATGAGGAAGATGGAGATGCTTGGTTTTTTATTGCATTTCTCTGAGCGACTATAGTAGCTACTGACATTGCAGTTGTAAGGCCAATAAATGCCGCCGCAATTGGCCCTGCTATTGGCCCTAAAGTTGCGTAAGCCTGGATAGCGGCTACAGCGCCAGAAGATAAAGCCTGTGCAATTTTAATAGCCATATCCATGTCAGCATATTGCTTTTGCAAATCCATTTTCTTCTTCTCGTACTTATTTTCAATCTCTGCCCTGGCATCGGCACTGTCTCCGTATAGAGCTAGTTCTTTCTCTTTTTCCTGTTCTAACTTATTAAATTCAATGTCTTTTATTGCATTAAATAATTCTGCTGCTGCTTGCACAACATTATTTATATCATTTGCTGTTGATAGAGCAGCTTCTGTTTTGATTCTTTTTAGCTCGCTTTCATATTCCTTTTGAGTTAAAAGCTTAGCGTCAAGCATCTGCTTGAGCTCCTTTAACTCTTGATCTCTCATTTTACGAGCATCTTTTTTCGCAATAGAAAGTTTGATATCACTAGCCTTTTTTGCGAGATCTGACCAATATTTTAACTCTTGATCATCGCCTTCATCTGATATCTCCTCTTCTTTGCGTTTTTTAATTTTGTCCATCCAGTAGTCAATCAATTTAATTGACTCGTCAATACTTTTATTAGCGACATCGGCCAACTTAATCAATTCATCATAGTAAGATGCTTGAATAGCAGTATTATCCTTACCATATTCAAGGTATAGAGAATTGCGTTTAGTTAAATACTCTAATGTAGTATCCTGCATCAAAGCATCAAATTGCTCTATCGTTAGAGCCTGCTCGTAATAAAGTTTCTTGAGAGATAATTGGCGTTGTGCTTCCAGGCTATTTAACTTTTCTCCCTCTTTCTTAAACAACTCTTCCCTTAATTTAAGTCTTTCCTCAGCAGCCTTTCTTAACCTTTCTTTCTCCTCGGCAGATGCTGCTAATGCTTCTGCCTCTTCTTTAGCTATTCGAGCTTTCTTTTGAGCAGGTGTTTCTCCTGTAGTACCCGATTTTTTAGGTGTGAGGAAGGCAAACTTCTTCTCAGTAGCCGCCATTTCGCCTAGCATCTTATTATACTCTTTAGCATAATTTTGAAAAGGCATGTAGTTGAAATGTTTGCCTACTTGTTCGAATAATTCCTGCACTAAAGTGTTCCACTGTCTACCTTCTTTGATGGCATTTGTGAAGCTGGTTGCGTATATTCTTGCCGCGGCTTCTGATATTCCACCTTGTTTGACCATGTTTTTAACCATCTTTTCATAATAGTTAGCCTGGGCACCCAAGGATTCTGTTACTATATCTGAAATAGCAGCTTCTTTAATCCTTAATCCTATTGTCTGCTCTATCGCAGTATTTATCTCCTTTCTCGCTTGTTTAATATCTGTTAGATATCCTTTCTCATCAATAAGATGATTAATATATGGACCATATAGATCTACCAGATTAGATAAAGCGCCTTTATATTCTTCTGAGCCAAGTACCGACTCTTCTAGTATCTTTAATAGATCTCCAGCCTCTCGCTTTGCTTTCTCTGTCTCTTTGTAATATTCCTTCGTTGCCTTTGTTAGATCTGATTGGTATGTAATCAACTTATATAGTGCTGTCCCTAAAACTACAACTGCTGTGATTATTGCGCCTATAGCACTAGCAGACATGGTTGCGTTTAACATTGTCCAAGCCTTGGCAGCTCTATATGTATTGCCTTGCAATAAAGCCATTGTGTAGGATAGCGCGAGAGAAACTATTTTCCCTGCAGTGGCAATTGTATTCCAAATCCCCTGCACTATTATCAATGCTTTTTGACGAATTACTAAAGCCGCTATTACTCCAGAGAGAATAAGAAGCTGTGTTCCATAATTCATTATCGCTTTAATGAATAGCGTAGTAGCTTTGGTTGACTTCAAGAATGCTGGAGAGAGCTTTTCTCCGAGCTCTATCACTTGATCGCTGAATGCTTTCTTAGCCTTTTCTAGCTGAGCTTGCATGTTCTCATTCTTGGTATTATACTCCTGAGTAAGAGATGTGGCTAGTTGAAATTCCTTGTTAGACAATGCTTGCGCTTCTGTGACCAAATTTATATTTGTAGCCATAGAAGAAAGCACCCCCACGGCCCTGGCGCCATCTAGTCCCATATCTTGGAATATTGGTACCAATTGAGCAAAGCCACCTTTATTACCTAGAGATGTAAGCACTGTGATCAATGCCTGGTTAACATCTGTCCTGAGAAGCTTAGCAAACTCACCTACTTCCATGTTTGCCATTTGCGCAAAAGAAGCTGTATCGGAGAACATCTTCATTAAAAGCTTCTGGAATGCAGTAGCACTCATCTCTACCTTCTGCCCTGCCTGATCAAGGGCAGATGCAAATCCTATTACATTTTGAAGTGACATGCCAGATTGATAGGCAACACCGGCTATTCTCTGAGTGAAGTCAACTAAGTAGGCCTCACTGGCTGTTGATGCTTGACCTACGGCATTGATAGCAGATCCTATAGATAGGAATGACTTCTCAATCCCCATCTCTCCAGAGAGCTTGAATACCTCTGCTAGTTTTCCGATACTTCTTATTGCCCCTTCTCCAAGATCTTCACCAAGTGCTACATTTATCTGATTTGCTGCTCTAACAAATTCAAGTATGTTAGCTGAGCCTTCTATACCCAACTTGCCAGCATCTCTAGCCAAAAGGTTTAATGCTTCCCTAGAAGTTCTTGTATTTAACTTCTTGAACTCTTCATTCAACTGCACCACTTCTTTGCGAAGTAACCCTGTTGTCTTAATAACGTCTGAATAGATATCATCCATCTTTGCAGCTTCCTGGGCAGCGCTTCTTAATGCAAAGGATATTCCTGTTATTGAAGCAATAGCTGCTGTAGCCATTCCAAAGTACTTATTAAACGAAGCACCTGCTCTAGACATCCAAGAGTGTGTTTGCCTAACGCGCCCATTTAGTTGATCGAGTCTATTTCTAACAAGGTCTAGCTGTTTAGTTTTATTAACAAATTCCTGAGTACCGGGAGTGAGTTTCTTAATCTCACTGCGAAGAGATCGAGTAGTTTTCTCCAGGCTGGTTATGTTTGAGGTATTTAAATTCTTAAGAACAGTATTGTAATCATAGGTTTGACTTTTAATCTTTCTTTGGCTTGACTCGATTGACTTTAGCTCTTTACTGAGCTTAGTCACTTGATCAGAGTCTCCTATTTTTCCAGCTTCCCGAATTGCTTCTCCAACTTGCTTTGCTTTAATTCTTAACCCTTCAAGAGAGTGCTCAGCTGCTTTCGAGTTCAAAGTAACCGTTGGTTCAAATCGTTGCGTGTTATTCTTAGCCATAACTATTTATTATAAGATGAATCTTTCCATGCCGCATCATTAACAGCACTATTTAGAAATTGCTTACTTTCTATAAGCGATATTGCTTCCATGGCTTTCTCACCATATCTCTCAGCCATCAGATGGCCTAGCTTTCTCACTTCGTTAAAAAACTGCTTTGAGTACCATGGTTTTGCTCTTCGTTGCGATTGAGATACTTTATCATAAGTCACTCCCTTACCTACTCCCATATCGGGAAATATCCCGTAATAAAGGAAAGTGAACACTATCTTAGAAGCATCCCCATTGGCATCGCTATGCACTTGCGAGGTAAACGATCTCATTAGTTCTGTTGTTTCTACTACTCCTAAACGAGAAATTCTTGCAGTCCATCTCTGAATTACAATATCGGCCCACGCCTGCAGCATTTGCAATGTTGTTACCTCGCTCATAATGACAGGTCTATATCTTCTCTAAATTGTAAAAGAATTTCGTAACCAACAGAATCGTTGCCAAACCTCTTGAAATAAGAAATTCTAGAATAGTCAAATCCCTGGGGAGCAACTCCCATATCAGAATCACGAATCAATATCCTTAATACCTTCTTAACTAATTCATAAGCAATAGTAAATAACTCACTAGGCTCTTTAGTAGCATCCTGCACCATCACCCAAAGAGCGATGGAGTAAGAATCTAAAGCTCCTGAATCAAGATCTATATTACCCATCGAGCGGTCTTCAATTATAAAACATGGGAAGCTGGCTGTTCTGATGTTTTCGAGAAGTGCAATCACACCATCGTAACCTTGAGCTAGTTGCACATGAGATTCCAATTCAGTATCTATTTGACTAAAATCTTCTATCTCTGGAAGTATAGAGAGTAGATAATCACTTGTTATCATGTTGTTTTGCTGTTAGGTAAATATTATTTAAAGAATGCATTACTGCATGTACATCAGATGCCAGAATCTCTTTATTTAGGTGTGGCTCATTTTTATTTAGCACAGAAAGGATATCATGTAGAATATCTGCAGGTGTTTTATCTTCATCCGAATTGTCTCCATCTCGTAAAACTTCTGGATATAGCTGCTTTAGATATTCTTTCACCCCCGCCCACCAGATGGTTATAGCTGTGATCTCTTCTGCAGGTATCTTTTTTCGCTTGATGCCTGTTAGAGCTTCGTACATCGCTATTATCATTTTCTCATCCTTGGAAATATGATACTGAATCAAGTAAGCATCTGCGAAATAGTAAGCTTTAAAGTTTACTTCATGGAGCTTTGTATTTACGGATAAAATTGGCGATTCAGGAAGCCCAATTGTCTCTATCATAAATGCAAGTTTTTCACAAGCATCTCGTACTATCCATACAGCCATTAGGAAATTGCCCTTTCTTTTTGACTTAAAAAAGAAGAGAGGATCCTCTCCCTCTATTTCGGTACCCAGTTTTAATTGAGGTTTTATCTCTGTGATTTTGCACAGTAAATCAAACAACAACTCTTCTCTAGTAATCTTTCTGTTCATCAATTTAGAGAGTATCATTAGATGCTCTCTTTTCACTTGCTCCCAAGATGTAGGATATTTAAGATCTATTATCATAGCATACCAAATATTGCTCCTGAATTATCTGAATTATCTAGTGTTTGCGATTCAGGTGATAAAAAAAACGTTGGAAATGCATCAGGGAACTTGAGCATATAAGCTCTTGCTTTTATTGTGTGAGCTCGGCCCTGTTGCAAATCACCTAAGCTCATAGCGCAAATCGCGTATTTTAACAATCCCACTACATACTTTTCATGTAGAGATAAAGTCTCTCTATCTCTTAGCTTTTCAACTATCTCACTACAAAAATCAGAAGAGAGGTAAGAAGCTATATCACCCATTAAGGCAATGTTGAAGCTTGAATATAACCGTTTAAATTCCGAATAGCTGCGAGGATATGCTTGAGCAAAAGCAGGGGAGTACTGGGCAAAATCTTTAAACTCGGAATAATTGGTAATTAGTCCGGCTGTTATCTTTTCAAACTGCGAAGAAGCTCTCCAGATGTCTTGATACTTCTCAGAAGCGAGTAAAAACCTAATTAGAGTATCTATAGAACTATCTAATCTATCTTGCAATCCTGTTGTTAAAGATTTAACTCTTGCTGTTGATGCTGGCAACATTGCTTCTGAGCTGTGTACTGCAAATCCTGATTGAGTTAAAACTAAATCAAGATCTGGGATAGCTTTTAGGAAGCCAGACAATGCAATAACTCTCTCACATTGCCCTAGTAAGTTTTTATCTACTTCAAGAGTAAGTAGTAATAAAGCGTAAAGCTCTTGCGAGATTATCTCTTCTACTAATTCACTTTCCGCAATATTAAACATATCATCTAGTGATGTGATGTCTGCCTTGATTGTTATCGCCGGAAGGTATTTTTTTACTTGATTAAAAGTTTTAACTATCATAACTATGCTTTATTAGTGTTCGATGTCTCTTTTCCCGATTTTGCTTTGTCTAGAGTTGTGAAAATGTACTCAGGAACGATAACTGAAATGTCTTTATCCCACTTATTTATCGTTTTAACTATTTTTAAAACTCTTAAACACCTATCAACTACTGGCTTCAAGAGGGCTTGCTTCATAAGGAATAACTCTCTTTTGTCTGTTCCGCCAAGTGATCCAGAGCTCTTGCCAGGAGTTGCTCCAATTAGAGAAGGATGCACTCCCATTGCGTAGCACATTATATTTGCCGAGGTTTCGATATCTGTGATGTATTCACCTCCGTCAAATTTATTGTTGATTGGAACAATCTCTATCCACTTATTTTCAAGTGCAGAAGATCCACTCATCACGTAATCTTTGATTGCCATGATTGATTTGTTTGCGTTCACGGTGCCTGTTAGGAATTCATTAAACTTTTTTTTCTCGTCATCAATTCTGGCTCTCATTGCCTTCATATCGCTTTTGTCAATGCCCTCTTTTTGGAATATATCATCAAAGTATTTTTGAGATATATAGATAATAAATTTAACCCCTAGGTTGTTCTTCATTATTGCCTTCTTTAGCTCTGGAATTGCAATTGAATGATCATACCATCCTGATTCAAATATTGAATACCATTCTGGCAGTGCGTAGTAAGGTCTTCCCGGAGATGGCAGGTATGCTCCATACACCATTCTCTCTTTTTTCAAAGCCATCATTGTCTCAATGTTAGCAATAGCATTGAACTCATCTATAGCTCTAGATTCTGTGATATCTTTTTTCTCTGGGCTATCTTTCCACTTTCCTGAGTAGTAGTGTTTATTTATTTTCCCTTTATTGTCCATCACTGCCCAGCGAGAGAAAGTCGCTTCTTTGTGTCGTAGAGAGACTATCTCGTTGCCGGTCAAAGAAGGGATTAACTCAGCAAAGCAGTTGTGAAAGTACACCATATCAGTGATCTGCTCTAAAAAGAACAAAGGGATATCATTTGCCTCAAAGAAGTCATATTCCTTGCCTGCCTCAACCTCTACATAATCAATTGTTTTTCCATTAGTATCTTTAATTGCCTTCATGAGTTTTGGCCCTAAGCCATAGCACACGTCTCTATTAAATTTCAAATTAGATGCAACCACATCTGACTTTTTTATTTTTGCCAATATTTCGGCAGGCATGTTGTTGTCTTTGCCCCATGGAGCAATTTTGTAAGCTCCTAACTCAACAGGCACCATGTTTTCTTCGTCAAATATTTCCGCACTGTCTATTGCAAGCACTACTTTCAACTCTGGGTATAGAGTTATACCATCAATTAATTCTATCATAATATTACTTCTTCGCCTTGAAATTCTATAATTGAAATTCTTGTAATTTTCCTTATCTGTCCAGACTCTAGGATCATAATGTTCATTGTCTCTCCAGTGCTATGAAATGAGGTGCACCTAGCTTTACGCACATATATTTTCTCCCCTGATTTGGCTATCCAGGCAATTGAGAATACTGGCACTACCTCAACCAGCTCATGTATTTTGCTGCTATGTATCATAAGAACGAAATTACTCCCAGAACAACAGCATATAAAGGACAAAAAAAAGAGCCCTCCAAGTGAGAGCCCTTTCCTTGAGATATGAGTTTTTAAATCAACCCATCATCAGCAAAGCTAAAGTAAGAATCGCCTGCGATTATTAGGTGATCCAATAGTGAAACATCAAAAAGGTCTGCCGCTGCTTTTAGTAGTTTAGTTTGAATTTTGTCGTTCTCGCCAGGGGAATTGTTTCCCGATGGGTGATTGTGTACCAAAATTAGAGAACTAGCTAGAAGTTCCAAGGCTCTCTTCATGATGATTTTCACATCAACGACTGTTGAGGAAACTCCACCAATTGAGAGCCGCTCTCTAGCTATTAGTTTGTTCGCTCTATTTAGGTACAACACCCAGCATTCCTCGTGCTGCAAATTCTTTAACTGACCACTAATAAGCAGGTAAGCACTTTGTGACGATTGGATACTCTCTAACTTTCTGATTGGGGTAGATTCGTATCTCTGGGCTATCTCTCCGAGGGCATTAATTTTCATTGCTGTTGTTAATGTGCAGCCCGTTCTTAGGAGTTGTTCCTTGTTTTGTGTTAAGAGATTTCTCAAATCACATGTGTCCATGTTGATACCTAGTAATTGAAAGAGATGTGAATCACTCAATGATTTTACTCCGTCTTTTTGAAATGTTGTCTGAATGTCTTTTAGTGTGTTCATGATATTTTGAATTTAAAGTTAATTGTCGGCCAGCATCCCTAGCTCTTTTCTCTGTCAAGGATTTTGAAAAAACTCTGCACGTCCTTTATAGAGAAGCCAAAGAGCTAATTATCTTTGCCGTCAGTTAACTAAATTCGTCGTGAGCATACTTATTCAGACACAAAAAAAGCCGGTCATTGACCAGCTTCTTTAAATTGTTCCCTAGGTATTAACCTAGTGTGATTGTCGAGGCCAAAATCTCGTAACTCTGTTTCTCTATGCCAGCTTTTGTGGTGTAATTCACCGGGCGTATCCTACCTTCTACTATAATTCGGGTTCCTTTCTGAATTTCGTTGAAGTCTATCATCTTCTGATTTGACCAGGCAACGATGTTGTGCCATACTGTCTCCTCTATTTCTTTACCTGCTTTGGAAGTGTACTTGTCGTTTGTAGCAACTGAAAGATTCATAACTGAAGAGTTTTCAAAAGTTTTGATTGTTGGAGTTGATCCTACATTTCCTGTGATTCTTACATAATTTGTTTTCATAATAATTGGTTTTTGATATTAATAATAGATGTATTTACGGGAGCTTTTAAAGGTGAATGTGACTACAATCAAGGTTTTGTAAGATAATACTACCTGCAAGGATGGAGATTATATTGCAAACTCGCAATGACCTTTATTTTAGAAAGAGCATTCAAACACCTTTGCTTCTGTAAATATTCGGTTATTACAAAAATCAATAGGAAACAAATTATGCCAGGGAATGTCCTTAGACCAGTACACAGCAGGTAAAGAAATAACAGTAACCATTTGCCCAGCGTCAGGAAGATGGTCCCAGTGAATTTACAAAAGCAGCATTCCTACTTTTAGTACGACTAAAAGAAAACCCCGTTCTACCGGGGCTCTTTATATTTGTTACCAGTAGCACTGCACTTCGCCATTGTCTTCCATGCAGCTAAGGCCGTTTCTTATTGCAAATGATTTAGCAT
>UZAT01196928.1_pt1 | contig 12717 bp, 20 predicted proteins | sample 2160861 | NCBI WGS metagenome assembly UZAT01 (sample SAMEA5138306, study PRJEB28736) | viral metagenome | reverse complement strand
TTGGCGACCCCTGCCAACCGCCGCTCCAGGAGGACCCACGCCCGGGCCATGCCGCACGCGACCGCATCGACGCGCGGAGATGGCCGCAGGACGCGCCAGGATGGCCGTGGATCGCTTGCGTCATTGCTTTACCTGCCTTCTTGACGCCACTTCCAGCATCTCGCGCAGCCTACAGAGCTTTGCCTCCTTGGCCGCCTCAAGCGCAGCTTCAACCGCCGATATGGATTCGCCAGTTACCTCGGCAATGATTTCCTCGGCCTGACTCAGCATGATTTGCACGTCTGCGATCTCGCGCAGGACAGAGACCCCTGACACTCGCCCACGCAAGAACTGATTCAGTGCGGCCACGAGCTCTCCGCACTCCTCGGCCACCATCCCGGCCTGGGCCTGTACGCCCCAAGCGTCGATTGCCTGACGATAAACAGATTCGCTCACTTCGCCTCCATCGGTAAAATTTCAACTCTCACGCATCCACCCTTGACCACGTCTCCCCACTCGACAACCTTGCGCCGGATCTGGGAGTCATCGAGCCAAACGCCTGCCTTGGTCATGGCGTCAAACAGGCTCTTGCCTGCGAAGTTGTCTTCATCCCGTCTGCGCAAATCCGGTGGGCAGAGCGTGACGCGTACCTCCAGTGCGCCAGCAATTGGGCGCGCCATCCTGGACGCCATGACGATGCTGGCCACCGCCATGCGGAAGGTCTTCGTCTTTGTCGAAACGTGGATGCGCGTTCCGGATCGACGCCATGTCTTGTTCGTGCTTGGTGGCCAGGGGAGGATCAGGGTCATCGTGCTATTTTCCTCGCTGCTTTTCTTCCCGTCTCGCCGGCCATCCGTGCACACATAAGAGAGACTATAGTCTCTCTCTTATGTGCACATAGCCACCGGGGATGATAGATATTTGTTTTTATTGAATTTGTTGAAATCATCCCCACCATCCCCACTTAATTTTGCGTGTTACTGGGGATGATATTCGTATTACTTTCGACATACTTTTCAAATTCACCATGTTCGAATTCACCGATGCCGATGGCGAAATTTCCTCCGGGTACGTCGAGCCACTGTTCAGTTTTTCCACCCTTTGCGGGACGGTATTTGTCTATGCGTTTTTCGTTCAGGAGGATGCGTCCAAGGTGTTCGATCTCATTGCGGCCAAGGTCGCGCAGCCGCTCAGGGAGGCGCTCACGCTTACGGTGTAAGCCATTGACACCCTGATGTGTAAAAGGCTTGCCCTGGGCTGCAGCGTGAGCAATGACGGCCTCAAGCAGGGTAAGGAGTTCACGTTCACCCTGGATCCTGATCTGCTTGACGGCATGGTCTTGAACCACAAGCAGCCCTCGTTCGTCGCGAATGTAGGTCTTAACCTCTTTGTCACCCGGGAAGTTCGACTTGGCCAAGCCTCCCTTGACGACCTTGCCCTGGGCAAACGGAACATCGAGCTTCGAGCACAACGCTTTGGCTTTACCTTCCTCCTCGGGCCAGAAGACATATGCACCACGGCCATGGTCGACAAAGCCAGCGCTGCCAGCGATTGCGGCCTTTGCCTGTTCCAGCGTCTTGATGTCGTCGCGCAGCTTGTTGAGGTGGTGCACGGCGATGACGGCCGCGTTGCAGTGTTTGGCCAGGTTGGTCAGCATGCCCATGACGCTTGCCCCGATCTGGCGGGAGTTGAGGTCTGCCAGGACAAAGCAGGCAATGGGGTCGATGACGATCAGCTTTGGCTTGAGTCGCGTGAGCTGCTCGACCATCTCTTTCCACCATGGCGACACCTCAAGGCCGGATCTTGACTCAGCTGCAATGAAGTGCAGGCCTTCCATATCCGGCATGCATAGTGCGTAGATGTTTGGCGGGAAGTCGCCGTAGAGGTTTGACATGCGTCTGTGGATCTCGTCGCGGTCGTCTTCGGCTGCGAAGATGACGACGGGTCCATGGGCACAAACAACATTTCCAAATGCGTCAAGAGGGTTGAGGTTTATTCCAGGGCCAGGGTCGACGGCGACCTTGATAGCCAGGTCGAGCATGACCATGCCCTTGCCCATGCCGCCAGGCGCCGCGAGGATCATGGCGCCATTCAGCGGGACAGTTCCTTCCACGAGCCATTCGCGTTCAGGGACATCCCTTTCCCGCATTTCCGCGACACTCCAGTCATCAATGCGCACCGTGTAACCTTTGACCTGTCCGCGGACCGCCTCGATGCCCTCAAGCACGTGGAGATCGTTAAAATCAGTGGGCCTAGTCGAGAGGTCGCGGAACGATGGGGCGACGACATGCAGGCCGTGCTTTGCCGCAACTGCCTTCGCGTGTTCAACGCCAGGGTTGTGTGGGCTTCCGTCCTGCCTGGTTGTCCAGCGGTCATCGTCGGCAGCAATGATGATCTTTGCCTGCGGGAAGATCTCTTTTGCCGCCACGGCGACGTGCTCAAGGTTCCCGCAGTTGAACGCGACGATGGCCGCCTGTCCAGTGGCCATGTGGATGCTTGCGCCAGTGGCGTAGCCTTCACATAGGTACATGGTTGAGCGGTCACCGTCGATGATATGGAAGAGGCCTCTCGGGTCAACGCCCTTGTGAAAGAGCTTTTTCCCATCCGGCAAGATGCGCTGCAGGCCCCTGGCGTTTCCGTACTTATCGTGCATCGGAACGAGCAGGGCCCCACGTTCACCAAGCCGCAGATCGAAGGCCTTGACCTGTTTCTTTTGCAGATATGGGTGATCATCGGTTGCGACGGTGGATGCGGCCAGTATCTCGGTAGCACTGCTTGCCGCCAGGTCCGCTTCCTTCCGTCTCTCCTCATCCCGAGCTAACCTTGCACAGCGTAGGCGCTCGGTGACCAGGTCCATATCCGCTTTGGAAATTTCGTATTTTCTATCTATGAAGGCATGCCATGTCTCACTGGATTCGTCTTTCCAGTTCCCGAACTGGCCAGCAGGGCATGGGTTTTCGTCCGGAAAAAGCAGATACCATCCACTCTTCTTTCCGCGAGCTTCATCCGGCAAATCAAACCGGTGGATCCGCCCGTCCGCCTCGATCTCTGGCCGCCCGAGGCCTGCGGCCGCAATGGCGTCCTGGAACTTCTTCGCGGCGGCCTGCAGGCTGATAGAGGCGCGCTGTTGACGCTCGCCCTGGAGCCCATATTGATTGAGATCTATCACCTTGGCAGCGCTCATGCCTTTTCCCAGCATTTCAAAGAATGGTCGCAATAGCGGCATTCCCACGCGGCCGAATCCCTGAAGCCGCGCAAGATCATCTCGCCCGTATCCATGGCGGCCAGGATCCGCTGCGCGCGGTCCACCATCGCCCGGTGCGTGGCCGGTTCATATTGCACGAGCTCGTGGTGCATCTCCATGGTATCGGCGTTCATGATCGTGAACAGGCAGCACGGAAGGCCCATTTCGCCCATGTAGAGCTGGACCTGGTTGAAATAGCGGGGATGGCTGACGCGGATCTTGTCCTTGACCGCCTTGGCGCTCGACCTGGAGTTGAGGCACTTGCACTCCCAGAGCGCCGGCAGCTCGAAAGGGGCCATGCCCGGGCCGCGCCACATAGGGATGATGCCATCGCAGTGACCAGCGAAGCGGCCGCCGAAAAGGGAGAACTCGAACTGGTGGCCCGTGGCCGGATCCACATCGAGGAGCATGAAGCCCGCTTTGCGCATGAGCCCGACAAGATAGGCCTCTGCCCAGTGCCCGCGCTCAAAGCATCGCAGGATGCGCGGCGGAAAGCCCTTGCCCTCATCCACTGGCGTGCCCATGGCCTGATACTGGATCTGGCGTTCGCATGGCCCGCCGATGAGAGACGCGCCAAGGTAATTGCGCTTTTCGCGCTCGGCGCCGGCCTGGGCTGCGTCGATGATCCAGTTGACGCGATCGGAAAGAGCAGAAGTTGAGTTGAGGTTGATCATATCGCGTCGATCCTTTCAGCATACGCCGTATCGGTCAGCTGGACGCGCACCCAGTCGTTGCCACGCACGAAATCAAGAGCCTCTTCCGGGCTGTCGGCCATGGTCGTGCAAAGGTGGTCTTTTGCGTCTGCGTGGACGTAGATGTTGAAAAGATCCATGACGTTCCGGTTCAATTTGTTGACACTCGCGGCTTGTTCTGACATGGTTTTTTCCTCTTCATTGTTTTGCCCAGTACGCCATGCCCGGCTGCTGGGCTTTTTTATTGCCTGTGTTACAACTCACTTCCTTTGTGTGACTGACAACCTCGCTTCCGGGTCATAAGTAGGGATCATGGATGGTTCCTTTTCAAGCACCGCGAGGTACAAATTGACAGCACGCTCTATCAGCTCCGACTTCGTGACTTCACCGCCTGTCTTCTGGATGACGACGAAAAGTCTGTCGTACAGGTCTTCGGACAGGCGGACGGAAAAGGGGTCAGTTTTGGCCACGATCATTCTCCGGAGGCTTTTTGGTGTGGGCTCTCAATGCAGCGAAAAATTGCGTCCCATGTGGACGCGCGGCAATCTGCGCCATTCTTGATCTTGGACAGCGTGACATAGTGGACGCCGCACCGGCCAGAGAGGCCCATGAGCGTTTCCTTTGTTCTGTCAAAATGGTCCTTGAGGATTTGCTTTCTGTTCATGCGCCGGGTTTTAGCTAAAAAGCTAAACGCAGTCAAGAGACTTTGGTTTTTTACCCAATGACAACAGCACGGGAGGTGAGCATGTATATGATTATGGCACAACTACAAGAAGCTATAGCGATGATGCGCAGCCTCTGCGGGGAAGGGTGTAGGTTTCAAAACCTAAACCAACTTGCTGAGTTTCTGGATCTTGGCGGAAATGACAAAGCCAACTTCTATAAAATACTCAAGGGAGATGTTCGCCCCAGGGCGGACAGGCTCTTCGGGTGGCTCGACAAATTGGGGTTTACCCTGCTTCCACCTTGGGAGAAGCCGGTTGACGTGCGAAGAGAGCTTTTGGAGCGCGCAGACGCGGCTATGACAGTTATGAGCGAACTTGGCATCGGAGACGCAGAGCGAGCCTATATAAACGACGTTTTTATGGGCAGGAGAGGGTGCGACATTAACCAAATACGGCGGGCGGCTGGAGATAGATAAGAGGTGCCGGGCCATCCCCGGTGGCGCGCCGCTCGAACTAGCGGCACGATGCGAGGCTCCGACACAGTCTTGTTTTCGTGCAAAATTAACGCTGGTTGAGTAGCCAAACATATCTTGTCTGACATTTGTATTACAAAAATTCCCGGTAAGGCCGGGATTTTTTTTGCCCCATGTTTAGTTTTTTAGCCAAAAACTCTTGCCTTCTTTTAGCGAATAAACTAAAACTAGCCTCAACAACGACGCACATCCCGAACAGGCCAACCACGGAAGGCCCCAGTACGCGAAGCGAAGTTGCCCAAAGGCCGAAAGGCGAAGCGCTGAACACGACCGGATGCAGAGCTGGCAAAGCCAGACGCTCAGGCAAGTAGGTGGTGGGGCCGGGAAGGCTGGAAGGGACAAGTTGACAATCAAATAGAGTCGAATCTTCCGGCGCGAAACCTCGCTGTCGGCTTCGAGCAGGCCCTGGCGAACACACAATAGCCGGGGACAATGGGGAATCGAAGTACACGCTCGGGCACGGCGCTGCCCGTCCGGTGGACCTCTCCGAACCACAGGGAGCGAGTTTTTGGACTCTCTCTCGCTCCCGCGCCAGAAGATTCGACAACAACATGGAGGAACAATGGAAGCATCTGAGATCACGATCATCCACGGCGACAAAAGCGTCACCATGACCGGTGAAGAGTTCGCCGCCGCAACCAGCCAGCGCGTCAAGGAAAAGGAATTTCGCGACGTGCTGCGCTGCGAGCTCACGAAGGAAGAGCTCGACGACCTGGCCGGAAGCCTAGCCGAGCAGCAGCTGGAGCTCCAGGAACTCGAAGAGCAGAAAAAGGCCGTGACCAAGGACTTCGCCGGGAAGATCGAAGCCGTCCAGGCGCGCATCCGCAGTGGCTCGAACACCTTCCGCCAGCGATGGGAAATGCGCGAAGTCGAGTGCGTTGAGGTCAAGAACTTTGAGAGCGGCGAGCTCTATTCCAAGCGCCTCGACACCGGCGAAGTGATCAAGCGCCGCAAGCTCACCAGCGCAGAGCTGGACCGCGAGCTGCCAATCAGCATCCCCGAAAACGATCCTGAGCAATAACCTGGAGGCGGCCATGAATATTAAGGATTGGCTCAAGAAGTCGTGGATCTTGAATCGCAAGGCGAAGGCCATGCACTGTGACGCGCTGCTTGACTCCAGGGTCGTGTGTAAAATGGCCGCCACATGGAAAGAAAAGGAGAAGAAAAATGACAGAACAACAGCTTGAAAGTTTGATCGAAGAGGGCGCCATGCTCAAGGAAGAGGTCCAGTCTAAGACGCAGCGACTGCGCGAGATTGGCGCAATCCTGGCCGAGCAGGCGAAGTTTCCCGAGGGCAAGAACACAGCCCACCTGGTGGGATACAGATTCAAGGCTACGGTGCAGCGCAAGGAGAATATCAGCTGGGATCAGGACCAGCTGCAGCAGGCCCGCTTCGGCCTGGGTGACAATGAGTTCTTTGGACTCTTCGGCTGGGAGTTCAAGCCCCGCGCGAAAAAAGAGATCGACGGATTCCTGAAGCACAGCCCCAAGGCTGAATTGGTCAGGTCCGCCATGATCATTAAGCCCGCAACCCCGTCCGTGTCGTTCGCGGCCCTGGAGGCATAATGTTCGACCTCGGCAACATTGTCGCTGCAAACGCGACATTCCCCGCACAGAAGATTCTTGTCTATGGCCCTCCCGGCCTCGGCAAGACAACGCTCGGCACCACATTCGAAAAGCCGATCCTGCTCCGCACGGAAGACGGCGCCGCGGCTCTTGACGTGCCCACATTCCCCAAGCTGGCCGAGAATATGGACGAGGTCAGGCAGGCAATATCCGCCCTGTGCACTCCGGACCATGGTTTCAAAACCTTGGTCATCGACTCTCTGGACTGGCTGGAGCCCATCGTGTGGCGCGAGACATGCGCCAGGCTGAACGTCCCGAGCATTGAGAGCCAAGGGTACGGAAAGGGCTACGTCGAGGCCGAAAGCGAATGGCGCACGGTCATCAGCCTGCTCGACATCCTGCGCACCTGGGGCGTCAACGTGGTCCTGATCGCGCACTCCGAGGTTAAGCGCGTGGAGCCGCCAGACTCCGACCCTTATGACCGCTACCAGATCAAACTGCACAAGCGCGCATGGGCCCTCTGGCAGGAGTGGTGCGACATGCTTCTCTTCACCAACTACGAGCGCCGCATGCTGAAGACCAAAGAAGGCAAGAAGGCCGGAGACGACAAGTTTAGGGCTGAAGGAACTGGCGAGCGCGTCATTTATACCGACGAGCGTCCCGCCTTCCTGGCAAAGAACCGCTGGAGCCTCCCGGCCAAGATCCGCATCGGCCAGGACAAAACCTGGGCCGGATTCCACCAAGCGCTAAATGTGGCCACCGCCGGCCGATACCTCATCCCCTCAACCGCCAACCAGGCCGCCGTGCCTGCAGGAGAAGCAGAATGATCGATCTCAACCAGGCCGAAGAACAACGCGAAGGAACCGGCGGCAGCAAGGCAGTCCCGCCAGACTCCATTGTCCTCGTGCAGCTCATCCTGCGCCAGCCCAAGGCGGGCAGCGAGGGCTCCATGCCGATGCTCACCAGGTCCTCGACAGGCCTTGAGCAGCTGGACTGCGAGTTCGTGGTTGCCCAGGGCAGCTATCAGGGCGCCAAGTGGTATGACCGACTCAGCGTCGGCAATGCGCACACCGAGGGCCAGAAGAAGGCCGTCGACATCGCAATGCGCACGATCCGCGCCATGGTCGAATCCTCGCGCGGCATCAACCCCAAGGACGCTAGCCCCAACGCAGCCCAGCAGCGCGTCCTGCAGTCCTGGGAAGAACTCAACGGCATTTACTTCCCGGCTATGCTCGACGCCGTTGTCGGTGACGCGAACGCCCAGGGCAAGCGCTACGTCAACAACAAACTGAAGCGGGTCATCACTCCGGACAAGGCAGAAGAATACGCGCTGGTCTGCGGTGGCGGCGAGATCATCACCGACAAGCCTTTGCCTGAAGTGCCGGCCGCCGAAGCCAACGCGAAGCCGAACTGGGCAGCCCCTGCAGCAGCGCCGGCACCGCAGGCAGCGGCGCAGGTAGCCCATCCTGCAGCTGCGCAATACGCCGCGCCGCCTGTAGCGCCTCCCCAGGCAGCCGCTCCGCGTCCCGCTCCTAACTGGGCCCAGACTCCACCCCCTGCAGCACCGCCCAGAGCAGACGGCGCACCATTCTAGGAGATGAGCATGCTGGCACGCCCCTATCAAACCCGCCTTGTCGAGAGGGCCACAAAGGCCCTCAAGACGCATGGCAACACCCTGGCCATTGCAGCCACGGGAGCGGGAAAGACAATCTGCCTGTCCATGCTGGCCAAGGCCATCGGTGGCAAGCAGCTGGTCATCCAGCACCGCCAGGAGCTCGTTGACCAGAACCTGACGAAGTTCCGCCGCGTCAACCAAAAGGCCAGGGTGGGGCTGTTCACGGCCGACGTGAAGACATGGCGCGGCGATACAACCTTCGCCATGGTCCAGACCCTGGCCAGTGAAAAACACCTGGCCAAGATGCCCAAGATCGACCTGCTGATTTGTGATGAGGCCCATCATTGTGCCGCACCAACATGGAAGAGCATCGTGGCGGCCGTCAGGGATAAGAACCCTGACGCCATGATCGCGGGTTTCACGGCCACTCCAGAGCGGTCGGACAAGAAAGGGCTTCGCGGGATCTTCAGCAACGTCTGCGACACGGTGACAATTCGCGAGCTCGTGCAGCTCGGTTTCCTGGTCCCTCCTCGCGGGTTCGTCATCGACGTGCAGGGCACGCAGAGCCAGCTGCAGGCCATCCAGGGCACGTCCGATTACTTTGACCAGGGCGAGGTCGAGCGGATCCTGAACACCGTGGCCATTAACGAGGAAGTGGTCAGGAACTGGCGGGAGCGTGCCGGGGATCGGCGCACGGTCGTATTCTGCGCCACGGTCCAGCACGCCAAGGACGTGGCCGAAGCCTTCCGGGCCACTGGCGTGGCCGCAGAGTGCGTGCATGGCGCCATGGGTGACGAAGAGCGGCAGAGCATCATCAAGCGCTTTGACCGTGGCAAGCTGCAGGTCATCACCAACGTGATGGTTTTGACCGAGGGATTCGACTCTCAGCCCGTCGGGTGCGTGGTCCTGCTGCGCAAGTGCAGCGCCAAGGGGCCGCTCATCCAGATGGTCGGGCGCGGCCTGCGCACGGTCAATCCCGAGGAATACCCGGGCGTCCGGAAATCTGACTGCGTTGTCCTCGACTTCGGCACCAGTCTTTTGACCCATGGTGACCTCGAAGCGGGCAACGCCCTGGGTGACGATGTCGAGCGCGAACCTGGCGAGGCCATCACCAAGATCTGCCCCGAGAAGCAGAGCCAAACAGAAAACTACCTGGTTCCGGACAGCAACGGCGCGTTCGGGTGCGGGGCAGAGCTCCCCGCGCAAACCAAAACGTGCCCCCTGTGCGGCTTCCAGTTCGAGCGCCCCGGCGGCGATGACGTCGGCGTCACCCGCGTCAGCCTGACAGAAATGGACATCCTGAACGCCAGCCCATTCCGCTATGTGGATCTGTTCCGCTCGGGCCGCGCCATGATTGCCACGGGCTTTGAGGCCTGGGCCGGCGTGTTCAGCGCAGACGGCGAAAACTGGGCAGCGCTGGGCAAAGTCAAGAACGAGCGCACGGTGCACCGCCTGGCTGAGACTGGCCGCGTCATGGCCATGGCCGCAGCGGATGACTTCCTGCGCGAACACGAGACGGACGGCAGCGCCAAGAAGACTAAGGGCTGGCTCGACCAGCCAGCGACCGGGAAGCAGATCGAACTCCTGAACCGCTTCGGCTACCAGGCGCAGGTTGACCTGCTGGGGCAGTCCGATTGGACCAAGTATTCGGCATGCTGCCACATGGAATTCCAATTCAACCGCCGCAACATCGAGGCGGCGCTGGGGGTGCTGCAGTGAGCTACGGATGCAATGTTTGCGGTGGGCGAATGATCGGTGATGGGCTCAATTCCCCCCTCCGGTGCGAGAATTACGAACTCCCCGAGGGCGTCGAGGCCGACTCCGGGCCCTGGTACTGCGAGACTCCACCTCCGGCCAAGGAGAAGTTCACGCCGGGACCATGGCAACGATTCGACAACGGAGGGCAGGTTGGATCCGGACATGTGTACGGCGAGCACTACGCTGCCAGGGTTTGGGGGCCACGCGGGCCAGGACATGGCTTGGTGGCGGATTGCCGCCAGGGAAATGCCGAAGACTTGGCAAATGCAAAACTCGTGGCCGTCGCTCCGAAAATGTACGCCATGCTCATGGAAATAAAAGATTATTTCCTGCATCCGCTTTCGCACGAAAATAGCGAATTCGGAAGAAAAGCTGAGTGCCTAGGACCGTTCGTTGATGAACTTTTGAAGGAAGCCAGGGGCGAATCATGATCAACCTCCCCACCCTGGCCGCCAAGCTCACTGAGAAAGGCATCATGGACAAAGCCTTTTACGACATGAACCGCGATGAGGTTGAGGCCATGGTGCAGGCTGTTGTGGATTCGCTGGAACCGACGCCGTTGGTCATGCCCTACATTTCAATGCTCTACGGCGAGCCCGTGCTGGTCATCCCGAGCACCGCGCCTGAGGACCTCAAGCCATGGAAGAAGCAGGGCCAGAACGAGGGCTACGCGGCCCTGTTCCGGATCTTGCAACAACTTCGGGTCAACGACGACATGATGCGCCGATACCTTGGCGAAGACTGGAAAGAGGAGACAAAAGACTATGCTTGAAGAAATCAACATCGGGCCATACCCGACCACGCCGACGTCAAAGGCCATCCAGACACCTGGAGAAAACGCCGCCTCAACCGCAAAGGCCTTGGTTAAGAACCAGAAGTTCTACTGCTCACGCATCAAGGCAGAAGTCAGCCCGTTGAACTGCAAGAGCAAATACACCTATGCCAAGGCCCAAAATATCACCGCAAGCCCGTGCCTTGAGTGTGCGAAGGTGCTTTTCATGCTTCGCCAGGCTGGCACGTCCCCAGAACCTCAACCAACCATCGACCTCAAGGAGATTGCCGCCATGGTCAGACCCGCCAAGAAAGGAACGCCGGACCCGATCATCGAGGAAGTGAAGGCAGTTGTTGAGCCAAAGCTGGAGATCGTTACCAAGCCAGCGCCGGAAGTTAAGGGAAAGGCCGCATCCTTAACAGACCCTTTCGACGGCTGGGAGAAATACGACCCTAAGGCCCGCTATATTGAGCAGTCTGACATTTTCGCATCGTTCTCAGCGGCGGGCATCCTCTCGCTGTCAGTGGCCGCTCAGGGTCAGATCAAGCTGCAGCTCTATTCCTCTGTCGATGTCCTGCACGCCAAGGGCAAGATCGGCCTCCGGCTACATCCCGGCAAAAAGGGTGCGCTGGCAATCGTGGCTAAGACGAAAAATAAGAGCAGCGCCACCATCTCGGGCCGTGGGTTTTTGCGCAAGTTCAAACTGGAGAATGTTTGCGGCAAGCGGTTCACAGTGCGCGAGATCGCGCCGGGGTTTGTTGAGATCGACCTGAAGAGTGAGGTGGCGGCATGACCACCCTCACCATCGGAGTCGAAGTCGGCCTGGACGTTCCTGTGGATGTCCTCGGCATGTGGATCGCGCAGCAGCTCAACCACTGCGATGCCGAAGCGGAAGATCCGGATAGCCTGGCACCACATTTCGAAGAGCTGGATAACCATGACGGGCCGATCACTGTGATGTGGAGGGCTGAGTCATGAGCGCCTGGAGCAAGCAAGCCGTCCCATTGGTGTTTTTGGAAATCGGCACCGCCGCCGTGGTCCAGACCAACGGCCACCTTGCCGACATCAGGCGCATTCAGGCGCGCATAGACAAGTGGCTGCATGAGTGCTGGCAACCTCTACGCGACAAGGGCCGCATCGATGACGATCAGGCCCAGCGGATCACGACTCGGGCCGCAGCCTCGATCCAGGGCAACCTGGCGAAAGTATGGCGTGACGGCGGAATGAAGACCCCGAGCGAATTGCCCAGCGCCATGCTGGCCTTGGCCGAGGACGTGCGGCAGCAGCTCCCGAGGAACGACAAGGCGAGGCTCAGGGCGTGGGGCTATCTGGTGACGGCGCTGTACGACTTGTGCCTCGTGGCTGATCCGGATCTGACAGACAACGAAGGACATGAGCGCGGGCTGCAGATTGCCGCCGTGGTGCTCAAGGAGGCGGCGTAGATGGACGCATACACTTTTCTTCTGTGGGCGCTTGGACTGGTGGTGATCGGCATCCCGCTCGTGTTTTTTGGGATCCCCTGCATCATCGCCGCAATCGCCATCTGGAGGGCTACCAAATGACCTCCATGATCACCATCACCTGCGCCCATTGCGGCGCAACCACCGATTTCGACGCCGCCACGGACGGCCTGCCCATGGATCACTTCCGCTGCGTGGCATGCGCTCGCGTCTGGAAGCGCTGCCACGGCAAGCCGAAGCGCCTCGATGACGGGTTTGTGCTGCCGGGGTCGGTGACGATCAAGGAGGTCAAGGCGATCAAGTTCCGCTGTCTGTTTTGCGGGAAAGAGTTCGACACCGTGGAGGCGTGCAATGTCTGCGAAGAAAGCCACTAAGATGCCGGGCGTGTACGCCAGTCTGTACCCGGGCGATTTCCAACTGAGCTTCGACTGTG
>UZAT01498900.1_pt1 | contig 12763 bp, 13 predicted proteins | sample 2160861 | NCBI WGS metagenome assembly UZAT01 (sample SAMEA5138306, study PRJEB28736) | viral metagenome | reverse complement strand
CTTTATGACTATTACCCGCATTTCCAAAGACAATTATCAGATCACCTGCTGTGAATATCAATTCACAGTGATCAAGCGTGATTTCAGTGACTACTGGTTCGTACGTAATGAAAAGCTGAAGCTTCAGAGACTTTGTGACAGTCTCTCCGAAGCAATTGACTACATTGACTTCATCATGTGTATATAGTCTCCTACTAACGTTTCCTGAAGCATCTGAGCGATATCAGGTGCTATCCCACCTGCAGCAGCTTCTACTACAAGCTGAATTCGATACCTGCAGGATATGTCATTTACCATGTGCTTGTTTTTTCGGGAAGACAGTATTATACATTTCTCAGGGATAGCTCTCAGAGCATTCAGAATGAAAGATAACAGCCCTTCAGTGAAAGTAGTATAATTACACTGTCTAATGCTCAGAATCAAAAACAAGACCAATTCCATTGAAAAGAGGACACAAACATGAACACAAACGAAAACACAAAGGCAAATACATCTTTTTCACTTGACGATCTGCAGGAGCTTGCAGAAGCTCAGGCAGCACCTGCAGGAGCTGAAGCAACAGAGGCAGAGCTTCTCGGTGAAGAGGCTGCAGAAGTAGTCTCAGCAGATCACCGTCAGCTCAGAGCCTTAGCAAAGTCAGGAGACTTCAAGGCAGTAGATGTAGATCATTCTATCTTCGAGACACAGAAGCTGAATGAAGGTGCAAAGATACGTTATACAAGTACATTTGACGACGTAACGCTCTTCAATGCACTGAACAGCAGCAGTGAATCAATAGCAGATCACTTCGATGAAGACATCAAGGTCCTGAATATGGTCCTTACAACAGCTCAGGTACGCAGTGACTTCAATGACGACTTCGCAGAGAAGGAAGACAAGCCTTGTGTACACTTCTTCTGTGAAGACGGTCTTCACCTTGCTTCAGTCTCTAATGGTATTATCAGGTCCACTGAGAATCTGATAGCATGCGGCTTCATGCCGACGCCTGAAGCACCAATCGTAATACGCTTCAAGCAGATCAAAACAAAGCGTGGTACAGCGCACACATTCGACTTAATTTCACGTTAAGTCTCAAAACTTTCAATCTTATATCACACTGCAGTGTGATAGTATCTCCTTATAAGAATTCTACGACTTTACAGCCTGCAGCACCCTTCTACCTGCAGGCTGTCTTTTTAAGGAAGGTGAATTTGAATGACGCCAGCAGATATAAAGTACAGAGACAAGCTTGAAGAGATTCAGCAGTGTATTCAGGTAATGACAGAGCAGCCTCAGATTCTGAGCTATGACAATTACATTGAGCTGCTGAAGCTGCAGCTTGAAGTATCTAAAGAAATAAACAGATTGGAGCTGAAAGATATATGATTTTCAATAATCATGAAGCATTCTGCGATCAGATTAACAAGATCACTGAAGATGAATGCGAAGACCTGTATATCATCATGAGAAGCGGCTACAGCATGAAGGATATACTTGACAGCGACTACAACATGGAGCTGCTGCAGTATGAATGCGGCGAACATGTATGGCTGAATGACTGGTATGAAGGACAGAACTTTATTGAAATATACGACTACTACAGAGAAAGTGAAGTGCTGCATAAGCTGCTGCACCTTCAGCACCGAAAAGGACTTGAAGACTATATAGACTAACAGTAAAGGGGATATGCTAACATGATACTTGATAACATACTAAGAACGCTGAATAAGTATATGTCAGATATCTTTGAGACATTCGGCGGAGAATCCAAGGAATATATGAACGCTATGAAGCAGGTGAAGGAAGCTCTGCCTGAATCCGTACTGGAAGACACTGTCAGGGAAGGTCTTGACTATAAAGGTGCTTCACCTACAGAGCCTGTGAAGTTCTCAAGAAGCAAGGCAAGTCAGGCAGAACTTGAGAACTTCGCAGAGGACCTGCGGCAGCTCAGAGAGCAGCAGAAGGAAACAGGTACAGCAAGGAAGCAAGCTAAGAAGTACATAGAAGACGCTGAAGCAAGAGGTCTTGAAGCTGATGATATTGATATAAAGGAAGAAGCAAAGCACCTTTATGAATTCGATAACAGTACAAATGACTGGTATGATGATGTCATGGAAGATGAAGATATCCCTGACGAATGGAAGGAAGAGATCAGAGACAAGTATTCTGATCTTAATGAAGACTATGAAGACGCTAATTTCAGAGACGAGCTTGAAGTCATGGTAAAGGTAGCTCAGAGATACAGCAAGGCTGTTAAGAAGAGAAGGAAGCTCGAAGCGGAAGCACCTTCAGACGAGCCTGTCTCAGATGTAGGCTATAAGATCGAAGATGACTTCGGAGGTATAGACATATGACAAAGCAGGACATAGAGCTGACAGAAGAGTTGATACCCTTTGTAGCTTCCAAGGTCCTTCAGGACGTAGTCACCTGTCAGAATAAAGAAAGACAAAGCAAGAGATCAGAGCTTTTTCTCCGCTGTGGTGCAGGCTATGACACAGAATCAACAACAGTTGTGAATGCTGCAGGCAAACCGCTTTTTGCATTCGTATATCACATTCAGATCATGATAAACGGATACTACATATACTTCAGAGACCTGCAGCTCCTGACGCCGTTCCTGAAAGCACTGATAGCTGAAGTAAAGAAGAAGCGCACTAAAAAGAAGCAGCCGAAGCTCCTGATATGGATAGCTAATCTCGGACATGAGTATGCTTTTTTCAAGAAGCAGATAGCTGAAGCTGAGATAACTGATGTTTTTGCTAAGAATGAAAGAACGCCTCTGAAAATAGAAGTAGGCGGCTGCATAGAATTCAGGGAATGCATAGGTTTGTTTGGTACTTCCCTTGCAGATATAGCAAAGAAGAATACTAAGACGCAGAAGCTTGTTGAGACAGGTCCTGACGGTGAAAAGATATCCGATCTTGACTACGATCTTATCAGAACGCCTGCGACGCCTATCAAGAAAGCTCCTGACAAGGGACATAAGCATTCAGAGTATGAATACATGAGAAACGATGTTGCTATCTTAGATGAGCTGTCAGAGGTCGCTTTTCAGAAGTTCACTGATAAAGGTTTAAAGATACCGCTTACAAAGACAGGTATTCTCAGGCAGGAATGCAAGAACATGATATCTATCATACGTTTTGAAGAGATCATGAATGCAAAGATAATGCCTATAACAAAGCATGACTATTTCATGCAGAGAAAATTCATGTATGCAGGCGGTCTTTCAGGTACGTCACCTGTATATGCCGGAAAATTCATTTCAAGAAGCAAGTGCGCTGATATCACGTCTGACTATCCGGCGCAGATGAATCACCATTTATTTCCTGCCGGTGAGCTGAGAGAGACTGACGTCAGAAATATATCCAAGGTAGGCAGCAAGTTCAGAATAATAATGTTCGTCTGCGATCTTAAAGCAAAGACTACACACGCTGTCTTTTCTAAGCACAAAGTTATCAACTTCGACGGTGACAAATACTGCAGAGGCGTCGGAAGCGTTAGGAATGCAATAGTATTAAATGGTAAGATATGGGAAGCAAAGAACTGCTGTCTTCTGCTGAATAATACTGACTTAAAGGGACTTAAAGAGCTTTATGAATTCAGGAATATAAGGCTGCTGCGTCTATGGTATTTCACTGAGAAGAGAAAAGCGCCGTATTTTCTCAGAAAGTGTATGAACAAATACTATCTGAGAAAGCAGGAGCTTAAAGAACAGGGTCTTGACGATACTATTGAATATAAACTATGTAAGGAAATGGTTAACTCATTCTATGGAATGTCAGTTACAAGGTTGTATGACTGTATATTCAAGTGGAATGAGGCAGAGCATAAGATAGCTGAAGCAGCTTCAGAAAAGAGCTACGATCAGCAGAGAGAGCATGTGTGGCTGTCTCCGTTCATTGGATACTGGACGACGAGCTATGCACGCTGCATACTGTATCATTACATTGCTAAGTATCCTGAGCTGATACTGCAGTATGATACGGACAGCCTCTACTATATCACAGAGCCTTCGGAAGTGAAGATGTGTAAGAACAGGACCTGCAGCGCTGCCGATCTGATAGCAGCACTGGAAGCTGACATAGAAGACTATAATCAGCTCATGTATCAGAAGAATGCAAGGATATTCAAAGGCAATAAGCATTTCAGGACATTAGGTTCATGGGAAGTTGAACCTGAAAATACAGGCTTCAAGGGCTTAGGTGCTAAGAGATATCTTGTCAGAAAAGCAAACGGAAAGCTTAAACCTGTAGTTGCAGGAATGGTAAAGAGCAGCTTCCTGACATACATCAAGAAGACAGGAAAAGACCCCTTCGAGGTCTTCGATCAGGATATGCAGATAGACAGAGTGATCTCAGAAAAGCTTGCAAGCAAGTACTGTGACAATGAAGAGCTGCGTCCTGTGAAGGTCCGTGACTACTTAGGAAAAGAGACCATAGTGCAGATAGGTACATATCACGCTCTGTACAGCATATCCTTCGATATCAAGACAGCACGAATGTATCTGCTGCTGTCTCAGCTCTTCAAGGAAGAGCAGGCGCTGCCGCCTGAATACAGGTCTGATAAGTATACTATGTATGAAAAGTATACAGAGCTTGTAAAGATCGGAAAGAAGGTATAACATGAATAAGTGCATACACTGCAGCAGTGACAGGAAATGCAGCATATACGATACTGACTGTATATACTGGAGAGACTGCGCTGACTATAAAGAATCAGAGAATGAAGAGCCGAAGCACTATAGCGCAGAGCCTATACTTGAATATGCTGAAAAGATAGGCTGTCCGGTAGTTGGTATAGCAGGCGGTAAAGGAAACGGAAAGACCTATGATATAATCAGAAAATATCTGAAGGTAAGATGTGAAGACGGAAGGCTTCTCAGATATCTGAGAAGGTACAGGGAAAGCATATCCCCTAAGGCAATACAGAGCTTATGCAAGCCGCAGAGGCAGAACCTCATAAACTATACCGGCGGAGAATTCAACGACTTTCAGTACTATCAGAACAGGTTCTTTATGGTCAACAGAAATGAAGACGGTACTATAAAACACAAAGATCAGGAGCCGTTCATGATATGCAGCGCTCTTAATTCAGTAGAAGGCTTCACAGGAGCTGACGAAGGTCTCTGCTCTGCGATCTTCTATGATGAAATGCTCAGCCGTGAAAAAGAGTTATACGATGAATTCTATCTTACGATGATCTTTCACAACAACTGCACACGTAACAGAACCATATATTCGCCGCTCATACTCGTAGGAAATACTGTGACAAGAGACAGCAGTCTCATAAAGAACTTTGGCGTCGATCTTTATAGCCTTAAAAAAGGTGAGATAACAGTAGTAAAGAACAGTAAGAAAGAGCCGACTATCGTCTTTGAATTCTGTACTGACGCTCCTGTCATGAAGGAAGCAGCTGACACATACTACAGCAGATTTGAGAATGACAGAATAAAGATGATATACAAAGGTGACTGGACCGTCTCCAATTATCCAATGCTGCCGAGGCAGGAGCTTGATAACTCTTTCCTGCTTGCAGGTATCAAGATCATATCACCTTCAGGCAGCGCTCTGCTCTTCAGCTTCAGAAGGACCGGTGATAATCTCTTTGGATATGTCAGCACCTTCGATGACGATGATACACCACACATATGCACCATGATTAACAAGACATACATTTTCAAGAAGCCGGGCTATATCAATTATCTGCCTTCAAAGGGTATATTCAGGACCTTCGCAAGGCTGATATATACAAAGAATGTTTACTTTGAATCTATGGAAATAGGAGAATACTTCAGAGACTTTCTAAAGAATCTCACAGGAGCTTCACAGCTCATTAGTGTATATAAGTAAGAAAGGACGGTGATAAAAATGAATGAAGATCGTTTTAGATCACAGTTTATTGTTGACTTCAAAAGGCATAAGACAAATATATCTGTACTTGATACTGAGAAAGACCTTTTATATGAACTTAAACTGAATGTGTGTATCAAATCTCATGAAGCTTTAAATATCATAGAGCTTCTTAAAAGAACGTCAGATAAGATCAAAGGCTTCAGAGAATAAGAAAGCGCTGCCATAAGGCAGCGTTTTCTTTTATAGTATAACACCTTCGGAAATAGCAGCTCTGATCATATCAAGCTCTGCGGCTGTTGCAGGATATCCCTGAACATTAGTCACCATGCCGTTCAGATCGGGAGATGTTCCGACGACAAGACCTTTCTGCATACTGCCTATGCTGCCTTCGATACAGCAGGCGAAGCCTGTCGTCCTGCCGTACATTGCAAGCTGCTGACTGTTCCATTCAGGCGGCTGCCCTGTTCTTATTACATCACCTGAAGGATAGTATATGATGAGCCTGCACTGCAGGTCTATCGCCCAGCCGCCTACAGCTGAAGCAGCTCCTATGACATGTATAGGTGCATTCTGATGTGTCAGATCATATTCAGCTCTTGTCTCTTCATTCTCTGCTATCTCAGCTGATTTAAGTGTTTTTATCGGGTCTGTAGCAAGTCTGAAAAGACCACCGAGAGATACATTGCCGAGTGAAGCTGACTGAGCTTCCAGTGTCTTATTTGATTTGTTAGCTATAGCATTATTGAGCTGTGAGGCTACAGTTGCTGCCTGAATACCGGTGACAGGAATATCTATGGCAATATTTCCGTTCACTGTCTCTATGACAAGATCGTCGGACATTATGAAGCCTGTACATGTACCTGTAGTGAAGTCTACCACAAGCTGTACATTCAGCTGTCTTCCTATAATATCAGCCGGATTGAGCTGCATAGTACCGCAGAAGGGAACATACAGCTCCATTTTCGTATACGGATTATAATCAAGGAAGCTGTCGCCGAACTTCGGATTAATGACACTGCCTGTGAACAGATAGAAGAAAGCTGTTCGCTCCATAGGCTTGCAGGCTATACCGGTATCAGTCTTGCCGAGCTTCACTGTAGATGTACCTACTGCAGGTATAGTCATCGGATAGCGCTGCAGGCTGATGATACAGTCTATAGGATTATTCGTCAGGAATTGATCTATTACCTTTGGCGTCAGCTCTGAGAAGTCAGTACCGCTGTCAGTCAGAGCTTCAGATATAGACCAAAGAGCAGAGCCGAGCTGTAATACTTCAGTACCTCTGAGAACATAGCGTCGTGTCATAGTGGCTAAGTCACCTATGCTGTTAAAAACAGTCTGAGTATCATATCTGTTTTCAGGTGAAGGCGGCGGTCTGTCAGGGTCGTATTTGCTTTCACTTGCTGTCTTCCATAGAAAATTATTAGCGTCTTCGTTACCGCTGCCGCGTGTATATGTTCCGTCGGTATATCCTTCGTCATCAACGACGCCAAGGCACATATTTGTATTGGTCCACCTGTCTTCGTCATGCCCTGCTGCATATAAGTCTGAATAACCTGTTTCCGTACTTTCACCGTCGGTAAAAAACAAACCATATGCAGCTGCACATTTTCTGATATACTCAGCACTCTCTGATGTATAGTCCATTTCTATCCAGTAAGAACGGCGTCCTGTGTCATTAGTTGCTAAACCGTGCCCGTATGACAGGAAGGACAGTTCTGTATTGATACCGAGTAACAAGCTCGAATATTGAGCAGTTCCACCGCTTGACTGTTGCGACACCCATGACACGTAACCTGTGCGCGTATTTATCGTTTGACCAAGGTTTGCAGGTCCGAAAAGCGGCAAATATGAACCCGTATTGCGTACATATGCTGAACATGGCTGCCATTGCTGTAATGGATACTGACCGCCCCATACACTTTCATCTGCAAAAAGATTACCCGAAAAGTCCGCGACAAAACATTGACTTTGTGGTGTAGTGTTATTATATAGTCCAGTTGTTGAACGTCTGAAATTGATACGGAGAAACGCTCCGAGTATTCTGTGAGAACTTTTGAACGCGTCAGTCTGTGATTCAAACCAATGCAATGATTTTGTATCAACATTTTGGGGAACGCCTGTCGTGGTGTTATATGTTCCGTCAAAATACGTTACCATGATAGTACCAAAAAGACAGCGCAAACCAAAATCACGCCAATAGCTGAAAAATAAATTACGGTTAGAACTATTTATGTGTGCTTGTGTGTCAGTGTTACCGTTATTGTTATTACCGTTAGGGACATATTTTGTTTGTGCTGATAACAGAACCGACTGCATATAGTATGGATTGGAAAATTGTCCAACAGATACAGTCGTTGTTAGATCATGCATAAATCCATAAGAATTCAGAAATACTATCGGCTGCGGCACGTTCGGTCTTGTCTTAAAACGAAAAGCATTAGCAGGTGCTATGTCTGATTGATAAGGGTCGTATTGTGACGGTATCGGAATTCCAATGTTATTCAAACCTAAATCGTGATTTTTACAAGCACAATAGGCGATTGAAAAATCCATAGGTTTTAAAAAGTCAAATTGTGTGGGATTGTTGAGATAACCGATATACAGCGATTCATTTGATAAGAACGCATTAGAAACACCGTTTGTACGCATATCATTCTTAACAAAAGGCGGAAAGTCTTCAAAATCGGGGTCTGTCAGATCACTAGCTCCTGTTCTGTTGTTCATTGTGTCATATTCGGTATATGGTTCGCCCCATATTGATGTATTAACATTCATGCTGAAGGTTCACCTCCTACTACTGTGAGCAGATAGCTGTATTCTGCATTTGTATCAAAGCTCTGTGAAGTCTCAGGAAGCACTATGCTTGTTACGATCTTGGACGTCGGATTCACAGGAAGCTTGCTGTCTATGATCTTAGTAGGCTGAGCTATAGCTTCAGCTCTTATGATAGTACACTCTGTAGCTCTGATCGCAGCCGAGAAGCTCTGCCTGACATCTATGATACAGTTAAGCTCTATACGCTGTGCTGTATTTATATCAAAGTCTGTGATATAGTAATATTTGTCAAGTGCGTCACAGTAAAGATAATTAGCCTGCATATATAGAGCATTCATAGCAAGCTCGAATACAGGTCTCAGCTTGTTGATCTTGTCTGTATTCTGTATCGGTACAGCTGCAGCGACTACAGCAGCGCCTGATATCTTGTCAAGCGCTCTGTTATCCTTAGCTGACTTGTATAATGTTACTGTCACAGGAAGCACCTTCCTTCCTCTGCCGGACCTGTATAGAAGGTATATGTATTGATGAATTCTTCAAGGAACCTGTGCAGCACTGAATTCCTGTACAAAGCAACTGTATCAGCTATTGTCTCTGCAGGTGACTTATGTATATTACCGGTCCTTGACTTCTTTACATTGTGAATATAGTCTGCAGAGTATGTCTGATCGTCTACTGTCATTGAAGCTGCTGTATGTGATGTGATCGCTGTCTTCTTATTGACTTCATCATTGGCAGCTACTACATGCGTCTCAGTGCTGCCGGAAGATACTGACTTGCTTTCCAGTCTGTCAGCTGTACTGTCATATGTTGTAGTATATCTTGACGTTGTGGGATTATTTGCAGTCTCAGTCGATGTGTAGTCATACTTATTCTTAGTTGTTACTGTCTTGTCTCCGTCATTTTCAAGTCTCAGCTCCGATTCTGTCATACTGTAGTCTGCAGAAGGATCGTACTCTGACTGCAGCGCCTGTATTGATCTTACTATATCAGGATATCTGTATAACAGCCATTTCTGATATTTCTGAAATATGAAGTACTGCTTCTGAGCTGTCTCCGATTCGCCGTATACATACGTATATCGTAGCAAATATTCAAGCAGGATAGCGTGAACAACTTCACCGTCACATACATCTGAGATAGCAAGCTCTGCGATCTCGGATTCACTCATTGTCAGTATCAGGTCCTTCAGCTGTATCATTTTCATCTGTACCGGCATTTTCTTCACCTTCCTTTTCAGTGGAAGTCTCTTCTAGCACTTCCATTTCTTCAGTCTGTACTTCTGTCATTTCAGCTTCAGCGTCAAGCTTTCCGGCTTCAGCTTCAAGCTTTTCAGCCTCTGCTATAAACTTAATACCCTGAGACGCCTTCTGAGACGCTTCAGATTCAATTCTGTCAGCTTCTGCAAGCTGAGTAGTATATTCTATAGCTGTTCTGTCAAGCTGTCTCTGAAGCACGTCAGAGGGCTTATACGCGAAGTCGAATTCTGTACCGTCGTATTCCTTCATGAAAGCAGCTGCTCTCTCGAAGCCGTCACGCCTGCAGGCGATCTCGTCTTCTATCATAAAAGTGCTTATAGCGTCCATATCGTGAAGCTCGTCTATCAGGTTCTGACTGCTCTTTGCTGTAGTAGAGAAGGGAAGACCTCTCCATGTTGCGAACTGCCTCAGTATCTGCTCTGTATGCTCGTCAAAGAAGTGCAGCTTGTTTACTGCAGTTTCGTCTGTCAGTCGCAGAACATTGTCATCAAGCGTCTTGTGACCGTCCTGCAGAAGGCTGAATTCTTCACTGAGAACATTGATGTCTTCACCTTCAAGGACACGCTTCAAGATGTTTTCATACTTGGTTATATCGGTATCATTATTGACTTTAGGTATAGGCGTCATTCTTGACCACTTAGTCAGCTTGGAAGCAGAGATCGCTGTCTCCGTCAGATCGTCAGCATATTTCAGGAACATGATATCAGGGTACAGGCTGCTGTTATTGAAAAGAAGTATGCAGTCTTTTCCGACTTCAAGCTCACAGGCATAGTCAGAGCCTGCAGTAGTTATTTTCTTAGCTATGAGCATATTGTCTATGACATCTGCAGGAGCTGCTGGTGTGCAGCACCATTTCTCATAATTGACGCTGTTGCTGTCAGGACATTTATAGAAGGCTGCTACACCGGTCCTGATAGCTCTTTCATAAGTATAGCTGTTGAAGTCAGGCGTTCTGTATTCATGCTCAGCTGCTGCTATTCGCAGGAGCATATTCAGGTACATATCCTGCAGATCACGCTTTCTTAATGAGCGCCTGCCAAAGAAGCCATAGAAGCCTGTCTTATATAGGTTGTTTATCATTATTTCACCTTCTTAGCAGAAAAGCTCCTGACAGGCAGGAGCTATTCTGTTGTATAGATTATTCAGTTTTAGTTGATCTTGTATTCTTTGCTGCTGTGACTGTGACTGTCACTGTATCTGTTGCTGTACTTCCGTCAGAACCGGTGACTGTTGCTGTGACATCTACTGTACCTGCAGTAACGCCTGTAAGTACACCGGTGCTGCTGTTGATAGTACCATATGTTGAAGCGTCTGTAGACCATACTACAGCAGCGTCAGGTGGAAGAGTTGTTGCTGTCATCTGCAGAGTACCTGCAGCAGCTACTGTCAGTGTCTCATTAGTGATCTTGACTGCAGGCTTAGTACCAATAACGAAAATAACTGCATTCTCTTCAGGGTCGCAGAAGTAACCGCCGTCGAACTGATGTGTTGTATTATACCAGTGGTCCATAGGATTATATACGATACCTGATTCAAGCTCCTTGGCATTGACTACTGTTGCCTGCTTAGAGAAGATAACACCAACGATATTTGACTGTCTGACTACAAGTCTTGTGTCTTCACCTATTGCAGGCGCTTTTCCTTCCGAAGGCGGAATAGCATTGACGGTCGAACGTGTCAGGTAATTGCTTGTATTCCTGTTCTGTCCTACGCCCTGCCAGTATGCAATAGTCTTATAGCCTGTGAGCTTTACGTATTCATCATTGAATGAGCTTCTGTATACGTAGCTCTCGATAGCTCTTGCAAAGTCTGAAAGCAGATAGAAGCGTCTGTCAGATTCCTTCGCCTGAGATACGTAACCTGCGTTATTGTACAGAGCTGTAGGTTCGATCATGATATCACTGATAGTTCTGACATAGGTATTTGCAAAGAGAAGGAAGTCTTCACTTGTCTTCCAATTGGTAGTTGTAACGGAGCTGTCGCCGGTCTCAGTGATATACTCTGCAAGAAGATCAATGACATTGTTACCGTCCTTCAGCTTCTCAGCAATAAGAGCTGTAACTGCCTTATGAGAAAGAAGATTGATAGCAAGTCTTCTCTTTGCAATCACTCTCTGTTCTACTCTTCCTATGAAGCTAAGCATACCGGACCTGCTGTCGAATGCTGACTTCAGCTGCTTCTCAGAGATAGTATAGGGCTTAGTTCTGAATGTGTTGGTAACATTGAAATACTTAGCGTCTGCGTCAATTGCATGATAGCCGTACATATCTTCATGAGTGCTGCCACCGTCTTCCTCAAAATTCCATGCTTCATTCTCTTCAAAGTCAGGTGCTTCTACTCTGATCTTTTCAAGAATGCTGCCGTATTCAGCGTCTGTTGCATAGATATCAAAACCGCCTGAAGTGATATCCCCGTCTTGATATATCGTCTGTCCTACCTTGTCAATGACACGCTTCAGAGCCTGATTCAGAGCTTCTGAGCCTATCGGTGTGTCTGCAAGTATCTTTCTGCCTACTGATACAACATTGCTGAGATCGTCTTTGAACAGTTCAACGCCTTCAGGTGCGCTGCTGTCTTTGTTCTCAGCTGTCAGTGTACCGGTTGCTTCAGGGTAGAAGCCGGCATTCAGTGCGTCTGCTATCTGATTGATCAACATGAAAATCACTCTCCCTTTTAAGGTTATGGTTAATGTGCTTCTGCTATTTTCATTATACTATGTGTATTGTCAATTGTCAAGGTGTTTTTGGGAAATTGGTGCAACAAGTTTAAGATCAGATGAACAGGAAGTTGTTGAACCAATTTTTGATTGCTGCTCAATTGGTTGAACCAATTTTGCTGCTCGTTTGAGTGTTATACTGGTAGTTATATTTTGAAAAAATTATACTACCAATT
>UZAT01171680.1_pt1 | contig 12764 bp, 29 predicted proteins | sample 2160861 | NCBI WGS metagenome assembly UZAT01 (sample SAMEA5138306, study PRJEB28736) | viral metagenome | reverse complement strand
TAGATATAGAAGAAGATAAAGAAGGAGAGATAGAAAGAGATATAAGAGAGAGTACGGCGGGCGAGCCGCCTTCCACCCCCTCTGATCATCCTGACTCTCCCAAACCTCCCAAACCTGCAGCTCGTGTCCGCAGTCAATATGGATGGGTCAAACTGACCGACGAACAGTATCACAGACTGATCTCAGAGTTTGGACAGCATGAAACTGCCCGGGCCATAGCTTATGTGGACGAGTCCGCACAAAGCACCGGAAACAAAAACAAATGGAAAGACTGGAACCTGGTCATTCGGAAGTGTATCCGGGAAGGCTGGGGGAAGAACAGGCAGAACTACGGTTCACCGCCTCATCAGCGCCGGGACACCGGCTTCCAGACCTCCAACCCCTTCCAGGAAATGCTCAACGAGGAGCGTGGTAGACGATGACCCGAGAAGAAACCCTCGCTATCATGGCCGTTTTACGTGGGGCCTACCCCATGTACTACCGGGACATGAAGCGGTCCGAGGCCGAGAGCGTGGTGGCCCTCTGGACGGAAATGTTCAAGGACGACGACGCCCAGGTGGTAGCTCTGGCAGTCAAGGCCCATATCGCCAATGACAAGAAGGGCTTTCCTCCCCATATCGGGGCTATCAAAGAGGCCATCGTGAAGATCACCGCACCGGAGGAAATGACCGAGGCGGAAGCCTGGGCCCTGGTGGTCAAAGCAATCCGAAACGGGAACTACGGCTCCGAAAAGGAGTTCGAGGCTTTGCCACCGGTTCTCCAACGGCTGGTAGGATCCCCTCACCAGCTCAAAGAGTGGGCGGCCATGGATGCGGATGTGGTGAGTTCTGTGGTCGCTTCCAACTTCCAGCGCAGCTACAAGGCCAGGGCAGCCCATGAACGGGAGCAGCTGAGTCTCCCGGGGGATGTCCGGGCGGCCATGATCCAGATTGCCGACGGCATGAAAATGCCAGAGCTGGAATCCAAGCCGGAACCGAAACCCCTGCCCCCTCCTCCGAAAAAGGAGAAGTCCAAGGAGGAGATCGCGGCAGAGTTTGAGAAGATCAAGGCCATCTTGAAGTCTCAGCCTGGCGCAGGCCAGCCCAAGGCGTCATCCTACGACCCGGCCAAGGTAAACCCTGCCGATTGGGAAAAACGCCGCCAGGCGGCCATAGAGGCAGTGAGAAAGGCGGTGGAGTAATGGCCGAAATCAAGTACACCATATTCCTCCCGCCGATCACCAAGAAGAACTCCCAGCAGATTCTCACCAATCGGAAGACGGGACGGCCCTTCATCATGCCGAGTGCCAAGTACAAGGAGTACGAGACCATGGCGGGCTGGTATTTGAAGCCTCGGCCCCCTCGGCCCATCGAGTGCCCTGTCAACGTCAAGTGTCTGTTCTATATGCCGACCAGGAGGCGGACGGACCTGAACAACCTCCTGGAAGCCGTGACGGACCTGTTGGTCACGTCCGAGATCCTGAAAGATGACCATTACGGGATCGTAGCCGGTCACGACGGGAGCCGGTGCTTTTGGGACAAAGAAAATCCCAGGACAGAAATCTATATCACCAAAATGCCCGCCGAGGAACTCGCCGGCGAGGAGCAGATAACCATGTTTTGAGAATGGAGGCAACACCATGAACGCAGTTATGGCGATCAAGCGAGAATACGAAGAAGCCCAGGCCCGAAAGTTCGACGAGGAGCTGCAGTCGGCTTTCTTCGATTTCTTTCACAGCGATGAAATCAAGGCCCGCCGTCGGGATCGGATGAAGCGGGACGCACAGCAGCCCTATCGGGCAGAAGTCCGCGAGGCACAGATCAGGGCCGAGGCAGAGACCCAGGCGAGGGAGGAATGGCAGCACAGAGAGCAGGCCATGCACAAGGCCTACCAGCGAGAGGTCGCCGACATGGGCGCTTCCGTGGCTGGTGGTCTGACTATGGCAGCATCTTTGATCGCCCTCGCCATGATGGTTTGAAATGGCCGGCCGGGGACCTGTCCACCGCATCTGTCGCAAATGCGGTGAGCGATGGAACGTATCTTCCATCGACCCAGGCGAGAAGGTCTACATCTGCCCCTGGTGCGACTACAAGATCAAGCAGGCCGAAAAGGCCAAGCGGAACGCCAACAGGAAGAAGGTGGAACGGTGAGCACCGAAAGAGAAAAGACCATATTCGGGCATCGGCTCCAGGATCTCATGGACGAGCGTGGTTTGAGCAATGAGAGATTAGGCGACATCTGCGGCGTGGGCAGACAGACGGTGATCCGATGGAAGTATGACTACGGTCCCAGCCTTCGCGAGCTGCTGATCCTGGCCGAACTTTTCGACGTGTCCCTGGACTACATGGCCGGACTCACCAATCTGCGGAAAGGCGGACAGATGACCCGTAAATACTTCAACGAAGAGTGGGAGGAGGACTGACAGTGAACATCGAGATTCGTGTCCTCTTGAAGGATCCCCGGGCGGATGTCCAGGCCGTCAAGGAGGCCCTCGCCTACTACTGCGAAGCCTATGGGGACATCAAGCTCCTGTCGGTGAAGTCCATCGAGGAGAAACAGGAAAGTCTGTGGGGTGATCGCAGATGATTGACGGCAGACTGATTCGTCATTTTCGATACACGCACGGCTACTCGGCTAGGGATTTGGCAAAGCTGATCGGCGTTTCCGCCACATCCCTCCGGGAATGGGAGAGGGGAGAAAGACAGCCGTCCCCTGAAAACGAGGAGAAGCTGCGGGGGTTTATGTTCCCCGGCAGACCACGCGACACAGAAAAGGAGAAATCAAAATGAAAGTCGAGTTCAAGACATCTTTTGCGCAAATGACCTTCGAGATGGGCCAACCGCAGGCTTTCGCTCTGCTTCGGCAGGCACTGGAGTATGCGGTGTATGCTAAGAGCCCAGAACCCACCCCTGCGCCTCAGGAGAGCCCCGTGGAGCCTGTCGAGGACCCTTCGCTCTGCATGGAGCCAGAACCCACCCCTGCGCCCCAGGCAGGGACCCGGGGGAGCCGGACGGAAACCTTGTTTGGTCCTCGGGACGCATGGGGCGGACCCCGAAAAGCGGTCGGACACATTGATCGGGAGGAAAGAAAGTACAAAGGTTTTATGTACATTCGTTGTGAGTCCTGCGAGCAGGAGAAGGGATTTAATACAAAGTTCCTGTTATCTCACTATAAGTGTGAGTGTGGCCATCAGACCAAACTCGAAGATCTCCTGCCGGTCAATGTCCTCTGTAAGTGTGGCAAGAAGTTCCGGTATATGACTAACATTGAGGACAGCGAGTTCACTATGAACTGCCTGAATTGCGAGGCCCCCATCGATTTGATCTTGACCGGACGCCGTGACGGGTTTGTCACATTCAACAGCCTGAACCACTGAGGGAGGACTGACCATGCCACCCAGGAAGAAAAACCCCATGCTGGCACAGATCGAGGCCAGACATGAGAGAGAAAAGAGTGCGCTACGCTTGTTCTGTGTCCAGCAGTCCAAGGACATGATGCTGCTGGCAGCAAACCGGGCCTTTGGTTTCGGCTCCGAGCGGACCAAACAGCTGGCCGACGCGTTCGATGCGATCTGGCGGGAGTTCGCCACCATGACCGTGGAGGACGCCAAGGATGACAAAGAAATCTGGTATGCAAAGGATAAGCTGGACGCAGCTCTGCAGGCCGTATGCGGGGACTATTTCGTCCCCTGGGAGGAGCGGTATTTGTGACGAAAAAAACCTATCCCGTCAAGATCGGCCACGATTACCGACATTTCAGAAACGGGAAGCTCTACAAAGTCCTTAACGTGGTCAAGGATGCACGGACCAATGAGGACATGGTGGTCTACCGGGCGCAGCATGGGGATCTCCAGACGTGGGTCCTTCCGGTCAAAGATTTTTGTGAGTTCCTGGACAAGAATGGCTACCGTGGCCCCCGCTACATGGAGGTAAAACATGGCAAACTGTAAATTCTGCGGCCAGCCGGTGGTAACTGCCACCGTGGCCCATGACGAGTGCAGACGAGCCGAGGCCCAAAAGCTGGCGGACGATGTCTGTGCCTACCGGTGCAAAATGGCCGTCATCTGCGGCGACAAGGAGCGCCTGAAAGACCGCCACTGTGCCGTCTGTGCTCTGCCGAAGCTGGTCGAACTGTAAGGAGGGAGCAGGATGGAACGCTTAACATATAAGGACGAGATGGGGTATCACCTGAAACTCGAACACGAGGACGCCGACACCGTAACGGCCCTCGGACTTTATGAGGACACCGGACTGACTCCGAAGGATATCGAAATCATCCATAAGGAGAACCTCTACCATTCCGCTTTTTGCGACTTACTTCTGGAAGAGTTGCAGGATTGTGAGGAATCCGAAAAAGCTGGCCGCCTAGTCCACCTCCCCTGCAAAATCGGAGATGAAGCATGGGGAATCCGGAATATAGGAAAAACCAAACATCTCATGTCTGGAGTTGTGACAGAGCTGTACTACTCACAAGAAATGAGACTGATTGCGAGAATACGCGGCATCTGCGGGGGAGAAGTCGGAAAAGCAATCTTCATCACCAGGGAAGAAGCCGAGGCCGCACTGAAAAAGGGGTGATATAACGCCAGAAAATCAACCGACCCACCCAACCAAAACCATCAACAGAAAGGAGAATCCCCCATGAAAGCATTATTCAAGAACCTGTATCTGACCGTCAACCGCCACATGAAGCTCCTGGCCGTCGTCCTGGTGGCCTGCCTGATCCCCGTCGCCGTTGTGCCTGCCCTTGGCTGGGTGGTCATGGCCGCCATGGCCGTCCTCTGCGTTCTGATTTTCGTGGGGGACTACATCACAAACTGGGTCAATGAAATCTGAGGGAGGGGCGAACCATGAAGCTGTTCAACGGCAGCCAGCGTGACATGTGGATCGCCCAGGGCCTTGTCCTTCTCGGCCTGATCGTCCCGTCTCTGGTGATCGCGCTGATTCTTGGGTGATATATACCCCGCACCGGTGGGACCGTCCTTCGTGGCGGATCCCACCGGGATCTAGTTAGCAAGGAGAAATACCAATGATCGAAAATATCCAGAAAGTCCGGGAACTCCTGGACAAGCCCGAGCTGCTGTGCCAGCTCGCAGAAGAGTGCCAAGAGCTGGGCCAGGCTGCCCTGAAACTGCGTCGGGCCATGACCGGTACGAACCCCACACCCATGACCGAGACCGACGCATGGCGAAACATGATGATTGAGCTTGCAGACGTCATGGGTGTCTTGAAGGTCCTCCAGATCCCCACGGATGACTCAGAAATCAAGTCCGTCCAGGCATACAAGATGGCCCGATGGGTCCGCCGCATCGAAGAAGAACACCAGAAGCAGGATCGCATGGAGAAACTGCTTCATGAAACGGAGGGCGAGTCATGAAAAAGACCATCCGCAAATACGCCTGCCAGTTCGCTCTAACGTTTTTGGCAGCGTTTGGCACGGTGCAGCTATTCAACGGGCTTTATACCTGTGTTACCGGCTCCGATTTCATCCCGTGGTATGTCAGGGCTTTGTTCATCATCCCGATCACTGTTGTGCTCTGCATGCTGATCCAGGGGAGCGAGCTTTACAGAAAAACCCCCGCTCGGTGTGTCTATAAGATCGAACGGGACGAGACAGGGGCCCCTCGGTACTTCGAGTGGACCGACGGCCATCAGAAAGTCCGCCTGAGACTGCGGGACGGGGAACAGATTGGAGGTACTGAGAAATGAGAACAACATCAGAAATCATCAAGGCATTGGAGATATGTTCCGAGTCAAGCACCTGCATACGTTGCCCGTATCATGGAGCCTCTGCCGGGTGCGTCAAAAAGCTGGCCAGAGACAGCCGCGAACTCATCCTCTCTCTGATGGACAATAACATACCTGCCCCTGAGAGCACCCAGGAGCCCACAGAGGCTCCGAAACCCTGGACCAGGGAGAAGGTACTGGCAGAGGCGAAACGGTGCGTCTGCGGTGAGCGTGACCAGTCCTACGGCGGTCCCGAAGATTCCTTCCGCCTGATCGCGAAGCTGTGGGAGCCCTACGTCAAGGAGAAGATCGTACCGAAGGGAACACCGGTAGACATCGAACCGGAGGACGTGGCCATTATGATGGGCCTGCTCAAAGTGGCCCGGCTGGCTTCCAATCCCCAGCACATGGATTCCTGGGTGGACCTGGCCGGATATGCAGCCTGCGGCGGTGAGATCGCCGGGAAGGAGGGGACGAGGGATGACCGATAACAAACTGAAACCTTGCCCCTTCTGCAAAGGGTCTGCAAAGTTCCGTCGCCGGAAGACCGGAGCATACCTGGAGCATTATGTCAAGTGCCGGACCTGCAACTGCCGGACCGGTGTGGTGGCCATCGGTGTCATGAGCAGTAACGCCAGGGCATCAGAGGCGGAGGCCGAGGCTATCCGGTTATGGCAAAGGAGGGCACAGGCATGAACACTGATAGCTTCAAAAAACCTGTGTGGCAGTTACGTGTAAATGCTGATGGTGTCGCACCCAAAACGGCAAAGTACCATTGTTTCGTTGAGGATTCTTCTTTATGCGGCAGCATCCACCAGAACACAGAATTCTACGATGATGGGATTTCTGCGGAAAGTTCAGAAATTCTTGAATTGACCCATCTTGTCTGCAGACGTTGCTTGAGAAAATGGAAGCAACAGTATCAAGTGGAGGTTTGACCATGGCCTTCACCCAGGAAGAACTGGCTGCCATGCGGGCGGCGGACCGGGAGATCGAGGCGGATTTCGTCATAACCAAGGAGGAGCGGGAGGAGGCCAGGCTGAGAGACCGGGACTCCTCTGAGCAGATGAAGACCCCACAGGAGCTGAAGGAGCTGCAGTACCACCGGGAGTATTACCACCAAAACCGGGAGCGGATCCGGGAGCGGCAGAAGGCCTATAACTTGGAGCACCGGGAGGAGATCCGGGAGCAAAAGGCCAAGTATTACGCCGAAAACCGAGAGGCCATCCGGGCTGAGATAAGAGACCGGCACCAGGCCGACCCGGAGAAGCGGCGGGCCAGGGACCGGGCGTATTACCAGAAGAACCGGGAGGCGGTGCTGGCCAAGAACAAAAGGAGCCGGGAGAGAATGAAAAAGAAACGGACGGAACAAAAGGAGGCTGTTGCATGTGTCTGATTGAAAGAGAGAAAGCCCTGGCTCTTATATGCAAGGGCTGTAACCTGGATTTTCCGGATTCTCCCTGTGAGCCTAGCTCCTGCCAGATTCGAGAGAACATCATGGACATGCCAACCAAGACCGTTGATGATCTGCGTCCCCATGGCTTTTGGGTCGTGATCCACGACGTTGACGGCAACTTCAAGGGCTGCTCGTGCTCTGAGTGCGGCGAGGATGACGACCGACTCACGAAATACTGCCCATCCTGCGGCGCCCGCATGGATAAGCGCATCGAGCGATAACCCCCATGAGATACGCAATGATCGAAGGGTACAAGGTCCCTTACCGCATCGGAGAAAACGGCGTGGTGGAGTCCTGCAGGACTGGCCGGTGGGTGCCGGTGGCAGTCAATATGCAAGGCCACAGAAGCGCAGTCGTCCGACTGCAGGGGATGGAGAAGCGGGTCACCATTCCAGTCACCAGACTCATGGCGAACGCCTTTATGGGCGGAGTTCCGAAGGGCTACGGAGTTTTCCACAAGAATCGCGCAAAACTGGACAACGAACTGGAAAACCTGGAGCTTCGCCCCCTGAAATCCTGCGGAGGAGTCACATCCAACAAACCGGTGTTGAAGATAGATCGGCGAGGGAACATCGTGGCGATTTACCGCTCGGCAAAAGAGGCGGCGAAGAAAAACCACATGTCCGCCTCCGCCATGTATGAGCGGCTCCAAGGCAAAATAAAATACCCGTTCCAGCTGGACGGGTACCGCTATCGTTACGAGGACCAGGCGGGGAGACCCCCGAAGGGATTCAACCCCACCACGACATAGGAGGATAGTCATGGGCGAACCGATGACCAAACAAAGATTATCTCAGTACATCTTCCTCAAAATGGAGGTCGAGCACCAGCTCGAGCGGATCGCCCGTATGCGAAACGAGGAGAAGTTTCCGACCATGCGGGAGAGTGACGGCTCCCAGCATACCCAGGGAACCGGGGACCGCATGGAGCGTGCCATCATCCGCCGGATGGAGTACGAGGACAAAGTGGCGGACCAGCTCAACGAGGCAATGACCGAAATGGAGGCGATCGAGAGGGCCGTGGACTCCCTGCCGAACATCCAGGAGCGTGAGGTCCTGCGCCTGCGGTATATCGACGGCTCCGGCTGCCGACACATGTCCTGGCCCGAGGTCGCTATGGCGATGTATCGGGACAACGACGAAAAGCACAAGCAGGCAGTCTATCGGATCCATGGTCGGGCATTGCAGAGCATTGCAAAGGAGGAAAGTTGACCAATGAAGAAAATCACATATACCTGTGACAAGTGCGAGAAGGAGATCCCCGACGTGGTCTACTCGCTGACCTGTTATGCGGAGGATGTTTTCTCTCCCGAAAATCCCTTCATGAGTAAGGAGGTCCAGATCCAGAACACGACGCAGAATTTTAGTCCGAGCATGAGACGGCACCTCTGCCGGGAGTGCAAGGACAAGATCACCGACGGTGTGTTCATCGTGTGAGGTGAGGGCATGACCAGAAAGAGATACGTCAAGTTGCTTATGGCCAAGGGATACAGCCGGAACGAGGCGAACGCCAAAGCCAAGGTGGTGGTGGAAAAGGGCGGGGTCTATGCCTCTGAATACTACGAGCAGTTCAATATTTTTGCAGACCTGTGCCGCCTGATCTATCCTCTGGTCACCGTGGACCTTTCCGGCTTGAACGAGACCATGAGACGAGCTGCAGAGTCGGCGGAACGGATCAGCGAGAAACTGGCGGCCCTGTTTGCTGACTTGGGGGGAAGGGTCCAGAGGTACAGACTGAAATAACAAAAGAGCCACCGCACTGGTGGCTCTTTCTCATTCTTCGACGTATTCCAGGATGTCTCCAGGCTGGCAGTGTAGGATGCTGCATAGTTTGTCGATAGTGTCTGTGTTGACACGTTCATTCTTGCGGAGTTTGTTCACCACAGAGGGGTGCATACCTTCCTGTCTGAGGAAATGCGTGGAGCTCTTTCCTTCTGACTCCAGGAGGGCGAAAAGTTTGTCGTATTTAATCATAAAGGTCCCCCTTTCTGATCTATATTCTATCACCGATGATTGTACACGACAATGTACAAAGTGAACAAAAGTAGTTGTACATGATTGTGTACAATGTGACTTGTAATTGTGTACACGATAGTGTACAATAAAAGCACAGTAAAGAACACGACAGGCCACCGGCCGGAAGGGGTAAAGATTATGACTATTAAGGCTTTTGAGATCGGCAAGACCTACCGCATGAGAAGCATCGGCGACCACGATTGCGCCTGGACCTACACTGTGGTGAAGCGTACCGCCAAGACCGTCACCATCACCGACGGCGACGAGGTCAAGACCTGCCGTATCAACCAGCAGGACTCCGAGCTCCACGGGGCCGAATCCATCTATCCCCTGGGCCGTTACTCCATGTGCCCCCGCCTGGGCGCCGACAAGGAGGTCGTGGTGGAGGAAACCCCCGCCGCTCCCGCAGAGGAAAAGGCTCCCGAGGCTCCTGCTGAGGCTGCTCCCTCCAATGTGGTTATGATCTCCCAGCCCGCAGACGACGGCGTGGCGATTATTATGATCGGCCAGCGAGTCGAAGCCAACTACGGGGCCTGTTACCCCACCCGGGCCGGGATCGTCGTGGGCTTCGAGGAAGTGCCCGCCCGCCGCTTTTCTCGGGGAGGTATCTTCGCGGTCATCCGATGGGAGGACACTCCGGGCACTCCTGAGAGGGTCCGGCTCGACGAGATACATCAGCCGGGCTGGCGCTCCCTCAACGGGAGCCCGATTGGAGTATTCCTGGCCCGCTGATACATACCAAATGCCGGGCCCGGCGGCTATTCCGGGCAGAGATCGAAAGGAGAGAATCCCATGTTTAGTTCCAAGTTATCCAGTCTGATCGACGATGCCGTTATGGACTGCCTCGTTTTTGGCAGGGGGACGGCGACGCATATCGCCCACGGCACTGTGTACGATGTCACCGCAGAGTGGGCAGAGAACGAGACCGACATCGAGATCACCATCAAGGAAAACTACGTCGTCCGGCTGACCTTTACCGAGGAAGTCCCGGCGGTGTTCAGGTAAGGAGGGGCAACCGTGATAAGCAAGAAAGCCGAGCGCATCTGCAACAAGTATGGCTACACCCGATGCGGTGAGTGTCCGCTGCATATCGTGTGCGCGATTCCTGTCCCTGATCTGCCGGGGGAGACTCTGGAAGAAAAAACGGCCTGGTGGGAGGATCGCATGAACGAAGAAGCCGAGGCCATCGAGCAAGAAAGGAGCGCCGAATGGAAGTAACAAGCATCATCACCACGGAGGAGGCCCGCAAGGGCTTCTATCCGACTCCTCCCGAGGTCGCAGACCTGCTGCTGGAGGATGTGGACTGGTACAGGATCAAGACCATCCTGGAGCCTTCTGCAGGCAAGGGCGACCTGGTCAAGTCCGTCATCCGCAAGGCTACCGAGGAATGGCCGGACCGGCACTGGCAGTTTGAGAAGCACCGCTTCGAGATCGACGCGGTAGAGCTGGACCCTTATCTCCGCTCCATCCTCCAATATGAGTTCACCGGCCCCCGCGAGAAAGAGATCGTACACCGTATCGTGGAGATCGAGAACGCGGGAACGGACTGGGAGCGTGGCGAGAGAATCCCCAGGGACCCAGATGTCCGGGGAGAGTACAAGGCCCTGACCCAGGAAAGGAACTACTTATCGGTGAATAACCTCCACGTGGTCCACGACGATTTCCTGACCTACGACAGCCGCAAGTACTACGACATAATCATCATGAATCCCCCCTTCGCAGATGGCGACGCACACCTCCTGAAAGCCATCGAACTGCAGCGCAGGAACGGCGGAGAGGTCCGCTGCATCCTCAACGCAGAAACCCTCATAAATCCCTACACCAATCGCCGGAAGGTCCTCCAGGCCCAGCTTGCAGAGCTTGGGGCAGAGGTCCAGTACATCGAGGGAGGTTTCTCCAGAGCCGAGCGGTCGACCGATGTCACCGTGGCCCTTGTTAAGGTCTCCCTGCCGAAGGTGGAGGCCGGAGCGAGTGAGTTTTTCGAGCGGATGAAGAAAGCCGCAGAGTTTGAGGAAATGGACCCGGCGGCCGTCACTGATCTGAGCGTGAACGACTTCCTGACGCAGATCGTGACCCGCTACAACGTGGAAGTGGACACCGGTCTGGCTCTGATGAAGGAATTCACGGCTATGAAGCCCTACGTGGCCGCCCTGGCCCTCCACATGAATGAACACGGTAAGAACCTTGACCCGACCGTAAACGGCTTCCTGCGGCTTGTCAGGCGGAAATACTGGCAGACCCTTTTCGAGGCGCCGCAGTTCACCGCCAAGCTCACCAGCAAGCTCAAAGAGAAGTACCGGGGCATGGTGGACGAAATGGTGGCCTACGACTTCACCATGTTTAACATCCAGCAGATCATGGTGGAAATGAACGCAGAAATGGGGAAAGGGATCCAGGACACCATTGTGGCCCTTTTCGATAAGTTCACCCAGGCCCACACCTGGTATCCCGAAATGCAGAAGAACATCCACTACTACAACGGATGGAAAACCAACAAGGCCCACAAGGTCGGGAAAAAGGTCATCATTCCCACCCATGGTATGTTTGCCTCCAAGGAATGGAGGCGGGAGACCTTCGAGGTGAGACAGGCCGAGGCGACGATCTCCGATATCGAGAAGGTTTTTGACTACCTGGACGGCAACATGACCGCCGAGGTCGATCTCCACGACGTCCTCCTGAGAGCTTGCGAGGCAGGGCAGACGAAGAAGATCCCCTGCAAGTATTTCCAGGTCACTCTCTACCAGAAGGGCACCATGCACATCCACTTCACCAACATGGAGCTGCTGGACCGGTTCAACATCTACTGTGGCCGGCATAAGAACTGGCTGCCGCCCAACTATGGCAAGGCTGCCTATACCGATCTCTCCCAGGAGGAAAAGGCAGTCGCCGACAGCTTCCATGGCGATGGTACAGAGGGCAGCGGCGAGAAAGCATACCGGGAAGTTCATGCCCGACAGCAATACTATCTGGCCGAGCCTGCGAACGATACGCTTGCCCTTATTGCACCCGTTTAACGCAAAGTGCAAATAAAAAGTGCAATTTCTTTATTTTTTCCGTAGTTTTTGTAAGTGAATGTCAGTAAATGTAATTGAAAGTAGATATATTTGGCTGATATAGTACAACCATCGGAGCAAAACGCAATAACGCACTACATACAGGATAAAAGCCGCGTGGGGATCCCCTATAACCCATGCGGCTTTTCCTGTGCTCCGGTGCGAGAAAGGGGGCCAAGGCTATGGCAAGCAGCGGAGGAATCATCAACCTCAAAGAGGTATTATCTGAGCTTGAAAAGCTGAACAAGGACTCTGAGACAGTTATCAAGCGGACGATCTCGGACATAAGCAAAAGAGCCCCCGGCTGGGTAGCCTCTGAGGTTGTCCAGGTCTACGGGATCAAAAAGGGTGAGATCACACCGAACGGAAAAGGGAAGAAGGCCGGCAACATCAGCACCAGGGGCAACACCATCGCATCCCTGCAGCTGGTCTACCGGGGCCGCGTTCTGACCCCCACTCACTTCGGCATGACCCCCAAGGCACCGCCTGACAGAGGGTACACGTTGAAAGCCTCCATCCTGAAAGGGAACAAGGC
>UZAT01196392.1_pt1 | contig 12804 bp, 1 predicted proteins | sample 2160861 | NCBI WGS metagenome assembly UZAT01 (sample SAMEA5138306, study PRJEB28736) | viral metagenome | reverse complement strand
AAGCGGCAAAATGACCTATGACGAGGCCAGCCGTGAGGTTGTGGCTGAGGCTATGACTGATATCTTGCCGGATGCAAACTTTGTGCAGGAACTGGCAGAGAAACATAAGACCATCTTCACAAAACTTCTTGAGAAACTGAAAGAGTTTGCCCAGAACCTGCGTGAATACTTTAATTCCATCGGCCATAACCGCTCCAAGGAGGCCAACGCCCTTAAGGAGCAGGTGGGCGAGACTGTTAAGTATCTGGACAGCATTGTGCAGTTGTTTGACAAGGTGGCTGTGCAGGCTGTGGAAAGCTATCAGCAGACCGTAGCAGAGGATGTGGTTGTTTCCAAAACGGAAAATACCACAACCGAAACTAAAGTTGAAACTAAACCTCAGAAAGTTGAAACTATAGTTGAAGAATCTGCTGCGAAAGTTGAAGAAACTGCGCCGGTGGCTACCAAAGACGCTTACGGCTTTACCATCTCCGATAATGTGGAGCGCGGATCTTTGGAGATCAGTTTTGACAGCAAGCCTTCTGACGAGGTGCGCCATGTTCTGAAGGAGAACAAATTCCGCTGGCATAAGGTCAAGAAGGTGTGGTTTGGATATGCTGACCGTCAGACCATTACCGATGCTCTTCATGCTGCCTATGAAGCCGAAACAAAACCTGCTGATACTGTAACAGAAGAACCTGAGACCGTACCGAAGCCTGTGGCGCAGAAGCAGGAAACTACCTACGACCCCAATGATCCTTATGTAAGGCTGGCAGGCTTGATGGGCCACCGGGCTAGATTTGAGCATGAAGGTTTTATCTACCGCGTACTCAAGGCCGGTCCCGACAACAGCATGTGGCAGGGCCGTATTGATGCTGCAGATGTATCTGTGGGTGGCGTATATGTGACAAATGCTCGCGGTGTTCACTACGCCAGTGAGCTTTATGAAAACCGGGATGATGCCCTTGAGGATATCATTGCCACAGCAAGAGCAACCAAGCTTCTTGATGAAAAGCCTACTGAAACTACCAAACCGAATGAGGAGGTAACAGACAATGGCGAAAATGTTGATAACCAAGCAGCAGCACAGCAGCCTGTCACCGATGGGCGTGGAGCTGCACAGTTACTGGATGAACTTCCAGCCGAAGATGTATCGGGAGATGGCGGAAGCGGGAACCCTGTGGCCGACACTGGAGAGCGAGGACAACAGACTGCACGAGATGGTGATCGAGATGATTCACAGCGGTCTGTCAGTGGATCAGGCGAAGGAAGTAGCCAGAGCGGAGATCTACGGGGAACTGACCGAGTAACCGAATCTGCAACCGACACAAATGTCGGCAGCAAATCTGCTGAGGACACAAATGTCCCCAGCAAAGAAGCCGAAAAGCTCCATGAGGAAGTTGTAGAGCAAATCGCGCAGCAGTCCACCGAGCAGCCCAAGGGCCGTAACTTTGTCATCGGTGACAGCCTGGATCTGCCTAATGGCGAAAAGGCCAGATACAAGGCTAATATCGAGGCAATCCGCCTTGTGAAGAAACTGGAAGCTGAGGGGCGCTATGCTACTGAGGCCGAGCAGGTGATCCTTTCCAAGTATGTAGGCTGGGGCGGCCTGGCTAATGCCTTTAGCGATAAAAAGGCTGACTGGGCAAAGGAATATAGCGAGCTGAAAGAACTGCTGACCGACGAGGAATACAGCAGCGCAAGAGGTTCTACCCTAAACGCTCACTACACCGATATTTCCGTTATTAAGGCTATGTATGACGGCCTAAAGCAGCTGGGCTTTACCGGCGGAAGAATGATGGAGCCTTCTTCCGGTGTGGGTAACTTCGTAGGTGCTATGCCTGCAGATATGAGCGCAAATGTGCGCAGCTGGACCATGGTGGAGCTGGATGGCATTACCGGTCTGATCGCTAAGTACCTTTACCCCAATGCAGATGTACGCATCCAGGGCTTTGAGAAGGCCAAGATCCCCAATGACTTCATGGATGTGGCAATCAGTAATGTTCCCTTTGGTAACTACGCGATTGCAGATAAGACCTATCCCAAGAAAGTCACCGGCGCAATTCATAATTACTTCTTTGCAAAGAGCCTGGATAAGGTAAGGCCTGGCGGCATTGTGATGTTTATCACTTCCAGTTACACCATGAACAGCAAGGACAGCACTGTTCGCCGCTATATTATGCAAAAGGCTGACCTGCTGGGCGCTATCCGACTTCCTGACAATGCCTTTAAGGGCAACGCAGGTACCGAAGTTGTGACCGATATTCTGATCCTGAAAAAGAGAGCAGCGAACACAGCTTATGCCGGCGAGGATTTCCTGGAAGCACCTTATAAGTACATCAGTGGGTATAATGGCGCATATATCAACAGCTACTTTGAGAATCATCCGGAGATGGTTCTGGGTACCCCTACCATGGGCGGCAGCATGTACCGCGGAGACTCTTTGACCTATAAGGCATTGGAGGGCAAGGGCAGCCTTGCAGACCAGATCCGAGAGGCATTCAAGAACATCCAGGGCAAGATGGACTACCCGGCGCAGCAGAGTCCGGAGAAAACCAACTTCGCAGTGGAGAGAGCTGGCAAAAATACCAAGGAAAACGGCCTGGTTGTGACAGACGGCAAGGTGTACAAGAATACCGGCGGTGAACTGATCGAGCAGACTGTGGCCAAGGGTGTTGCAGAGAGAATTGCTGGCATGCTGGAAATCCGGGATGCTGCCAAGGCACTGCAGACTGCTCAGCAGCAGGGTCTGAAAGATACTGAAATCAAGAAGGCCCGTCAAAAGCTGAACAAACTGTACGATGCCTTTGTAAAGAAGCATGGCTTCATCAACTCCCAGGCGAACCGCAATGCCATCAAGGCTGACCCGGACAACTATTCTATCCTTGCATTGGAGAACTGGAACCCGGAAACCAAGAAAGTAGTTAAATCGGACATCTTCTCCAAGAACACCATTGCGCCGAACCGTACTGTTAATTCTGCCAAGGATGTGGCAGAAGGTCTGATCGTATCTGTCAATCAGACTGGTGGTGTGGATGCTGCACTGATTGCAAAGCTCACTGGAAAGCCCGAAGCAGAGGTTACAAGAGAATTGCTGGATAGCCGGGCGGTATTTAAGAACCGGGACGGCGGCCTGGAAACTGCTGAAAGATACCTTTCCGGTAATGTTCGCGCAAAGCTCCGTGATGCGGAAGCTCTGGCACATATGGACAGCGACTACCAGAAGAATGTGGAAGCGCTCAAGGCAGTAATGCCGGAGGATGTTGGCTACCAGGATATCTTTGTGAACCCCGGTACCCCCTGGATTCCCGATAGTGTGTATTCTGATTTTGCTGCACACATGCTGGGTACTCACAACAGCGATTGGAACCAGGCAATCATGGTGACCCGGAACAAGGAAACCGGCAATTTCGTGGTTGAGCTTAAGAATAAGTATCTGAAAACCAACTCCTACAACACCCAGAAGTGGGGTACCAATCGCCGTTCCTTCCTGGATCTGTTCGACGCTATGCTCAACAGTAAGAGCGTGGTGGTCAAGTATAAGACCGACGATGGCAAATCTGTGGTGGACCAGGATGCTACTGCAGCTGCCAATGAGAAGATCGAGGCTATCCAGAAGGAGTTCCAGGAGTGGCTGTGGAAGGATGAAGCTCGCCGCACTGAGCTGGCAACGCTTTACAATGAGACTTTCAATTCCATTGTGACACCTAAGTACAACGGCGACAACCTGACTGTGAACGGTGCCAATGCCATGAAGCCTCTGAGACCGCACCAGCGCAACGCTGTCCAGAGAATTATTGCATCCGGCGGTAACACTCTGCTTGCCCATAAAGTGGGTGCAGGTAAGACCTACGAGATGGCAGCGGCAGCCATGAAACTGAAACAGCTAGGACTGGTCAAGAAGCCTCTATTCGCTGTTCCGAAATCCCTGGTTGCACAGTGGGGTAACGAGTTTGTGGACTTCTTCCCCACAGCGAAGCTATTGGTTGCAGAAGCAGGCGACTTCACGGCAGCCAACAGAAAGATCTTCGCAAACCGTATTGCCAATGGTGATTATGACGCGGTTATCGTTTCCTATGAACAGTTTGAAAAGCTGCCTATCTCTGCTGACTTTGCAAGAGAGCTCTACCAGGAGCAGATCGACAGCATTATCATGGCAATCGAGGAAGCAAAGGCAGAAAAGGGCGGTAAGTCTCTTTCTGTTAAGGATCTGGAAAAGAAGCGTAAATCTTTGCAGACAAAAATCGAAAAGCTGACTGACTCCGCAAAGGACGAGGACAACATCGAGTTTGAGCAGCTTGGCGTGGACAGTATCTTTGTGGACGAGGCCCACAACTTCAAGAACCTGTTCTACACCACCAGCATGACCAATGTTTCCGGTCTGGGAAACAAGGATGGCTCCAAGAGAGCGTTTGACCTTTATACAAAGGTTCGCTACCTGCAGAAGCTGAATGGTGGCCGAGGTATCGTATTCGCTACCGCAACGCCGGTTATGAACTCCATGTCTGAAATGTACATCATGCAGAAATACCTGCAGCCTGATCTGCTGGATCAACTGGGACTTTCCACTTTCGATGCCTGGGCTAAGCAGTTCGGCGAGGTAGTCAACGGTGTGGAGATCAAGCCTAGCGGCCAGGGCTACCGTGTGAAGCAGAGTTTCTCTCGGTTTAAGAATATGAGCGAGCTGCAGCTGCTGTTTAGAAACTTCGCGGATGTGCTGACCGATATTCCCGGTCTGAAAATCCCCAAGATGAAGGGCGGCAAGGTCAATGTTGTGGTCTGCGAACCTGGACAGTTCCAGCAGGACTATATGAAGGAGCTGGAAAAGAGAGCAGACAATATCAAGAATGTTGACCCCAGTGTGGATAACATGCTGAAGATCACCAGCGATGGCAGAAAGATTTCCTACACCCAGCGTATGATCGATCCGACCATGCCTTATGAGGAAGGATGCAAAATCTACCGCTGTGCCGATAATGTGGTGAGGGCATACCAGGAAAGCAAGGATATCAAGGGAACCCAGCTGATCTTCTGCGACATGGCTACTCCCAAGGGTAAGAGCAAGACATCTGATACTCAGACAGAGGAAATTGAGACCGATATGGAGAGCGCAAGACTCTACGACGATATCAAGGCTCGTCTGATGAAGGGCGGTATTCCTGCAAAGGAGATTGCTTTTATCCATGAGGCGGACACCGATGCCAAGAAAAAGAAGCTGTTCGCAGATGTGAACGATGGTAAGGTTAGAGTTCTGATCGGTTCCACCGGCAAGATGGGCGTGGGCATGAATGCTCAGAAGCGTATCGTAGCCATTCACCATTTGGATGCTCCTTGGAGACCTGGTGATGTAGAGCAGCGTAACGGCAGAGCCTACCGCCAAGGGAACATCAACGAGGAAGTGGAAAACTTCACTTATGTTACCGAGGGCAGTTTTGACGCAAGACTGTGGGATATCCTGGACAGAAAGCAGAACTTCATCAACCAGGTTATGAACGGCGAGAATGTAGGCCGCGAGACCGAGGACACCGGCGAAGTAACACTTTCTGCTGCTGAAGTCAAGGCACTGGCTTCCGGTAGCCCTCTGATTATGGAACAGGTGCAGCTTGATACCGACATTAAGAAGCTGGAAAGCTTGCGCAGGGCTCACAGATCTGCAGTTACCAATGCTATGGACCGTCTGCAGAAAGATAAGGGCAGAATTCCTATCCTTGAAAAAATGATTGCAAACGGCAAGGTGGATGCTGCGGCCAGAGTGGACACCTACTCTGAGGGCAAATTCTCCATTACCATTGGCAATCAGAAGTTTACCGAGAAGAAGGATGCTGGTGTCGCACTGATGGCAGAGGCTACCGCCAAGGCAACCGAGGAAGGTTACACCACCATCGCTAAATTTGCAGGATTTGATCTTCAAGTCATTAATGCACATGATGGCATTAAGGGCCTTATCTCTGGTAAGCAGGGATATTACTTCAATACCTATCCCGGCAACACCACCTACATGATCAACCATCTGATTGCAAAGGTGGAGGAAATCAGCGAGTCTGTAACCCAGTGGGAACAGGATCTTGCAGCCACCCGGAAGGATATGGTTGAGCAGGAACAGCTGATGAAGCAACCTTTTGCCAAGCAGGCAGAGCTTGACCAGAAGCGAGCTCGCTACAACGAGATCATGGAGATCCTGAATCCCAAGGAGGAACAGGCTCTTGACAGCATGGCTGAGGATGATGTACAGTACCAGCAAAGAGAGTATCTGGATAATGGGGATATCCGGGATGATATCTACTATCCGAAGGATTCTAGAGATGCCCACGCATTTCTCAGATCCTATGCAAATAAAACCAACGATATGAATGCTGACGAAACAAGGAATGTTCTTGTTTTCACGGAAAACCATGCTTATTTCGTGGTTGCAACAGGGTATCTGAAGGGCGATATTGAAACTGTTCTGCCGATTCTTGGAAATGAACAGCTGATTAAAGACGCATGGAGGGAATTTGACAATGGCACTGACAATAGAAGAGAAGCTATTAGTTCGTGGCGCGAAGATAATCGGAGCAGACCGGGACGAAGCGGCAGGAATAGTGCTGGCACTGAGAAATCCCATGCAGCAGGAGAAAATGCTGGACTGGATGGACAAGAATCTGGAGACAGCAACGGTTTCGGAGCTTATTGGGAAGACTATGGATATAGCAGCTGGGAGGAACTGAGAGAAGCAGTTGAATCCGGCGCTATGGTCATGGATGCAAACGGTGATGTACTTACTCTGGAACAGCTCCAGCAGCGTACAGAAACTCTGACAGACCGTGAAGTGCTTGCTATGGCTGCCAGCCAGGTCAAGGTGGATGATTTGACTGCCGCTGAAAAGGATGCCCTGGACATCTTCCAGAAGCGTCTTAGCAAGCTGGAAAGCCTGCAGGCAGAAAGAGCGGAACAGGGCAGACTCTACAAGGAGCAGCAGTTTGGAGCCAAGGTGGACCGAGTAAAGGCCGCCGAGACCCTGACCCGTATGCACACCCTGGACAGCCAGATTCAGAAGGCAAGCGCAGATGTTCTCACTGTGGAGGAAAAGGTCGTGCTTAAGCGCGTGCTGCAAAAGGCCAGAAAGGTTGTGGAGCAGCAGGAGCGCCAGCATGGCCAGGAAATCCTGAAACGGTGGAGAGACCGCCGGAACAATGCCGAGGACATCAAGAAGTACAGAGACCGTATCAGAGGCGATGTTGACGAGCTGACCAACTGGGTGCTGCATCCCGATAATAAAAATGTCGTGAAGCATATCCCGGATGCGCTGAAAAACACCGTGCTTCCCTTCCTGTCCTCTATCAATTTCATGAGCAAGCGTCAGCTGAAGGGCGGTAACGCCACTGCAGCAGACAAAGCCTTTATGGATCAGCTGAGACGGCTGGAAAAGGTAATGGAAAACACCGTCGATATTGACGAAATGTATTCCAATTACAATGACCTGCCGCCAGACTTCACTAAGAATCTGCGTAGATTCATCGATACTGCGCAATCCATCGTGGAAAACAGCAGCGGAGAGTTCATTATCAATCAGATGACCTCCGAGGAACTTCGGGAACTGAGCAAGGTGGTTCGCACCTTGAAGAAGTACATCATGCAGATGAATCGCTTCCATGTGAATTCCATGTTCCAGCATGTGTATGAGGCAGGCGAGAACTCCATTGACTTCCTGGGGCAGATGAAGCCGGCAGAGAATACCGGCGGCGTTTCCCAGTTCCTTCTGTGGCAGCAGATGCGGCCTGCATACGCCTTTGAAAGATTTGGCGAGGGCGGCAAGGCAATCTATGATGGCCTGCGTCGCGGCCAGGCTACTCTGGCATTCAACACCAAGAAGATCCAGGCATTTGCAGAAAAGGCGTATACCACTGCTGAAGTCAAGGCGTGGGAGAACCAGGTGAAAACTATTCGCCTTGGTCCCGATAAGGTGGTCAAGATGCGCGTTTCCCAGATCATGTCTCTGTATGAGCTGAACAAGCGTGAGCAGGCACAAGGCCATATCCTGGGCGAAGGTATTCGCGTGGCTACCTTTACCAACAAGGGAAAGAAGATCTCCGATGTGGGCCAGCGACTTACCCCTGGTGAGTTGAATCTAATCCTTAGAGAACTGACACCGCGCCAGAAGGAAGTTGCTGACAAGCTGCAGCAATTTATGCAGCAGCAGGGCGGCGAGTGGGGCAACTATGTTACCGTGGCTCGCTTCGGTGAAAAGCAGTTCGGTGAGGAAAACTACTTCCCCATCAACTCCGATGGACGGCACCTGTCTGTGGATGCGGACGAGAAACCCGGTGGAGCAGCGCTGTATGCACTTCTCAACATGGGATTTACCAAGCAGACCCAGGAGAAGGCAAAGAACCGGATCATTGTGTACAGCATCTTCGATGTGTTTGCAAATCACATGGCAAGCATGGCACAGTACAATGCCTTTGCACTGCCGGTGGTGGATGCGCTGAAATGGTTCAACTACCAGCGGAAGAGCGAGCCTGACGAGAATGGATATCGTGAGGTCCTGGGAAGTGTCCGTGAGCAGATGGACAGAGCCTTCGGTGTACCGGAAGAATCCAGACCCGGCAGCGGTAGAAGAGGCTATGCGCAGAACTTTGTGATTAACATCATTAAGGCATTCAACGGCACCGAGGCGCAGGGCACACCCTACGACGGTGTTGGTATGCAGACTCTTCACCATTACAACCGTGCGCAGGTTGCCTTCAACTTCCGTGTGGTGGTACAGCAGCCTTTGGCAATTACCAGAGCAGCAATGCTGGTGGACTACGCTTCTATCATCAAAGGTATGAAGCTCAACCCTGCAGCAATCCAGCGGAACATTGCAGAAATGCGGAGGTACAGCGGTATTGCAGCGTGGAAGTCTCTTGGCTTCTATGATGTGAATATCTCCCGTGGCCTGACTTCCCTGATCAAGCATGATGATACTGTGGGCGATAAGATTACCGAAGTTGGCATGTGGGGCGCTGAAAAGGCCGATACACTTACCTGGGCTGGCATTTGGAGTGCCTGCAAGGAGGAAGTAATTCGCAAGCAGAAACTTACACCTAAGAGTGAGGGTTTCTATGAAGCGGTTACGAAGCTCTTTGAGGATGTAATCTATAAGACCCAGGTTGTGGATAGCGTTCTGACCAAGAATGAATTCATGCGTGACAAGGGATTCTTTGCAAGGGCCGTCGGTTCCTTTATGAGTGAGCCTACCACCACCGCCAGCATGCTGGTGGATGCCTACGATAAGTACCACATGGATATGCAGCGTGGGTTAACCAGACAGCAGGCATGGAACAAGAACAAGCGCATGATCGTCCGCACCGCTTATGTGTACGGTCTGGGTGCAGTCATTCTGGCAGCTGTACAGGCTGTTGCAGACGCTCTCCGGGACGATGATGATTATATGGAGTTCATGGAAAAGTGGCTGGAGGCATTCGGTGGCAACCTGGTGGACGAGCTTATGCCCATCAACAAGCTCCCCATTGTCAGTGACTTCTATGAACTGGCTAAGGAGCTGCTTTCCAAACTGGGAATTGACACCTACGGTAATCCTCCACAGTCTGTATTCATGCAGTGGTATGATAGCCTTGTAAAGGGCGTGGAGATCCTGTATGACAGAATCAGCGGCGAGGATACCAATTACACCTGGTATGGCGGCGTTTATAAGCTGCTGCAGGCGGTATCCGGTATGACTGGCCTACCTATGGCGGCTGCTACCCGTGAAATCGTCACAGCATGGAATAATTCCGTTGGTGCAATGGCTCCGAGCTTGAAGGTGAAGACCTACGAACCCAGCGAGCAGGCACAGATCAAGTACGCATACCAGGATGGATATCTCACCGCGGAGGAAGCTACCGAGCAGCTTCTGCAGCATGGTCTTGTTGATACTGAGAATGAGGCATACTGGATGATCCAGGGCTGGGAAGCCGGCGAAGGCTATTCCAGATACGATTCAATCTTCGACGCTGTTCGCAATGGCGGTGACTTTAACGCAGCTATGGGAGAGCTTACCTCTCATGGATATGAGCAGAAGGATGTTCTCAGCCAGGTTAAGAGCAAAATCCATGAGTGGTACACCGGCGGCGAGATCACCAAACAGCAGGCAACCAGTATGCTTACGAAGTACATGGATATGGACAGTGAAGATATTACTGCCACCGTGAACAAGTGGAGCAGCTTGGTTGTAACCGGCATTGCCTTTGAGGATATCAAAGACGAGTACTTCTCTGGCAATATTACAGCGCAGAGGGCCATCGAAATGTATGTCCGCTACGGTGGCTATGCTCAGGATAAGGCAACCGAAATGATCACAAAATGGAGGGCCGAAAAGGAAACCGGCATTTCGTATGATGATATTGAGGATGCCTTCATGGACGGCAGTATCTCCCAGGGTGATGCAAAGAATATGTACATCACTTACGGAGGATATAGCGAGGTTGACGCATCTGAAAAGGTTGCTGTGCTTGCCTTCGTGAAGCAGCATCCTGATTGCGACGGTATCTCCTATGCGGCGATAGAAAACTACCAGACCCATTGTGAGGCTTCCGGTGTTCCTGCCGGTACCTTCTACGATGCATGGAAGTATAACTCCAATACCCATGCGGATGTGGATGCAAACGGCGAAAGCATTTCTGGCAGCAAGAAGGTTAAGGTCCTGGCTTACATTGATACGCTGGATCTTACCTATGCGCATAAGGACAGCCTATACTACGCATTTGGATGGGCACAAAGCAAGATCTATGAAGCACCCTGGCATTAACTAAACAGAACGGCTCCGGGATAGAGAACCCGGGGCCGTTTTTGTTATGCTTGAAGCATCAAATAAGGGAGGAATGTTGGTATGATCGAGATTGTCGGCAATGAACTCTATCAATGGGATACCGGCAGAGTTGCCCAGATAACTGGCATCGAGGTAGAATATGTCCATTTCGCCAACAAGGGCGATTCTAAAGCAGTTGTCATGGGTGCTGTCGATATCCATGCTAAGATCCCAGATTTCCTGCTTCAATCAGGAAAGCAGCTATGTGTATATGCTGTAAAAGACGGAATCACTGTTGAAAGCAAGACATTCTATGTCAAGCATCGTGAGCGACCGGAAAACTATGTCTACGAGGATGACCGGCGTAACTACATGTATGAACTGGTAGCCAACGCAGAGGAGGCCCTCGAGAGTATGTGGTGGGCATATCAGGATACAACCCTTGCCACCGAGAATGCAAACAAGGCTACGGATGGCGCAATCATTGCAGCTAAGGATGCAAATGAGGCTGCATATAAGGCAAACCATACTGCGAAAAGTCTCATGGTTGTTGGCGCTGCTAAAGGTAATAGCATCACCGTGGACGATTCCATTGATCAGTTCCTTGTTGGTATGCGTATCTTCGGCAAGACTACGCAGGATGGCACACCTTCTCCTGATGCACCTGTGGAGCTTGAGAGTGTAGGTGACAGTGGCAGTATTACTGTGAATGTAATCGGCGATAACGAATCGCAAAGTATGACTATTGCAACACCCAAAGGTTTACCCGGTATTCCTGTTAAATCCGGTGGCAATTACATCGATGCAAACGGGCAACAGTGGATCTGTGATGAGATTGACCTTGCAAGAGGCTTGTATGTGCAGCGTGTTGTGAAATTCTCACTTGCGGTTTCCGATATGAATAATAGCGAGAACTTTCCTGGATGGACACATGTTGGGGTCTATAAGTATTACCCTGAAAGAAATAACACTTTAGCTACTTTCGGTGGTGGGTCTATGTGTAATATCAGCGAAGCTTCTCCTCATATAAACACACTGAGTGGGAATGATGTTCTGTTGGTTCCTGGTTACAATGGCACAACCCAGAGCGAATGGAAAACAAACTACCCCAATCTGGTAGTGGACATTATTTTTTCCATCCCATCCCCTATCGAAACCCCTCTGCCTGCAGAAGAGCTTGCTGCCTATGCTGCCCTGCACACATACCGGTGGAACACCACTGCCTCCAATGATGCTCATGCACACATGGAGATCGAGTATGCCATGGATGCAAAGACATATATTGGCAGACTGATCACTGGCATTACTTCTCCTTCTCGTGTTGTCACTGTTAACCTTCCTGCATCCAAGTGGGCAGGCAGTGGAAACCTCTATTCCCAGGTGGTATCCATTGACGGTATTACCGAGAACAGCCAGGTCAACCTGACTCCCAGTGTGGAGCAGCTCTCCATCTTCTATGAGAAAGATGTGACTTTCATGACTGAGAACGATGGTGGTACTGTGACCGTCTATGTTATCGGTCAGAAACCCACGAGTGACTATACTATCAAGGCCAGTATTGTGGAGGTGGTAGCATGAGTAAGAAAATTTATGGTGTTCCAGTAACTACACCGTTAAATCCTAAAAAATTTGGCCCTGGCACAGTCTATGTCGGTACTGGAGAAATGCCTGAAGGCTACACTTTCCAAATTGACCCTGAAGGTGAAGATCTTCTAGTGAAGACCGTCAATGGCATTGCACCTGATGGAAACGGCAATATTGAACTTGATGGTAGCATTGGCGAACCCGGTGTATCTGCTACCCATAGCTGGAATGGTACTGTCTTAACCATCACTTCTGCATCTGGCACTTCTTCTGCTGATCTGAAAGGTGACCCCGGTGACAATTATGTGCTGACCGATGCCGACAAGGACGAAATTGCCGAAATTGTCAAAGAAACTAATCAATATGTTACACCGGAAATGTTTGGCGCAGTAGGCGATGGTGTAACGGACGATTCTACGGCTATTCAAGATTGTTTCGATTTCGCTAGTGGAAACAGTATCCCAGTGCAATTT
>UZAT01471059.1_pt1 | contig 12814 bp, 14 predicted proteins | sample 2160861 | NCBI WGS metagenome assembly UZAT01 (sample SAMEA5138306, study PRJEB28736) | viral metagenome | reverse complement strand
TGCTGGAGTTCACCATCAACTGTGCTGCAAGCACTCCCGTGGCCCCCAAGGCCTAAAAAAATAGGGGTGGGGATAATTCCCCACCCTACTCTTAAACGACAAGAATTGAGGAGAACGCCTAAATGAGCAAAATTGTTCTGAATTATGAAAACCAGAATTATGAACTGGAGTTTAACCGGCAGAGCGTCAAACTGATGGAGTCCCAGGGCTTCGTCCTGGACGAGATCACCTCTAAGCCTATGACCATGATTCCCCTGCTGTTCAGCGGCGCGTTTATCAAGAACTGCAAGGGTGTTAAGCGTAACACCATTGACAAGATGTTTGACAGCGTTGGTGATAAGACCTCTCTGATGCAGGCTCTCATGGAAATGTACGCGGAAACCCTGTCCACTCTGACTGATGATGCTGGCGAGGGAAACGTGAGCTGGACGCTGGTCAAGTAAAAGCGTCCACATACACCGAAATTTTTGAAGGGGTATTCCCCTACTACCTGGCTATCGGAATGACCTACGATCAGTTCTGGGTAGACGATCCTACTATATGTAGGGCATACCGCAAGGCTGATGAGATCCGCAAACGACGGATGAATGAGGAATTGTGGTTAAACGGCATATACACGGCAGAGGCGTTAGCCTCCACCGTAGGTAATATGTTCTCCAAACAGAAATACAAGTACCCCTCCGAACCCAAGCCGATCACGATGGATGAGATTGAGGAACGTGAGGAGAGAGAACGTAGAGCTAAAATGGAGAAAATTAAGGCGGCATTCACAGCCAAGGCCCTTGTGGTAAACGCAAATATGGAGGCGAACCCATGACTGAAATTGAAAAGATCGAGAGTATGAGAGTGGCGATTGCCCCCGATACGGCAGAGGATAACGTACTGCTATCCGAGATCCAGACAGCGGAAACGATGATTTTGAATAAAATGTACCCGTTTGGTTATCCCGAGAACGCGGTGGTTCCTCCCCGGTATGAGCGTTTACAGATTAAGCTGGCTGTGGAGCTGTTTACTCAGCGAGGCGCTGAGGGACAGGCATCACAAAGTGAAAATGGCACTACCCGTACTTGGCCTAGCGTGAATCGCATTCTGGCTCAGATTGTGCCTCATTGTGGGAGCGTGATCTCCAATGCGTAGTATGCAGAGAAGCTGGCGTGACTTGCATTACGCCACTCTGACCGGAACGGAGCCAATCGTAGACGAATATGGCAACGACACCCTCGAAGTGAAGAATGTTTACTCCTCCCCTGCCCTGCTCCGCGCAATCGTTAGCGCGAATGTGGGTCAAGAGGCCGTCGAGGCTTTTGGTGCGTTGACCGGATATAGTCGAACGATTAGCTACTCCGGTGAGAGCTGCCCTCTGGCTGAGGGAAGTTTGATCTGGTTCGGCGCGGATGTAAACGGCCCTCACAATTATGTGGTAGTCAAGGTAGCCGATAGTAAAAACGGTTATCTGATTGCCGTGCGTGAGGTGTCCAATCGTGCGTGAAATCAAGGTTGAACTCACCGATCGGAGCATCGGTAAAGCGGCGAACGAGCTGCGGAAATACGCAGCCTGGGTTACCCAGAAAGAGAAAGAGCTGCGTGACCGGTTGGCGATGCTCGGCGCGTCTGTGGCTTCGATTCAGTTCGCCCGAGCTATTTACACCGGTTCCAACGATGTAACCGTGAGGGTGGACAACACCGGATCGGTAGCAGTTATTTACGCTGAGGGCGAGGCGGTTGTGTTCATTGAGTTTGGTGCTGGTGCTAAGTATGGTTACGGACATCCCCAGGCTGGGGAGTTCGGCTACGGCCCCGGTACTTGGTCAGATGGCCCCGAGGGTAAAGGTCACTGGGATAACCCTAGCGGTTGGTGGTTCGGATCTGGTCAGCACACATACGGTAATCCTCCCGCGATGGCAATGTACAAGGCCGTCCAGGAGATTGCTGAAAATGTAACAGAGATTGCACGGGAGGTGTTTCGCAGCACATGATCGATCGTTCTAACGAGGTATTCAATACGGCGGCGAAAGACCTCCGTTCTTTATACTCTGATATCCAGGTAATCGGAGAATATGTGGAAATCCCCAGTCGGTTTCCTACTGTGACCCTGGATGAAATTCAAAACGTGCCGGTGCATTTGGATAGCGGCACAGTAAACAAGTATGCCAGAGTAGTCTATCGTTGCCAGGTGTTCTGTAACGGCACTGGTAAGCGTCAGAAAGCTCGGGAGATCTACGATACCCTGGATAAGACCCTTATGGGTTTGGGGCTGTTCGCTCGATCCTACACCACTACTCCGGCTATTTATAACTCCGAGATTTACTGCATCACGGCAACCTACGAGGGTGTTGTGGGAGAGGACGGAGTTATCTATCGAAACTGATAGGGAGGTGTCGGTATGTCTACGACGATTGACTCTCTTGATATACAAATTGCCACCAGTGTAGGTCAGTCTCCTCAGAAGATCCAGGAGCTTGCCAATGCGCTAGGTGAGCTGAAAAACCAGGGAAAAATCGGTGCTGCCACCTCAGCCATGAAAAGTTTGGCTAAGGCTCTGGACGTGCTGACTCCCTCGCTGAACTCTCTGAATCCGGCGAAGCTGCAACAGCTCCGGGGAGCAATGAGTGGTCTGGCGAATATTCAGAAAGCATCCGGTTTGAACAGTGCGGTAAACACTCTGAAAAAGATTCCGGATGTAATCAATGGTCTGGATACCTCGAAGCTCGATACGTTCGAGCGGCAGATGGATCGTCTGGCTTCTGCCCTGCGACCTCTTGCCGAACAGCTCGATAAGATCGGCAATAGTTTCTCCAAGCTACCCACTCACATCACGAAAGCGGTGACAGCCACAAACAAGATGGCGAGTGCCACTGAAAAGGCTGCGGCAAGCGATAAGAAGCATGGCGAAGCAATCAACGCCAAGAGCCTCAACATTATGAGTGCGATTCACAACTTCCACGCATTGCTGCACGTCGTTCAGTTGGTGGGTAACGCTATCTCGTACACGATGGCTGAGGCTATGGAGTGGGACGGTATTCAGTACCGATTCGGTCGTGCGTTCGGTGAGGACGCTGAGGAAGTCTACGCTTATGCTCAGAAAATCAACGATGTTCTGGGTATCAATATGCAGCAGTTCATGCAGTACAGTTCTCTGTACGGCTCTCTGCTGAGCGGCTTCGGCATGGCCCAGGAGAAGGTAACAACGATTTCCGTTGGCCTCACTGAGCTGTCCTACGACATCTGGGCTGCGTACAATGACCGATTTAAGAGTCTGGAGCAAGCCTCCGAGGCTGTTCGATCTGCTATCACAGGCGAAATCGAACCTATCCGAAACGCTGGTATCGCGCTGACAGAAGCATCCCTCCAGGAATATCTGGAGCAGATTGGCATGGCTACGGTCAGTATCGAGAATCTGTCCGAGGCCCAGAAAGCCGAGGTTAGATATGCGGCGATGATGAATGCTGCCATGCAGCAGGGCATCGTTGGCACTTACGCCAGCGAAATGCAGACCGCCGAAGGTGCTGTGCGTAGTCTGACTCAGTCCTGGAAGGGTTTAGTCCAGGCGTTCGGTTCGCTGTTTATTCCTATTCTCCAGGCGGTAATCCCCTACTTAACCGCATTTGTCGAACTTCTGCGCGAGGCGATTGCGGCGGTAGCAGCGTTCTTCAATATCCCCTTCTTTGAGATTGATTGGGGTAGCGGGGCCAAGGATATGGCTGCCGGAGTAGGCGGTGCGGCTGAGGGAGCCAAGGACATTGAGAATGGAATGAAGGGTGCAGCTAAGGCTGCTAAGAAACTCCGTGATTACACGATGGGCTTCGATGAGTTGAATATCATCAAGCCGCAAGAGGACAGCGGTTCTGGTGGTGGAGGATCCAAGGATTCCGGAGTAAATTGGGGTAGCGGCCTCGATCTGGATACCATGTGGGACGATTCTGTTTTCGCCAAGGCATCGCAGCAAGTGAACGAGTTGAAACAGCAGATCAAGGATTGGTTTGCTGAGTGGAAAACCGAGATTTTGATTGTCAGCGGCCTGTTGGGATCGTTGTTCCTGGCCTCGAAGCTGTCCTCGTTCATCACGGCACTGGGTAAGATTGGCAGCGCGTGGAAAGCGGTAAAGGGTGTTTTTGGGGGCATAAAAGAGTTTTTCCTTGCGGCAAAGGCAATGGCCCCGGAGGTCGGTTGGTTTGCAGCATTGTTCCCTAAGTTGTCGAGCGCTTTAACTTCGGTTGGCACGGCAATCTCCACTGCGGCTAAGGCCGTGGGTGCGTTCGTGAGTGGCATCAGCGCCCCCGCGTGGGCAATTATCGTCGGTGTGATCGCCGGTATTGCTTCGGTGGTAATATTCCTCAAGCGGCACTGGGAGGAAGTCACCAAAGCCGCAAAGGATTTCTTCGCCACCAATATTGCTCCCAAACTCAAAGAAATCAAGGGTCACTGGGAAAAGATCAAAGAGACGCTGGCTCCGCTTGGAGAGCTGTTCCTGTGGCTGATTCAGCCGATTAAGGATTTGATTACTGGTTTCGCTGAGTGGTGGGAGGCGACTAAGCCGCTCACTGTGCTGGGCGAAATCTTCGAGGTTGTCGGCGGTGTCATTTTCAGCGTTGTTAGCGGCGTGATCGCGGGAGCCTTCCGGATGGCGATATCCTGGATCGAGGGCTTCGTTCAAACCATCAGCGGCATCGTTCAAATCGTGAGTGGCGTCGTGAAATTCATCGTAAAGGCTTTTACCGGCGATTTGCAAGGTGCGTGGGACGCACTGGTCGAGATCGGTGAAGGTGTGTTTGACGTTTTCTCTGGTCTTTGGAAAATGGTCGTTACTCCAATCAAGGAGTTTGTGGACGGCGTAATTTCCTGGTTTGTGGAGCTGTGGGATGAATTGGTTGGTCACTCCATCGTCCCCGATACGATTAATGGCATCATCGAATGGTTCCTCAGTCTGCCTGGGAAGATCCTCAAGCCCGTCCAGAATTTCGTCAACAGTGTGATCGACAAGTTCAAAAATATGTGGACGAGCATCAAATCTTGGTGGAACGCAAGTGTTGCTCCGAAACTCACATGGACGTACTGGAAAAAGCAGTTCGACAACATGGTATCTGCTATCGGCACGAAGCTGAACGAGGCGTGGGACAAAATCAAGAAGTTCTTCTCTGTTGAGGAATGGAAGAAGAAGGTTCAAGATGCGATCCAGGCAATCAAGGACAACTTCAAGCTGCCTAGTTTCCCGAAGATCAAGCTGTCCGTCATCTATGATACAAACGTATCGGGTGTGAAAGAGAAAGTCTACAAGGCCCTCGGTTTGACTGGCTGGCCTAGCTTGAACTGGAGTACCTACGCTACCGGCGGCTGGCCCCAGGTCGGTGAGGCGTTCATCGCGTCGGAGCGAGGCCCCGAGCTAGTTGGTAGGATCGGCAATAGATCGGCGGTCGCCAACACTGAGCAGATTGTCGAGGCCGTGTCCCGAGGTGTTTATGAGGCTGTGGCTGCCGCGATGGGTGGTTACGGTGGTCAGTCCGATCAGAGTTTCAATCTCTACCTGGATGGCAAGCAGATTGCTGCGACGGTTGAGAAACATCAAAAAGCGCGCGGCGCTACTCTTATGACCGGAGGTGTCGTGTATGGCTTCTAATGCTTTAGTGACGGTCGGGGGGATTGCTCTCCCCGAGCCGTCTACCTATAACGCGCAAACCAGTACCCTCGTCGATAGCGCTCGTAACGTGCAGGGTAAAATGATTGGCGCGGTAGTTCGGGATGATGTTGCGAAGGTTGAACTAACCTGGAGATATCTTCCCGTGGAGGAATGGGCGAGAATCGGTAAGTTGTTCAAAACGGCTGCCGGTGGCTCATTCATCAACGCAGTCACGTTTTTCGATCAGACGGAAGGTGCTTATGTCACCCGCGAAATGTATTGTTCTGATCGCACCTCCGGTATGTGGAGACGCGATCCCCGGACGGGCGCGATTATGGGATGGACTGATTGCAAACTCTCTTTCGTGGAGGTGTAAGCAATGATTGCTGTTTCCGACGCTTGGAAAGCGTTGCAATACGAAACCATTCTCCCGGAATCTTTCGTAGAAATTACTTACTGGATCACGGAGGACGGAGCGCAGAAATTGGCGAGTGAGAGCAACAATGGTGTGCTTTTTTACTCCGATCATACTGCGATTACGGAAATGACAACTAAAGAGTTCCAGAAGTATGCGACCCTGGAGAACAACATTTGGGCGCTAGACGGCAGCTTCAACATCCTCCCCGACAAGGCTCCGTATGGCGACACGGGTTATGTTGCAAACGCGGAGTACCCGATGGTAACAATTATGTTCCCCAGCGTCAGAACTCAGATCGTACCCGGCATCACGGTTGTTTGGAGTGAGACGTATGGTGAATACGCCACTCGATGCAGGGTGACAGCTCTGAATGGTACGGAGATCGTTAAAAGCGAGGAGTTTTACAACAATTCCGTTCGCAGCACATTCGAGTTCCCGATTTCAGATTATGATCGGATCTATATCGAGATTATCGATTGGATAGTTCCCGACCACCGGCCTAGAATCGAGCGAGTTTACCTGGGTGCGATGGAGATTTATACGAAGTCTGATCTGGTGAAGTATTCTCACACTCAGCGAGGAGATTTGCTGAGTACGGAGCTGCCTAAAAATCAGATTACGTTCTCTCTGGATAACAGCTCGGATGTTTGGAACCCCGATAATCCCGCTGGTAACGTCCGATACTTGAGGAATCGACAGGAAGTGTCGGTTCGGTATGGATATAAGCTGGCTGACGGTGTGGAGTGGATACCGGCTGGTACATTCTGGGTCAGCGAGTGGGATACCCCCACCAATGGTCTGGAGGCTACGTTCACAGCCGGAGATCTGTTGGGATTCTTGGATGTCCGTTATTCTGGCCCGAAATCCGGTACGTTGTACGACATTGCGATGGCAGCGCTAACGCAAGTAGATCTCCCTACGACCGAGACTGGTGGCCCTAGATATGTGGTAGATGAATCGCTGAAACAGATCTTCACTGATTTCTCCGAGGAGGATGCCTCCTATACTGCTGCGGTTGTTCTCCAGATGGTGGCAAACGCCGGACAGTGCGTCCTACACCAGAATAGAGACGGTATTTTGAAGATCGAGAGACTCGTTCGGAATGTATCTGATTATGAAATCGGCGAGAATGTGAGCTACACTCACCCGGAGCGCACACTGACGAAACCGCCTCAGACCGTGACCATCAACGACGGCCTGTGGGTTGAGAATCTGGGTGTTACGGGCGAAGCTGTCAGCATCTCGAATCCTCTGATTAACCAGGTCGAAAACGCTATCCATGTGGGACACTGGGTTTCCGCAGTTTTGAGTTGTCGAAACATGGTGAGAGGTTCTTATCGCCCCGATCCGAGACTGGAAGTCATGGATATTGTTTCGATTGACAGTAAGTACAGTAAAAATTTCGTAGCGGCAATCACCGAGATTACCTACGAATACAACGGTGCGTTCCGAGGCCAGTACACGGGCAGAGAGATAGAGGTATAACACATGAGTCAGATTTCGGGCGAAATGCGATCCGGTGAGCAGTTTAAGACGGACAACACGCCCACTGCTGTGATGCCGGTCATCTTCTCAATAAACATGACACCCAATCCCGTGGTCAAATCCGCATCGTTGTTCGTTCAAGTTTTCGTCCGGGATGTACCCGCACCGATAGAATAGGAGGTGCTAGATATGGCTATTTCCACAGTTCGAGTGCAAATAAATGGCACTTGGACAAACCTAACCTATAACAGCTCCACTGGAGCATACGAGGCGACGATCACCGCCCCCAGCACAACGTCGTTCAATCGAACGGGTGGCTACTATCCGGTAACCGTAGAGGCTACGAACACCGTTGGAACCAAAACCACGGTAAACGATAGCCATTCGTCCCTGGGTGGATCTTGCAAACTGTACGTTCAAGAGAGAAAGGCTCCTGTCGTTACGATCAACAGTCCTACTTCTGGCGCGAGAGTTACCAATAACAAGCAGCCTGTCGTATTCGCCGTTACTGACGAAAGCAGCGGCTCCGGTGTTGATCTCAACAGCCTCAATGTGGAACTGGATGATCGAGAGCAGAATGCAGCAAGTGTCGAAACTACTGCGATCACGAATGGTTATCGGTGTACCTTCACCCCTGGTACGGCGCTTTCCGACGGAGAACATAGATTCTCGGCACAAGTCAGTGACTTCGATGGTAATACCTCGACACTCGTCAGCATTGTATTCACTGTCGATACTGTCGCTCCCACGTTGAACATCACCTCTCCCACCGAGGGAACCTCCACCGCTAGTACCTCTGTAACGGTTGCCGGTACAACCAATGACGCAACGTCCAGTCCTGTCACGCTGACTATGGCTCTGGACAGCGGTTCTGCTCAGACGGTAACGGTTGCCTCTAACGGTACTTTCACCAAAACCTTCACTGGCTTGACCCACGGTAGTCACAAGGTTGTGATCGTCGCAAAGGATGCAGCCGGTAAGACTACTACGATCACCCGGAATTTCACGGTGGATACTTCCGCTCCCGTGATTTCCAGAATCACGATTACCCCCAATCCGGCTGATGCGGGTAGCACTATGAAGATCTCGGTGGTGGTATCTGGGTGACGCAAGTAATTGAACTGACTCTAAATGCGGAAATTGTTGCCGTAGATGGCGTGGTCAATGGTGAGAGCTATGCTTTCACCTTGACCGGCTCCGTCGATGATATGAGTATTTGGAGCGCTACGGTTGCTCGTGCCGAGAATGATATCTATCGGGTAACGATCACAGCTACGAATCAGCGAGGCTCAACCTCCGAACTGAGTACGATCATCTATTACGGATTACATCTGATAACAGATCGGACGCAGCACGACGTTGATCGAGTGAACGTGCTGGCTAAGAAGGGCTGGGAGAACATGACCCCCGAGGAGCGTTCTGAGTGGGAGATCGGTCTAAAAGGTTCCTATAACACCTCCGATCTCAATCGTGTTCAGAGTGCCGTCCGATATCTACGAGATCGTTTTGCCGAAGTGGGATACTTTGTTGCGTTGTCTGATCCGAAAACATGGACGAAACAGGATGTTCCCACCCAGGCCGATATGGTGGAATATCTAGCAGATGTGAGAGCAATCCGGGGGGTTCTCACACTCCTCACAACCACACCCCCTGTGCCGGAAACGATGATCGGCCTAACTTACACAAAGGCTAACGATATCGAACAAATTTTGCTCGATGTGGATCGATTGTTATCTAACACGATTGCTAGTTTCGTATATTCCGGCGATATTTTTGGAGGTGAATTACGATGATTAACGTAAAAGACCGAGTATCGACCTATCCTGGTCGAATGAAGCTGACTAAAGCGAACGGATCTTCCGAGTATGTCACACTGGAGAGAGCCGACGCTCCTACCGAAGAAGGTACGCCGATTAACAAAGCGCTGTTTGATAGCATTAAGGCTGACTTGGATGACAAGTACACCAAGCTGGGCGGCGCTCTGAACGGTAATGTTGTGATCCAAAACACTGCCCCTGGACTGGAACTGTTCGATCCCGAGGCAGACGCTCGTAGTAGAGTCTACAAGGATGCTACCGCGAGTAACGATTACGGTACTTGTGTTGCGGACATCGATGTGAATGGTGGCATCGATATGTTGAATGTCCGGAGATCTGCGTCGCTGATGGACAAACTCTCTTTGTATGTCGGCGGCACTAGATATGCGATCCACGGCGCTCATACGAAACCTTGGGGTAGCTACACTGGTAATGGCGCTGCCGCTGTTCGCCAGGTGAATACTACCGGCAACGGCTACGCTTGTATCGTTCACAGTACAAGTGGCACTAGCATCGTCATGGCCCGAGGTGCAATCCGCGCTGCTGGTGGTACATTCAGTTGGCTCCCTTCCGGTCAAGCATATTTCAAGAACGGTATTCTCTATATCGCCACCACCGATTCTGCTCTGAATACCAGTGGTGTTAGCTATTCTTATGAGGTGCTTTAACTATGATCTATGTTATTTCTAAATCTACATTCGGTAGTTATAACGTCCGAGACATCCAGTGTAATGCCAACTGGGACTGTTGTCCTTATTCGGACTACGCTCTGATCCCGGACAGCATGGTGGAAGATATTCTCGCCACTAAGGGTTATTGCGATATCACTCTCGATAGTGATGAGACTACTGTTTCATCCTTCACGGCGAGAACGATTCCGTCTGTGCCGGAGGAGTGCTGCGGTTCTAACACTGTTCTGAGCGTAAACGGAGTAACGGCAGATACCAACGGCGAGGTGACTTTGACTCCCCAGCAGATTGGCGCGGCTTCGGCGGTCATCGATGTGACCACCGCCAATACCGACGCAAACCATTACCAGACTGAGGGCATCTGGTTCTTTACCAGCAGCGTTAAACCCCTCAATGCACCTCTCAATGTGGCAAATGGTTGGCTCATTGTAAAGCCTCGATCCGCAACCAAGACTGACTTTGTCAAACAGATTTGGCTGCGAGCCGGTACAGTCAATACAAACGACTTCGAGGTGTATGTCCGCACTTGCATCTCTGATGTCTGGAGTACATGGCGGCGGCTTATTACCGACCTGGATCTCGCTTCCTATGAAGGCGGCGGTGGCACTGGTACTGGCACAGTCGGTAAGGATGGCATTTCTTGCACTCACTCCTGGAACGGCACGGTTTTAACCATCACTTCCGCAAGCGGTACTTCTTCCGCAGACCTTAAAGGCCCCCAGGGCGACCCCGGCCCTCAAGGTGATCCGGGTAAGGACGGCGACACTATCGAGTTGAATCCAGTGGCGCTTGGCGACAAATCCGGCATCCAAATCACGGTGACCAGTGCAGACGGAAGCACAGAGAGCTGTACGGTTTACCACGGTGAAAAGGGTGACCCTGGCGAGAGTCCTGTTGTAGATGTTACTAGAGAAGGAAACGCTACGGTTGTAACCTTCAAAACTACAGATGGTGAAATCCTGGACGGCTTCACTATTGCTGATCCCCAGGACGGCACTTCCGTCACTGTGAAAGCCGTAGCCGAAAGTACCGCAGATGGTGGCATTAATATGGTCACTTTCTCCGATGGCAAGACCCTCACCATCAAGAATGGTAGCAAGGGTAGTCCCGGAGCGACCCCTGTCAAGGGTACGGACTATTTCACCGAAGCAGACAAGGCTGAAATGGTGGAAGAAGTAAAGGCATCCATGGATGGTATTCCGTCCTACTGGCAGAGCCATCTTGATTCCAAGGTTGCGCTGATCCGGGAAGCTATGCTGACCGCTGGCGTGAATAAGTCTGCATTTCTATTCTATTCGGATGCCCATTGGAGCAACGCAACCACCTACACGGCAAAAAAAGCACCCACTTTGCTGAAATATCTGTGCAAGAATACGCCCATCAATAAGACCAATTTTGGTGGCGATATTGTCAGCGCAGAGGCGGCAGATGCGGCAACCATGGCATATCTGTGGGAGTGGAGAAACCAGCTTTACGGTCTGCCTAACCACCATAGTGTTCCCGGCAACCATGACGATGGCAACAGCACGAACAATCTGTTCAGCGAAAACTATGTGTACGGCTATCTGCTTGCTCCGGAGGAAACCTGTGATATTGTCCGTGGTGACGAGGGTATGTACTACTACATCGACAACCCGGCAGAAAAGACCAGATACCTCTATCTGGACACCGCATACAAGGGTGTAACCACCGCAGAACAAGAATTTGTGAAAGCGGCATTGCTGTCCACCCCGGAGAATTGGCACATCGTGGCGATTGCCCATTTGTGGTATCACAACGATTACACAACCTATCCACCGGTGCTGAACGGCTTCGACACCAACGCAAAGATTCTGCTGGATATGTTCGACAACTTCAACACACGGCAAGGAGCATTTGCCGAGTGTACTGCATGGGTGGAGTTTTGTATCGGTGGTCATTATCACCTTGACCATGTGGAGCATACCAGCGGCGGCATCCCGGTGATTATCGTGGAAGCTGACACCTTGCATGACAGAAGCGGCACGATGCCCCAAGCAGGAACAACGGATGAATCTGCCATCAGCGCAGTTATTGCAGACTACAACACCAATACTGTCAAGATTATCCGTGTCGGTAGGGGTGAGGACTACAATGCCAAGATTGAGATAAAGACTGTTTCCTACACCAATGTCATTCCGCTGTCCATCGACAAGGACGGAAACATCTTTAACGGCGGTAAGGGTTGGGCAGATAATTCCCGCATCGGTTCGGGTGGCATTTATCTTGGCAATGGTACTCATTATGTAACTGGACACATTGAAATTGACCCCAATGTAGATAACGTTATTAGGTTGAAAAATGTAACCTTTGATAGCACAACAAACAATAGTTTTGCATATGGCATTGTATTCTTTGATAGCGACTTTAAACGATTAAAATACAATGGTAGTGCTGACGTAATATATTCGGACGGAACATCTGGTTTTGATGCCGTTATGGATAGTAACAATAACATCACGCAAATCACGCTGTACGCATCCAAAATTACGGACAAAAACGTGAAGTATTTTGCAATCTGCTGTGGTGGTTTGAGTGATGATTCCATCATCACAATCAACGAACCAATCGAATAAATAAAGCACCGCCCTTCGGGGTGGTGCTACCACAAAAGGAGGAAATCGACCGTGAAGAAAATTCTGATCGACGTGAGCGAACACAATGACATCATCGACTGGGAGAAGGTCAAACCTCAGATCGATGGCGCGATTCTTCGTTGCGGCTACGGCAGCGATTACAAGCACCAGGACGATGTCATGTTCAAGCGTAATGC
>UZAT01052475.1_pt1 | contig 12857 bp, 8 predicted proteins | sample 2160861 | NCBI WGS metagenome assembly UZAT01 (sample SAMEA5138306, study PRJEB28736) | viral metagenome | reverse complement strand
GTTTCTGGTTGAGCATTTATCAAGGGGGCGTTTTCTGATATATGCATCATCCACTTCAATGAATCAGAAAATTCACCTATGCTCGTAATATAATTAGAAATTACGTCCTGAATTAAAACATCAACCTGGTTATCTTCCTTGGCCTCTTCCTCCAATCTCATGCCAGTAGTAATTGGACTATATTGCATCACCCTCGCCATATGCTCAGCGATAACTCTTCCAATTCCAGATGGTTGGTCTCCTTCTTCCACTTCTTCCTTTTTACCTTTCCTTTTTGAACCTTTACCAGACGCCCCAATACACTCAATGGAATTTATTGCCAACACAACTCTAGCGGTGTTGTCTTCAATTGCAAAGATAAGTCTTTCGCAGCAATCGCTCGGACGATTAGCATTATCAGGTTTTAAATCCATTACGTCTAAGATGGTCTGAGTTACTTTTAATAAACGTTCGCAACAATCATCTTTTTGCGGCATCGTAGTTTTAAAATCAAATTCGAAATCGTTTAATCTGTCCGTTAATAATTTACGAAGCTTGTTAAATTCATATGCGATTTCGTTGCTCGTTGGCCCGTTATATCCACTTATTGACGAACCTTCTGAGTCTGTTTTAACACCCTTAGATGCACTCCCTTCGACAGCAGACTTGCCTTTAGGCTTTTCCTTTAATTTCTTAACGGGAGCATCGAAAATTGAACCCCCAGTATTTTCCTTTGTTTCCTTAATTACGGCATCAACAATAGTATCAGCCGCCTCTTTAATTGTTCCCTTACCTTCGGTACCAGTAGACATGCCCTTTCGGGCATTATTCATTATTTCACTTCGTTTGTTCTTTGCGGAGGTTGCAACTACAGATTCATTGTCTCCATAAGTAAAACCATCAGGAAGTTCTTGTGTACCATCTCGGATTCTACCGCTTATTGTATTGCGTCTCTTCTGCTTTGTATTGGCACGTCTTCGGAATTCCTCTACAGAAATACCTAACAATTCCGCTGTGATTTCAGCACTAGCACCCTGATTATCGGAATTCATGACGCGATTCAGTTTATGGTCTATATGATACGGTTTAAACTTCGGGTCTTTACCATTAGGCATATCCGTAATTTGTTTAAAGTCTTCTAAGATATTGTATTTGGGCTCCAATAATGTTGTAATAAGGTCACTAAACTCTCCCTCACTCAATTCGGAGACCAGTTTTAAAGCTGCCTTAGCAGCGGTTGTCGTAGCCTTAGTTACCTCGGTAGCCCCCGTTAGAACCTGCGTAATATTTTTCTGCACCACATCATTAGATTGTTCGACATTAGTCCTAGGCTGGTTTATCAGAGGATGGACCTCCTGCACCGACTTAACGAAGGCGAGTAACTCAGGTGATTCCTTTCCTTTACCTTTTGGAGTGGATGCCCCCTCATCACCAGTCAGGTCAAATACTACTCCATCGTTGAGTTCATCTATCTGAGCCTGCGTCTTCGTCTTTTTCGAATTGACATAATTGATTTCCTTTATTTGCTTCGCTTCGTCTTTAGTGAGTTCTGCCTCTACGGTAGCCGTCACGTTCTTTTTATGCTTGACGTCCGTTCGGTTTGCCACATATTCCCTCATTTTGTCAAGATTTAAATTTCCAAAGAACTCCTTTGTCGCCTCTCTGCTTGCCTTGGAGCTGGCAGCGTTATCCTCTTTAGAAATTTTATTTTTGTGGTCCTTGTTATACTGAGTATAATCATAAAAGGTATTGCGTGCGGTAGATACGTCCCCTATAAAGTTTATATCGGGATTCTTTAGTATTTTAAGAAGGAGATTCTTCGTCTCCGCATCGCTCTCAAGGGTTTTCTTGGTTGCAGTAGTGAGAGTTAAAATAGCATCCATAGCCTGACCTAATTCAGTCCCGCCTCCAGTATTCGCTCTAACTGCCTTTGCCGACTGGTTTATATGTTTGATGCCGTATGGGTCGTACCTAGTCATTTTCTTTAAAACGGCTAAAAGGGTATATAATTCATTATTCAACTTGGTGTATTTACCCTCTGAATCCTCTTTATATTTTGCTATGAGTATGTTATTGCCCTTAATATACCTCATCATGAGTTCTTGAAAGTACTTCTCGTCTAATGCGTCTTTGATAGCACCTGGCGTGAACATATGAAAGCCAAAGTCGTCAAATTTATTAAGAGTGTTTTCAGGCATATGCGTCTACCTCTTTAGATATGTACGGTTCCGCTGGGTCGATGAAATATCTACTCTCCCTTATACAATTATCTCTTTGCACCACCTAACGCCTCCATTATTGCCGCTGAAAAAAGATTTTTTGTTCTTCTATTTTTTACTGCTAAATAAGAACATATTAATTTAACATCACTGATAGGAAGATTGTCGAAATCCTCCGATGTTTTACCGCTTTGAACCATCCACTCTGCTTTATACATTAACTCCCTAATTTCATTATTAGGGCTATAATCGTTTTCAACAGCAGTTAAGAAAGCCCTTACATTTCTGTCTTCGTCTCCTCCGAAGGCGGGGACACTAAAGGGAATTTCGTACCATCTACAAGAACTGTGAAAATCTCCTCTATGAGTTCGTCAGGGAAATTTAGAATTTCATCTTCCGTAATAGGGGGTTCGCCAGCAGGTACCACCACACACTCCTGTAAAGTACGTACTGTAATGTCTTGAGTGAATAAAGATGTAACTAATCCCTGATTCTCATCATTGAACTCAATATCATTCTCCCTACATAACTTCATTATAAGTTGTGCAAGTTTTCCATCCATCATTTTCGTCTTGGGACGAAGAACTAGTTTACCTACTCCTCCATATGGTTCTAAATCTATTTCACTATATCTCTTCGGTACAAATCTATCTGACATGTTAATCACCAATTGTTAATGTATATTTTGTTATTTAAATGGTTTCAAAGATATTCTCTTCTTCCCTAATCTCTTCTTCAAATGTGTCTTTCAATACATCTTCTATGATAACCTCTTCCTTAGCCTTCCTGCCACCTTTACGCTTAGGAGGTACATCATCCTCTATTGTCGTAAGGTCTTCAGTGTAGCACGCCGTAAGAGTTATTCCATCTCTTATTCTACAGGGGTCGAGAGAGAATATCCTTCTTCCGTCGTTATCCACCCATTTGGTAAAAATGTATCCCTCTTTGGCGGGGACTGGAAGTTCGCGGCTGGATTCCTCCTCCCACGCAGTGACGAGATTTACACCCTTCTCAATCTCACCCCCATCAAGGTCATAAATAATAGTTTTCATGGTATCACACCGCTTTTTCGTAACCAACGGCAATCCATGCTGTCGTAGGCTTTAGCGTAGGCTCATCCATAATCTTTGATTCGTTGGAGTAAGCTTTATTCATTCCACCGATATACACATTGGTAGCCATCACGTCTATGAATTTAGAGAGGCGGTGTATCTCTGTTTTGTCGCAAGACCTTATACGGAATGCGTTCGTAGGCTTAGGTAGCTTCTGCATAGAGTATATTGTTGCACCAGCAACCATTGGGTCCTTCATACCATACATGATGGGGATATATCTATTAGGGTCGTTAGAATAAGTTTGAACAGACAACTCTACATCGACAGTTCCTAATGCAAGACCCCCATATATTAGCTCCCCGCATTCAGCAAGCTTCTCAACTTTATTACTTAAGGTTAGGCTTGCACCGTCTGTGTGTGCAATCTCTTCAAAGACATCCCCAGGTTTCTTTGATATGTATAGACACCCTGTAGCGAATATGTCTGCGTTAATCTCGTCGATATGAGCAAGATAATCTACACATGACGCGGACAGTTGAATATAATCTCTCAGTGCTATTCCATCAAGAGTAAATTTAACTCCTGTGTCGCCTGTTGCTTCATAAGAGAATGACCCCGAAGTTATAACGCACCCACATAGAACACCAATCTCATCAGACTTTCCTCTGGATGCCTGAAGGTTGTTCTGGACAGTGCCTAGGTCAAATGTATAATCAGTTAATTTGCTGAGCCTTCCAGGTCCACATATTTTAACATTCATTTTTGATGCTGTGCCTCTGACTGCCGCATCTTCTTTAAGGCAATTGAAATCTTTTTGAGATATTACATAAGTCTGTTTTGCACCTACAACACCTGCGGCACTATATGTCTCTGTTCCCTTAACTAACATCATTGCCATATAGTATGAAAATGATGCTTTGTCAATGCGTAACATTTTACTGCAAGGGTCTGCCGTAAGTTTAAGATACACATCGTTCGCAGCGAGGAATAAAGGATTAGTAAGAGCTACACCTTTATAATCGTAACACTCAATCTCATCTGTAATCGTGAGTGAAGTGTTTATGAAGAGATTCTCCATCCAGCCAAAATCCGCTGTAGATAAATATCCACTCATTGAAAACTCAAGGTCATACATTCCAGGAGTAACCATCGTTATCTCTCTGAAACCTAAATCCCTCTTATAATCAAGATTTCTGTTCCTGTTGATAGTTACCTCTACACCAGCCCCAAATCTACCTTTGAGGAGGTTACCCTCTATAATATCCTTAGGAGTCTTTTGAAGTCCCCCCTCAGACACTCTAGGAAGTTCAGATATTTTCTCACTGAAGTTCCTATCCAATTTCCCATATCCAACTACTACTCTAATTCCTGTCATTTAAATCACTCCTTTGTCTTTTCTATGCATCCCATTGCATTAGGATACGGTTTTACTACATCATGCAATTCTACCTTCAATACCCATTGAAAATACCTGTACGCAGGAATTACTCTCCTAGATTCTTGAACTGTTATCGTATCCCAATCATTGAGGGAATATAGCCTATTTTTAACTAAAATCCTTATGACTTCGTTTACGACGTCAGCGGTATTCTCACGCTTTAAACTTGATACGTATATATACATATATTTCTTTAGGTGAGTTATGCAGTCAAAACCTATTCCGCCTGCCATACCTTTAGACTCACCTTCATTAATGAACACAGCCACTTCATCCTGTCGATAATCATGCGTGTTAGGGTCGGTACTCTCTTTATAGTATATCACTGTACTAGGCTTTGTCAATTTCCACTCATTCGCTATCAAGTCCCCTAGGTCCTTGGTGTCATCATAGAAATATCTCTTGTTCTTTCCCATCAGATACCACCAACCGAAATCTGCGTTTGGTATCCTTTGAGAATATCTTTTATCTCCCACACCCAACTGTTCATAGTCTCAATCTTGAGGGGAGAGAAATCAGGTGATATGGGGAATGCAGACCTATACCAATCGGTTGCCATGATTTGCTTGCTTGCAAGCAATTTGCAACACTTAGTTATATCGGAAGGTACTTCATCCTGCCCCCATCTGTATGTGACTCTAACTGACGAGTCCTGTCTGTGAAAGTAATCTTTAATATAAATTATTCCCTTTTGTAAGTCCCACCAAATACGGTCTTCACTTACAACATCCCAAAGGTCACCGAGACGCCTTACCTCGACACAATCGCCGAGAGAATAATCAATTGGTTTAATATTCTGTTTAACTAAAGATACAGGTATTCCTTCGAATAACTGACCACCATAGAGCGGAGGCACTCCTCCACCGAGCCTATATAAGCCGAACATTCCACCGCCGTATGCGAGGTTCGCTCCTAGAGGCTCGTCGTGCATCTCCTTGTACTCTTTGTTGATTTTAAACGATGTGCGTGTCTGTGCGTCAATGAAGGCCTCTGCCTCCACAACATGATTGCACACATCCTCGTATGAAGGGTTAGACTCTTGTGTAAGTAACAACGGCCTTCCGTTATTGTCCAACATACCAATGAATCGTATAACGTCTTGAGGTTTACAATATGAGGGCTTTCTTAATTCAGAAAGGGACAACTCAGTAAGGTAAAACTCAAAGCCGCTTGTGATTGTTTTTATGGGCTCCTCTATAAGGAATCCTACTTTTGAGATATATGATGGATTAAAATCCTTTGAATCTAGATAGATGTCTGAATCTCTTGCTCTAAAAGACCCTACATCCTCATTCTTAATTCCATATACTCTCCTATTGCCCTGCCCATCTTCAAGATACAAGGCGTATTTATTAAAATATGATGGAGGGTATGAAGTTTTAATATACATCATTAAAGTTTCATGGTCAGCTGTTGAGAATGGCTCGACGGGAACGGTGAATATTTCACAGGTAGCATTTTTACTCATTCCATTAAGTTTTACTACAAGCCTAACCTGGTCATCAACTATGTTAGATGCCGTATCCTGTATAGGAGATTCAGGCATGTCTCCTGCTACTGTAAGTCCTCCTACGGGGTCAGTTAAAGATGTAGACCCTTCGGTAATAACGCCGTTATCTTCTAATTTGAACGACCATACTACATTCTGCGACGGATATAATATCTCTGACATCTCTGACCTCAACTCTTATATGCTAATATGTTATTTATGCTGTTGTCCTTTAAAAAAAGGTAAAGGGTTTATTAGGGATTGAATTTCTTCAATCAGGCAATGTGTATAGCCTTTCCGCCCGACTTGAACTTGGTCGTTACAACTTCGCCCATGAACAGGAAGTTACCAATCCTGTTGAACGACTGTGCAATCAACCTGTTGTCGGTGACCATGATGTTCATGTCAAGAAGTGTGGACCTCTTAACGTGGTCAAGGTCGAGCAACAGAACACGCCCAACACCCTTTGTGGGGTTGTCTACGTCTCCTCTCTTAGCCATAAGGTCAGGTATAATCGGTATGCCAGCATACGATGCAACCTGGAATCCTATGTCCCTTCCTTCAATGGAGTTTATTCCATTGATGCCGAGAGCAGCATATTCCGTATTAAGGAATCTCTGTTGTGCGTTGGACTGAGACTGTAGCTTCTCAAGTGTATCGAACCCAGTAACGAAAGCTTTTCCGTTAGTTGAGTTGTTGCTCCACCAGGGGGCACACTTGTTGTACAGTGCAGAAAGAGTATTCTGCGAAAGTGTAGTATAGTCGCCAGCCTGTCCAGTAACGGTTCCATCTCTATATTTGTGGATAACGTTTCCGCCCATCGGGTCATGCGAAGATGCATTGAATCCGAGTGTGTCGTAAGAATCCTGCGACCTGAATTTGCCCATCATGGAGCTTCCCTGTGCGACACCGTTGTCTGCGTCATTGTACCAAGGTACAGCATAGGTGTCGGGGAGGAATCTTGCTTCATCCGCGTTAGAGTAGATTCTCTCGAGACTCTCAAGACCAGTTCTCTGAGTGGACTCTTTCTGTTGAGTAGGGAGTGCATTCTTTCCAACTGGGGGTGCGTCTTCGATTCTTGCGAGAATCATGTTGTCCATGTTGTTAAGGAAACCCTGACCGTGATTCATTATGGTCTTTTCCCACAGTACAACGTCGTCGGTTCCTCTGTCACCGATGTTGGTCATACCAAGTTCCATTATCTGCGTGGTAGTACAAACTTTGTGAGGAGTTTCGATAAGAACATACTCTGCACGAACTCCAGGAGGTACTGCTCCACCCCTAACGGAAGATGCAGAATCGGACGGGTCAACTGCGAGTTTCGACTCGACCCTCTGACCCATGGAGTACGGAATCTGACCAAGGACACCGAGGGCATTGCACTGAGCATATGCCAACTGTGCGAGCTGGGGACCGTATATAACGTTCGCCGCTCCATCCATAGTTATTCCGATGTGTCCACCGCTTGCTTCTTTAACCTTTAGGTTATCAATTCCTGAACCCCAAGACTGTTTGTGGACTCCATCCATGTCAAACTGTAGAGGGATTCCTTCTACGCTATTAAATATTCCAATTCCGCTCATTGTAACACCTCATTCTTTATTTTTAAAAATGTTTTATTGTCGCTTCCAACTGCACTCCAGAGTTTTTCATATTCTCTCTGTCCGCCACTTGGTTTATCGAGTTTTAGACCAGTACCTTCATTCACTTCGGCAGGAGGAATAAATACTACTCCCGCGTCGGTAGACTTCAAGCTAATCTTAGTTTCCATAGGGGTATTCTCGACTTTCATCAGAATGCCTTTCTCTGTGAAACTCTTGGAAATGGCGACCCATCCTTCAAGACCCGTTTCCGAGGTAGCCTCATAAGAGGCTGTCGGTTTTGTTGCACCTATCTCTTCGAGTTTGGTTCCCAGGGGACCCTTGTCGATTTTGACAGGCAGAACGTTCTCTATTGATACACCTTCTTTTGTGGTGACCATTTTATCCATCGGCAACGGCGTTCCAAGAGAGTCAACGCCACTCGGCACGCCTCCCAGAACAACACCTTCGCCTCCAATATTAGGTGTTCCATCTCTTACACCGACTGGTTCACACGGAACAGTAGGGATAGCAATAGGGTCAGCCTTTTCAGAAACTTTCTTCGTGGCTTCATCTACTTCATCCTCTCCTTCTCCATCCCCTTCGGTTATGTCAGGAACTCCTTCATCAAAGGCAGCTGCCTCTTTGGTTTTCTTCTTTGACTCTTCGTCTTCCTCCTTAGGCTTTTCCTTTGCAGGTTCGCCTTCAGACTCTTCCTCAGATTCACCCTCAGCCTCTCCCTCAGATTCCCCCTCAGATTCGTCATCTTTTTTAGATTCGTCCTCTTCAGGTTTGTCTGTGGCTCCAAAGTCGGGTTTATCTCCTTCAGACTCACCCTTTTCTTTACCCTCAGGTATAACTCCCTCGGCAGGTGCCTCGCCCTCTGCCTCGCCAACTACTCCAGGTGCTACTTCGGCGTCAGATGACCCCGTTACAACACTTGTGCCATCCGCATTACCAACTGACGTCTCCCCGAGGTCGACCCCATCGGTGTTGGTAATACTGTCAACAGCCGTAGTGACTGCGTCAGCGATATTACCAGACTGCGATTGTCCAGCCATGTTAGAATTCTTTAAATCCATAAACATGGTGGTGAGGTGCTCGAGTGTTGATTTAATGTCAGCCATAACAGTGATGAGAGCAGCGTTTTCAGAGGCAGGGTCGTTGTCCATTTTCTCCGACACTTCCTTCTTGATTTCTGTTTCTTCTTTCACATTATCACTTCCTTTTGATTCACGTTTTCTATTAACCAATTCGGTAATCATCAACGTAAATTCCTTTCCTCCGCTAGACTCCATAAATTGCCTAACTTTTTCATCACTAAACGATGTAAGTGCCTTAGCTACAGCCTTAACGACCTGACTAAGACGTGGAGTGTCTACATTCTTGATTGCGTTAATGTCGATGTTTTCATCGGTCATGTCAATCTTTCCTTCAGGAGATGCCCCCTGCTCAAAGCTGTGAGCACGAGTCACATCATGACATCCAACAATGCCTTGGTGGGAATGTTGTCCAGCAGGGCAGTTTCTGACTGATGTCATATCTCCGCGGTCACTCTTGAGTGTAATGCCGTCGGGATAGTCATCTATCTCCGAGGGTTCATCTAAAACAAGAGGCATATAGAACCGTTCGACAATCTCATAAAGTTCGTCTATGTGTTCTGCCTCCTCATCACGTATGTGAGTAAGTGCATTTACTACACCCTCGGCTTCAACTCCACCGAGTCTTTTCGCACTTTCAATAGCTACATCATATTGTGCTATTGCTTCCTCTTCATCAATGATTAGGGCTGCGATTCCCATTTCATCCAGAGGCGTAAAATACGAATATGGAATCATAAAAATTGTAATCTCGCCCAAATTGTTAGAATGAACAGGTACAGAGGGGGAGAACATACCCTCAGACCAATTTTCTATGATAGGCATATATTCATCTAATTCAATATCTCTGCCTGAGAATATTATTCCGAATCCATCGACCCACACGAGCTCCCAACTATCGGGGGCAGATGGACCCATAAATTCTTCGAGGTCTGCCTTCATACCATGATAAGCATAATCCATCGGGCAAAATGATTCGGCATCTTTGAGAGATATTTTAGTTCCCTCTATAATATTTTTAGGATTAAACATGCCTTCCCCGTCTGGGACGTGGATGTCTATGATTCCTGTGTTAGGGGATGCCCCTACATCAACAATGGATATTTCGAACCACTGCTCAGGGAGAACTTCCACAATACATTTGTAATTCCTATCGCACACTCTGTTACGACTTGTATATGAACCGAGTGAGAACTGCGACCTACCCTTTAAAAACAGGTCCCACGCTACATCAAACATGGGTTTGTCTCTAAAGAAGTTACCCTGAATAACAATAGAAGGTCTCCCTTTACTGTCAACGGCTTCTTTAACATCCCATATAGTCCAGACATTTCTAGAGGAGTGTTTATCTATGCCAATTCCTCCGTCGCGTATCATGTCTGTCAACGCGAGCTTTGTATATTCAGATACTATTGGGGTTTCCCCCTGTACGTCCTCATCTTCCACTACAACCTGTGCAGTGAATGACCTTGAGGATGTTTTGTTTCTCATGGCTTCCCATGCAGTTAAGTATGCTCTATCGACAGCTTCATCGAGTTCTAGTTCATTCATTATTACAATATCGTCATTATAATAATGCATCCATAAGGAAGCATCTTCGTAACTGAAAGCCTTTCTAACCTGTGGAGGCAACTCATTAACACATTCATAACTCATCTAAATTTCACCCCTGCTTTGATTGCTTCCGCAAACGCTCTACCGAATTGTTCCGCGTCCACAGTTTCGCCACTCTTAATAGATTCATCAAGGGGGTCTTTAGGAGGGAACGTCTTAGAAGGCAGGTTGCCGACTCCGCCCCCTACCTCATCAGGCACAGGTTTTGTCTCATCGGTTAATGAGGGGCCAAGCATTCTTGTCATCGGGTCGAAACTCGCAGGAGTCTTCGAAATCTCTATGTTACCGTCGTTCTGAGATACAATCTCAAATCCGAGGTTCTTGTAGAGTTGTGCGTTGATGAGTCTCCTATTCTCCTCATCTAACTCGTTACGCCTCTGTTCGTCAGAAGGCTCAGTAATCTTTAATCCCCAATCTGTAATTGAGGGGTATTTTGAAAGTATCCATGCAAGGAATGCGTTGACATGTGAACGAATAGACTCTAATGTTCTATCTATAACTGCAAACTGCGACTCATCGTTAGTGGTTCCTTTCATTGCGTCTGTATCGTTAGACATCAACTGTGAAGAACCGAATGCCGACACTATACGTTCCAAAAGCTCCTGTTTCAAGTCTATAAGACCTTTAGTCGGTTCCGCCATGAATGGTATCCATTTTGCATTATTTACTTTGTCCTGGATAGGTGGGATGCCCATCATAGGGATAGTATAGGGGTCAGACTTCATCTGAATCTCTATATCTTTCCTAAGTGTCTGGAAAGCGTTAGGCGTGATACCATTGATAACAAACACTCCCTGAGGATGTCCAGTCGATAAGTATTTCTCAATTCTCGACTCAAATGCTATCCAAGCTTTGATGTCTGTTGCAATAAGCATGCTTCTTGGCATACCATAGTTAATAGAAGTTAACCCGAAGGTTTTCTGATAAATCTCCTTTGCGGAGTAAAGTGTTCCATTTCCTGTGTTTCCAGAGTCTTTCATTATTTCCCATCTTGCAGGGTACACGTGGAAGCCTTCTGAATCTCTCCCTGATTTGACAACGTCACCGTTTAACATGTCGAGTTTTATTTCTCTATTGGTAACGCGGAATCCAGTACCATCTCCAGGATTCCCTTTGTTATCATAAATCATCTTAGCATTAGATGCTGGAATGGGAACAAACTCCTGAGGTATTTCTGCACTGATGTCTTCGAACTGATTTGCAACGTAAATTGATTTGCAGAGACAAACAGGCTGATTATAAACTATAGATGTGACTATGAACCAATTACATAAATCGTATAAGTCCCAACCATATCTATTACATTTATCTATGACTGACCCACCTTCCCAATTAATAAACATCTTCCTCTGCGTGTTATCAGGTTTGACGAACGACCCCTCAAACCCACATACAGCACACTTTGTTACAGAAGTCGCGTGGAATTCCATACAATTCGGACACTTGGCTTCGAACTTAGGGTACCACTCAATTCCGCTTCTAAGTGTTTCATCTTTAAGCCTTATGACCGTAGAAGAAAGAATTGAGCAGTTGGTAAAATAGTAAGTTGCTAAATTGTAGATGGCTGAATAATAGGTGTCATCACCCTTTTTATAAGTTAAAGTTTCAGGAGAGTCGATGGCGATTAATTGAGTTCTTATTCCTCCCGTCATAGTTGTTTGATTTTCAAGGCCTAACCTCATTCTGGCCTGACTCTCGTTGGTAATCGCCAATGTGCTACCAATTGTATCTCCATGCGGCGTCTCCAAAATAGGGAAACCGCTTTTGGTGGAGACCCTTGAAGAGAAGCCATCTTTAACTATCATATGTAGTATAGATGTAAAGATGATATTTATTGAATGTGCTCATTCTTCTATAAAAGGGTTGTAAAAGGTTTATATATGAGGTGTTTCAATAGAAACAATAACTGTCGGGTTCCTGTATCGCTCCGACAGTCACGAGGATAAGGCTGTGCCCTACATCTATTTTATTAACAAAACTTTTCTTAACTGCAATTTCCATCTCTTCAAAGGAAGTACAATCAGGAGGGTTCATAACCACCATATCGCACAATTCAAAGAACTTTGCAGCCCCCATTATATCCCCTGTTTTATCTGGGACTCTTGCGATTATAAAGTTCTCATTTACTATAACATCAGAGTCACTATATTTGTACAACTTTGCAGTGAACCTGATTATATTCTCACACGAGAAGTCAGCCGATACATTTCCTGATTTACGAATTACTATGTGTTTCATGTTATCATCTCTTGAAAGCTCCAGCTTTGTGGAGTTCTCCAATTGGGGATAGTTTCTTACACCAATCACATTTGTAAGGTGGGTACCCCAATAAATACTTTTTCCCACAACTACATTGCCAACCTTTACCAAGTGGCATATACTC
>UZAT01392285.1_pt1 | contig 12871 bp, 11 predicted proteins | sample 2160861 | NCBI WGS metagenome assembly UZAT01 (sample SAMEA5138306, study PRJEB28736) | viral metagenome | reverse complement strand
TGGGTGGGTGGTCGACGACCGTCCCAGGTGACAAGTACCTTTATTCATCCGCAGAAACGGCGCACAATGCAGTCGACCAGCTGCTCGGAGGCAAAACACGAAAAGCAAACCCAGGCCGGCACCGTCTCGGCGTCAAAATCGTGGGCAGAAAGGACGGTGAGCCGTCATGCGTGTGACCTGGCGGGATAGCAAAAAGCCAAAGGAGTACCAGCCTATCAAATACCGGGGCTTTATGATATGGGGTACGCCAAAAGGGTGGGAGATCACCGTCCCCGGCGACAATAACATATACAAAACACATTACAGCGCCCAAAATGCCATAGATGCACACTTTGGCGATTTTGGCAAGCGAGGAACGGAAAAGCGGAAAGCGTGCGGTATTCAGACCGTGGAAACATAAAACAAACAAGGCCGGAGCAAACGCCCCGGCCCCTTTTGTGTTTCCTGTCAATTACTCGGCGGTCTCCTCGATCTCGCCCTCCAGCAGGACGCCGACCTCGGGTTTTGCAGCGGCTGCATCCACCAGGCCCTCGGCAATGATGTACGCCACCACGGACGCGCCGGAAATGATCAGACTGGTGACCTGCGCCACGACCTCCTCCGACACACCGAACGCCAGCAGCAGCGGGCCAACAAAGCCCACGATCGCCAGCCAGAATTTACGGCTCGTCAGTTTCGCTTTCCAGTTGATACTCATAGTACGCGCTCCTTTCACTGTCTGCCCCGCCGCATTTTGCGCGTGGGGCGTTTTTATTTGTGGCGCGGGTAAATATCGCCGCCCGCGCCTGTCGGCTAAAATAGGGCCATTCCTGCGGCGTCAGCTGTCCGTGTCCGGCGGCAGACGGTCGACCATGGCCATGAGGGCATCGGCGTCGCCGTTGCCGCCCAGGCCGTCATGGTACAGATCGTGCCAGTGGTGCAGGCTGCGGCGCTCCTCAAAGGTGATGGTGCCGTCCTTGATGTGCTGCTTTGCCCGCTCCTGGATGATATACAGCATGATGTACCGCAGGGCTTTGCCGTGGCTGTCGTTCCTTGCCTGGCGCTTTGTGATAATGGCAAAGACGCCGGCCACCAGAGCAGCGCCGGCGCTGCCGCTGAGGAATGTTGTCAAAAAGTCCATCGGGTCCACCTCCTTACATCATGCGGTTGACGGCGGCCTGCACCTCGGCGTACAGATCACCCAGGGCTGCCTTGCGCTGTTCGCCGTTGCCATACTCGCCACGCATCACGCGGCGGGCCAGCTCGTCGATATCAACTGCAGCTGCAGGCGTAGCGGTCACGTCCTCGCCGTGCTTGATGATGGTCTCATACCCGGCAGCGATCAGCTTGCCGGCCATGATGCGGGCATTTTCCCAGAACGAGAACGCACCCACCTGCACGCGGTAAAGGTTGTCGCCGCCCTTGACGATGAAAGCGTCGAAGCCTTTGGCCTGCAGATCACCCTCCATGATAGCAGCGTAGTCCTTGCGCCCGAAAGCACCGGTCTGTACACGGTAATACTCGTCGGTGGCGGGTTTCTGCACCGGCTTGACGCCCAGGAAAGCGACAATCTCTGCAGCCTCGGCAGCGGCCAGCTTGTCCAGGTTTGCGTCCACCAGCAGCCAGCGGGCGGCGCGCTCGTTGGTGTGGAAAGAGTGTTCCAGCAGCACGGCGGTCACGCCCACGCTTTTGGCTGCACGCAGCACGCCGTAGTAGTCCGCGCCGCTGTTCAGCCGGCGGCGCAGTACGGCGGCCTCGCCGTTGGTCTGCATGACCTCCTCCACGACCTTTGCCAGTCGCAGGCCGATATCCACGCTCTTGTCGTCGATATCGGTGCGGCTATCCTCGACCAGGCAGCACGCCAGCGGATGGTCGGCGCTGGCGGTATTGGAGGCGTTGCTGTGGTAGGACAGGAACAGATCACAGCCGGCAGCCATCTTGCCGCGAGCCTCCAGGGACAGGTCCGCCGCCTGGTTGCTGCGGGTCTTGACAACTTCGACGCCGTATGCTACCAGCTGCGCGGCGACCTTGTTGTGCAGCTTCCAGTTCATTTCGCTTTCGTAGTAGTCCGGCACCACCGGACTGCGGTTGTACTTGCCATAGTGCCCAGCATCAATACATACTTTTGCCATGGTGTTTCCTCCTCTTTATTTTGCTGCAATATAGGTGATTATGCCGGACGCATAGACGGCGTCCTCGAAGCTGCCGCGAACGAGTGTATCGTCGTGGTGGTAAAATTCGAGCTGTCCGTCAACGGTCACCCTAAAACGACCGGCATTGCTCAGCGCACACTCAATATAAAGGTGTTCATACGCCGTGCTGCCTCCCGCAGGAGCAGGCAGACCGGTCGCCACCGTGAACGTAGACCATGCGCGGGCATTTATTGCGGAAACTTTCAGCCGCAGGTCGTATACATTAACCTGCACAAGCTGCCCGTATTTACAATAGCCCACGTTGCCGCCGGTGGTGTTGGTGTCGTCAAGCGTCGCCGCGCCGCTCGTGATTGCCGTAACATTGGCCACCTCTTCGGCTACATTGTTCGCCGCTTTTCCTGCAGCTTCGGCGGCTTCTGCTGAGGCGACCGTCGCGCTGTCCATTTCGGCGATTTTGGCGTCGAGCATCTTGCCCGTCGGCGCATCAAAATAGACCTGGTCCACGGTCGTCCGAGGGAAAAGGTAGCCGCCGTCTTTGATCAGCGGCTGCTTTGGTTTGTATACTTTGGCCATTGGTTACACCTCCATATATTTCACCCGCAGGGTCTGCATGGGGAAAAACAGCTTCATTTTTTCACCTCCGCTTTTTGTCCGAGAATGTATGCGTCATAGACTTCGCCTTCTGTCCGGTCAAGAACCACAAACCCGGCAATAAACTGCGACAGATCCAGCGCTTTCAGCCACGAGACGATTAAAATCCCGTCTGCCGTCAAATTCCTTTTTGCGGTGTACATGGCTTCCACCTGTTCGGCTGGCGGCAGATTGGATACGATAACATCGGCCTTTCGGTCGATATACTGGAGCTTGTCGTTGATCTCGGCCTTGACCTGCACGTCGTTCCTCTTGAAATTCTTTCGCGCCCATTCCAATGCCGTGCTGTTGATGTCGACGGCCAGCACGCTTGCTCCGCGTTTTGCGGCGTACACCGAAAGGATGCCGGTTCCTGTGCCTAAGTCGATAATGTCCCGGCCCTTCAGCTCCTGCTGCCGCAAAAATTTCAGCAGATTTTGCGTAGTTTCATGTGTGCCGTCGCCAAAGACAGAGGCATCACTGTAAATATCGAAGCACACGCCGTCAATATCAAAAGTGTTTTTGTTCACGCTGACCACTCCTTACATTACGGACGAAGAGGATCTGTAAACCTTTTCATAAATGACCAGTACCGGAACAGAATCACCCTCGGCATAATACTCCCGATATTCTTCTGGCAAAGAAACAACTGCGGTTGTCGTGAGCGATGCTGTCGGCATACTGTCGCCGGAACACGAATACTTTACACACTTGGGGTCAACAGGGACCCAATATCTGTTGCTTTTGCTAGCATCGGTATATGTGTAAACATATGCCCCGTAGACTTTTGGGAACACGGTGTACCCTGCGCCAGACACATAAATGCTTGAAACGGTAGCACAATTACCCAAAATCATGGTCGCTTCGCCGCCAACGGCAATAGTACTGTTGGCGTGCGTAACATGAGAACCGTTAGCAATGTGCGAATACATTTCGTATGGCATAAGTCCGAGGTCCATACCGTTTTCGACGCTGTAAATTGTGGTCTGCCGCGCTTCTGTAACTCTTCCCGTTTCATCCACAGTAAGGATCGGAATGTAATACATGCCAGAGTTATAATTTCCGTACTGTCCCGCCGTTACGCCGCTTTCCGGCAAAAACTCGCTGTCGAGCTTCTTTACATAGTCCCTGTAGATTTCAAGCATGGGAGCAATGTTTGCACCCGTTTGTGCCATTACAGCACACATCGCTTCGTAGGCTATAACAACATACGGTGCACTGCTGTTTCCATCCTCATATTGGAATTCAATGGCGCCGTCATCACGACCGATTGCGAGACATTTGTATTCGACGCCGTCCCATACGACGCTATAAATTCCTCCTTCTATCGGTGCCTTTTCTAACAATATCGTCGCCTGCCCGCTGTTTGGGTTAAGTTGCAATTCAGTCTCCGGCAGAATAACCTCATGTACGCGCTCAAACGGCTTGTTCGGCATATACCCCGGTTCGCCCTCTTGAGCATCCCAGTTTGCAACGCCCCCGATTTCGTCCAGCGGTAATCTGTCTACCGGGATTTTTCCCTTAGTAGCAAAGCCGTTGTAGTCGTTAAGACGAAGCTCTTCTACATACATTTCGGGTGCTTTCCTAAAATAGGTTCCCGCTTCTGGGAATTCGGCTCCCAAATACTCATCGTATTTCCCTGCGGCTTCCTGTGGACAAATTACAGCCACGTCAAGAGTAATAATTCCACTGGGTGCTACAATTTCTTCCGGGAAATCTTCTCCAGTAAAATCAAAATCCACTTCGCCCGCTTTAACGTGTCCGCCTTTTGCAATATCGGCATAAGTAGGCGTAACGTCGCTGACCTTAAAAAACATTCTCGCGACATTGGGCAGCCCATCCGTATTGCCATCCCACGTCAGCGTATCGCCATACGTCACGCTGATATCATCCCATGTGATATCACCGACCTCGCCGCCGCCTTCGCCGACAGCAGCCGCACCGATGTTTTCGCGGGCCTGTGCTTTCTGCTCTTCGGTCAGCGTCTGTGCCGACAGCATCACCGTGTTGTTCTTCATCCCTTTGTATACTCCATAGGGAGAGATTGCCATACCGGTTGTCTGCTGCGGATAGACCGCGTCTGCCAGCGTCACATGACCGTATTTCATACCGGTGGCAACACCGTATGTCTTGTCCTCGCTCGCATGGTCGGTCTGTGCGGCGTCAATATTCTGCCGCGCCTGCTGTTTCTGCTCCTCGGTCAGTTCCTGTTCCCCCAGCGTCACAGCCATCCTGTTAATGGCATCATACACAGCTCTAGGCGTAACCGCCGTTCCGGGGGCATCTCTATCCGACACGGCAGTGTGCAGCCTTACATGGCCAAAATTCAGACTGTCTGCAACGCCGTAATCCGTGGTCATCGACGCATGGTTTGTCTGTGCGGCGTCAATATTCTGCCGCGCTGCCGTCCGGCTATTGGGGCCGAGGTTTTGCCCCGGCAGATAGCTCACGGATTGAATGTTAGCAGCGGCCTGTTTCTTCTGGTCAGCCGTCAGTTCCTGTTCCGTGTACTTAACAGCCCCGTATGTATCCATCGTGCTTGCCGCGCCGATGTTCGCCCGCGCCTGCGCCTGCTGACCCGGCTCCAGCACATCCGTTTCCCAGCTCAGCGCGCGGATGTTATTCCGCGCTGTATTGCGCTGCTCTTCGGTCAGTTCCTGCACCTCATAACCAACAGCGCCGATATTTGTCAGTGCCTGCTTGCGCTCGGCAGTCGTCGGTTTTTGCGCGTCATAAGATACCGCATTCCCCACCATGATGTCCTCGTCGCCGTCCTCGACCACAGTTACATACGCCAGCGGTGCGCCGGTGAGGTCAACGTCGACAGGATTGGCCTTTTCTGCCGCTTCGCGGGCTTTCTGGACCTCGGCCAGCACCTGCTCATACAGTTCCGGCGTCGGGTCAGATACGTCGGTGGCCTCGGTGATCGCGCCCTCTTCGATGGTCAGCACCAGAGTGACGGACGGGCGGACGATGCTGCCCGCTGCATCCACACCGAAAACGCCCATATACATGAGGCCGGGTGCGGCCAGAACTTCCGGCGGCACGTCGCACGCATCATCCACCAGCACCTTGTGGTATACCACTTTCTGGTCGGTGTAAAATACCGCTGTTTTCACCAGGCTGTCCCACAGCGGGCAAAACTCAAATTCCGCCCGCACGACGTTCACACCGCCGGATGCGATACGCGGCGCGTTGATCAGCTGCAGCGACTGGTCCATACATTTCACGGTTACGACTGTTTGCATCTTTTGCATGGTCTATCACTCCTTTTTTCTTTACTTCCAGCGCCCGGTCACCCGCAGCATGATCTTGCCGCTGGTAATGGTCGCGCTGGTCGGTCTGATAAGGTAAAAGTTTGCCGGGGCGGTCGTCGACGTCTCGGTCGTTGCCCACAGCAGCGCACCGTAGCCGGCGCTTTCATAGCTGGGTGTCAGCACCGGGTCGTACACTGTAAACGGAAAGGCCGACGGCTGCAGCACAGCGGTGCGGAACCAGCCGCCCAGGGCGGTGGTGCACGCCACGTTGCTGACGTTATAGGTGCCCAGCAACTCCACGGTGCCGTCGCTGTATTTCGTGTACTTCCAGATGCCGGAGGTGCCGGTCTCGGCGATCTGCGGCACCGGTCGCCAGGCGCTCCACGCGCCGCTGAAATAATAACGGACGTACAGGCCGCCGGCGGCGTTATATGGCAGCGCCAGCTGCGTCCTGTTGGATGTGACGCTCTTGGTGCTGTAGAACAGCGTCCAGATGTACCAGAAGCCGCCTCCCGGTGCGTTGTCGCCCTCTGTCAGCACCAGATGCTCCAGCGTCTCGTTGGGGTCCGGTCGGTTGTAGTTGGCGTCGTTGTAGACGGACAGGCCGTTTCCGATCAGCGTGCCAAACTTGTCGTACAGATCGCGGTTAAACTCCAGGCTGTTGCCCTTTTCGGAGACCTTACCAAAGCCCATGCCGGTGCCGTCCGCTTTGATGTCCAGCACCACCGCGCCGGTCGGCAGCCGCACGGTGTAGGACGTAGACTTGCCAAAGTAGTCCGTGACCGTCATGCGCACGTCGAACTGGTAGTCCGTGCTGAACGTCGTGTTCGTTATGAGCATGATGCCGGACCCCTCCAGGGAGGAGCCGCGCTGCAGCACCGTCCAGCCGGTGGCCGTCGTGCGCTTGTAGTCCACGACCATGGCGGCGGTGTTTTTATTGCCCAGCAGTGCCACGTCATACACAAAGGTCAAGTGCAGATAAATGCCGTCTGCCTGCGCCCTGCCGCTGTCGTCGCAGCGGTAGGCCACGAACTCGGACACATGCGGCGGGGTATACGCCAGCACCGTGATGTTTGTGGTCCTGCTGGCGCTGCGGCCCCGGCTGTCCGTCACGGTGGTGACCATGGCCAGCGTACCGCTGGCGGTCAGCACGTCGGAGGTAAAGCTGGCATCGGTGTGCGTTGCGCCCTGCAGCGTGGTCTTGTAGGACTTGATCGTGCTGCCTTTTGCGCCCGCTGCGGTGATCTTGACCGCCAGTTTGCTGTAGCCCTGGACAAAGGCCCCGAACTGTGCAGCCAGGCCGGCGGTGGCCTCGGTAGCGGTCACTGCGCTGATAACAGGCACCACGCTGGCGGGCACCCAGCCGGTCAGCGTGACGGTCTTTGTACCGACGACGGTGCTGCCGTTTTTGGTGATGCACCGCACGGTAAAGGTGCCACTGGTGGCGTTGGGTATGCTGCTGGCCTTGTCGGGCACCGTCCAGCTGTAGGACGTGTCCACGCCGGTGGCTATGCTGACATAAGCAGCCCCGGCGAAGCTGTACGCCAGATCGTGCGTAAAGCTGCCGGACGCCCTGGGCAGGCTGATAGTGACAGCGTTGCCCATATCCACGGCACTGGCGGAAAGCGTCGGGGTCGTGGCCCTGGGAATGGTGTCAAGCGTACCGGTGCCGCTGCCGCTTTTGGTCCCGATGCTGGAGCCGGAAAAGTTGATGCCGAACGCCTGCGAGAACGAAAAAGCAAAAGACTTGCTTCCGTCGGCGTTGTGTGCTATGACGGTGCTGCCGCTTGCCAGGGTCTTGGTGGCGTTGTTGCCGATGCCGATGGTGTTGGTGCCGCTGTACGCGGTGCCGTTGACTGTGACGGCCCAGGCTTTCGCTGCGCTGGAATCAATACGACCAGAGCTGCCGGCCACCAGCTCCAGACGCCAGCCGATCGTCGTGGTATTGGCGGCAACAGACTGGCTGCTCACCCACCATGAAAATTTAAGCGTGTCCCAGCTTGTGACTGTTACACTGACACTGCCGGATGTTGCCACGGTTAGCTCACCACCTTAACAAGAGATAGATTTCCGTTTTCGCGCGGGATAAACTCAAAGTTGCCGATGCGCAGGCTGTGCAAAAAGTGTGCGTCTGTGATATACAGCTGCTTGTTGGATATGTACGCAACCTCTGCGCCGCCGTCAATAAAGCTGATACGGTCGTTTTGCTGCCGCAGAATGATCGCGCTGCCTACCTCGCCCAGCTCGATGTGGCCGTCCACAAAGCGGATATACCGCTGCATTTCCTGGAATTTCGTGCGCTGCTGGCCGTCGATGTTCTCCACCTGCGTCTGCAGCTCGGTGAACTCAAAGGAAAAGCTATCCTCCAGCTGTTCAAAGGTTGTTTTCGCCAGACCGGTTACCTGGTCAGCGGTTGCATAGGTACCGGCGACCTCGGTCATGATGCTTTCGGACGTCTGCTGCAGCAGCGTGGTCATTTTCTTTTCGACGTCCAGCTCCGCAGCTGCCGCGTCGTTTTTCACTACGGCGTATATCTCCTGCTTCTGGCGCTCCATGGCGACGGCGTTGGCGTTGGCTGCCGCCACGTCAGCGCCCACCAGACTGGCGGACGTTTTGCCAAGCGTGATCTCGCCGCTGGCGTCGTCCAGCATGTTCCGCACGCGGTCGGTCAGCTGGAACCACTCGTCGACGCCGTGGGGCTTGCTGACGACGCGCACCCGGTCACCGGTGTGAAAGCTGCCGATGCTGCGGTCCATCTTGGACAGGTCCAGGGCCGTCAATTTCAGCGAGTTGAGCGCCAGCTTGTGCTCAGCCAGCCATTGCGCCGCCTTGGTTTTCAAGTTGGCCGGCTCGGTGACGTCGTCCCATGTGACGGTGGCGACGATGGTGCCGCGCAGCGCCACCGCCTCGTCGTCCTGCAGATAGTCCTCGCCGTTTTCGGTCACGCTGGTGATGTCCACGCGGGTGCCGTCCTCACGCTGTGCACCATACGGCACAATAACGGTCGCCAGGTCCGGCGACGCGCCGGACTGCTCATAGTTCAGCAGGTTTTCGCCGAACTCAATTGGCTGCGTGCTCTGCGTGCCGATCTCTGCCAGCCAGTTGGCGCAGCGCTCGCCCGCTTCATTGGTGTGAAAAGTGATATACCCGCCGCAGCGCTCCACCAGCTTATTGAAAAATACGTCGAATTTCTCGGCGGTGGTGCTTTCCATGCGGATGTAGTTATTTGCGTCCGTGACGGTGATCTCACCCACCACAAAGCGCTTGAACTCGTCCACCTGGGCGTTGTACAGGCTCAGCGCGTGCGCAAAGATCGCCGCCGGGGTGTCCTGGTACAAATACGGGCGGATGACGCCGTCGCGAAAAAAGCCGCGCTCGCCCTCGCAGGTGATGGTCCTGCGGCGGTAAAAGTCGTCCGCGGGGTACAGTGCCCGGCCACGAAACACCAGTCCGTCGTTTTCGTAGACGGTGACCAGCGTTTTGTAGCTCACGAAAGCACTGTACAGCGGATGCTTCGGCTCCATGATCAGCTGCGCGGTGCCGCTTTTGTTCAACCCCTCGGTAGTCTGCAGCCCCAGCAGCTTGTAGTCCTCCAGGCGCGAATCATAGGCCAGCCGGTCGCCTGCAAAAACTTGAATCATTGCAGCACCGCCTCTCTATAGGCAATGCGCACGGTACCGGTGCCGCTGTACAGCAGCTCCACGTCGCCCTGCTTGAGAATGAGGTCCGGCAGCTGATAGGTACCGGCGGACAGCACCCAGGAGGACGCACCGTACACCAGCTTGACGGACGCACCGGTGCCGGAGACCGTGATCGTCGGCACGACCGTGCGCCGGCCAGCGTTGGACAGCACGGCGGTCTTTTCCTGCGCTGCGGCGGTGAGCGTATACACGCGCTCGTTGACAAAGTACAGCCACGGCTCGCACACCGCTGTCACGTTTACGGCGCAGTGGGCCGGGTCGTTGAACTCCCGCTCCACATGCACGCGACCCTTGACATACTGCGTCGGACGGTCCGGCAGCTTGATATCCATGCTCCAGCCGTCCAGCCAGTTGACCATGGTGCTGATACGCGCCTCGCGCTCCAGGCGGGTGCCCTCGCTGCTTTCCAGCCGCACGGTCAGCGTGCGGTTGTCGTAGCGCGGCTCGCCGTCGGTCAAGGCCGTGGACAGGTCAAGCTGCCCGTCCCGGCCCGGGACCGTCACAAAGTTGGTGTGCTGCTTTGCCGGGGAAAGCTCCCAGGCGTTCAGCGTCCACAAACCGTGCAGGGCGGTGTCGTATGTTCCGAAAATGATCTTTCGCTTTTCCATTTACAGCGCCCCCCTTGCAGCCAGCGCGCGACGCTGGCCGAGTGCATTGTCGTACATGGTAGCGGTACCGCCCACCAGCTGCTTGCCGTCGATGGTCAGCACCTGGCCGCGCTCGATGGCCTGCAGAATAAGGTCCAGCTTGTCCAGCATGCCGGTGGGTGTGCCGGCAGCGGACTGCGTAACGCTCTGGCGCGGTGCCTGCACGGAACGCATAACAGACTGGCCGTATGCTTCCGGCTCATCGTTGAAAGCGCGCATGATGGTCTGCGCCTGGCGCTGGCCGGTTTTCTGCAGCTCATCGGTCTTGTTTTCCATACCGACGACGGCACCCTCGCCCATGTCCTCACCAAAGGCGATCATCTTGCGGGACGGGCTGTGCGAATCAGCAGCCTCACGAGCTGCGGCGATAATACCGTTTACGATGCTGCGCACCTTGCTGAGTGCGGACTGGCGTTTTGTTTCCATACCGTCAGTCAGACCGTCGCCGATGTCCTCGCCCACGCTCTCAGCGTCGGCGTAGGCGTTCGCGTAGGCGTCCATAGCTTCCTGGTAGCCCTCCGTCGCCTCCATGACCATGTCCTCGGTGTAACCCTCTACGCCGTCCTTAAAGTTTTTCTTCGTGCGTTCGGCCTCGATGCCGGCGTCGACGGCCTCCTGGTACAGGGTGTCCAGCACTTTGGCGGTCTCTTCGTCCACCTTGGAGCTGTACTCGCCGAACGCCTGCCCCTTTTCGGTCAGTATCTCGACCGCCCGCTGGTAGTTGCCCTCCAGGATGGCGGCCTGCGCGTCCTCGTAGTTGTTGATTTGGTCCACGTGGCTGCCGTATGCGACGGCGGTCTCGTCGTATGCCTTCTTTTTGCCGTCGAGCCTTTCCTGCTCGGCGATCATTTCTTTTTCGATGCCCTTTAACTCTTGCTGCAGCGAAAAGAGTTTATACGCATCCGCCTGGCTCCGAACATTTGTAGCAGCCTCCTCCACGACCGCGAGAAAATCGCTGTACTCCTGCTCTTTTTGCCTTGTGATGTCCTTTTGGGCTAAATAGTCTTTCTCGGCCAGTATCAAGCCCTGCAGAGCTTCGTTTTTCATCTGCAGCGCGTTGGTGTACTCCTGGCTGTTCGCTTCCAGCAGCAGGTTGGCCTGCTTGGCAGCTATCACCTCGTTGATGCCGTTTTTCAGCTCGCCGTACTTCTGCACCACACCGTCGACCATTTCGTACTCGGTGCCCAGCGCGTTGTTTAACTCGTTGAGGATGAACTCGACGCGGGCGCGGTCGCTTTCCTGCACCCTGCCGTTTGCCCCGACCAGTGTCTGCAGCTCGTTGGCCAGCTGCTGCGTGTGCCCGATCTGCGCCATGATCTTGCCCTCATTCTCGGTGACGGCAGCCATGCGGTCCCGGTGAGCGGCTGCGGCCTCGCGTGCCGCTTCGACCTGTGCCAGCTCCGCCTTTGTCAAGGTCTCTGTGCTGGCGGTCGTTTTTTCATTTACAAGGTTATACGCAGCCATAGCGGCCACCAGACCGGTGACGGCCACAGTCACGATGCCCAGGGGCGTGGCAGCCTGCGCGAGGGCCAGCGCCTTTTGCGCGGCTGTTGCTGCCAGCGTGGCGACGGTAATGCCCTTTGTCGCAGCCTCCGCTGCCAGCGTGGCGACGCGGTACGCGACCACCGCAGCGGTGACGCCTGCAATGCCGGACGATATGGCCGGCAGGTTATCCTGCACCCATCGACCAGCATCTTCCAGTGCGGGCAGTGCTTCATTTCGCACATACTTGACCACATCCTTGAGCGGGTCGCTGGCTTCTTTCAAAATGGTGGTGCCCAGCTTTTTGATGTCAGTGTTGAGCGGCTCCACTTCCGCGCCCAGGTCTGCCAGCGTGGCGGTCCATTCCTCGTTTGCCTTGTTGGCCTCGATAACAGACTTGTTTGTCTCTTTGTAAGACTTCGCTGCGCCGCCGTAGATTTTGGACAGCGTTTTTGTGATCAGCTGCTGCCGCTCCTGTTCGTCGGAGCACTTTTCCAGCTGCTCGTTGAAGTCGTCGGCGGTGATGCCGGTCCACTCGATAGCGTCAGCGAGCGGTCCCTGCACCTCGCCCAGCTTGGCCGTGTGATTCCTCTGTACCCTCGGTTTCCCGATATTTTGTAAGGGAGTAGACTATACCATCAGCCCGGTGGGCTGCCGATTGGTAGTCGTTGGGGCCTTACCATTTTCGGGAGGTCCCGAAAATGGTCTGTGCCTGCGGATTGCCCATTGTTGCATGCTGCACGCTGTTACGCTTCGGTGGCGCAGCCTTTAGGGTTTCCCCGCATATTCTCGGTTTGCTGTGCGCCTTGCGACGCACAGGGCCTATATTGTTAAGCCGCTTCGGTCAATGCCTCGACCTGTAGACTGTCGCCAAACTTTGCAAAAACACCAGTGCAGATATCGGTCCACGTCTGCAGGTCCTTTTCGTTATCGGTCAGCAGCGCCAGATGGTTTGCAGCCTCCACGGCCTGATCAGTATCTCCCAGGATGCCGACCAGTTCCCTGTATGTGCTCTGTGCTGC
>UZAT01032230.1_pt1 | contig 12915 bp, 16 predicted proteins | sample 2160861 | NCBI WGS metagenome assembly UZAT01 (sample SAMEA5138306, study PRJEB28736) | viral metagenome | reverse complement strand
ATTTATTTCCATTCTTTTCCATTAGCGCTCAAATGTTATGTATTTTGCCCATTTGCCCATATTTCAAACGCATTATGTCAACCACTTTGCATATATACATTTTTGTTACACTTGTAACCATTTTGTCACATATTGTATCCACTTTGTATCTATTCTGTGTCCATTTTGTCGTCAATCAGTGACAATTTGGTTACATTTTGGTACATAATCACACAAACTGGTTACAAACTGGGGTACTTGCATTACACGATTATTCATGATATACTTGTGGCGTAGCCACAAGAAGGCTACAGCAATTCAGCCCCCGTGCGCTGGTAAGCGCGGGACACAGTGGAAACAGTTTCCACTGAGTAGGAGATACACACCATGGCTAATGAGTTGATTTTGCACGCTAACACCACTATCAAGTCCCCCGCATTGCGCAAGGCTCAGGAGAACATTCTCAAGCTTGCCGCAAGCGCTGAGGAAAGCAAGCGCGGTATCTGCATCGAGCTTGCCCGCATCGAATCCGGCAAGCTTTATGAGGAAGACGGTTTTTCCAGCCTCAAGGAATACGGTGAGACCATTGGGCTTGACAAGTCCCTCACTCACAAGCTGGAGAACGCCGGGCGCATTTATCTTTCTGAAAAGCCCGCAACAAAAGCCCTTGCTGAATCCCTTGACTACAGCAAGGCCGCTATGTTGGCAAGTGAGGACGCCGACACGGTAGAAGCGGCCGCGGCCGCTGGGGCGCTCAAGTCCGACATGTCGGTGAAGGATTTCAAGGCATGGAAAGAAGCACAGGAAGTCAAGAAGGGCGGGAAAGAGAAGATAGTCCCCACTTTCCACATTACCGGAGCGGCATACACTGACAAGGGCAAGAAGCTGATTGACGTGACTATCGGCATTGATAACCCTGTCAATTGGGCGCGCGAGTACGATAACACCGCTCTTGTTGCAAGCGTGAAGGACGATGACGGCAATACCCATTACATGGCCACTTGCGTGGGCGGGATGTTCCAGTACACCGCCGATAAGGTCAAGAAGGACAAGGGCGGCAAGAAGCACGCAAAGCTCACGAAAGAGCAGGTCCTGCGCGAGCTTGCCCGCCTTCAGGCTATGCTTGATGAAGACGGTGAGGACGCCGGGGACGCCGGGGACGATGAGGACGCCGGGGAGTAATTCCCCGGCACTATATGAAGGGAGTGCGTGAGATGAATGATGTTGAATTGGTAAAGTCAATTCAAGCGGTGCTTGAAACGCAAGCAAAGCTTTTGAATAACATCACCAAATCAAGGAACAGTTTCAGCGAATATCAAATTGCAAATATGAACAGAGCGTTCATGAGTGCAATGAAAGCATGTGTTCTCTTGAACATTGCGTTTGAGCATAAGGACGGCGCGGGGGAATAATCCCCCGCCCCTCCGGCCCTGCAATAGTCAGTGGAATCGGTTTCCACCGGGAATGGACGCCGATTGAACATTCGTCCCAGATGTTCAATCTCCACTGACTATTGGAGGCCCGGAATTTTCAAGAGGTCTCGAAAAAAAATTGTGTTGTGTGGAGGAAAAAACAATGGCAAATGAAAAAAAGCTTCGCAGAAAAAATCTCAACCCCATTGAAAAAAATCTCGACGAGTACGCCGCCGAGATAGCCGAGCAGACCTTCGGCGATGTGAACGTAATCACGGCGCTGAAAAATTTGCTGGAGCAAATCCAGTATTGCAACCAGTACAAAATGTACTACGTGCGCGACCTTGCCATTGACCGCGCTATTCGCCGCTGTGAGTACGAGCTCGACTTCGTAGAAATTGACCCTACGCTCTCGGAGGAAGAAATCGAAAAAGCCGCTGAAAAGCTCAGAAAAAAGCACTTTGGTTATCTCTCCTAAGTCTTGAGCAAGGACGGTGGAAGCGATTCCACCGCCCCTCTGAGGACTTAGACCTCAAAAAATTCGAGGCTGGCATCCCGAACTGCTGGAGATTACAAATGAAAGACTTCAGAAAAATCGCAGTCAATGAGCTTTCCCTGTCCCCCCTTATGGCCGGGCGTGAGCAGATCAAGACCGAGGACCTCATTGGGCAGGAAGTCACTGTCTACATGTTCGACTTCGCCACGATCACCGACAAGGGTGTAGAAAAAACCTTCCCTGTCCTCCTGCTGGCGGAGTATCCCAACAGCTACTACAACGGCGGCACGCTTCTCATGAAGCTCTGCACCGCGTGGGCCGCGGCCTATGATGGCGATGTTGAGCTGGCGTCCAAAGAGCTGGATGAAGCTGGCGGCGTGAAGCTCCGCTTCAAGGCCACCAAAACCAAATCGGGCAACAACCTCACTTCTGTGGAAGTTGTGTAATCTCCTATCTCCTGCACGGGGTCGGGCTACGGCTCGGCCCCAATTCTTTTCGGTAGAAATAATTCCACTGACAGGAGGTAGAAAAATTGCCACGGTTTAACAAGAAAAAATTCTCCAATCTCGAAGCGTCCGACATTGGAAAAATGAAAGCCCCTGAGCTCAGAGAGTTACTTCGTGGTGCAAGGGCCGCTTTCAAGGCTCAAGAAGCGACATTTGAAAAATATGAGTCCTCAGTATGGTCGCCTGCTCTCGAAAAAATGCAAGCGTACTATGAGAGCTCAACCCAGCGCCCAATATCTAAAATGAATCGAAACCAGATGTTGGGGGAAGTGATGCACCTTCAGGAGTTTTACAGCGCAAAGACCTCGACCATTCCCGGCGCGAGAAAAGTGATGATCGAGCAGGATAAAAGGTTATTTGGAGTAAATGAAAAAACCGGAAAGCCTGCAAAAAGATTGTCCGTTGAGGAGCGCACAAGGTTGTGGCGAAATTATACAAAATTCATAGAATCACATCCTAACATAAATAATCTTCTTGAAGGCGGTTCTGATCGTGTACAGCAATACTTCGGAGAATGGGTAAAAGGAAATAAGGGCGAAATGTCTGTTCTCGATATGGACCAAGCTTTTAACGACCTTATGGCTGAATATATGACCGAGGACTGGGAGTGGGACGATTATGAGTACGAGGACTCTGACGTTTTCTCCGGAACGCGGCCTTATTGAGCCTGGGAAGTTTCTGGAAAAAATAGCGTCGCTTGATATTCCTGTAGTCACCAACAACAAAAAAATAAGCTACTTGAACATACCAGCCGCATTTGACATAGAGGTTTCCTCTTTCTACCAATATGGAGAAAAAAGAGCCTGTATGTATATATGGCAGTTCGGTATGCTGAATTGGGTGACTTACGGCAGAACGTGGAAAGAGTATTTTGCGTTCATCAAAGTGCTCAAGAAAGTCATTGGAATCGATTCCACTCTGATACTTCCGGTTTATATCCACAATCTTGCATACGAATTTCAGTTCTTTCGCAAGAGAATAGATTGGGACAAAGTTTTCCTTCTGGATGAACGAAAACCTGTATATGCAATTTCCGAGGGAATTGAATATCGTTGCTCGTTGAAGCTTTCCTCAAAGTCGCTTGCAAAAGTCGGCGAAGATTTGGTGAAATATCAAGAATACAAACACGTAGGTGATCTTGATTATCAGCTTATTCGCCACAGCAAAACGCCGTTGACCACTGAGGAGCTGGGTTACTGCGAGGCGGACATTCGTGTTCTACTCGCTTACATCCAGGAGAAAATTGAGTCAGACGGGGATGTTACTCGGATTCCAATGACAAATACCGGCTATGTCCGGAATTATTGCCGAAAGGAGTGTTTCAAGAAATATAAGCAATATAAACGGTTAATAAGTTTTCTAACTCTGACGCCGAAAGAGTACAAGCAGTTGAAGCGCGGATTCTCAGGCGGATTCACTCACGCCTCGGCGAAATATGTCGTGGAGGGCAAGGAGAAAGTTCTCAAAAACGTGGGGTCATTCGACTTCACTTCATCGTATCCGGCAGTTATGATAGCCGAAAAGTTCCCCATGTCGCCGGGAAGGGAAATAACTACTCTCGGTGATGGAACGGATGAAGAGAAGTGGAAACGTCTCCACTACTATCTGAAAAAGTATTGCTGTCTCTTCGACATAACGTTGGAGCACGTTATAGCAAAACTTGACTACGACCATCCAATATCGGCTTCCAAACTAATATACAAAGAGGGGGTCGTTGAAGATAATGGTCGAGTTGTGTATGCAGACAAGCTGACTATAACATGCACAGAGCAAGACTTCTTCACTTATTCGGAATTTTATAACTGGGATTCTTACCAGATACACGTTTTCCGCGTATATGATAAAGGATACCTTCCAACTGACTTTGTCAAATCAATCATAGAGCTGTATAAGCGCAAGACAACGTTGAAAGACGTAACAGGGGAAGAGATCAACTACATGATCTCAAAGAACATGTTAAATGCCGCTTATGGCATGATTGTGACAGACATAGTACGGGAGATTCTTGAATACGAGGAAGATTACCTGCCAAAGAGGAAACCTGATATTGAGGAGGCAATCGACAAGTACAACAATCAGACAAAGCGTTTCTTGTTCTACCCATGGGGTGTGTGGGTGACGGCATACGCCCGCCGAAATCTCTTTTCCGGGATAAAAGCTGTCGGCAAAGATTACATCTATAGCGACACTGACAGTATAAAGATTTTCAACCCGGAAGCGCATATGGATTATATCAATTGGTATAATGAGCGCATAAGTAAGAAGATTGAGCGCGCCGCGCTACATCACAAGATAGACCCAGTGGAATTGTCTCCACGCAACAAGAAAGGCGTTCCAAAGCCAATAGGCATATGGGAGTACGAGGGAATGTACAAGCGCTTCAAGACACTCGGAGCGAAGCGGTATCTCGTGCAGAAGCAGGACGGCAGTTATCAACTGACTGTTGCGGGTGTAAACAAGAGAATGGCGCTTGAATATCTTATAAAGACCTACGGTGATCCATTCAAAGGATTTACGCACAAGATGTTGATACCGCCCGAATATTCTGGCAGATTGACGCTAACCTATATCGACGAGCCGATCAGAGGATACGTCACTGATTACCTCGGCAATACCGCCCCATATGAGGAGCTAACGGCAATCCACATGGAGCCGTCAGAGTACACAATGAGCATGTCAGACACCTATCGTATATTCATGAACATGATGTACGGGGTGAAGGAAGATTCATGGTAGGGAGTGGATGCATTTCCACTCCCGGAAAGGAGATGCAATGAAAGTATCAGTGCAGTTGCTACAGCTTGTATTACTGGTTGTAATTCTGATTGTATGCCTGCTAATTACTAAATGGGTAGTAGACAGCAATATGCCATTGTGGCTCAAAATATTTATATTGAGGTGATAACATGCCTAAGAAGAGAGCTTTCGCCGAGAGTAACACCTACGTTGTTCTTTTCTATCATGACGGTAGACCAGATATCGCAACATATGTCGGTGCAAAACCTGCTGTAGATGGCTACCGCTTCTTCAAGTCCATCTATGGGCCGACAACGCAACTGTTAAAGGTGGTGGTAAACTGCGGGGAGGAAATATAATGCTTGAATACATAGTAATCTATTATGACTGGTGTGGAGAGCTTTTCATGCACGAGCACTCTACTGTTGAATCAGCCTCTATGGTGTACGAAGAGCTCAAGAAGCTCTATGAAGATAATGTATGGCTTGCGAAGGTGATTAACTGTGACAAAGAAATTTGATTTCTATGACATTCGGCGATTGATGCGCGACTACCCCAACGCTTACTACTACGTAGTTTTCGGGGAGCGGAGTAACGGCAAAACTTACTCCGCCCTCGAATATGCGCTCGAACGCTACAAGAAGAACGGTGAGCAATTTGCATATGTGCGTCGCTGGGGCGAGGACATTAGGCCGAAGAATCTTGTAGACCTGTTTTCGGGTCACACCGAGAATGGAAGCATAGCTAAGATATTCGAGGGGGAGTGGACACGTATCCACTATGGCTCTTCAAAGTTTTATCTTGAGCGTGTAACCGAGGATGGTGACATAGAGCGCGCTAATGATAACGTTGGGTTTGCGTTCGACTTGAACAGCATGGAACACTACAAGTCAATTTCATTTCCTCGAATCACAACGATCATATTTGACGAGTTTATGAGCCGCGGTGGGTATCTTCCGAACGAATGGATATTATTCACAAATACCCTTTCGACGATCATCCGCTTGCGTAACAACGTCAAAATCATCATGCTGGGCAATACGGTAAACAAATATTGCCCGTACTTCGGAGAGATGGGTCTGACTCACGTTAAAGAGCAGAAGCCCGGAACGGTGGATATATACCACTACGGTGAGTCTGATCTGACTGTTGCTGTAGAATACACAGGCTCTTCTGCAAAACGTGGAGGAAAGCTATCCGACGTGTACTTCAGCTTCGATAATCCTGAGCTTAAGATGATAACAACCGGCGAATGGGAGATTGCTATTTATCCGCATCTCCCTGTAAAATACAGACCAAAAGATGTGGTATGCAATTTCTTTGTAGAATTTGAGGAGGAACTTATTCATGGAGAAGTCGTGTCGCTTAATACGGGTGCCTTCATCTTCTTTCACCCGAAAACTACTCCAATTAAGGAGGAGACTGAGGATATTGTATATACGACAAAGGCAAGCGAGAAGTGGAATTATCGTATGTGCCTTACTAAGCATCGCGATAAACTTAGTCTCTTCATTCTACAATGTTTACGGGAGAACCGTATTTTTTACCAGAGCAATGAAATCGGTGAAATCTTCCGTAATTACATCATGTGGAGCGACTCTTACAGCATTAAGAACTGAGTGGAGTCGTTTCCACTGGTGGGTAGCTGGACCGAAGGCAAGGAAGTTGTGCAAGAGTTGTTGCCTGATGTGCCCGTACTATGACGAGTGCAAGGCAGATGTTGATTATGTGGAGGAGATTTATGGAGAGCCCTTCGAGTGATTATTGTCCAGAATGGGAATGTAGGTATGAAGCCGAATGTATCGAAAAGAATTACAAATGCTTCCCGCAATATACATTAAGTGATGGAAGTGTAAGACAATGTACCTGCATGGTACGACATTATGAGGATTGCTCTGATTGTCGTTGGTATTGTGGAACTTGTTGCTGTACATGGAAATAATAAGAACCCCGGTGGATTCGTTTCCACCGGGGTTTTGTTATACTATGACGCCTGTTTTGAGATACTGCTCTATAAGCTGTTTCTCCTCGTCGTTCGCTGTTGCAGAAGTCACATGGACTTCCCGGCATCTGAGATAGCCCTCACAAGAACCTATGGTAACTGCTTTATGAGCCTGATAACCATAAATCTCATTATAGTTGAGTACTTGAACCTGAATAGGACGCTTGACTATGATGTATGGCTTCTTGATACCCATAGCACCAAAAGAAGCACCGAAAGTGCCGGAGTGCTGAACAGAAGATTTTGCATTAACAACACTGGCCGTCGCTTGAAGAGCACCAGTAATTGCTTGACCTGCTCCAGCAAGTCCGGCTATCGGTCCTGTTCCGGCGGCTGTTACAAGTCCACTGATAACAGAGCCCAATCCCCAAGCTGTTGCATTTATAATAGCGGCTTTTATACTTGCCTGACTACCTCCGCTGAGAGGAACTTCGACAGCGCAATTACCAGAATACTGATAAACAGTATTACTATAAATTTCGCCTCGCGGCCCTTGTTTTGCAACAGTTATCATAGCTATGCACGAGCCGTTGTAACAGTCAATCCTGTAAGTGATATTAACAGCGTGACCTACAATATCATCGGCTTCGAGTTCAATAATTCCTATAAACGGAAGATATACAAAAGCCTTACTGTATGGGGCATAATCCAGATAATTGCCCCAGTATTCAGGAATAACTATGTTGCCACAGTTAATTTCTGTGTATCTGCCGATAATGGGCGATACGATTTCAGAGTCAAGAAATCCACTTTTGATACTGCGAGAGCCAATAACAGGAGGAGTACAATAGAGCTCATGAAGACTTATAACTCCATCAAACGGATTATTCCAGATTTTCTGAATAGTCGCATCCTGATATGTTACCCATAACCAATTTGCAAATGCTACGAGAGTTGACTGTGGCGGATTATATACTGCAATCAGCCCTCCTTCAGATGTGAAAGGAGGAGGAATAACAGGAGGAATAGGAGTCGGGGTTTCACCATCGGATGCAGGCGGCAAAGGAGTTGGTGAGGTTGGAGAAATAGGACTCGACGGGTCGGTTTTTTGTGAAGGATCTGTCTTCGGGTCAGGCTGTCCAGGAGGATCTGGCGACGGTGAGGGGTCAGAATATGGATCTGGTGTTCTCTGTATATACGGGTCAGCCTGTTTTGAAGGGTCTTGTATTGGATCATCAATATCCTGCTGACTCGGGTCAGATGTTTGGCCAGGATTGAATGGTAAAGGAACAGGGTATCCGTCAATTAAGACCTCATTCCCATCGCTATCTGTAGTTACAATTTGAGTTGGATTGCTTGGCAAAGGATATTGACTGCCATCGCCATATTGAGATGTACCCGCAGGAAAATTACCATCATAGGTTATTTGCCCGTATACCATAGTCCATGCTGTCTGGTCAGTTCCTGCTGTGTTATAGGACTTAGGACAATCACCGTAGAGCCCGTCGTCCACTGAACTTTCACCAACATTGGCTCTATAATAATGTACAGTTAGACCGTTTCTTGTGTAAGTTCTATTTAGTGATTCAAAATTAAATTCTTGCCCATTATAATATCTTTTCCCTGCATATCCGTCAGTCGCGCTTGCATAGATAATCGTCCTGTTTGCCTTACTCCAAGTTTGAAAAGTGCCCGGATATAAAACATAGCGGCTACTTTCACCAACAGTCCAAGTTTGGCCTTTAATGAAATTAACTTGACCACCAGATACAGGACTTGTAGCAAATCCTTTATCCGAACTTCTACCTATTCCTTCATCTGAAAAAAGGTTTTTTACTGCATCAACAACAAAATCAGGGAGTATTGCTCTTGCTACAAGCTCTCCACCAGCTTCTGCAACATCAGTCCACACAGGCATAAGCCCCTTGCTAATATCTGCAAAGCCTTCTTCGACGGGATTATCAGGATATAACCACGGGACAAGAGCTTGAGAAAGTTTAGTCCACAATTCAGGATTTTCGTTATACCATTCAGCGCCGAGAGCAATACCAGCAAGCGGGGCGGCGGCGGCGGCAACGGACGAAACTGGCATTTTTAATATTGTTGATGCCTGATAAGCGGAAGGACGTTGCAAATCTGTAGGTGGTTTTTTTATCCATCCAGTTGTTACAGAAGTAGCTTCTTTTACAGCAACTTTAGCTCCTCCAGTTGTTTCAGAAATAGTAGAACCAGCGGTTGAAGCATAAGAGTACCAAGCTTCGCTGGCTCTTCCAGCATTAGTAGTAACACCAACGGCCCTCAATTCATTCTGAGTCCAATATTTTGCTGGGAACTGATAAGTGGAATCGAATCCAGTGCCGCTTTTTATTACTTTTCCGTAGCATGTCATATCCGTGAAGTTATCGGCATGACGTATTGCTTCGCTCAAACTATCTCCCCAAACATCGTGACAAAGTTGCATTACTTCGTGGAATGTTAAATTAACATAATCCATTTTATCACCCCGCAGTAATCAGCACATATTCGCCAGAATCATTAAAACCGTTTGGAAAATTGTAAACAGTCGAGAAGGTGTTATTATCACTTACAAGCGAACCATCATCAATGTACTCATCGCCATTCTCAGGCATCGACTGCTTATCGACGATAGCCTGCAAATTGATAATGTCGTTACGAAATGACATGAGCACATCAACAGCGAAGATAATATCCCAGAGTCCCTCCCTGAAGCAAGAACGATCTGTTATTGAGTAATATCTCTGAAACTCAGGGATGTAAGCATAATTATACCTCATAACAGATTCATTTTCAAATCTGATAACAGGATTCATTACACTTACACTGTCTCGTAACTCACCGTTGAAAGTATCCCCTTCTATCAATTCCTTATTGATCTTTCGTTCATCTGACATGTTGTAGAAGAATTGAACTTCCATATTTACCTCCTATCAAAATGGGGAGTGGAAACGTGTCCACTCCCCGGCGGAGAAGAATTATGCTACGTAGAAGAACACGAAGTTCTCGTTGAGGTCGTTGAAGTACCTCGCATCCTTCTTGTAGAAATAGTTGGTGAACTCAGCCTTCGCGTTGTACTGGGTAGTAACGCGCTGGTTGTTGTTCATGACGCCGAGAGCGTCGCGGTCGAAGATGGTGCAAATGATTCCACTGACGTTCTGAGCGTTGCCGCCGGATGCGGGAACCACCTTGATGGAGCTGGTATCCGCGAAGGAGTAACCAGTGCCAGAGCCCTGCCAGAAGGGAACACGCTCAGCGGTAACGAGCTTGGTGTACTCGTCATGGAAGGTATCGCTCTGGAGGTAAACGTCCGCCGCCGTTGCGAACTCGGACAGCATAACGATATGCTGGAGGTCTTTCGGCGTGAATCTCTGCTTGCCGCCCTCGTTGAACAGGGTGGACATGCGGGTGAGACGGTCGGTGTAGAGGCCAATCATGAGGGCCGCATAGCGAATGAAGTCCGGAGTCACGATAGCCAGATCGGCGGTGAGGGACTGGGTGAATTTAAGGTTGTACATGGAGAGCAGGTTGACCGCGCGAACTGGATTTGCACCCTTTGCAGTCTCGGCGATCATGTTGTTGATCGTGCGCATGATGAGGGCATCGTTCTTGACAGTCATAGCCTTCTCCACCTCGTTGAAGAGCATAGAGACGAAAGCGTTGAGCTGGGTAGCGCTGGAGAAAGACTGCCTGACCTGACGCTCGGTGATAGAGCGGTCGATCTCGAAAGTGACCATCTTGTTGAAGAACTTGGCCTCGGCCTTCGGAGAGTGGAACACATGCGGATCGTAGGATGCGCCGTCGGTGAGCTCCCAGCTCTCGTTCTCCACGGCCTCAGGCATTTCGCTGGTGATCTTCTCCACGACAGAGCCATACTCCCAGGCATCCATCAGGACGGAGGGGGCAGAGCCACGGTAGGGGCGATTGACAAAGACAACCCTGCCGATATGATTGACAAGGGTACGGACATAGGCGTCGAACGCCTGGCCATTGAAGATCGCTTCACCAATGTCAACAACATTGGAGAGATCCTCCTGAAGCACGGCGGTATCGCCGAGGATCTCCTGGGTAGTCTGATTTACGAGATTATAGACCTGAGTAATTTCCATTGATTATTTCTCCTTTCTGTGGAATCGAATCCACTCAGCCTGCTACGAGATTGGTAACAGTGACACCATCGTCTGCGGCGATAGTGATTCTCAGAACGTGGCCAGTGGCAATAATGCCATCGTCACCCTGATCCCATGCGACCACCGACACGGGAGTGCACGGCATGTCAGACATGACGCAGTTGACGGCGTAGCACGGTTTGCCAGTAGCCAGCGCGGCCTTAGCGCGACTGTAGAGCCCAGTGATTTCCTGCTCGGTAGAATCGTTGAGATCAAGACCTCCGCAATCCACCATGATGTAACCAGAATTGTGCATATTATTCTCCTTTCTTATTTTGAGTGGAAATGAATCCACTAATTGATGGTACGGTAATCACGTCGTTGCGATCAATGAAAATTATCCCATTGAGTTCGATGTGATCAGAAACCAATGCTGGTGTCACATACTGAGGAGCAATATCGAAACCAGCAAATTTTAAACCAAAACACATAACATACACGCAATTGAATTGCGCGCCCAATATTTTGTCGTAAATTCCGGGAAGAGACTGACCATACTGTCCTGCGAGATCAAACCCTCCGAAATCGACAATGTTGAATTTATCGGGAACCATAATCACACCCTGCACGAATCGTGGAAAGCAAGAGCCAGCTCATTATCCAGATCGGTGAAAACCTGGTCAAAGTAGTTCCATATCCACAATTCCCTTTCTTGCTGAATCATCTGCTGAGTGGTCGTGACTCCGATATTACCAGCACGATGCACCTGCTCGGTTTCATCTTCAGCCCCTGCTAAATTGCGATTTGAGGTTTTGGAGTCGGACAGATTCTTCGTCTGCACATCGGAGCCAGAGTCAGCGACAACGGTCTGACCTCCATCAGTGGAAACGTTTCTATCGGACTCCTTCGGATTTTGAGGATCGGTGTTGATTCCGAATTTGTAGATATTCTGAGTGTTGGTCATTCCGTGGGTGGTAGTTTCCGTGAGGCCGTGCTGGAGCGTGTCAGTACCGGTGTGGGTCTGATTCTCGCCGGTGGACTCGGCCTCGGAGTTGGCTTTCTTGCGAGTACGCTCCTCAGTCATATCGTAGTTGTGGATGGGGGAGTAGACCGCCTCATTAGTCTCCCAAAGGTGCTTCCAGCCCTGAAGATATTTGGCGACAAGAATCTTTGCGATCTTTGCCCTGCCAGACTGCGAAACCACCTCCTCGTCGGTGAGGAACGTCTTCACAACCGGCGCACAAAACTTACCACCAGAGTGATTTCCAAAATAAGCAATATCGAGAGTAGCATCGTCGATATTCTCGTCATTTGCCCATGGAAGATCACCATATGCAGTACGAAGAGCATCAAAGATACCATGTCCATCCTCCCAGCCAGAAAATACGTCCCGAAGAATAGGCTCGGGACGGGCGTGCATACACCAATCAAGCACCGGACTCGCCTCCTTCTGTGGATTCGTTTCCACCGAGAGTTGCTTCGACGTCTGCATCCTTCTGCTTCTGCTCGGTGTCAAGCTCCTCCTGCTTATTCTCCCATGCAGAGTTCTTCTGAACGGTGATGGAAGTGCCGTAAATGCGATTGATTGCTTCAACCGCTTCCTCACGACAGCGAAGCATATCATCGATGAGGGGCATGAGAACGTCAGTGGACGCGCGAAGCTCCTCCTCCGACAGATACTCACGCTTCATGTTGAAGTTGGCGTTAAGGCCAATTTCAT
>UZAT01184226.1_pt1 | contig 12916 bp, 8 predicted proteins | sample 2160861 | NCBI WGS metagenome assembly UZAT01 (sample SAMEA5138306, study PRJEB28736) | viral metagenome | reverse complement strand
CGCCTGTGGAGCCCAACAGGTGCGTAGAGGATACGCCAAGCGGCACCCGGCCTGAGAGGTCGGGCACATTGAAGGTCGTGCTGCCATCGCCTGCGCCAAACGTTGTTCCGATTACTGCGAACAAGGTAGCATAGGTCGTGCGCGATACGGCAGCACCATCACAAAGTAAATATCCGGCAGGAACCGTGCTTCCAGCAAATGGTTCAATCAGGCCAGGAATTGACTGAATAACGGGAGCACTTTCTTCCCATATCATGGAACCGGACTCGCCTTCGATAGTGAGTCTATCCGTTCCAAATGTTATGAAGTAAGCCTCTGGCATTATACACTCGCTGTAGAAATGATTAAGATGTTACCACTCTTTACAAGGGAAATTCCAGCACCTGCGCTCAACTGCAAAGCCGAGCCGCCCCAGTTGGCGCTCTGGGTGCCCACGAGGTCCACCGTTGCAGAAACGTCGGAAGACAGGGCATACGAGGACATCCCCGTGACCTGCTGGAAGTCGCTGGACATCGAGGTGGACATGTAGCCGCTCATGTCAGCGGTTGTCTGGTACGGCGAAAGATCGACACCGGTAATGAACCCGGAAGGATTTCCTGTACTGTAGAACGATGAGGAAGCGGAGGAATCCAGTTTCCCGGAGGCTGCACTTTCTGCATAGCCGGAAGCGATTGCGGAAACCGTTGCGGAGTCTACACCGCCTGCACCACCGGCGATTGCACTCCCGTTGATGCCGGAAATCTTGTTCTCCGCATCATAGGAGTAAGTAGGGAGTGCCGAGGCCCATGCGAGTTCGCCCACGCCGGTAATTCCGGTACCATACAATGCAGATGCAGAAACCCCGTTAACATCCCGATAATCGTTCGTATAAATTCTAGCTGTTGTGGCGTTTGGTACTTTAAGCGTTGCTGTTGCAGGGCCAAAACTATTTCCAGCAGAAGCCGTTGAAGTATGTCCATCAAAAACTGCTGAAGCTGTTCCGGCATAGCCATATCCCAAGCTAACAACAAGTTCCGCGTTAGGATGTGCTAAGGGCACGGTTGCCGTGACACGACCGTCGGGACCGGTCGTAGCACCTGTGTAAGATGCGGTCTGTAGACCATACCCCGGAAATGCCCCGGTCACCACTGCGGAATTAGTTGCTTCGATATCGTAATCAGTTACGGATATAGTTCCACTTGGCGAGGCGATAGGTGGAATATCAGACTTCGTAATGAGCGAAGTCAACGGGCGACTGTTAATGTCGTATCTTGCATAGGATGCCGTGTTGGTCGTATTAGCCGTTCCAGCAACAGATGCCGAAAGAGGCACGCCGTTCAAAGAACTTACGTAAATGTTATAGGGAGTCAAACCCAGTGAAATCGACGCTGGAATATCGTCCTTCCAAGCGAGTTCCTTCACAGCCGAATACGGAACATCCGGATAAACAAACAAGACAGGGTAGGAGCCAGACAGGGTTAAAGAGCCACCATCTACCTTTAGTTGTGAATCCCAAACTGAGTCGATATTGCTAGTGCTGAGTAATCCACCAGCAGATACAGAACTAGCCGGCAATACAAACGAAGATACCAGGTTTCCTAGAGTCGTGTTGGCAGAAACCCAGGCTGTTCTAGTTGCGGTACTAGAATTGTATGTTAAACCAATACCCTTTGCCTTGAACGGATTAAAGCTGCCTACATACTCATAGGAGTTAGAGTAAACTGTGTAGTTAGCTTGGCCTGAATTATTTACACCGAAACTTTCAGCAGTGCCGATTGCAGAGTTCGTAGCCTCAATAGCCGTGCCGTCGGTAACAATGATTGTGCCGGATGGTGAAACTACGGAACCACCACCGCCCTGTCCAGCAAGTGCGCTTCCGTTGATGGCAGAAATCTTGTCATCGTCATAGCTGAAGGTCAGCGTATCCTGTTTCCCACTTGCTGCACTCTGTGCATAGGCCGAGGCAATGGCGGAAACGTCCGCAGAATTTGTCGGTGCGAATGCCGCGCTCTGTGCGCTAATTGGAAGGCTTGAAATTGAGCTAACAAACTTCATTAGATTTCTCCTATGCCGATTGCGGATTCAAAGATGTAGGCGCCTGCCGGCTGGTAAGCGGTCATTCCTGCAATATCCTGGTATGCGGTCATCGCAGATGCATCCTGCTTGTCTGCAAGTGAACTGTTGTACGCATAGTCGCCGGATGGCTGATACGCTGACATGTCCGCCGTCAACTGGTAAGCCGAAAGCGAACTGTTGTACGCATAGTCACCCGACTGCTGGTAAGCGGTCATGGCGGATGCATCCTGCTTTCCACTTACAGCGGAATCCACATATCCGGTGGTTGCGTATTCACTAAGGTCCACTCCCGTAATGAAGCCCGAAGGATTGCTGGTGGAGTAGAAGTCCGAGCTGGCACTTGCATCTAGCTTTGCAGACAGGCTGCTGTTGAACGCATAGTCACCACTCAACTGGTATGCGCTCATGTCGGCAGTGAGCTGGAACTGTGCCGAGTTGTAGGCAGTGCTGTCCAGCTTGCCGCTAACGGCGCTATCGACGTATGATTCCGTCGCGAGACCAGCGAGCGATTGATGGGCTGTCAGGTAGCCTGATGGATTGGAGTCCATCGGGTAGAACGCCGAGCTTTCACTCTTGTCCATTTTTCCGCTTACTGCCGAAGCTACATCGCTTGTAGTCGCCAGGTCAGCCGGGAGGGCCGTGATGAACTGCGAAGTTGCTGTCACGTCGAGCTTCGCGGAAATTTCCGCACTTGCCCACGACTCGGTGGCGTATGCGCTCATTGCGCTTGTCGGTTGATAGGAGGACAAGGCCGACGCATCCGCCTTCAGTTCCACTGCGCTCTGCTTCGCATATTCAGAAAGGTCCATTCCCGTGATGAATCCCGAGGGGTTCGACGTGGAATAGAAGTCGGAGGAGGCAGAGGCGTCCATCTTTGAAGACAAGCTGGAATTGAATGCATAGTCGCCCGAGAGCTGGTATGCAGACATGTCCGCAGTCTTCTGGTATGGGCTCAAATCGATCCCGGTAATGAAACCCGAGGGATTCGAGGTGCTGTAAAATTCCGAGGAAGCGGAGGCGTCCATCTTGGACGAAAGGCCAAGGCTGTCAACGTTGACACCGATGACGGCGGAGTTCCCGCTGTTGTAGGCGGTCATCGTCGAGTCTACGCACAAAGTACGGTGCTCAACGGAAATCGTGTCGTTTACGTTGTCCACGTTGACCGGGTTTATGCCCGTGTACTCGTGTCCCTTGATTGCGCTACCGCTGATTCCGGTAATCTTCATCCCGTCGCCTTCGAGGCCACTGAACGGGACATAGGAACTCATGTTCCCCGAGATGGAGGAAACGTTGTTCACGATGTCCACGATGCTGGAATTGATCGCCGTTATCGCGCTCTCGACATTGGAGGAGAACGAGCTGAACGAGGAGTTCAGTACAAAGGAACCAGATGCAGAAGCGTCAAGCTTAGAAGAAAGACTAGAATTGAAAGCGTAATCGCCAGCACTCTGGTAGTTCCCTGAAGGCTGGAACATGCCAGACGCACTTGCAGGGATGTAAGCACTAAGGCTAGAATTGTAAGCATAGTCGCCTGATGGGGCAAAGGCGCCCGATGCGCTCCACGGGACAAATACGGTCGGGTCCACGTGCGACGCTGCGATTGCGCTGCCCGAGATGCCCGTGATGTCGCCACCCTGGTTGTACTCGATTGCGGAATAGTCTACCTTCGAGGACAGGTTGTAGTCGAACGTTTCCTGCACCCATTCCTTCGTCGCGCACGTGTCCGGGACGGCATTGATTCCTGAGTAGATTCTATGCACCTGCATGACTATTGCAACGTCATGGAATGCATTAACGCCATCAAGCTTGAAGTACAGGTAGCCGTCAGAAGGCGCCTTGAAGTCATAGCTGAACTCGCACATGACCGAATCATGGAGCGAGCTGTCTATGTCGTACGTGCGCCGGATGAGCATGGAGGGGACAAGGCCGCCATCGTCAAACATCAAGTTTGTTTCGAGGCTGTCATAGTTGATCCCGTCGCCCTTGGGATAGACCCTGAACGAGGCAGTGATATGGTAGAAACGGTCCTTGCCCACGTGCAAGCCCTTGCCCGCTTCCGTTTCCATGGTCCCGTCAACAAAGGAAGGGAAGGTGTTCCCGTTTGCCACGTCCTCGTCAACGCACTTGGCCCATTCAAGGAACTCGTCGGAATCATTTGGCGCAAGGCCGATGTCATAAGTGGTCGTGGAGCCGACAACGCTCTCGTCAACGGAAATGGAGCCGTCGGTTGAAATGACCCTCGTGACGGAAATTCCGCCACCGCCGGCGCCTGAACAGAACACCGGTTCCTCGGTCCAGAGGAGCATGCCCGAGATGTCGTAAACTTCGAGCCTGTAACCCTTGGACTTGTCGCAGATTACCACTGCACGGCCATCGTCGTCAAGGACAATCTTTTCCGGGTTCCGGGTGCCGTTGTAGTCGGAATATGTCACGGCGGGGTCATCGGTGCCCGCAAGGAACACCTTCAACCAGCCGCCTGTGTTGTTGCGGCCATCCTTGGCCTGGAACTGCGTCTCCAGGGCGAAAAGCGGTGCGTACTGAACTGCCATAGTTTCCTCTCCTATAATTAGCGGGTCTATGCGTGCCGGTTAGGCAGCTCGAAGTTGAAGAGCGTTTCGTATGCCTGGCCTTCCGGGGTGTTTCCCGTGTCGTGCCAGTTAGGCGTGCTCGTCATGTCCCTGGACAGCCAGACGTAGCCCACGAGCCTGTTGTTGGCGTCCTCGTCATCAAGCGGTGCGCTCCACACGTTCCAGAAGTACGCATGAGCCCAGGAGTCGTTCCAGTCGCGCCCATGGATGACCGCAGTGACCTTCTGGCTAGGGTCGGCAGGGTCAAGGTAGGCGTTTGGCATGTCGGCTGTACCGTCGATGTGCTGGTAGTAGTACGGCATGAAGATGTTGAACGTTTCAAGGGAACGGCGGTAGGAAATCTGCGGGTAGTTGTCATGCCACTCGTATTCCCAGTTCGTACGTCCACCGAGGCGCCCGGGGGTCATCTTGGGGCAGTTGCCCGTGTTCTTCTCGTAGCGCCACGTGCCCATGTCGAGGTGGTTGGAATCAGTGCAGCAGTAGATTGCCGAAGAGCGCGGGTGCAGGTGGAGCATCTTCACCCCGAGGGCATCTGCGCCGTCGAACCTGTTGTTCACGATGGTCATGGTTCCGAACTTGACGTTCGTGCCGCTCACGTCGTAATGTGGGCTTGCCTGCGTGGAGTACATCGTAATCCAGAGGCGGAAATTCCCGAGGAACTGGTTGTCCTCAAGGGTGCAGTCGTAGCTGTATTCCGCACCGCCGGAAGAGGACGGGTAGAGGTCTACCGGGCAGGAGCTGGTGCATCCAACCATGTAGATCCTATTAAGGCGCCAGATGTGATTGCCCGAAATAAGAACGTTCCTGAACGCCACCTGACCGCTAGGGAGGTAGGCATCGCAATGCGCGTCGTCCATGCGCACCCTGCCGGACCATGTGCCGCCATAGACGCTGAGGGCGCAGTTGCATGGATCGATGGTACCGCCTACCACGATGTTGGAATTCACCGAGTCGATTCCGGTGAGGCCCGTTGTTCCGAGCTGCGGAATGGTGATGTCCGAATCCTTCAAGGTAAGCATGGCGCCTACGTTGCTGTTCACCATGATTGCGCCCTTGAAATTGTCAAAGGTCGTGGAGTAGCCTGCAAGGGTAACGTTCTTGATGATTGCGTTCCTGATTGTAGAGAAGCACTGCTGGCCGATGTAGAGACCGTCGCAGGAACGGCCCTGGAGGTCAAGCACGCTCTCGTCCCACTGCTGGAAGGAAAGCCTGTTGCGCCGTTCAATCATTACGGCAACCCATCTTCCGGTATCCTGGAAGAGGTCTAGGTCAGGCACCATATCGAACTGTACATGGTGTCCCTGGTTGATTGGACCCGGGTCCCAGGAGCCTGCCGTGTTGAACAGGTTGTCACCGAACGCGTTGCTCGTAACGCGAACGAAGTCCGAGCCTGCCTGGAAGAAGTTGTCCGGCACGGAGGAGTCAAGCGCGACCCGGAAATACGAGCCGTTGGAATACGAGGTGACCTTGGTTCCAGGGCCCGTCACGGTCTTCCCCGTTAGGTTGACGGTGGACTTCAGGACGGAGCTGGAAAAGTAGTTCACATTGTCCACATGGAGGATGTCCGCGCCGGACTGCCAGAATCTCGTGATATCGAAATACCAGGAGGAATGGGCCGTGCACCCCGTATGCAGGAAGTCGAAGTCTCCAACTGCATGGCCGGGTTCTGAATGGCCAAAAAATTCCACGTCGTCATAGAGGGCGATGGTGCCCGTGAAGGTGGTTGCTGCATCGACCGCGAGGTGCTTGGTGCAGACGAGGTACCCATCTATCGGGTAATGTGCAGCCTCAAGACGGATTGCGGGAGGCGTATGGATGTTCATGGAGCCGATTACGGAGGCGTAGTTGAAGAGGGCGTTGATGTTGGTAACGTCGCCTTCCTTGACCCCGTAGACGCTCGAAGGGAGATATGGGCAGTCCCACAGCAACAGCCACCTGCCATGGTCTGCAACGTCGGAATCCACTACAACGCCGCCATCTGGAGTGTCTATCGCATCCGGGTCCCAGAGGTAGTTCCTTACCGGGTAGCTTTCGACCGTAACGATGTTGCTGGAAACGGAAGGGTCGAGGTCCATGAGTTCCTCGATGGAGGATACGGAATCCCGTCCAACCTGGTCCAGCTTCGCGTCGATGCCGATTTCGAAGTGGTCGAAGTCCTCGTAGGTGCCGTCGCCGTTTGCCTTCTCGACCTTCACGTCGTAGACGCCGAGCTCAGCAAACACCGTTGCCGAAAGGCGCCCGTAGTCGTCAAGGAACAGCGGGTTCGCAAGGGGGGTGTAGTCCATCCCTTCCAGGGTGTAGATGTCCGCAAGCACGTTGGAATCGTGGACGAAGACGGTGACCCGCCCGGCCACTACCGGGAGTCCCTCCTCGTCAACTACGGTTCCCGGGTTCCAGGAAAAGTACATCATTATTTATCCCCCTTGTCTTCCTTTTCTTCCTTCGGTTCCTCGGATGCCTTCTTGACCTGGGCCGCACCCTTTGCCCTGTTCACCGCGAGGTCGATGTTCGCCTTCTCGACTGCGAGGCGGTTCTTCGCATCCTGGACGGCGATTTCACCCCTTGCCTTGCGTTCGGCAAGTTCAAGGCCGATTGCCTCCTTCTCGATTTCCACCTGCGCCTTGGCGGCATCGGCTTCCACCTGGGCCGCGTTCGCATTGCCGTCAAGCTGCGCCTGGAGGGCCATCTCTTCAAGACGTGCCTGGTGCTGGTACTGCATCTTGGTGAGTTCGAACTGGATGTTCTTGTCGTTGTTGTTGGCCTGCTGCTCGTAGTACTTGATCTGCTGGTCCATCTGCTGCATGACCTGCTGGTCCTGATCGATCTTCTGCTTCATCATTTCCACGGTCTGCTGCATTTCCATTTCCATCGGGGTAGGTGCCGGGATGGAGTGGAGCTTCGCATAGAGCTTGGCCATCGTCGGGTTGTCCGGGTAAGTTTCAATCAGGGCATCAACTAACGCAGGTTTCTGGTTCGGTTCCGCAACCTGGATGAGCTGCACGATTTCTGCACGTGCCTGCTTGAGGCCGAGGTATTCCATCGGGCCCTGGCAAATCTTGACCTGACCCTCGATACCCAGGAGGACACCCAGGGATTCACCCAGGGCCTTCATGGACGCCTGGAGATGGACCATGTAGTGCCTTATGTTCGTGGAGAACGTTTCAGCCGCATAGTTGATTTCCGTGGCAGTCTTCATGGTGGACTGGTCTACTAGGCCATGGGAATCCACGCCTGTCACGGAGCCCATCACGTTCAGCGTGTTGCCGATGATCCCCGAGATGTCCTGGTACTGGACTGTCTGGTCCATGCGGGTAGGAGCCTGCAGCTCGACCTTCTTCTCGCTGTCCATGCGGTTGAACGGGAGAATCGGGTTGTTTCCGGAGCCTGCATCCTTGTAGTAGTTGTCGAGGCCCTTGAACGCATCCACCGTGCCCATGAACTGGGCCTTTGGCGAAAGGGCGAGGCGTTCGGCAAGCTGTGTCACCGAGAGGTTGACAATCTTCTGGATTGAGCGCCCCTTGGCCACCATGCCCGTCCAGTGCATGTCGCCGTCATCATCGAAGTAGCGTTCGCCGTACACCGGGAAAATCGGCACCCTGTCTATCGGGAGGATGCCGGAATCTTCCGCCCGGTTGTTGACCAGGGTGTAGACGTGGCAGCCATCCTCTTCAAGGACAAAGTAAGTGATAATCGGGATCATCCCCTTGCGGCAGGGGACGATGTTGCTCTCGCGTTCACCCGGCACATATTCGTAGCCGTAGTTCAGCTCGACCCACCGCTTTCCCCGATAGTCAATCAGTGCGCCCTCGACCTGGTCACTGCCATCGAGCTCGACACTCTCAGGGTCCAGCACGATTCGGTTGAAGTCCTGGATGGAGTAGATGCACGGGAGCCCGCTCTTCTCGAAGCCGATGGCCATGACGCCAAGGCCGAGGGATGCGGAGTTCTTCAATGCCTCGGAGGAACACACCGAGTTGCCCGGAAGCTTCATGAAGCGGTCGAGGAGCTGGTCCTCCTCCTGGTTCCCGGTGTAGAACGTAAATCCGAAAAGCGAGTACTGGTTGACCACCGAGTTTACGTTGTTCGATATGACGTTCACCGTCTGGCGGTACCTGGAACGCTGCACGAACTTCGAGTCCTTGCTGCTCCACTGCGTCTCACCATTGAGGAACGCACGGTCCTCGCGCATTGTACTGTAATTCCCGTCGAACTGCCTCTTGGAGCGGTCGCGGAAGTCCCTGAACTTGTCAACTATGGCCTGCGAGTCGAACTCGGGCTCAATGTAGGTTTCCTGTAATTCAATCATCTCGTCCATAAACTACTCCACTTCGAAAGCAGGTCTGTAAAGGGGTGTACCGTTTAGGAGGTCGGCGCCGCGGAGGAGCATCCAGTTCCTGAATGCGGCGCTGTTGCCCTCGCCGTATCCCTGGACCATGCCCGGGTTCTGCTCGATCTTCTTCAGCCACTTGGTGTCTTCCTCGGTAAGGGAAGTCCCGGCCTTTTCAAGGTTGCCGAGGATGGAAGACGCGGACGCATCCCTTGCGCGTTCCCTGCGGTCCTTCTCCTGCTCCTTGCGCAGTTCCTTGATAGGCATGCCGAATGTGTTCATGACGACACCGGCATCCTTGTCGGAACCGTACTTGTTTACCGCCCATGTCTTGACCGCATCGGAGGCCGCCTTGTCAAAAGCTTCCCTCGGGGTGTTTTTGTAGAACAGGGAGAGGAGTTCAGGGTCGTTCATGACCGCCCTCTTTACCTGCTCTGTCTGCGGCGAATACTTGGTGTCCTTGAGGATGTTTGCAAACGATTCCGTAAATGGCTTCTTCATCTCGTCCAGGGTCTGCGTGTCGAGCTGCCATAGTGGCTCCTTGCCTATCCTCTCGGTGACCGCCTTGACGCCCTGCTGGTTGCGCTTGATGGCCTCCGTGAGGGCATCGGACAGGTTGGCGCCTTCTCCGGAACGGATGTAGTCCCCGAGCTCTACGATGTCCTTCACACGCTGGAGCTCATCCTGGCTGAGCATTGCCGGCTTCTCGCCCTTTGCAACCCTCTGGAGGGCCTTGCCGACGGTTTCACGGTAGTGGTCGAACAGTTTCGCTTCAGCCTCGGCAACCTTCTCCTGTGCCCTTTCCTTGACCGGCGCGGTGCCTTCCAGGAAGTCGACGACGCCCTGCGGCATGCGGCCACGGATCTTTCCCATGCCGAGCTGGTATGCTGGGCCCAGAAGGCGTGCGATGCCCTTGTTGACACCGAGGTTAGTGGCGGTGCCGATTGAGGCATCGGTAAGCGCCTCGTCCCAGGTGTAGTCCTTGTTGCCAAGGGCCTGGTCGGTAGCGACTACTGCAGACGGTGCAACGGACTGTGCAACGAGGTTCCCGAGCATCTTCGAGGCAAGGCTGGACTTACCGATTGCCTTGACGCCCTGTGCAATCTTGCCCACGGGGGCCGCGTAGAGGGCATTTTCGGCAACGTCGCCAAACGATTCGTTCCACTTGGGTTCGCGTCCTTCAAGGTATGCGGCCTTGCGCCTAGGGGTAAAGAGGCCCATGAGGGCGCTGGATGCCCATCTGGGGATTGATGCTTCCGAGAACGAAGGGTCGATTTCCTTCCTGCGTGCTTCGGAAATCCCGGCATTCATCCGGTCGTTCTCTGCACGCTGCAATACCTTCTTTGCCTTCTCCCATGAACCGTCGCCGTACTTGTCGGCAATGCCTGCACGCCACAGCTCACGGGCGCCACGGTCCTTCTCGCCGCCGAAATATGCGTCAAGGAACTGTTCGGAAGCAGGAATCTTCACGTCGCCTTCCTGGCGGTCGCTGAACCCTGCCGCCTCCGCAAGGGACTGGAGGTCATAGATGGCCCCGGGCGCATTGATGAGCTTAGCGAGCTTCTGCGCGTTCTCCTTGGCCTCGGTCGCATTGTTGCCTGTCCACTGCCTGTTGTCCCACAGGATCCTGGCGTAGTTGGCGAGCACTTCCGCATCGGTGTTGCCCTGCGGCTTCACCTTGTTCTTGACTAGGAAGTCGAGCTGGCTCTTTGTAAACTTTTCTTTAAGATCGTCTATGGTCATGGCAACCCCTTATCCCGGAAGCAACCCCTGGAGTTCTTCCTTGCGCTTCTTTGCGGCATTCTTGGCATCGGTGCGCTTCTGCTTCCCGCGGCTCAGGTGGACACCCCATCCCTCGTCCCACGATGAGCCCATGCGGCTTCTTGCGCCCTTCTTCAGGAGATCCTCGAACTTGGACTTGTAGAGGGGAATGAGCGCTCCCGTAAGCTTGTCGTAAGTCGCGGAGTCTGCACCTGCGAGGGCGAACATGTCGTTTGCGATGGAGGATTCCAGGTTGTCCATTTCAGACTGTGCTTCCTTGCCGGAATCACCACCTGGCATGAACATCTGCTGCAACAGGCCAGGCTGTCCAGCCATGGCGAGCATCGCGCCCATCTTCATCCTCGGGTCCATAGTGCGCTTGGCGAACTTGTCCTCAAGTTCTAGCCACCGGGCATATTGCGCCTGGTCGGCCATCTGGGCCTGCTGTGCCTGCTGCGCCCCTTCCAGGGCATTCTGCATCTGGAGGGCCCTCTGTGCCTTCAGGCGCTCGGATTCCATGAGGCCTAGCTGTTCGCGTTCGCGTCTTTCGCGGATGTCCCCGATGCTGGGTAGATTCCAAGAAAATTCCCTGTCCATATTAACCTCTTACCAAATCTTGTGCTGCCCGGCCCACCAGCCGGTGTTCTTGTTGATTGCCTTGCCGAGCGACGGGGATGTCACAAGGTCATGGGCGGCCATTGCGGCCTCGTACGGGTCTGCCCCGCCTGAATAGGTGTACCACTTGCCCCTGTCCCTGAAACGCACCGAGAGGGTGCCGTCCGGGTTGATGTGCACGTCGGACACTGCGGAGGAACTTGACCTTACACCGCGTCTTGGATGGGTGTCGTCCGTCCAGAAGCTGTCCAGATTCCGTTCATCCTGCTTGCCCTTCTCGATTGCGGCACGGAGTTCCAGCGGGCCCATTCCCGGCCTGATGTACTTGTTCAGGGCCCTGTTGTGTTCCTGGATGGTCTGCATGCGCATTGCACGGGAATTCGGATATCCCTTGTAGACGGCGTTGTTCTGCGGTGCACCCGGGATGTAGTCCACGTCATAGACAAACTTCTTCGGTGTCGGATAGTCTGCAACCGTCCCAGGAGCGGCGCCTTCAAGGATACGGGTAGCCGTCCCGGTGCCGAGGCCCCCGGGGCCAATCATTCCTGGAGAGGCCATGCCGGCCAGCATGCCGCCAAACATGGCCGCTGCCGCCCTTAGAACCCTCTCCGCCACCTTTTCCTTTTCAGCTGCCATCAAACTACCTCAAGCGTGGATTTAGCCCCATCATAATTAGTGCCGAGTTGGAAACACCGCCTGCGTTTGCGAACTTTTCGCGGAGCTGCTTGAGTTCCTGGTATTCGGGGTCGTCACCGAAGAACTGGTCGTAGAACTTCTGCATCCACTGGCGCTGTTCCTGGTCCTTCTGGAGCTGCCACTTCTGGTTTTCCAGGGCCTGGTCGTTCATGCGCTGCTGCTCGGCAAACTGCCGTTCCTGCATGGCGTTCTGGATCCTGCGCTGTTCCTGCTGTTCCGCGAACTGCCGGTCGAGGTTTGCCTGCTGACGTGCAATATTAGCATCATCCCTGGCCTTGTCGTCACGCCGGAAAAGGCCCGAGACAAGGGCGTCCAGGCCAGAACTGAATTCCTGCCGGTTCCCCGCGGCCACCTGGTCCGGGTTGGCCACCTGGGGCATGCCCCATCTCCACTGTACGTTAAGTCCCATAATTTCCTCCTAAGCCCCGAAGATGCCGCCCAAAATCTTGCCCACGCCGCCAAGGATGGACCCTGCGCCCGAGTTCTCCTGCATCGCGAGGTTCGTCCTCGCCTGCGTGAGGTCGCTTCGGGTCTGCAGGTCGGCATTGTTCTGGGAGGCCATGTTGCTGTAATAGTCGCCATAGGCATTAGCAAGCTGGTTCCTGTCGTTGCCGTAGAGGCCAGCGACGGTGCCGAGGTTGCCGATGTAGCCCTGCTTGCTGTTCTGGCCTGCCTGCCATTCCGCGAGCTGCTGCTGGCGGTCGCGCATCATCTTGTCGTATGCCTTGGACCATTCCTCGGAAGCGAGTGCCTGCTGCTGGTTTGCCAGGTTCTTCATGAAGTCGCTTGAGAACAAATTCTGGCCACCGGCGTTCTTCATGGCGTTGGTTGCAGCCTGTGCACGCTGGTTGGCGAACTTGTCGTAGAAGTCGTT
>UZAT01442776.1_pt1 | contig 12963 bp, 13 predicted proteins | sample 2160861 | NCBI WGS metagenome assembly UZAT01 (sample SAMEA5138306, study PRJEB28736) | viral metagenome | reverse complement strand
TGTCAAGACTTTAAGCACAAATATTCTATCTTTTTTCTTGATTTATTGTGCTTTAGGTGTATAATAAGTGTAGAAAGGAGGTGTGACATGAGCAACAAAAGCATCTTTGCAAAAAACCTGAAGTATTACATGAGTCTGAATAACAAAACAAGAAAGGATCTGTGTGACACTTTAGGTTTTAGCTATTACACGTTGTCCGATTGGGTGAATGGAAAGAAATATCCACGGATGGATAAAGTAGAGATACTCGCGAACTATTTTGGAATCCAGAAGTCCGACCTGATAGAGGAAAAGCTGACGGATGAAAAAGAAAAGGACAATGAAGTCCTTGCGGATATCATTGTCCGAATGAGAATGGACGCAGACTTCTGCGCCCTGGTTAAATCTCTATATGGGTATGATTCTGCCAAAATTCAGGGGATACGGCAGATGTTACAGGCTTTTCGTGAGTAATTTGCGGATCAGGTCAAGCAAAGGGATGTCGTTGCAACTCTGCATCAGTGTGGTGATTTGATCTATGTATTGTTCCTTTGTCATGGTGCTTCCTGCCTTTCTTTGATAAAGACGAACGTACGCTCTGAAAATCATAGTACACTAATACTTCAGAATTGACAACACAACTTGACAAATTCGGAATTTTCTGTCTCGAAGAAGAGAGCGGGAGTGCCGCAGCACCACCTGAACACCCCCGCCGCCCCGGAATGATAGGCCATCTCTGACCCGTCTTTAGATTAACACTATCAACGCTTTAGTACAATAAACAACATTGAAAAACAGCGCACTACTTGTGCCGCTGAGAATATCATTTTCATTTCGAACTATCACAAGTGATAAGTGAGGATTTACTAATGTTTGACCGTTGTATCAAATGCGAACGAATCGGGCAGGACTGTGTACCGAACCTGCTTGCCTTGCCTTGGCCCGAACTGCTTGACTGGTGGAAAAAGCGTCAGGCGTTCCTGGGGTGGACGAATCCGGCATTGTCAGATAAAAGCGCCGTCCCTGTTGGCACGATCAACCGCATCAAGGCAGGCGAAGACGATGCGCGATACTCCACCATGCGCAGCATCATTCACGCGCTGATGGGTGGGTATTCCGTCGAATTCCCCTGCCAGAAGAAGCTTGATCAGGAGTTTGCCCACATTGAAACACTGGAAAAGCAGTGTTGTGACCTGGCCAGTGCAAATGAAGGCATCGCCGCACAGATGAAGGCAATGGAAGAAGCACACAGAAGCGAACTACTTGCATTGAAGGCTGACTTTAAGGAACAAATCAACTTTTTGAAAGACAACAACGTTTTCCTGCGTGAACAATTCAAGTGGGCGCAGGAGCAGATGAAGAATACAGATACAAGGAGAAAGGGAGAATGAAATGTACTATAGAAACATAGCAGAATTGGGGCTTACGCCAGAATCAATATTGGACTATTTAAGAAAATCGCAGTCGGATGATCCGGCATTGACCGTGGAAGAAGTGCTTGCCAAGCACGAAACCATCCTGGATACCTGGGCAGAACGCAACCTGGGTGCAAAAGTGCCAGAGGAAAACAAATTCCGCGAAGTCGTATCTGGTGAGACATTGCGGGAACGCCCTGAAATCAACAAGGTGCTGCACCTGATTGAATCGCCGAAATACAAAGCTGTGAAAATCGTTGAACCTCAGCGATTGACGCGCGGAAACCTTGAAGAGATTGGCCGTGTCATGAACCTGCTGAAACTAACCAATACGCTCGTTATCACGCCGGAACGCATCTACGACCTGCGCGACGAATACGATTGGGACATGTTTGAACGCGAACTGAAACGCGGCAATGACTACTTGAACTACTACAAGAAAATTCAGAAGCGCGGCACTGAATTGTCACTCGCTGCCGGAAACTATGTGAAGCCGATCCCTCCGTATGGATACGATAAAACGGTCGTTTACGATGGCAAGCGAAAATGCCCGACGCTGAAGATCAACCCGGAACAGGCCGAAGTTGTGCGCATGATCTTTGATATGTATGTCAAGGAAGATCTTGGCCGTGTGACGATTGCAAAACGCCTGAACGAAATGGGTATCAAGCCTATGCGAGGTAACCAGTGGGCGCAGGACACAATCAAGGGTATGCTTGAAAATGTGCATTACATTGGCAAGATCAAGCAGAGCCAGAGGGTGCAAATCACATCGGTTGAAAACGGTGAGTATGTCACGTCTACAAAAAGGTTGAAAATAGGCGAATACACTATTCACCAGGGCAAACATGAACCCATCATTACAGAAGAACTTTTTGAAGCTGCGCAGGCGAAAAAAGGAAGGAATCATCGTGCCAAGCCAAATACGAAGATTCGCAATCCGCTTGCTGGTCTGTTGTTCTGTCAATGTGGGCGTTCCATGTCGCTACGCACCTACAAAAGAGACGGCAAGGAGCGTTCTGCACCGCGCCTGTTGTGTGACAACCAGGCATATTGCAAAACGACCTCTGTGTTGTATGAGGAAATTATTGATCATGTAAGCGAAGCTCTGCAAAAGTGTATCCACGATTTTGAAATTCGCATCAAGAATGATAATAGTGATGCTGTCAAGATGCATGCGGACTTGATCAAGCGGTTAGAGACAAAGCGTGATGAATTGGACAAAAAGGAATTGGCTCAATGGGAAGCCCAGGCAGACCCAGATCCTGCAAAACGGATGCCTGAACACATTTTCAAGCAGTTGAACCAGAAGCTGCTGAAGGAAAAAGAGGAAGTCAGACAGGCTCTTTGCAAGGCTTACGAATCTTTGCCTGAACCGGTTGACTATGCGGAAAAGCTGGCGCGTTTCTCCGATGCCCTTAATGCTCTTAATGATCCAGACAAGCCTGCCGCTGAAAAGAACAGGTTGCTGAAGGCTTGCATTGAACGCATAGATTACAAGAGAGAAAAGGCGGAACGAATCAAGAGCCAGCAGGAACGGTATTACGACCCGGAACAGAAAAGGACACGTTATAGATCGCCGTTGTCAACGGGCAGCAACTGGACAACCCCGCCCATTGAACTTGATATTCAGTTGAGGGTATGATTTTCTTTTGCCCTCGACTTCCATCATTGGTGTCTTAACTCATTTACACACCTATGATGGAAATAAACAAGCACAGCCGATAAACTCAATAAAAGAAAGGGCCGGGGATCATTCCCCGGCCCTTTTCTCTGTTTATTCATGCTTGTGAAAGCCTTCCAGATCGTGAATACGATGATTCACCACCTTGATCTGTTCCTCCACCACAGGCATGCGACGCGCGAAGTTGTTGTGTTCCCTGACCTCCCGCGTCAATTCATCAATCTTGCAGTCTGTGACGGCCTGGTGAATCTCCAGCTGCTTCTCGATTTTCCGCCCATTCATGACGTTCGTGATGATGACACCCACCAGGGCAAGGCCGCCCGAAATAGCTGCTGCAATGATTGCTTCCATGTTGTTGTCCCCTCTCGTTTTGTGTTTATACCCCGATGACGTACCGCAGCACGAATCGGTTGTTGTTCAATGTGACACCGCTGTTTGTTATCGTGATGCCGTTGTTTGCGTGGCCTGTAATGCCATCGTCCTTGATGTACAGGTATTTAGTAGCAATGTATGCGCCGTTGCTGGTGGACATCCAGAAGGAATTGCCTGTGCCGGAATGATTGGCTATCAAGGCTTTGTGAACAAAATGGCTTGACCAGGTTTGATTCTTCACTTCCCCGTCATAATACTCACTGAAAACCAGTACAATACCAGACGGCTGCTTACTGGCCAATTCAGAAAAGGTGATGCTATGACCATTGGTCATGTACATGCCGCCCGTCCACAAAATCTTTCCTGCACCGTTGTGTACCCTGTACCATTCACCCCACGCGCTTTGGTAGTAGCTGCGTTCGTAGATGCATCCATCGGTTTTTGACAGTGTATGCGCAATCTGAAGTTTGCCCATGCCGTCACCCTCGACCAACACATACAGACCGCCCGTAGCCGTCCCTGTCCATGGCTTGTTCAGTAGCGTACCGCTGACAGCCGTGTTCGGAATGGCATAGAAACCAGGTTCCAGAATGTTGTTGAAATCCTGTCCACTCTGAAGGTAGATCGGTGATCCTGGCGTTTCCGCATGGCTGAACACAGCAGGCAATGCAAACTCCACGCCTTCTGTCAACTCAGACACCTTGCCAAAGGCCACAGCCCTGCCGGATGCATTGAAGTCCAGCAGCGTGAAGGCGGTTGGTATCTCGGTCTGACTCCTGATCGTGCCGAAGCTATCCGTGATGGACAAGCGCAGATCATAGCTGCTATCCACGCTGAAAGTCTCTGCTGTGTTGATGACGGACGTGTTGACCGCATAACCTGTGCCATTTGTCAAGGCCTTCCATGTGGTGCTGCTTTGGGCCTTGTATTCAACGGCATAGGTATTGATGTTTTTGCTGTTGACGGAAGCAATCGTATAGTTGAAAGCAACCTTCGCGAATGTTCCTTCGTAGTTCTCCGTGCCGTCAGCCAGGCAGCGCACCGCTGTCAAGCTGGTGATCTTGGGCGCAGCATAGGCCACCACTGTCCAGGTCTTGGTGAAGCTGGCTGTTCTGCCCCGGCTGTCCGTGACCGTGATTACAGCAGATGCCGTGCCGCTTTTCGTGATCGTGGATGTGGTGGGCGTGGCTCCTGTGTAGGTCTTGCCTTCAAACACAGTCTTGTATGCCGTGATGGTAGAACCAAGAGAGCCAACCGCCGTGATGGTAAACTTGGCCTTGGACTTGTTCTGAACCATGTTGCCGAAGGTGGTCTGGTTGGTTGTCGTGTCAGCCACCGCCACGCTGGATATGGTAGGAACAACCGTTGCCGGGACAGCCAAGGTGAAGCTCTTGGACACCGCCGAACCTACTTTGGTGCTGCCCGAATAGGTTGTGACCGTGACCTTTGCAGTGCCGCTGGTTGCGCTTGGAATGGCGTTCAGCCAGCTTGTAGGTATGGCATAGCTGGTAGATGTAGCAACATCCTCGGTTGTCTTAGAATAGCTTCCAAAGCTAAATACAACGGTATGTGTGAAGCTGCTGGATGCTCTGGTGATGCTGACTGCAACAGTATTCGTGCCATTCACACTGACGGAGGATGTCACACTGCTGATGGTGCTTGCCCTTGCTATGGTGTTGAACGTGCCGGAACCAGACACAGGAACATCACCATAGTAAGTGCCAGACAGGGTGACATTGATGCCAGCCGTGGCAGCGAATGCGCAGGTCTTTGTGCCGTTCGCATTGTGAGCCACGTTGACGGTCTTGGTATAGATCGTCTTCGTCTGATTGCCGGACAATGCGGCCGTGAATGTAAAGCTGTACTTTGTGCCATTGATCGTCAGGCTGCCGGACTTGCTTGCAGTGGAATTGATGGTATAGCTGCTGCCTGTTGAAACAAGTTGAACCTTTGCCGTAACAGTTGATGTGTTGTTTGCAACAGATTGGCTGTCAACCGTCCAGGCAATCTGTATTCTGTAGCCCGTTCGGATTGCCGCCTGTATGGTCCCTGATGCCGCCACCGTTCTTCCCTCCTTTTCTGGAGGTCAGAAACGCCTATCATCCTTTAGATTTTTTTGAAGCTGACATTGCCGTTCGCTCTGGGCATGAATGCGAAGTTGCCAATCTTCAGACTGTGCTGAATTTCCGCATCCGTGACATGCAGCTTTCGGTCACTGAAATACGCCACTTCCGCACCGTCCTGGAGGAAGCTGATCCTGGCATTGGATATCTCCAGTTCCAGTTCGTTGCCGACCTCACCAAGCAGAATCTTGCCGTCCACAAATCGGATATACTTGCGGATTTCCTCGAATTCCTTGTCAGTCCCCTCAGCAACAGCCACGATGTCTGCATTGAATTGCTCAAACTGGATAGCAAGGCCTTCTTTGGTAATGGTCAGTTCCGTGCTGACCGAAGACACAAGCGCATCCGTGTCTTCCTTCAGGTAGTACCGCTCTGCCACCTGGGCCTTGATGTCTTCTTCACTCTTGGTGAAGGATGCATCAACATTCTTCTCCAGGTTGTAGATGACTTCGCGTTCGTCATTCACCGTTACCCATGCGGCCGTTTCGGCGTCATATCGCTTCAATACGGGCGGTTCGGCGCTGATGTCAAGCCACATATAGGTCGTTACTGACGGGGCTGTAGCGCTTTGTATGACCGTGTGCTGAAGGGCATTGGTTGCCTTGTTATAGGCCGCTTTTGCCGCTTCATAACTGCTGGACAGGGACACAAGCGAATAGATGAAGGAATCATCACTGAACAGGGTGCAGTCTACCGTGTACAGGCTGTTGGTGCTGCCGTCCGTATAGCCCGGTTCTGCATCGCTCCATGTGGCAGGTGGCGGGAAGGTTGTCGGCTTGGATGGTTTAGCCGCCGTGGAAGATTGAAGCAGATAATACCGATATGTGGCATACACATCGACCACGCTTGTCAGCGTGATCTGGCCTGTTGCTTTGACGGCCATGGTTCACCCCTCCAGCTGCGCAACGTAGCTCGCCTTGTGGCTCACATCTCCTGCGTCAATCGTGAGAGTCGCGCCCGTACCAACTGCGGTTTCAGCGCCGTCCTTGTACCACTTGATCGTACCAAGTGCAGCAATCTGGCTTGCGTTCAGTTCGGCGCCAGCCTTGTACACATGAGCGGTCAGTACCGTTGCAATGGCACTGTTTTTGAAAATCGTGCCGTTGCTGGACGTGATGGACAGGGTGATAGCATCTGCACCGGGAGCGCCCGTGTCACCCTTGCCGCCCGTTGCGCCAGTGAACGCAATGGTGAAAGTGAATTCCTTCAGGATGGTAATATCACCGATATGCACGGGAATCTTAATCACGCCGCCAGACGTTACGGAAGTAGTCACGGAAATGGTCAGCGTAGGAGAGGTAACATTGCCGTCACTGGAAACCGTAACGCCAGCAGGCTTGGTGATTTCAGATGCCGTCACACTGCAAGCAATCTGAGACGAACCCTGCATGGCAATGATCTGGGTGGTGGTGGAACCTGCCTTGGCTGCATTGGTCGTGCCAAGGAAGGCATGGGTTTCGGATGTGAGAATGACGGAATAAGCATCAGTTACGTCAACAATGGAAATCTGGTCAACCGATTTAATTGCCATATACTTCTCCTTTCTTCACGTTCAATCCGTGATTAGCTGACATTTGAAAACAACCTTGGTATCCACGTCGGATGGAGTAAGGGCCAAAGAAAAGCCTTCGCCCGAAATCCGGCTGTCCGTTGCCAGGATCGTGCCGAAGGTTTCTTCCCCGATTCTCTGCCAGTACCATTCCAGATAGGCTGTATTGCCGAACTCTTTATGCATACTGGCTGCATCCGTGATGGTTTTGCCGCCCTTGAAGATCACAACATTCAGGGTAGTGGAAACATCGCTATTTTTGAACACTGTTCCCCGGCTGGAATCAATCCGCAGAGTGACCGCATCCTGTCCGGGCTTTCCATCCTTGCCTGCGCTGACAATGGGCTTGCTGACCTGGGCTGTGAAGGATTCCAGCACACCGCCCAGGCTCAGTTTATTGGCCGCAGGATCATCCAGCTTGATGGACAGCTTACTGACCGTGAAAAGCTGGTCAATGCCGTGGGGCTTGCTGGTGACCTGTACCTTTGTACCGATGTGGAAGGAAGTGATGTCCTGCCCCACCGTTGCCAGGTCAGCCGCCGTCAACTCAATGGTTTCGGGCAGGTTGACAAGTCCGGCAAGATGTGCTTTGCCCTTTGTGAGCAGGTTGCTGGCTTCGGTCACATCGTCAAATATGACCGTCTTGACAATCAGGCCGTATTGTGCTTTCGCATCTTCGTCCACGATGTAGTCAAGGCCATTATTGACGCTTGCAATGGTCAGGCGCTGGTCTGTATCGTTTCCCTCTGCATCCTTCAGCTTTGCACCAAGCGGAATGACCGCTGTTGCAATATCCGCGCCTTTTCGGATGCGTTTCAAGTCCAGCAGGTTCTTGCCGAACTCAATTGTCTGAGATGCCAGGAGGGTGAAGTCTTGCAGGTAGTCCAGGTAATGCACATCGCCTTCATGTCTGACTTGCAGATAGCCGCCCAGGAGATTGATCAGCTTGTTCTGCAGCTCAGTCCATGTGCCTGTGTATTCGATATTGGAGCGCGTGATGTATTCATTGGGGTCAGTGACCGTCACCCGGCCCAATGTGAACCGCTTTGCTTCACCGGCTTGCTTGTTATGGCTTTCCAGCAGGACGGCCAGGTATTCCGGGATGCTGCCAGAAAAGTCATAGGGCCGCATGATGCTGTCAATCAAAAAGGCCATGTCACCCTCGCAGGTGATGGCCTTTTCATTGTGCCATCCTATTTCATCATCCAGCACCCTGCCACGGAACAGCAGGAAGTCATCCTGGTAGACCGTGATGATGCTCTTCAGCTTATGGATCAGGCCGTAATAGGGATGGGTGGACGGAATGGTGAAGGTGAAGGTTCCACTCTTGTTCACTTCTAGGTCAAGGGATGGATTGAGCAGCACCAGGTTTTCAAGCTTGCTGTGGTATATGATTTGCCCGTCACAATACACCCTATACATCACAGATCACCTTCCTGCCATGTAAACGTGATGGTTCCTGTGCCAGTTACCGTGACCGCATTTTCACCTTCTGTCAGTTCCAGTTCAGGGATGGTGAATGTGCCTGCCTTGGCTGTGACATAGCCGCTATCGAAGGCAATGGTCATGGGTGCGGTTGTAGTAATCTCCGGCACAGCACGTTTTCTGCCATTTGTCAAGGAAATGGATTGCGTGCCGCTGATGGTATACGACACAACGGTTTTGCCTATCTTGTATTTGTACGGTTCACAGCCACACTCAACCGACACCGTGCCAATGTTCTTGGATGAAGTGAAGGCAGACACCTTGCACCGCCCCCAATAGAAAAAGGCTGGATCATCGTCAAGGATAATCTTCAGCCTTTTCCCATGGATGGCGTTCTTCACTTGGGAGAATAGAGAAGGGAATTCTGCGTAGGGAACCATGGTGGAAAACTCAAACTTGTGCGTTACATCGTCATACTTGGGTTCACCAAAGAAGTCGGTCAGGTCAAGCGCACTGTCTGCACCGGGTATGTCGATCTTGTTTTCCTTGACAGCGGGTGATCCAAGTGATTTTGAAGTCAGGATCAGCCGCAAGTCTCTGAATGAATGGTATGCCCCGAATAGAATTCCCTTCACTCTTCCCCTCCTTGTCAGTCTTGTTTACTCGCACTCAAAGCTGCCGCCAGGAAGAAGCCCATCCAGAAGGCCGGGAAAATCCACAGTAGATGCCATGCACTGATCATGTCGCGTTCCTCCTTTGCTTATCAGGTAGTACAAGTCAAAATGACCGTATAATCTCCAGTTTTAAGCGTGTACGTACTGGATACAAACACTTTCAAAGCGCCCGAGCTGTCTACACGGAGAGAGACGTTGTAGCCTTCGCCGTTTATTTTTGCAGTCATTTTAAGGTATGCGACCGTCGACCCTGTACTGACATATGCAACACCATATGCTGCACTATCAGATGCACCTATATTTGCATTGCCATGGTACGCAAAATGTACAGTTTTACCGCTAAGAGCCGCCTGGCTTTTGGGGATCAGCGTTGCACTAAACTTTGCATCGGCATAATGCTTTTTGATAAACGCATCGGCTGACATGATAGCAGTGCCTGTCCATGCGGTATTGGTAATGTCGGAGGATACAGTGATTTCCCGAATGACACTTGACTGCTCCGGTGTTGGCACGTTGACTTGAGCACTGGAAAAGCTGGTTACATCATGCGTACCGTTTGCCGTGATGGTCTTTGTTCCGCTGGGCTTGATGTATCCACTCGGCACAGGGACATTGACACTCGCCTTTGCGTAGCTTGTCACATCGTGTTCGCCATTGCTGGTGATCGACTTCGTTCCGCTCGGTGTGATCCCAGATGCAGGGACTTCAACTTTTGCCGTTGCGTAGTTGGTCACATCATGGCTGCCATTGGTCGTGATCGACTTTGTGCCTGTCGGTGTGATACCCGTTTGAATACCATCAATCACGGACGGAAAATCATCCGCTACAATCTTGCCCGTGTTTCCTGTCTTTCCGCGCAGAGAGGTCGCGATGTCGGTAAAAAGGCCATTCAGGGTCGTGTGTTTAGCCATCAGTATGCACCCCCAATCGCGCTGCCAATCGCCGCAGCGATGAGGTCATTGACTGCCTCTGTGTCCATGCCGGACTTAGCGCTGGCCTGCTGGCTGGTAAGCTGTGCAGCAATGTACTCACCGAAAAGCTTCATACCAGCCACGCTGTGGTGAGTCTGATCCTTGAGGTAGTGCGCGGCGTTGACCTTATTCACACCCAGACCGTGGTAGCCGTCGATGACCGGGAAGTTGTACTCAGCAGCAACCTTGCGGATGCCCTCGACAAAATCCGTCAGTTTTGCGCCGTTGGTGTTGGTGTAGGTGTCCGGGTACACATAAGCACCCGCGCTGCCCCAATACCTATAGCACGGCAGGGACACATAGACCTTGATCTGCGGATATTGGGTAATCAGCTTGTCAATGCTGTACCGCAGGCCGCCGCACACTGAGGTCACACCGCTGCCCTCCAGTGCGTATGCGCTCATAAAGTCATTGGTGCCGTAATGCAGAACGACCACATCCACAGCCGCAAAATTGATGGCCTTCAGCTTGGGCAGCTGCTCGTCCCATCCGGTTGCAGCAGACACATTGCTGTCCTGATTCGTCCACGTGCCGCTGATGATCGCATCCGTCAGCGCAGGGAGGGAAAATTGAGCGAAAGAACCACTGCCAACCTTGGCCGCGCTTGTACCGCCAAAGCCCACGTTGATGACATTTGCACCCGTGATCTGCCCAACATGATACAGCGCGGAGGTTTCATCCCTGACCTGACCAAAAAGGCTGTCACCAAAGCCGACAATGGTCTTGCCAACAAGGGGCTTTTCTGCCACATCAAAATTCAGGTTGCCCTTGGGGACTTGGATCACAGGCTTCAGTTCATACACGGTCTGCACTTCGTCCGTGATCTCTTCATCCACCGTAATCACGCAGTCAGTGGACACATACATAATTCGCGCATATGCAAAGCCTGACCAACCGCCATAGCCAATAGTTGACGTATCCCACACAGCATAGCTGCCATTGATCGTCAGCGTGCCGTAAGTCGTCGGGTTTGCAGTGATTGCGCTGAGATAAATCGCAATGTGGTAATCGTCGTGGAAGGTCTTGTTTTCATCGTACAGCGCAAACATGAAGTCATCTTTGAACGTTGCACCGTCTCTGAGCTTGATGTAGACCTTTTGCCCCTTGCGAACGGGGAAATAATTCGACACCCACACGTTCCACGTAGCTTCGTATGTGCTGCCATTGCGATTAAGCGCGGATCGTGCAGAAGTACCGTATCGGTCAATCATGTTGGTGTACGGCTCGATGGTGTGTTCCGTTTCCTGGAGCAGGTCATCCTCCATCAATACGCCGGACTCCTTGACATCCTCCACGATTTCGGCCTTGTCCTCGTCCGTCCAGTAGTCCGTGCCCTTGACAGGGGTCTTGCCAGCCGAACCAGTGGAACCGCGAATGGACACACGCGCACCCAGGTACACATAGCTGCTGCTCACATAGCCCACGGGGTACAGGTAGTAGGAGTACCGAATCTGATCTCCCACCAGCACCTCACTCACGCCGGACTCACTCATGACCGTGCTGAGTGCAATGCGGTACGTGGGCGTGAAGCCGCCAGTCTCCGTGGTGTAGCTGGAAGGGGCGGTAGTGGTCTTCAAGATGCCCGTGCCGCGAGGGCCGGTGGCGCCCGTCGGGCCAGCAGGGCCTGCGGGGCCAGTTGCACCCGTGGCGCCAGTGTCGCCTTTCGGGCCTTGAATACCCTGATCGCCCTTGTCACCTTTGGGGCCAACAACTCGGCCCAAATCCAATTCTGCCATTGTTATCACCCCTCGATTTAATATTTCACCAGCGTTCCATTCTCCGCATGGTATGCGTTATAGCGCACCAGATTGCCATTCTCTGCACGATACAGCGCATAGGTCACAATGCTTTCACCTTCTGCATGACGCAGCAGACTGCCAGTCCTTTCGTAGGTGATGGTGATTTTAACGCTTGTGTAATACACATTGCTGGTGGTTTTGCCGCTGTTTGCGGTCTTGTGGAAATACAGGTTGATCGCACCGTTGCCCGTGACACGGGAGGTCAAGTCAACCGTGTACGTGTGGCCTTCGCCGCTTCCGCTGGTAGACCACAGACGGTTGTTATTGTCATCAGTCGTTCCCCAGAAGACACTGGTTCGGCCTGGCTTGTCGTATCTGTGGCCGTTAGCAAAACTAAGCACCACAGTGGTGATCTTCGCCCCGCTCGGAATACCCGAAATGACAGGTGACCAAGTTTGTGCGGCAGAGGTCGTACCGTTCAGCCAAATCTGGCTATCGTCCACATCCGTGTAGGGGATGACCAGAGATTCGATCTTTGCCATGGAGAATCACCCCTCCTTGACCAGATACCAATGCCCGTTGATCACACTGGACGGGGTGCTTTCGCAGATATGGACATTGGTCAGGCCGTCCAGGGCGTGAGAATGGTTAGCAGGAGCCGCGCCCACCTGCTCCGCCGTGACCTTGTGCGGGTTGGCCTTGTCAAGGGCATGACCGCCAATGTCCTGCACCGTATAGAGCGGGACAGGAGCCTGCACGTTCAGGCCATTGAGTGCGATGCGGTACAGGGGCATTTCATTCAGGAGGGCGTCACCGCTCAGGATGTCCCCGCTGGTATAGGCGGGATCAATCGCCGCGGGGGGGCTTGCTGCGCCCTTGATGACAGCCAGGGTCACGCTTTCCACGCCGTTGCCTGCGTCCTTGGTATACCTCGCCACGATCAGGTCGTTGCGATAATAGCCGGATGTGCCGTTTTCAATGGTCAGGTCTACGGTGTCGCCGTGGGCAATTCTTGCATGTCGGCCCTGCATG
>UZAT01468401.1_pt1 | contig 12970 bp, 14 predicted proteins | sample 2160861 | NCBI WGS metagenome assembly UZAT01 (sample SAMEA5138306, study PRJEB28736) | viral metagenome | reverse complement strand
CCCCCTCACTAGGTGCAAATTGCCCAATCCATGCAGGTATTCACTGCACATTTTGTGCATATTGACGAACGCATAATTTTCAAAGTTCACGAAAATCCGCCGAAAATTTCTTTTTTCCAAGCGCTCGGAAAAATTGCGCAGAATAACATGAAGAACAAATGTTTTGTTCAATACGCCTATAGTTTTCAACATATTCAACTACCTTATGTTGAATACACAGATTCTATCAAAATCTATTGACATTTCTATTCATATGTGCTATAATAAACATAGTGGATGACCTGTACCACATCCACCGCATTCTGGGCGTTTGGAATCTTATAGCGTGCAAGATTTCCAAGCGCTCGGAATTTATAAAGAGGTGATTTTATGGCGGATAACGCTCGTTATAATTGCGGTAGAAATATTGCGTTTTCTACAAATGATATCGTATATGATTTCAAGCAGAAAGAACGCAATATCCGTGAATATATTATCACAATGTTCAATAGAACACAGCAAATCTTCACATACACAGGATTGCCAGATTCCATTCCGAAGCGCTCGCTTGAATTACTGCTTCAAATCAACGGCTATTGCTGTATTGCAAAGCATAACGGCACGCTGTATGCATTTTATGGCGGTTTAGGCGGAGAACCAGATGCATATTATATGCCCACTATTTGCACGGTTGCTAATCCTTATCTTAAACTATCAGAAAGTTATAAGATTGACAAGGATTGTATCATCATCAATAACGACACAATGTATTTAGGTCTAATGCCGCTGTTTAGTAAATACGCAACGGCACTAGCTGAAAACGATTTGTCTTTTGATGTAGCAACCAAAAATTCAAGAATGCTTGCGCTTATTTCTTCACCAGATGACACTACTAAAAAAGGTGTCGACAAGTATTTAGAGGATGTTGAAAATGGTGAGCTTGCATCTACTGCCGCAAATGAGTTTCTTGACGGAATCAAAGTACAACCGCTAGCGCAAGCGAACGCAAGAAACCTCACTCAGTTAATTGAGTATCAGCAATACTTAAAAGCTTCATGGTACAATGATATTGGTCTTAACGCAAATTACAACATGAAGCGTGAGTCTCTTACAACCACAGAAGTACAGATGAATTTCGACGCGCTTTTGCCGCTTATTGATGATATGCTTGAATGCCGGAAGAAAGCGCTTGAAAAAGTGAATGCTATGTTCGACACAAACATCTCAATTGAGCTAAATTCTGCATGGGAGAAAATCGAAAAAGCATCTGACACTGAAATGTCTGTAATTTACAGAGAACAGGAGAATTCCGAGAATGGAAAAGATGAGACTGATACAAGCGTACAGCAAAACGCTGACGAGTAAAGCGTTCTTTTATTATCTAAAAGAAGCTATTTCGATTCTATACCCGGCGGATGACCCTTTTGTGCTTGCACCATATCTTGTTGACGAAAACACAGTTGACAAGTTGGATAATTTCTATTTCTATTCTTTTTCGGGTGATAAAATCACAAGCCCACTCATTGACAAACTGTATGACCACACAAATGAAACTCTTTCTACAGCTATGATGTTAGAGATTTCAACACAGTTTTACATGATTTACGGCGCTACAATGAAAAGCATCTGGGAAACAATGCAAGCAGATTTCAATCCCACTGAAAATTACGCTATGAATATTACCGATACTTTGGATTCGGATATAAATTCCGAAACAGATAATACAACAACTGACACAACTACAGCGACTATTCGGAATAATGACCAAGTTGTTACGGATAATGACAGATGGGGCTTTGACAATGATGCTGATTCAGTCCCAGTTGGGCACTCCGAAACAAACACAAGCGGCGGTCAATCGTCCTCTGGTTCTCATTCGTCGGTTCTCGACGGCAATAGAACCGTAGCGACTGACGAAACACGAACAATCACACGGCATGGCACAACGGGTATTTATTCCCCTGCCGCACTATTAACGGATTCCATTGAATTCTGGAAAAGAAATTTCTACACGAAATATCTTTTCCCGTATGTTGATAGCGTATTAGCTATCCCCGTATACTGAAACCAAGCGCATTTCCAAGCGCTCGGAAAATAAATGCAAAGGTGGTAATCAACATGAACGGCGGTTACATTATGATTGATTGGGGCGGCGTTGAGCTTACCTCAGAAACCGCACAGACTATTGCGGGAATTTACAGCGCAACGAAAGCCGCACTTGAAACCGGAAAAATGGTTGTCGTCACAAATTGTAAAGATAGCGGGACGGCGCTGTCTCCGTTTCCGGCAATCATTAAAGCGGGTGCAGAAGCACTTGTCTGCACAATTCCGAATTATCAGATTACTATCACAAATAGTAATTCTGTAACTGTTACTTCAACGATTGGGGGTTAATGCTTTATGGAAATGAATCAGATTTATGAATCGGTCAATGCCGCAACTGCGGCGGCAATCGGCGAGACTGCTGTTTTGCAGGAAAACCTGAGTAATATTGTCGATATCGGCACTGAGATTTTCAATGCAAACAGTGTTGATAAATATGTCAGAAAACTTGTAGACCACATCGGCAAGGTTGTATTTGTCAACCGCAAGTATCAGGGAGCAGTCCCGTCTGTACTGCGTGACGGTTGGGAATACGGAGCTGTTCTGGAAAAAATCAGCTCCGAAATGCCGGAAGCAACCGAAAACGAATCGTGGGAGCTTGAGGACGGAGCAAGCTATGACCCTAACATTTTCACCAAGCCGGATGTATCCGCAAAATTCTTTAACAAGAGAACCACATTTGAAATCCCGCTGTCCTTTACGGAGATGCAGGTGCGCGGCTCTTTCAGCGGTGCAGAACAGATGAACGGTTTTCTCTCTATGCTGTTTAACGGTGTCGAAAACTCCGCAACCGTCAAAAACAGTGAGCTTATCATGAGAACGATTGACAACATGATTGGCGAAACATTCTACGCATATAACAGCTCCGGCGTTTATACCGGCGCGGGTGACAATCGTTGTGTCAATCTTCTCGCTCTGTATAATGCAAAGCATCCGAACGACACACTCACGGCGGCAGAAGCATATACAAATCCGGCGTTCATCCGGTTTGCATCTTATACAATGGGTGTATATCAGAAGCGTCTGACAAGAATGTCCAGACTGTTTAACATCGGCGGTCGTGAACGCTTCACTATTCCTGACAGACTGCACTTTGTGCTTCTCACAGATTTTGCACAGGCGGCGAATGTCTATCTGCAATCTGATACTTTCCATGAGCAGTTTACAGCACTCCCGAAAGCAGAGGAAGTTCCGTACTGGCAGGGTAGCGGAACAGGCTATGCATTCAGCGATATTTCCAAAATCAACATTGTAACATCCGGCAATCACACTGTAGAAGCAAGCGGTATTCTCGGCGTCATGTTTGACCATGATTCTCTCGGTGTCTGCAATGTCGAACGGCGAGTGACAACAAACTGGAACCCGAAAGCTGAATTCTTCAACAACTGGTACAAGTTTGATACTGGATTCTTCAACGACTACAATGAGAACTTCATTGTTTTCTATGTGGCATAAGAGAACAAGAGGTGGAGTGGCATAGTCGCTCCACCTCTTTTTCCAAGCGCTCGGAAAGAGGTGTAAATATGGCTGTACAGGTAACATTTTACAAATATTACGGCGAGAATAATCGTATTGACAAATCGTCACTTCTCGCAAGCCCTATGGAAACAATATTGGGAACGGCAAGAGAACCTTTAGACCAAGTCCTCCCAGAAATTGAATTCCGCATGAATCTGCTCCTGACAGATTACAATTATGCAAAAATCGTATTCGATGAAAACAGACCCGCAGAGTCAACAAGATGGTATTATGTAGAGGAATGTACAATGGTTAATAATAATCTCACTCTTGTCAGATTCCGGTCAGACCCATTGTATACATTCAAAGATTCTATTCTTCAAATCAATGCGGTTGCTATCAGGGCAGAAAAGCAGACAGAACAGTCTCCATTCATCTATGATGAAAAAGTGGTATTTTCTACCAGAAAGACTGTTCAGGTATTCCCCATTCATACAATGGGCAGAGGATTTAACCAGAACATTATTCTGGTTGTTGCGGGGTGATGATATGAAAAATAATATTCCGGTTTTACGCGACGGCGCAAAACTTAAAGATATAACTATCACATTGAATATGGGTGTCACTCCCAGACCTGTATTTCACAAGAAAGTTAATATCGGCCAATTGTCGCAGGTAATGAATGTTACATATGGTAATTATTATACCATAGATGATGCAGATTTAGGAGAAATAATTATCAATAATAATGTTGCGGTATTTGCAAGAGATATACAAGCGATTGGAACAAATGTTGTAATTCCATCTGTACTTCTGACAGATGCCGAGATTGCTGATGCGGTTGGTTCATCTTCTTATAGTGGTTATGCTTATATTGACATTGGAAAGCTCCGATTAGAATTACAGCTTAATAGACCCGTGCAGGGTAGCTCTTATGCTCCTACGGCAAGAATCCAAAATGTATATTATAACGGTGTCAGATACAATACAGGTTCTAGCACTGGATGGGATGTTGTATCATTTACTGAATCACCATCAGTAAATCCTTACCCACAGGGTGCATTTATTGGTATTTATCCTTTAATATTCCGTGAGCATCAGATGTATGCTATAATGGTGTCTGCTTCAACATCATATCCGCTCGGTGCTAACAGCGCTTTTAATCTCTCTGCATTTTCGCAGAATGTCTGTAAAGATAATTATGTTCTACCTTATGATAACACTGAACACGCCGGTGACCCAGACGGACAGGGCGGTTATGGTGAGGGTATAAAACAAGGTGACGGGTATTTGCCTGCGTCTCAGGAATCACTTGTAAATGTTGCTCCTTTTGGTCACGGTTTTCACATTTACAATTTTTCCCCACAAAACTACTCTGAATTTACAGATGCAATGTGGGGAAGAAACGCAAATGTGTTTCAAGCATTGTGGCAGAAATTCCTTAATTATCGTTTCAATCCGTGGGGAGCAGTTATTGCTTGCCACTATCTACCAACGGATTTTATTCCGCTTTCCACTCCAACACAGGTTGTAAAAATAGCGGGTGAAGATATACCGATAAGTTGTAATGAAGTTACACAGCAATTCGTGACACAAAATATAGGTCATCTCGATTTAGCCGCACAGTTTAACAGTTTTGCTGATTACACTCATACGCAAATTGTTGTAAACATTCCGTTTTGCGGTAGCGTTGAGGTTGACCCGTCGGCTGTTATGCGATATCAAAAAGGTAGCATTGATGTTGAAATGGCTTGCGATATTTTAACCGGAAATGTCATTGCGTCTGTATGGGTAAACAACGGCGTGGATAATCCAACGATTGTTGCGCAGATTACAGGAAACTGCGCATATCATATTCCGGTAACTGGAAATGATAATGGCATGGGCGCTATCATTGGAATGATAACCGGAAACGCAAGCAGTTTGATGAATCATAATTTCTATACAAAGCAAACTCCGTCAACTGGTGATGGTAATTACTCTCACAAATATCAGCTTGCGGGTGAAGTCGCTGAGAAATATAATCCATATGTTCCGGAAGATGTTTCTATCCCACGACATTTTACGCATATGTCAGGTAATTTCGCAGGTAATGTATCATGGGGAACGGAGCTTGTAACAACGGTTCAGGTAACAACTGCGATTCCTATTTACACCTATAATTACAATAAGATTTTCGGCAGACCCTCACACGCTTCTGGAAAAGTCGGAGATTTCACAGGGTTTGCAATGTTCGATGTTGACGATGTAGAAGTAGTAGGCGCTACATTTTCCGAGCGATTGGAAATTACAAGTTTTCTGAGGGGTGGAGTTTATGTTTAAGTATTACAGCCTTAAAAATATTCTCAAATATAACGCAACCTATAATGTGATATTCGGCGAACGGTCAAACGGAAAAACATTTGCGGTTCAAGAATATGCACTTGAACGATTTATTAAAAACGGTGAACAGCTTGCGGTTGTTCGCCGTTGGCAGGATGATTTCACCGGAAAGCGTGGTTCTGCTATGTTTGATGGAGTCGTAGAAGCGGGAGTTGTCGAAAGACTTTCTAATGGAGAATGGACGGGAGTTTACTATTATTCTTCAAGATGGTATCTTTGCAAATATGATGAAAACCATAACCGCATTACCTCAGATGAACCGTTTGCATATGGTTTTGCTGTTACATCTCAGGAACATGATAAATCAACTTCATACCCGAATATCACGACAGTTCTTTTTGATGAATTTATGACTAGAAAAACTTATGTTCCGGATGAATTTGTGCTTTTCTGCAATGTGCTTTCTACTATCATAAGACAGAGAAATAATGTAAAAATCTTTATGTTGGGTAACACTGTAAATAAGTATTGTCCATACTTCAAAGAGATGGGGCTGAAACACATTGACAACATGAAGCAGGGCGCTATTGATATCTATAAATATGGTAATGAAAAACTAACAGTAGCAGTTGAATATTGCAATAGCAACGGCAAAAAGGGAAAGCAATCAGATTTCTATTTTGCTTTTGATAATCCGAAACTTGAAATGATTACAGCGGGAACATGGGAAATTGATATTTATCCCCATTGTCCCACAAAGTATCGTCCTAAAGATATCAGGTTTATTTACTTTATCGAATTCGATGCATCAATATTACAGTGTGAAGTTGTCTGCGTCGAAAGCGGTTATTTCACATTCATTCACGAGAAAACCACACCTATCAAAGACAGAGAACATGATTTAATTTTCACATTGTCTGAATGCACTCACAGACGAAATATCCGGCAAAATATCCGGTGTCCAGAGGATAAACTCGGTGAAAAATTATGGTCAATGTTCAGAAACAATCGTGTATTTTACCAGGATAATGAAGTCGGTGAAGTAGTAGCCAATTACTTGAAATGTTGCTGTGCATAAAAGATTCCCCAATTTTCCAAGCGCTCGGAAAATTGGGGAATTATTTTTATAAGTCATATTTATCTTTAGCTCCCGCAAGGAATCTCGCATACTCAACTGCTTCTGACATATCATATGTTGCGGGTTCAAGATGCACATAACTCTTTTCATGTACTGCACAAGGCACTCCATAACTGTCATATACTATAGCACTAAACGAATCGTCAATATATGTATGTGTCAGCTTTCCGCTATACTCAGCGGGAATATGCATTTTCTCTGTAAACAAATCCAATGGTTTATACGGGTTCTTCTTAATCAAATAGAACATTGCAAGATTTCCGTTTACTCCCGCAACGGTCATGTGATAGGTTCTTATATCATACATTATTTTATGATTCAGTTTATAATTCGGGGTTTTATCTGGATATTTTTTAACTGAGTATTGTTTAGATTTTCGTATCTTAATTTTTTCTGGTTTTCTTTTCTTGTACGCATAGGATTTAGCTCTAATCGCTTTGAATAGCGTATAATCTCCATCGTTATCCCACAATCCAAGCGGCTTTTCTTCACCGAAAATGTTTTTCGGTTTAAGCAGTTTCGGGTCAAGTCTATGATATCGCATAGCAGTTTCCAAGCGCTCGGAAATCCATTTGTTGTAATTGTTTATGAAGTCCATGTGGTTTACAGCATTTATCAACTTTATCGAATCTGTATCTGAATAAATATAATCAGAACCACATGAGAGAATTCCTATCCAAAGATTTCTACGCGCATACGCGGTGCAGAATACGCCCCATAAATAAAAGATGAATCTGCCTTGCTTTTTATTTTCTTTTGTCAACTGTTCTTCAATTTGTTCTTCTGTTAGTCGTTTTGGTGGTTCATGATTCTTTATTCTCAATATATCATCCCATTCATTCAAATTGAAATCGTATTCTATTATTTCTCTGACAATATCCGTAACTGTCATGCCGTATGAAGAATTAAGGTTTTCTTTTGCATTCATGTATTCATCTTCTTTACCTTTTACACCTTTTAACTCAGTCTTTTTCTTGTATAATTCAAGTAAACATTCTATAAATGATGTTGGCAAATAATTTGATTCAAATACATAGAAATCGCAATAACCTATAATATCGAAAGTGTATACAGCTTTCATTATCTGAAAATCAACATTCGTTATTGTTGTAACGACAAAACCTGCGGAGAATATTCTACCATTATTTATCTGCTTTTTGCATTCTTTAGTCGCTAAACATTTTTCGCATCTGGATTCAGATAGATATGATTCATGGGGGAAATTAGCACATTTTACATTCGCAAGAGTTAATGTTACAATTGCGCATTCATCACTTTCCAAGCGCTCGGAAAGTTCTTCTTTTGTTATGTTTTCAATGTGCTTTGCTTTACTCATTGGGTATCTTTCAGCTATCAGTACAGTTGGATAGCTTGAATTGAAATCAAATGACTTTACATTTTTTCGCGGTTTTCCTGAATGTAGCCACGCCGTATGCGTATATCCGCCTGCAAATGCTTTTTTAGCTGTCAGATATTCGTCATATGTCAAAGTCATATTGTGTATCATTGCTTTGTAATATGGTGAAGTGTATCTATTGTTTAAGCATTTGTGTCTGTATAATCTACGCACATATCCGGTTTTAGTCAGCGGGATATTTATTATTCCGCTTTCTTCTGAAATCTTTTTCCGTATGTATGCGGTAACTATTTTCACATCGTGTATAATATATTCCCGTTCCATTTTGCTTAATGGAGTCAGCGGGGTTCTGATTTCTTCATATTTATAATCCGGTAATTTTTCTATACCGATTTGTTCGCCTATCTTTGACAGCTTGTATCCAGATAACCGATAACTGCATCTGAATTCTATTCCGATATCTGAAATAGCATATAACGGCTTGCGGGTATCAGTCGCAAACATTTTTACCCATGTCAGCCACTTTCTGAAAAACTGTAAATCATATGCAAGGTTATGCACATAGCAGATGATTCGCTTTGACGGATTGAGTGAATAGAAATTTGATATCGTTTGTAATACATACACAAATTCTTCCCAATATCTGCCGATTATAGTACAGCCGAAAATATCAAACGCCCATGCATACATGAACGCTATTTTCTTGTCGCCTAGGTATGTACTTGTCGATTCGATATCGAATGAAACAGCTTCATTCATTACCATCTGTTTAGACTGCTTGCAATAAACAGGATTCTGATTCTTGTTCAGTATATCCAGTATAGCAGTTGGTGTGTAATATTGCGTATATGTCAAAAGATATCACCTCTTTTCCAAGCGCTCGGAAATTAAAAATATTTCATTCTTTGGGCAGTTCTCTGCCTGAATGTTTCCCGTTCTGCTTCTACATCTCTGATAATCATCATTGTGATATCGTCGATGCTGTATTTTGATTCGCTCATAATCTGCTCAATTTTTCGGAGAATCTCAGATGCAATAGTATTGTTTGCGCCAATTTCAGGATACATGGATTTGATTCTATGCAGAATCGTCCATTTGTCTTTATCTTTGGCGATTTCTTCACCGTGTCTGCTATCATCTTGCATTTTATCCCATGCGTCTACAGATTTTTGAACATCCTTAATTGTTTCTTCAAGTTCTTCCGGTGTGGTATCATTTTCTACGAAATCATCTAATTCATCAGACAATTTATCTACCAAATCTTCTACGGATTCGTTTACATCGAATCGAGAAAGCCCGTCATCGAATTCCTGATAGTATTCGTCTACACCTTGCGGAGTTGATGTTCTATCATTCATAAACTTGTGGATTCTGAAAAATTCTCCGATTAAGTCGGAATAATCATCCATACCCAAATCAATGTTTTCTCCGCCGGATTGTTCAAGCTCCCAAAAGGCAGGGGATGCATTTATGTTTTTTCCGAAATGTTCTTTAAGAGTTTGGACGCGCTGTTTGAATTCCGGCATTTGTGATTTGATGAATTCTTTGAGGTTACGGATATCTTTACTTGTCGGAACGGATTTTCCGCTAGTAAATTTGCCACTCATGAAATCGTTGTATCCTCTATCAGCCGCATTGAGTCTGCCGTATGTTCCGTCCCTCTTAATGCCGTATTCGTACTTTCGGGGTTTTCTTTTAGCTTTTTGTTTAGCTTTTTCTTTTTCGCGCTTTATGCGGGTTCTTTCGCGTTCCTTTTGCTTTTCGCGCTTTCTATCGGCGCTGAAAAGGCGATTATACCTTTTAGGCATTGTTTTCACTCCTTTTTTTTTCCAAGCGATTGGAAATTTCGTATATAAGAAATGCCGCATATTTCAGCGGCATTCCTTGTGCATGGTTTACACTGTGTCGATATCCTCAAGAGAAGTATCAACATAATCTCCGCCGTCGCTCCAATCGGATACCCAAAGTGTATTACACTTCTTTGCGCCGTCGTCGGTTGCGATTTCTTTTGTGGAGAAATTGCAAGCAGAACGCTCTACGATGATATAGCGCGGGCAATTGTGCGGGTCAGGCGCTCCGCAGTCCATGCGAAATTTTACCTGAGTCGGGACAGCTTCACCCGTCGACCTGCGAGTGAGGGTTGTCAGATAGTTGTAAAAGGTTTTGCCGTCTTTTGCGGTTCGCTTCTTTGCGAACACAAGAAGTTTGAGATTAGCCATGATAAATTTACTCCTTTGAAATGTTTATTTTAACGCTTTAAGCGTTAATTGCTTTGGTTATAAATATTACATCGTGGAATCCGGTTGTGTCGTATCGGGGTTTGTGGATGCAGTACCCGATTCCGTATTTTCCGTCATAGTGTGAAATGACGGCTACATATTTGCGGCTGATATATCCGTACATTGTGGATAACTTGCAAACTCGGTATGCGCCATTTGCAAGCAGTCCGTTTACGAATGCATTGTACTGCCGCAGATTCGTGTACAGGATATCGCTGTTCATTTGTTCACCATCCTTTTTTCCGAGCGATTGGAAAGTATTTGCGGTAGACGGCCACAACCTCACCGCGCAAATGTCAGGCGTATTAGAATCGAACTAATCACGAATAGAGATTTGCTGTTTGTGTCGTTCGGCACGACACTATTGTATTCCCGCCCCATTGCGGACGCCCTTGTTTGCGCGGCGGGGTTGTGACCGCCTGTACCCGCATTATTGCAGGGAACATAGTTCCCTGTATCACTCTGCGTTATGCTAGACCGATATTTTTCATCAGCACTTCTGCTGAAATATCCAAGTTTGCGACTGTATTCAGGACGAATATAATCGTTGAGCTATAAGCGCCCCACTCAAAATGGATTGTTCGATTAAATCTATCGAGAACCGGCTTTGAAACTATGCCGTCAATCCGATATTTGACCTGTGCATAGTACAGTGACGCTGTTAGGCTGAATTCGCCGTCATCCGGTTTTGACAGAGAATGCTGATTTACAGCATTCTCTATCAATTTGAATTGGGACTGCGCTATAAACTTATTCATCCGAATCGTCCTTTATTTTGTCAATTGCAGAAGTCATAGCAGAAGTGACTTCTTCTACGAAAAGCTCGCTGATTCGGTCTAATGTTTCTTTAGGGCAATCTCCGAGTATGTGCTTTGTAATCGACTCCATAACAACACAGCTTTCTGCCATAAGTTCAATTGGAGTACCGTAAAGCACTGACTTAATGCTTCCTTTTTTGCATTCAAGTTTAATCATAATGTACCTCTTTCTTATTCATTTGAGCGCTTGATATCGTCAAAGCCCTCTTTGATTGATGTTATAATTTCCTCAGTGAATACCCGCTGAATATCATCCAGTATATATTCGGGGCATTCTGCGAAAATGCGTTTTGTTATCGCGTGAACAATGAATCCACTTTGCCGCATAAGATGTGAGGGAGAACCGGACATAGTCAGTTTTGTTTTGTCACTGAAACATTCTGCTTTAATCATTAGTTTGGTGTACCTCTCTTTCTAATTCCGAGCGCTTGATTTTCCAAGCGCTCGGAAATTTCGTGTTTCAGCTTTCGGCAATGGAATACTTTTCTACGATTTCCAAAGGAATCGTATATTTCTTGCCACTTGCGTCGTACAAAGTAATAGTTTCGACAATGGCCGTTACAGATTCGCCGTTTTCGTCGTTTTCGCCGGATTCGGATTCGCCGGATTTGCCGGATTCATCAGTTTTTTCGGGGTTCATCATCCCCTTGCAGAATTCCTTTAGCGCCCTTGTGGGCGTAGAGGAACTGATTTTGCCGTCGTTGATAAATGCTATGATATCCTCTACCGCATACTTTTTGAGAAGTGTGCAGAGAATGCCCAGTTGCGTGGTAGACCACGCCCTTTTGCTGTTACCACCTAACGGCAGGCTACACTCATACGCTGACTTCTTGCCGTTCATCGTCTTTTTGACGAACGACGCGCCAATTGACGCCATCTGGTAAGTCGTAGACTTACCCATGCCAATAGCACTGCCGAATGCAATAATGTCATCGAAACCTGCTTTCGCAAGCGAAATTTCGTCTTGCGCAAGCTCAGCGAGTGCATGACACATCTCCAACGAGTTAGACTCATTCTTTTGAATGAGTGCCATGATTCTGGTTGCAGTCTTGTCTACGACTGCAACATTAGTCTTGTTGAACGATACAATAATTCCGTTTTCCATAATAATACTCCTTTACAATTTTGGTTTATGGATTTGGACTTTCCAAGCGATTGGAAAATCGAACATTTGTTTCGGGGTACACTTGTCCCTTGCGTGCATCAACTTTACAGTATTAAATTGTCAATGTACCGTGCGCAATTCGCATATTAGCGTGCGGCCACTGATTACATCTAGTATAGCTATCGCATTAGATTATAGCTATCGTTGCTAACCGGTCTTGTTCCGGTCTGTTCACCTCTTTTCTATGGTTTTATTATACCACTTTTTTCATATAAAAAATAGAGAAAATATGCAGAAAATAAGCACAAAATAAACATATTGTTTCACTAGGTATTGATTCGTCATATTGCACAAAAAATGCACGAAAAAAATGCACGGATTGGTTAAAGTATACCTAGTATGGGGGTAGGT
>UZAT01478532.1_pt1 | contig 12986 bp, 15 predicted proteins | sample 2160861 | NCBI WGS metagenome assembly UZAT01 (sample SAMEA5138306, study PRJEB28736) | viral metagenome | reverse complement strand
GATAAAGCGGTTTGTATTTCGGCATGATCTCGTTAAGCTTAGCAAGAATAGCTTGCATCCAACGATAGGGTGGTACTATGCCGATCTCATACCACCTATAGCGATTTTCGAATTTTTCCCAAAAACGATTTCGCTGCTCATCATCGAACGAATCGAAATCCCATTCCTCAGAAGAGAAATCGACAACGCCCGATTCGATGAGCTCTCCCAACTGGATCGTATAGACGGCGTGCCAATCGGAGGATCCGGGGCCGAAATCGGGTTCGTAATCGGGGCTAGGGGTGTAACAGTCGTGCATCATGATTATTGCACCTCCTGGGGGCTCTCCGTGGCGTTGGCAAGGTTATCGTCGTAGAGCGTCGAGACGGTTTTAACGTCGTGCAAGGCGTTGTAATTGTTGGACTCGTAATCTGCATTCCAGTACACTCGGATATCGAGCCCGAAACGCCTATTGAGATAGTCGCACATGTTTCGTCGGCACTCGAGCGGGCTTAGCGCCATGAGATCGGTCGGGGCTTTGAATGCCCTAACCTCATCTTCGATTTGCCGTTCTGCTTTGAAAGTGAGGTTTGCGATTCCGAGGGCCGTATAGATCTTGTTCCATACGTTGGCCTCGGATGCGGTGAGCTCGGCCCCGTGGAATTCCACATTGGTTGAGATCACGGAAACGTCAACATTCGAAAGAGCGTCATTGCCCACGATAGCGGGTTCTCCGCCCATGAGCTGTTTCAACACGTTGAGAACCGTCAACTCCATACCGCGCGGAGCGGTGATGAGGTACGGTGTCTTGAGGTGCATACGGTCGATCTGCTGCGTGCGGATGATATCGGCGAGCTCGCGGGCGTAGAGGTCGAGCAGGTTCGTCAACGGGCGGCGGGTGAGGTTATCCCAACAGTAATAGCCGGTTCGCCCGTCCGCCTGGAATTCGGTTCCGTTATCGCCCAGGCAAAGCCACTTCGAGGGGTTCCCGTACATGTTGGGCGCTCCCTGCTGAACGCATTGAAGCGAGAAGAATTTACCCGCCTTAGCCGAAAGAGCGTTAGGCGCGGAAATCGTGGCGATACCCTTGTAATAGAGCGTTCTCTCGAGGTATCGCGCGTCGCACGTATCGGGGAGGTTCACCCAACGGAAACGGGCGAGGGCGATATTCTCGATGATATTGCGCATACCGGCATAGATGCGCTTGTTATAGGCAAGGCTCTGCCAATACACGTCTGAATCGATCGCGCAATTTTGCTTCTTAGCCATATTGCACCACCTGGAGAACCGGGGGAATATAGGTTTCGGACAAAGAACGGATCTCGGCGAGCATAGCATCATTCGCTGCGGTGCGTGCCGCGATATCGGCGCGGCGTGCCGATTCCCTATCCTCGGCAACTGCCCGGGTTGCCGCCTTATCGCGCTCATGTGCAAGAAGAAGCTCTATCTCTTCATGCGTCAACTGCGTCCAGTCGTTCGAACAAGCGAGGATATCCTTAATGTTCCTGCTCATAGTTCCCTACTTTCTCCGGAGAGCTCCACACGGTGAAACCCTGCTCCAGGATGGACTCGAGGACGGTTCTGTACATATCCGGCACGTCTCCATCAATTATAGCGCGAGAACCCTTCCAGTAGCACCATTCGCCCTGCTCCAACCATGAATTCGGGTAAATCGGTGCGTTGAGGGCGTAACCGTATCGCGTGAAATAATCGGCGGTTGCTTTAAGAGCATAATCCGATTGCGTCACGGTCTTTATCGTGAAAGCGCGGCGGGCGAGCGCGTCCAATGCGTTATCCCCGGTTGTGGATCCCGCCTCGAGAAGCGACATGGAAGCACTCGAAAGCGCGTTCTCTGCGGCGCGTTGCGCCTGTTCCAGGTTCTCCTTCGCTGCGGTGACGGAATCGGCGCGGGTGTATCCTGCATTGGCGTTTGAGGTGTTGGAGCTGTTCGCCGCGTTCGTGTTGTTGAGCGTCACATTGTTTGAGTTGATGCTCGTAGCCGCATTCACTGTGGTTGCGTTATTGTTCGCTGTCGCTGTGTTCTGCGTGGATGCGACGGAATCGATGTACCCGACCGTTGCTCCCTGCTTTGCAAGCAATGCGGCCTCTGCGAGATCCGCCATAGCCTGGTTTGTCGTGATGGAAAGAGCAGCGCCGAACCCGGTGGACATAGCACCCAAAGCGTTACCGGATGCAAGGGCCCCGACAGCATTGTTGACACCCGCCATAGCAGAGCCCCAATTGCCCACGTCCACGGCGTACATTTGGAATTCATCATCTGCGGCTGAAAGGTCGTATGCCTGTTGATGGGAAAGGACGGCGAGCGCGCTATTCGTGGTCGTGTTCTGCGTCGTGATCGTGTTATCCCGGGTGTTGGAGATCGTTTGATTTGCCGTTGCGGTGTTACCGGCGTTGGCTGTATTCGTTACTGCGGTCGCGTTAGCCGCCTGGGTGTTCGCCAAAGCCGTGTTAGCGGCTCTAACCGCTTGATGATAGGTGTTCAAAGCTGCTTGGCGCTGCGCCTCGAGATCCTTCCATTTGCGGGCGGCCTCGAGAGCTCCGGCGCTCAACGTCACGGAATAGGTGGGAATGCCCCATTCGAGCATGTGGGCGGCGAGATCGGATCCGTAGAGCGTCGAGGCGGTTTGACCGTCGAGCGTTTTCCACGTGATGGACTCGGCGGAATCGCTTCCAACGTTAACGGCCTCGATATTCCAAAGAAGGGCGGCGCTCGATAACGCAACGTCGATATTGAACTCGAGCTCATCTCCCGCGATATCCTCGATCCTTACCTCGAACCCCCTGCCCTCCTGGTCTTGGATCATAAGGCGGGTATACGGCGCGGTGTAGAGCTTGGCGATATCGGCAGCGTAACCGGGCAAGCCGATATTCTCGCGCGTCAACTCGAAAGGTTCAACCTCAACTTGAGGGTTAGACTTCACAACCCTGAACGTTGCGCCGAAAATCGATATCGGGAGAATGTTCTCGAAATCGATCAATGCGCTTGGAACTATTGCAATGTAGCGGGCAGATGCGAGGATCTGCGGAGCCGTGAGCGCCAAAGATGCTAGGGCGGCGCTAGCGCCCGAATTGTAAGCGCAAGCGTAGAGAATGCACCCGTCCAGCGTCCTATGATCGGACGAGAGCCCGCTCGAGGCGGGCAATGTCGCATTGGCGTATGAATAGCCGTTTGCAGACCAGTTATAGCCGGAAACGTAGAGTTGGTAGCCGTTGCGGGCCGATGAATCGCTGTATGCGGGCGGTGTCGAGCTCGAGGCCGCGCCGGTTCCAACGTTTGCAAGATCTCCGGGCGTGATGGGTAGCGCTAGCAAGAGCCATTTATCCCCCGCGCCTATCGCCCTATGATCTGCGGATGCTACTCTCTCCGACCCGTTGGAGTAATTCACATCCTGCGCAAGCAGATATCCATTGTTGTTGATGGGATCCTCGAGGAATTCATCGACCGGTGTTCTATACATGGGCGCGTGCCCGCGCTCAAGCATGAGCGAGGACACTTCCATGCGGTAGCCGTAGGTTTGCCAAAAATCGAGCTCGAGCTCCAGCACCGTGGTAGACGGCGCTGCATAGCGCACGGATCGGATGAAATAGCAAAGGCGCGTGGGTTCGTTGGATCCATCAACGGGCATCTGCGGGATATCGACGTAAAGGTAGTTGAAATGAGCGGCCCGCTCATAGGGCAAAGGCACATTGACGGATTGGGCGGGGATCTTGAGCCACGGTGTCGAATACTCGACGGTGAGCCCTTCATGGTTCGATAACCACGTATCACGCGAACGCTCATCCGAAAATCTCACCACGTCGGCGTAATCGGCCCTCCACGGAACGGAAAGAAGACGGAGTACGGCCGGGCGCTGGTATTTGGAATAATCGAACGTGTCGCGGTAGCTCTGCCCGTCGAGCCCGTTCAATGACGGGTAATCGCTCATGTTCTCTTTGAAGTAGGGAAATTCGGGCATATGTGCACCTCCTATATGGAGAGGGCCCGCCTCGGAGCCATAAGGCGGGCCCTTTTCCTCACGTGAGCGGTCTTACTAGGCTGCGACGGTGATGACGAGCGTCTTATCCGCAATGGACGGAGTAGCGCCACTCGGGTTGGAGTAAGCGGTGTGGGCGGTAACGGTGATCTTAGCGCCGACGGGAAGATCAGCGGCGGCATGGAGAACCTTAAAGCGGTCGACATACGTCCACGGGGTAAGGTCGATGGGGTCGCCGCCGGAGGTCTCGGCAACGCAGGAGAACGTAACCGCATTCGGGGCAACCTCGAGGTTATCCTTGGGCGATCCGGTGAGCGTGCCGGTGATCGTGGTGATGAGCTGGAGCTCACCGCCCTGCTTGATGGTGGTAGCGCTGTTAGCGGCGGAAAGCGTGATAGCGCTCACGGCCTGGGTGACGGTGGGCGTGACGGTTCCGGCGTTGGTGGTGAAGAGCACGGCGGGAACGAACGGGGAAACGCTGTTCACGCTGATATGGTGGAGATAGTAATTCGTGGTGAGGGTCTGCGGGTTGAAGAAGCTGGTAGTGGTGTAGACCTTGTCGGAGACCACAAAGAAATCCTCGGTGGTGAGAAGCGCCACGGCACCGGGGATCGGGAACTCATCGACAAGGATGGTGCGGTACTTGAGCTCCGCCTTATCGAGCTGGAACACGCTTGCAAGGGTCTCAACGTCGAGAACGGCCTGAACGTCGGGCGTGGTGAGCAGGACGAGCTCGGAGGGCTGGGCGAAGGTGGGGATATCCTGGACGGTAAGGGCGTTGTAGATCGAGCTCGGGAACGCGAGACGGCCCGCGATGCCGCGAACCTTGGTAAGGAATTCCTTGCCGGTGGTCTCATCGGACGGCGCGGCGGTGAGGTTCACTTTGAAGAAGCCCCAATTATCCTCATACATCTTGAGCAGCTGGAGCATGATCCTATAGGTGTCGTAAGCGTCGGAGTTGGCTGGGAGCTCCATGATACGGGCTACGAGCTCATTGAGGCCGTTCTCGCTGGAAAATGCGTCCTGGAGCTCGGTTTCGTTGATGGAGATCGGATAGGTATCGCGGCGGTTGATGGAATGATAGGCCACGGATCCGTCGGGACGGTTGATCTTGAGAAGGTTGGTGATATCGTCGGCGCGGTCGCCCCAATCGTCGCGGTAGCTGTGGGCCTTAATCCACTTGAGGGCGATTTCCTCGATGGTGGAGCCATAGGAAATGCGGCGCTTCTCGAAAACGGCGAGCGGGTTCTCCCAACGTTTGCCCTGGACGATGGTGAAAGCAACCTTGTTGATAAGGATATCCATGAACTGGTTCAGATAAGCGCGATTCATGGGCTGGAAGAGGTCGCGCATGGTCGCGTCGATGCCCTGGATAGAGGGCTGCGAGATGCGCTGCTGGAAGTCGTTACCACCTGCAAGCCAAACGGCCTGCATGATGGTGCTGTTATTGGTTGCCATAATTCGGCCTCCTTACTAAAGAGAGTAATCAAGCGACTCGAGGTCGAGCGCGGCCTCGATAGCGTCCGCCACGCCCTCGGCGGCTGCGGCGGCTACTGCGTCGGTTGCACCGGTGACGATAGCCCCGGCATCGACGAACGTGGAATAAAGGCCCTCGATGCGGTCAAGCTTATCCTCGAGAGCGTCGAGCTTTGCGAGCACATCATCCATGCGGCGGGCGAGCCCGTCGTAATCGTCGGTGCGCTGCTCGGTCTGCTCGGTTGCGGTTTCGGGCGTTGCCTCCTCGGCAACCTCTGCCCTGGTCTCCTCATCCATGTTCAGATCCTCCTAACGGTAAACAAAAAGTGGGTAGACAGAATCACAATCCGCTACCCACTATTTTACCGTAAGACGTGAACCGATACGAGCTGAAAGAGCCCAGTTAAACCCCGCAATTTCGGCGTGTTCCTCACACGATGGCCCGAATATTGCTACTCGCTCGAGGATCGGAGCGCCTTACAAGACAATCATAGCATATGTGGTTTATGTGTGGGAATTGTGAAACCGCTTGATTTAGGCGCATTATTGAGGCGCGGGCAACTTCAAGAGAAAGGACAGAACATGCACAAAGTCAAATTCACGATCCCCCGCGCCATTTCGCCCGAAAATTGGGCGAGCAAAGACCCGAAAGACTACACCGCCGATACTGCGGAAGGGTGGATGCTCGATCTCGAGCCGGAGCCGCTTATCTTTTGGAAGAATTCGCGGGGGTTTTGGCAAATCATGGATCCCATGACGGGGAGACCGCTCATAACTGAGGCATTCAAGAGCCGCAAAGACGCTATGAAAGCTGCAACGGGTATCAGCTATCAATTGTACGAATTCAAGAACAACGATCCCTCGAAAGACCATTACGAGGCACTTGCAGCCGTTACGGAAACGTTGGCGCATGAGCTCGAGCTCATCAATCGCGGGAGGGCCGAATCGTGACGTTCTCCGATAGGATCGAAGAGGTGTGCCGGGAATTCAACGCGGTGCATGCGAGCGTGAGATCCAAAGAGCTAACGGAATTCTCCCGGGAACTCGCTTACATGGAAGAGCGGACGATCAACTATGTGTTGGGCACTTTGGCGATTCCGCTTGTCCGTGATTCGTGCGGGTACATTACCGCATTCGAGATAATGGGCGCGCATCGTGAGGTGAGATCATGAGCGCATTCAACATAATCAAGTCAGATGATGGACTTTCATACCGTATCGAATGGGATGCGCACTACATCACCGACGAGCAAATAGGCACGATCGGCGCATACGTCGGAGCGCTCCAAGAAGAGAACGAGAAGCTGCGGGAGCTGGTCAAGGACATGGTACTCAACATAGGTGGGTGTGCACTGCATGGTAACCCGCTACGACTGCGCGAGTTTAACGAACGCGCACGCGAGCTGGGGGTGGAGGTATGAAATTCAAGCCCGTGCCGGATAATATCCGTTGCGCCACAATCGACGCCAAATACATCGTGATCGCACAGAAAGACGTTCCCTGCGGATCCTATCGGGCATATGTGACGGGTTCCGATTACGTCTACGATCACGTGATCATGCCCGCGCTCGAAGATTGCGCAACCATTACGTATTGCAGCCCGAATTACAACGAACCGAATCCGTGCAACATTGTGTAAAGTTTGTGTAGAATCGTGGAAAATGAGGGCTCGGGCGCGTCTCTAGCCCGATACTGGTTATAAGGCGATAGCCTACCACGCCACGACACGAAAGGACACGAACATGACCTCGAAAGAAAAGAATGCAGAGCTCTACAAGATGGCACAGGAAGATCCTTCTTTGATCAGCCTTACGCGCCTGTTCGATTCCGATAACGCCCCGTGGTGGGCGTTCTCCCAACTGATCGACAATGAATCCGCCCTTATCGAGCTCGATAAGGTTATCCCCACGGCGTATGATGAGGTGCGCGTGGAAGAGGCATACCAGGCGCTTGTTAACTGCTGCTGGTATCTCGATGATGTAGTGAACGATTCCTATCGTGAGGTTTTCGGACGCTCTTTCGGAAACGTCCGAAACCTCGCCGCTGCCATTGCAAGGCGCTTGAAGTGAGCGCTTCGGACGTTGCCCGTCTGCCCGCTGTGTCCTGCTATTCGACTAAATAGGATGAGCCCGGGCAACGTCCAAACAACACGCAAAGCAAAGAAGGGACAAGACATGATCGAGAACAAGAAAACAAGCGAACTGTTCAAGCTCGCAAAAGAAGACCCCAATGTTATGAATCTTTGGAGGCTCTTCGATTCCGATAACGACCCCTGGTGGGATTTTTCCCAACTCATCGACTGTGAGATCGCGCTTCTCGAGCTCGATAAATGCGTGCCGTCTGCAATGGATGAAGATAGAATGGATTTTGCGTATGTCGTGCTAGACAACTGCGCTGACAGATTCAGCGATCACGTCGATATGGCATACCGCGAGTTTTTCGGTACCAATTCAAATATCATAGTCGCAACGGCCCGCAAAGTTGCGCGGGCGCTCAAATGAGCGCGACGCTAGCCCTCCGCCCGTGGGCTATCGCGGTATCTGTATTCGGGCTTCTTTGGGTAATCGCCCGGGCATGGGGTCCGGGCATTGATAGAAAGGTAAGATCATGGAAGACCAGGCAATTATCAAGCAGGAAGAGCAGACACTCGGTATCTCGGCGGCAACGTTCGGAAACGTCTTCACCACGGCTAACCTCGAGGATCGTTCGGGTAAGAACGCCGTTCTGCGTGCTCTCAACGATGCGGAATCCCTCGCTGAGAGCGTGCCGGAGAATGCAACGCTCGAGGTGGTGGATTTCGTGGTAACGCCGGGCGTGCGTCGCTCCCGTATCCAGGGTCAGCCCGACACGGAATGCCTCAACGTGTACATTCTCACCCGTGACGGACGCGCATTTATGACGCAGAGCGATGGAATCGCCCGCAGCGTCCAGCAGATCATGGCGCTTTATCCGGAGAGCCCGCGCAACCTCGAGGGCGGATGCCTCCGGCTCCAGGTCAAGAGCCGCAAGCTCTCCAACGGGAACACGCTCAAGACGCTTGTTCCCATCGACTAGGCATTTCTCCATAATCGAGCCGTGGGGCCCGTGCTAGATTAGAAAGCACGGGCCCCATCATTTCGGAGGTGCATTCAAATGAGTTTGTTCGATAGGTTTAGAGAATTCGCCGATAGGTTGACCGGTAAGGCCCCGCGCCCGGTCGAGCCTCCGATAGATTCGCAGATCTCGAGCGCATGGGCGAACGCCTCGAGCCCACGTAAGCCGTCGTTATTCGACCGATTCAAAGAAGCGGCTCGAAACCTCTTCAAGACCTCCAGGGCCAACGATAGGCAAGCAGAGCCCGCTAACGAACCTAAATCCCCGGCATTTCCAACCTACACGCCGAAGCACCTGGACACGCCATTTCCCACGAAAAGCGAACGCCAATACGAGGTGTTCAAATTCCGCCGCAATTCATCGGAGGATGGTAACGCATTCTATCGTCTCACCCAATCTATTTGGGACGTGCCGGGCGTTTCAAAAGCCGATAGGGATAAAGCCATATTCGAGTATTACCGCGATAAATACGGCCTTACAGATCCTAACGAAATCTACGATAAGGTCATGCGGGACAATGCCGAATTGATCGAGAAATATCGCAATTCGCCTAATGCGCTCAAATACGAGCTGTTGAAGAACTTCAAAGTTGAAGAAGCTGCGTTGTAACCATGAAGAACAAGGAGCCCCGCGCCATATGGCGCGTTGTCGGTGCCTATGACACCGAAACTTGCAATATAGGCCGTGGATTCGATACCAGGGCATACCCCGTCCTGTTCATCTTCAATGACGTTTCAAGCGTGCCGATAAACGAATATGTTCCCGATAAGACGGATAACATTACCTTCTTACGGCATGAGGGCGAGGCTATCCGCTATCTCGAGGGCGTTATCGATGCGGCTAACGGCTATGTTCCCATCATATGCGCCTATAATCTCATGTTCGATTTGCAACCTCTTCTAGAGCTCTTAGCGGAGCGCTACGACATGCGGGCGAATGCGGCGAGCACGACAAATGCATACACCGTGGATCTCATGCGTGACGGAAAACCCGTGCTTAGGTTTTGGGATACCTTTCACCTCGAGAATAACGGTCTAGCCGCTATGGGAGAGACATGCGGATTCGCAAAGGCCACGGGGTCATGGGACTACGATCTTATCAGAACACCCGAAACGCCGTTAACGGATCAAGAGCTCTTTTACGCCAAACGCGACGTGCAAGTTATCCCCGCTTATCTCCGCTATCTTTGCGAGGCTAACGAATGGTTGGAGCCCGATATGCTCGGGAATATCGTCCTCACCAAAACGTCATTGGTAAGGCAAATGGCCCGAAACGAAATCGGCCCTCTGCGGATCATCAAGCGCAGCGGGAAGAAATCGACGCTTGAACGGGAATTCGAAACCACGTGCTATTGCGCCCTACCCGATTCGTTCGATGCATACGCCATACGCAAAGCGTGTTTCCGCGGCGGATTCACATTCACCGCAGCGGCTACGGCCTCGAAAGTGGTTCATAGGGTGTTCTCTGCCGACGTAACGTCGATGCATCACACATTCATCGTGGGCAAGCGAGTGCCCTACAAATTCGCCCCGGCAACGAAAGAGCTATTGCAGGTTGCTATCGAAGAGATAGCCTCGGAGCCGCTAGGAGCCGTTTTAAGACGCTATCACAATCCGTTCTATCACTATATCCATGCGTGCGTTAGATTCCGAAATATGAGGCTTAAGATTGGTTCATGTTTCGAGAAATGGGGGATAGCCCTATGCCCTCGGGCGAAATTCGACAAGGCCCAAAAGGTTTTGGAGACGTTCGAGGATGAGAACGAACGCAACATTGCAAGCGAGCTCAACATACAAAGTTTCGGATATATCGACCGTGCGCAGAATCCTACATTCGCATTCTCAAAGCTCTATGCCGCAGACGTTGCCGATATCCATGTATCCGAATGCGAGCTTTGGACTATAGCCCAGGTATACGAATGGGATTCTATGGAGGCGCTTTACGGTGAATGCTCTATATCGACGGTACTCCCGCCCGATTACGTAGCCCTGCAAAGCAATATCCTTTTCGACCGTAAGACAGACGCAAAGACTATAGATGGCCTTTATCACGAGGGCGAGCCCTACCCTTACGAGATCCCCGCCTCGATCCCCGATAACTTCCGGAAAGAGCTCGAGGCGGGAACGATGAGCGGAAAGCTCTTCCATAGCTGGTACCAATCGACCGTAAAAGGTATGTTCAATGCGATTTACGGATCCCAGGCTATGGATCTCCTACGCCCCGATTTCGAGATAGATGATGTAGGGGAAATGCACATCAACGCAGAGACGCGAACGACACGGGAGACATTCGAGGATAAGCGGCCCAAACGTTGCCGTGTGCTCTATACCTACGGCCTTAGAATCGTGGGCTACTCGAGGATGCACCTCGCAATCGCTATGATGCTCCTTTACCGAGCTTTAGGCGATAAAGTGACGGTAACGGGCGGCGATACCGATTCGCTCAAGATAGCGTGTACGGATGATATCGGCCCGGAGAATTTATTAGCCGCCCTCGAGCCCTTGCATGATGCGACCAGGCGAGCGATAGCGCATGTTCAAAGCAGGGTAAGGGCCACATTCCCGGAAAAATCCTCGAAGCTCTACCATATCGGAGAGTTCGAGATCGAGAATGAAGAGCCCTACCCCTACCATTTGGAGGCATGGAACAAGGCCCGCGCCTCGATCGACGAAAAAGGACATTGCCATATCACATTGGCGGGCGTTTCACGTCCTCGAGGCGCGTTCACGATAGAGACGTGGGCGGACGATCTCATTGCATCCGGGTCCGATCCGGAGCGTGTGCTCGAGAAGATACTCGGATATAACACGTATATAAGAAACGACACATGCCACGCACTCGAGCATTACCGCCCGGCAACCACTGACATGTTCAAAGGGGCCGTTACCGATTACCTCGGCAACACATACCAGGTTAGAGCGCATGAATCCATAGCGCTTTATCCCGTTGGACGCTTTATCGGTGATACAGATAAATACGACAACTCGGAAAATGTGAAATACCTCGAAGAACACGGGCGGCGAATAGACGTAACCGAAAAGATCATTGGGAGGTGGGAAGATGCCGACATATTACCCGTGGGAAAGAACTCTCACTAGAACCGCCGATATCGTTATGGTTATCGGGGCTCGAGGCTACGGCAAAACCTACGGCCTTAGAAAGCAATTTATCCGGGACGCTATGAAGGGATTCCGATTCGTAGAGATAGTGCGTCACAAAACGCAATTGAAGGGCGACGATGCCATACAACACGGATATTTCGAAAAGCTCGAGCAGGATCCCGAATTCTCGGGGAAGATACTGCTTAAAACGCAGGGCGTGCGAGCATATATGGCGGATATCCCGCAGGATGAGAAAGCCAAACCCGAATGGCGCTGTATCGGCTATTTCGTGGCGATAACCGAATCCCAGGCATTGAAAACCCGCACATTCACGAATGTTAAGAGGATCCTTTTAGATGAGGCTGTTCTCGAGCGTGATAATCCTTATAAGCGATACATTCCGAACGAATTTCAAAAAGTAGCCTCGATAATCGACACGGTTTCACGTGAGAGGGCAGACGATAACAGTTTGAAGCCTACGCTCTACCTATTGGGCAACGCTGTAGATATCACTAATCCGTATTTCGCACATTTCGGAATCGTGAAAGAGCCGAAAGAGGGCTATTCGTGGCATTGCGGAAAGACCGTGCTTGTCCATTACATCCAGGACGAACGATATTCGCGTGAGAAGCTGACCGGCACGGTTGCCGGACGTATGTTGGCGGGATCCTCGAGCGCTAATGAGAACGTTGATAACCGGTTCCAAACGTTGGGGGCGGCCTCGATAGCCAAGAAAACGCCTAACGCAAAATTGCAATTCATCGTTGCATATTCGGGCCGTAGATACGGCGTGTGGCTTGATGCAAGCGAAGGATACTACTTCATAACAGGATCGGAGCCCGAAAGAAGCGAGGTTCAGACCTTCGCCCTCGAGAATAGCGACATGCGGCCTAATTACGTAATGATCCAGGCGGTAAGAAAGCAGCTCCAAGGCCTAGCCGATCTCTATTACCTCGGAATTATCAAGTATGATAATGAACAGACCATGCAAGCGTTTTTGAAGATCTTGAATGTGCTGGGGGTGCGCGTTAAATGAGTTATCCAATGAAGGGAATAGACGTTTCCAGTTGGCAGACAGGAATGGATATCGCGGCGGTATGCTTGAAGAACGGCCTCGAATTCGCCATCTGCAAAGCAACGGAAGGTACATACCTGGTTGACGGCATGTGCGACAAATTCATCAACGAGCTCATAAGGACAAAACGTCTTTGGGGCTTCTACCACTTTGCAAGGAACACGGATCCCGTCAAAGAAGCTGAATACTTCTATAGGAATACCAAAAATTATTTCGGGCATGGAATTCCCGTTCTCGACATAGAAGATTCTTCAATCCCCGATTGGAG
>UZAT01029301.1_pt1 | contig 13038 bp, 15 predicted proteins | sample 2160861 | NCBI WGS metagenome assembly UZAT01 (sample SAMEA5138306, study PRJEB28736) | viral metagenome | reverse complement strand
TATTAATCAATTCTTCTAGCTCCTGGTCCAAAGCTCCTTTATAGCCTACAGGTGCAAATTTCATAGCCCATCTATTTATGTCGATAAATGTACACCCCTGATTACATTCCATGAAGTTTATAAATTCTTTGCTTAGATGACTCATTACAACCCCCTCTTAAAATCTTTTAATCCAGCTTTAAGTTCAATCTCTTGTTTGACTAACATTCTAGATATGCCCTCATGGTCAAAGTTATAGTCCACCACGTAACTGTACACTTCCTTCCTCATTTTAGCTCCTCTTTTAATTTATATAATAATGTACCTCTTCGTAATGCTTTCTTCAACTCGTCAGAATTGTGAATGTCAATATTTGTTGTGAGATGCAAGATGAGCGTATCTATTGCCTCATCTACCTGTGTTTTTTTATCCTTCATTTAAATCGCCCTCATCCTAAATACCCCATCATTTCTGCCGTGTCTAAAATCATCCTCATGGTCTTTTTATCCATATCCATTAAAACCATTAATTGTTCAATAGTTGAGTATGGATTAGTCATTCTTCCATCTCCTCTTTAAGTTTATTTATTAGTTTATGTATTCTTAAAGCCTTTTCCAACTCTTCGGGGTTGTGAATGTCATAATGTGACCTCATATAATATCCAAGAGTTTCTAATGCCTCATCCTTTCGCGTTTTTAAATCCTTCATTATATCGTCTCCTTCCTTCTTTGTTCTTCAGCAAGCTCTTTGCCTGTACCGTACTTTACTGTTTTGATTGACATCAACTCTGGCATTCTTGGACAGGTGTCGGGGTCAAAGGGTACGAGCTCAAAATCTGGATGAAATATCCATCTACAAACTTGGAAACCTTTATCTTCCTCTTCGTCCTCTGGTGATGAGTCCACCCTAATCTTAGCGTCCCCCTCGAGTTCGTAGACACGGCAAGCTACTCTGAGGTCAGTCGCCAATACCTCTAACATAATACATATGTTTTCATGGTCGAAAATATAATTGGCTGTGTACTTATAAACTTCGTCTTTCATATTCTGAATTGCTTCCTCTATTATACTGTAACGGCTCATATGATGCGTACATCATTAGAAGTATAAAAGACTTTGTACCCAGGGATGGCTAGGAATACTCCTGGCCATTGCTCCTGGGATTTGCCACTGCCTGCCTGTCATAATGGCCACCTTACAGGCAGCCTAACAGAACAGGTCTTATGTGTGTGGTCGTCGGCTGACTTTATGTAACTTGTACATAAGCGGTACGGCCTACCACAGTATCTAATAAGAAGTTTGAGTATTTAAGAGTTTGTATGGTGTGGAGAATCATTTCATCATTCGCTACTCGTTTCATTTTCAAATCTCTCCATCTCATCTATCATTTCCTTAATGTATGGCGGCGTGACGTACTTAGGGGAATTCTTCAACACCTCCACTATTATCTTGCACTGTTCTTCAGTTAGATTGTCGACGGGCCAATAATCATAATCCGTTTTTTCAGTCTCCTTTGGTGCCTCGCTTAGTAATAATAAAGCCTCGGCGTGCTTTTTAGCAGTGAACTCTAATTTCTCGATACGTTCATATCTTCTTTTATCTTCCATTTAATCACATCCGCTCTCATTATTTGCATTAAGAATATCCGTAAGACTGCTTTATTAATATAGGTGCCACCTTAATTAATAAGGCTTTAACTACATTAATAAAGGTGGCAGCTTAATTAATTCGACTCCTTCAACTTCTTGTAAAGCCTCTTATACATCTTCCCTACCGACTTCAATATCTTCCTATAGGTACGAACTTCCTTAGCTGTAAACTTATCTATATCATGTACAAAGAACCCGTTAGCCTCTTTAAGAGCGGTAATAACAGTAGAGAGATGTTTCGCGACCTCTAATCGAGAGTCGTAGGATAGGCCATACTTAACTGTCATATCCCACTCTGTTATTTCGCTATCTGTGAGAAGTATGCTAAAGAACTCCTTTAAATCATTTTCTTCTCTGATTAGTTTTTCCCTTTTATTGTCATAATATCTTTTAGATAAACTCGGAATTGTTACACTTGAGTTCGAAAATTTATCTTCTTCATTGTCCATGACACCTATAACACATAAGAGTATATAATATGTTTGTTGTCAATTAGAAGTTTTAGGATAGACAACTTATACGGCCAGATATATCGCTTTGGTGAGTATCGGGAGTGATGCGAAACAGATTGCGAATAATACATACTTCAACACATAATCCATGGAATTCTCGGAAAGTTTTAACTTTTTCATAGTGGTCAGATATATTAATATTACTGTTGAATAGCCTGCAGTGAGGGTAACGTAGAAATAATTGGGGTCTTGTAAGGTTGCCTGATGAGGAATGTAGATTACATGCACGAAAAGAGTTATTATTAAAGCATAACAAAGAAAATCATGTAGGAATTCATAGTTTTTAGTCTTATTTGCCTCAGGGTTGTCTAATGCCATACACCCGACAGACACTGCGAAATATACCATTAGCAATATCATCAGTGCCCATATTCTAGGAGTCATAAAAGAATAAGAAGTTTAGAGTATATAATACTAATCAATTACTCACATCTACTCCAACCACAAAATGGACAGTTTACACATCCGCCTTCACGGTGCATGTCACCACCACAGTCAGGGCATGTCAATCCCACATCATCAAGGTTAATAACTTTGACATCTTTCTTTACTGATGGGGTGTAGACGGCATTATTAGTTGTATAACTCGCAGTAGATTCCCCCTTAACTGTATGTGTAACCTCAAGTGGAGATTCATCAATTTTCTTTACGGAATTTTCTTTAATTGCTCCCGACACACAGGAAAATAAATTGGACTTGAGGACAGTTCCGCCAGACTGACCCTTTTTAACATGGTAATCAGTAGTATTTTCGTTCTTTTGGGCTGGTATAATACCATGATTATCCTCAGAGTATTTGATATTCCCTTTATATCCCTCTTCCCCTCTAACCATCGCTTTAGCTTCCATTGCCATTTCAGTAAGTGCGTAACCTATAGCGACAGGACAAGAAGAACCTTTTGAAGTATCTCCGTATTTAACTGTTCTTACTCTATAAGCAGGGCAAGTCTCGACAGATAACAATTGGTCGATGATGGCTTCAATAGGGACTCCACTCCTTGCTGCGAGTGAAATAGTCCTTGAGAGTGCGGTATTGGTCGACAAACACCCTCCAGTACTGCCTTTAGAATAGAAAGTTTCTACCAAATCGCCTGTATATTTATTGAAGTATGCACATAAGTGTGCATTACCGCACCCAGTAACTAGTTTTCTTTTTAACCCGAACATATCTGTGTCAGGTACTGACCTAATGTTATGAATCTTGTCGTCAAATGGCATCATAAAAAGACATACCCTATGTATTATATAATGTTTATCATGTAGTTATTTTAATGAACTCCACATCTTCAATACGAGAGATATTTATGTTGTGTAATACTCCCTCTGAATCCCTCAGTGCGACGAATGGTGCTTTGAAATTAACACTGTTAACTAATTGTAGAATTGTATTTATTATATTGTCGTCGTCGAAATTAATCTTCTTTCCTGAGGATAGGGTCATAACGACTCGTATAGGCACTTGTAGGACTCCGTCAATGGATTCTTCGCCGAGTGACGCATCTATGCGTATAGAAGGCGTCTCACCATCTGTAGCCATGCATATCACTCCTCATCCTAATGTTACCCTCTATATCCACTACAAGGTCGTCTACGAAGAGCTCACATAGTTTAACACATAAGTCCATGTCAAAATCCATAAGAATTAGTTCATCGCCTTTCTCTTCAAACCTTATGCCCTCTTTGGTGAGCTTCTTCATCACTATTAATTTGCTTCCCTTTACTATTAACTTTGGTTCCATTTGTTAATCCCCTTTAAATAAGTTCTTCTACTGCGATGTCCCCACAACCCAATCCAATGTACCTATCTGCAATAGATAGTGCATTGTCGGAGTTGGGAAATGGTTTAAGGAACTCTTTAAATTGATTCATTGTGAGTTTCCCTTTCTGCTCAGCCCAAGCAAAGAAGAAATGAAAGTCACATTGTTCAACTATCATGTCTGGTTTGTCCCTTTGACAAAAATATAAAGCACACATTTTATCCCCTCATCACACACGAGTCAAAGCATTTTTAATCATTGCCGCCACTTCATTCGTTATGTCAAAATTTCCTGACAATACACCCTTTAGTTGTAAGTCTCCGTAGATTCTACATGTATTGGCATCTATTTCTAATGCCGCCCCCGTTAAAACCTTTCTGCGGTATTGCATACCACTGACATATAATTTACCAGGAGGCGAACCGCTGTTTTTAGTAACTTTGAATTGCATCTGAGATATACCATCAGGAGTCACTTGAACACTTACGGATTTCCCCACCTGGATGGCACTAGTTGATTTTGGGGCGTATATTGATGTACCGTTAACAGTAAAGTTCCCGTTGGCATTAACCACTCCCATGTAAAATGTAATATATGCATCCATGTCTAAAGGTGCTGTTAGTGTAGTGCTGAACGTTATTGTTACCACATATTCACCTATTTTTGCATATTTGGTTGTCATTGATGCTCCCACGGAAGCACATAAATCTCCATATGTTCCATGATTGGTTGACACTCCTCCTGCGTCACCAAGGGACATTGTACTATATGGGTCTGCGGAGGGAGTGTATCTATTATATATCCTTATAAGCCCTTTGTCTGAATTTAAATCGGTCGTGTCGAAAGACCTTATGTTAAATACCTTCCTGTCAACCGAATCTATAACTTCATGGGATACATACATTCGTGCGACATCTCCGCTTGGCCCATCGACCACAGTCCCCCTAAATTTTATTGCACGAGATTCGGAATATCCATTTAATCCGCCTGTATAAACAGTCAACCCATCCTTTTTAAGTGTAACATCTCCTTCAGACCAACTGTAGGTGTCATTATTTTCATTGTAGTAAGGGTTTATTATGAAACCGTTGGAGCATACTCTTGCAGCCAGGAAACCATCCTTGATTAAATGCAGCCCCCCTGAATCCAACAATATTGGACCTGCCACGACGCCCATTGCGTTTAATGAGACCTGTGCAGTTTTAGCACTACCGTCAAGATTCCGAGACATGGGGTTAACGAATAAACCTGCATCATTCAACTCCACGTAACCAGCTATGACACCTATCTCATTCATCACAACTTTACCTGTTGACGCACCAGCACTACCTCCTGTAGGCCCTACAATGAACCCGTTTTGGTTCATCACAGCCTTAGTAATACTGCCATTAACGATTTGAATTCCCTCATTTGTCATGGTTGTGTACGGACTCACTATAGGACTAACTCCGTCTTTACCAGCAGGGCCATATATTCCATCAGTAGGGATGTATGTACCTGAAGTACCTATTTTAAGACCATACTTATCTATAGTAATTTTTGTGCCTTCTAAACCTGCAGTTAAACCGTTTGCGTTTACTACAACATCTCCTGTATTTATGTCGCTACCTGCCCCCTCGTGCCTAGGGTTAATTAAAAGTCCGTACCCATTCATTAAGACGACATCGGCATCAGAAGGATTCTGCATATGTAGGCCGTCCTTATCCAGTAGTACCTTCCCTGCACGAACTCCTAAGTTGGAAATCAAAACTTCGCTTGTATTTGCAGTCAAAGGTCCCACTACTAACCCTCTGGAATCCATAACTATATGGTCATTAGTTATACCTGTACCTGCAGGGTTTTTCTGTATATGGAATCCTGTGCTATTCATTAGAGTGTTGCCTGCACGAATTCCTTCACTTTTGACTGTGACTGCACCTGTTTCAGCATCGGTAGGGCCTATCAATAATCCACTGGCGTTCATCAACACATGGTCGTTTGCAAATCCTGTAAGGTCCTTACTTATTTGAATATGGAAACCGTCCTTGTCGAGTAGGGTGTGTCCTGCACGAACTCCCTTCTCGGTCATCATGACATCCCCTTTATCGGCATGCAATGCATTAGGATTTATGAATATTCCATGCCGATTCATTTTTACTTTTAATTCTTTTTCATACCGCGTAGTACTCGGTATAGGGACTTTATTTCCATTCTCCAATAAGAATTCATATTCTCCCTCCTCTCCTCCTTCGACAGGAATGGGAAATCCCTTATCATTAAGTGCGTACTTAAATAATGTAGACCCAGGTATTGGTATAGGTTCCTCATTCAGCAATTTATTTTTCCCAATTGAAATCCCTGAAGAATCAATGAATATTTCCCCGTCGACTGCCCCTGTAGGCTCGCCAAATTTAGGTGTATCTTCTGGTTTAGGCCCTATAATCATCCCGAAAGTATCAATTAACACAGATGAGCCTAGTTGTATTCCCCCTACACCCATCTGAATATGATTACCAACTAAAATCAAATTACCTTCTTTATTTGTTAGAATCTCTTGACCAAAGAACATCCCCTTATCATTGATGAAAACACCTTTATCTTGAGTTGCTACACCGTATTCGTTCATCAATACTTTTCCGTTGACAGATATTCCTTTTTTACTTAATCCTATAGCCCCTGCCTTAAATCCATTAGCATCTATTGAAACTGTTTTAATGAATTCTTGGTTAGCTCCAGATATGGGCTTAGTATTATCATAATCATCGTTAGAGACTAATACATATACTCCTGCCTTATCCATCTTGACGGCTCCTACCTGAATACCCTCTTTATTCAGAACGGCTTGCCCAGAATTAGGTATTGGTTGGTCCACACTAACATCGTCGGGCCCCACAATAAATCCATATTGATTCATCAATACTTTTGGAATCACAAGTGCCCCCTGAAGCTCGTTGACGTGGAATCCAGTACTGTTTACTAAGATTTCGCCCTTGACGACACCCTCTTCTTTAATTTCAACAGAGAGTCCAGCGTGGCTTAATAATACATCACCTGCATAAACCCCTCCCACTTCTAATTTAACTTGTTGACCTGGAGGACCTACATATAATCCGCCAGAATTTAATAAAACGTTTCCCTCGCCTGCGTGAACTCCTAATTCGTTCATCACTACTTGCCCTGTACTTACAGGCTCATCGTTTACCATTTCAGCAGGTCCAACTATGAATCCATATTGATTCATTAAAACCCTTTCTACTGGGTATTCTACTCCTGCGGCGGCCTCATACCCTTTTGCATGAATTCCAGTTTTATCCAATAAAATTTGCCCGTCTGCAATCGAGAGTCCATCGTGATTGAGCTCTACGGACCCTCCGCCTGCCCTGACACCGTCATTGGTAACAGTTACGAACCTGTCACTAGTGCCTGCTTTAAGTCCAGTATTATTCAGTGTAACCTTTCCTGCATGAACACCTGAATCATTCATTACGACTTTATCATTCGCAGTTTTACCTACAGTAAATCCGTCGCCATCTATCAAAACTTTATCTTTAACGGTTATTCCAGACTCATTCATTACAACTAAGCCTGTTGTTGGGGGCGCTCCTACACCTTCATATAGAGGACCTACTATGAATCCATACTTGTTCATCACGACTTTATCTGCTACATGAACGCCTGTTTCATCCATACTAACTTGGACATCACTGCTACTAGTGCTTTTACCTACTGTGAACCCATCACCGTTCATGTAAACTTTCTTATCTACATAAACTCCATTGTGATTTATACTTACGGCACCAGCAGTCATGCCATCATCAGTCATAAATACTTTGTCACCTATATTGATTCCGTATTCATCAAGTATAACTGCACCCCTACCAGCAACAATTCTACCGTGAGAGTCCATAAAAGCCTGAACTACCCCGTCATCATACCCTACGAGCCTGTACGACTCTGAATCTGAACTCTTCTCTATTTGTATTCCTGTGAAACTATCCATTACCCCATATTCTGCAGAGAGCTCTGTGGCAGTCTGACTCCCCATTACTATTGAGGTTGCAGGCTTGTCAGATATTATGGTGCTAGCAGCCTCAAGACTTTTGCTATATACCGCGTTTTCTTTTAAAGACTTTCCCTGTGTAACTATATTTACGACTTCACTTTTACCCCATGTAACCTCTGTATTATAATAGGGGTATGTCCTTACAATTAAACCTAAGGGGGCACTTTTTAAAGTTAACCCATTAAAATTATCCTTTATTTTTTTAGCAACACTGTTCACCTTATGTTTGTCGGGGTACACTATTTTTGTTCTATCTACTATCGTGTAGTTCGACAGTATCCACTGATTAGGTCCCCCTTCAACATTTGTAAATTTAACTCTCCTTTGTACCAACATCTCATATATTAGTGCTATATCCCCTGGTTGAGCGGGGGTGCCCCCATCTAATTCGTTCTGATAGAATAGTAATTCCTCCATAGATAGGAAATATGTACGTCCATCAGCTTTATCTGAAGGGTTATAAGTTGGCACAGTGGGAATTATCTCAGTAGTCTGATATGTAATATTATTATAATGTTTATAATTATTAACTAAAACGTTGAATGCACATATGAATGCCATTCTGTTCCTATATCTATTAGACTCGCCCCCAGAATCTACAAACGGCAATGATATTGTAGACTTCCTTTGCATAGACTTTACTGATGAATTATATACTTCAGCCTGATAGTTATCGGCCTCTACAAATTGTGCATCAATAGCTGCTTCAGCCCCATTATCCTGCAATAAAGATATATTGACTACCTTTTCGGCCTTAACAATTTTAGGGGTTGCTTCCGTACCCCAGTTTTCTTCGGCACCTTGTTTAGCATCCAATAATAAATTTTCAACCGTTGTTATAGGTTTTACCTCAGTAACAAATTCGTCTGACTCATTGAAATCATAAACTACCATTCCATGATGTAATGTTTTTATCCCTAACGGCCCAGTACGAGGATTTTCATCCCCTGTCATGTAAAATCCCTCGGAAGTAAATGAGTAACTCCTATTTGTAAATAAGGCGAGATTATGTAAAAGTGTTCCACAAGACATCGAATTGTTAACCCTAATCCGAACTCTTTCTGTAAAAGTATTTGGATTAGATGCATCACCAATGGGGGTACCTAATGTAGGTATGGCGGATTCTAATTGAGCGGAGTCCATTAGATTAGGGCCGAAGGTTCTAGACGCCTCTAATTCTATATTAGTATATTTTTTCTTCGGTTCTGCATTAGGATTAATAGATATGGTTGGGTGTTTTGTTGGATGCGTGAAATGTTGAGGATATACGGGTTCTTCCAGAGTGTATTTCAGTATAAATCTTATTATATCATCTGCCCTGCCCTCTATCCATTCAATTTTACTTGAATATTTATGCTCTGTGTGTCCCTCAGGGGTTACATCAAAAGCAGTTACATGGAAAATTAAATTAATCTCTTCCTTATTATACCAAAAAGTATATTTATTAAAGGCGGCACTGTTTTTGTCAGGCGAGGACACAACCCCTTCGTATCCACTACCCGAAGCGTATTTTGAGAGATTAAACATATTTGCACTAACAGCCTCATATTCTGTTTTAATTGTTCCTGTGCTGAATGCAGTATTGTGAGTCTTTGTACACCCTTTCCTAGCCATAGCTCTGTATTGGTCTGTGGGTAATACGGCATAACCAGATTCAACAGTTTTACCCCCTATTAAGGTGTGCTTAGACTGGAAGTCTGTGCCTGTATCAAACATTGCCCATATTGGTCTAGAGACTGATTCCGTGTTATTTGTTGCCCCGTCCTTGTAACAATCAACAGGGGCAAATTCTATATGCTTAACCTTTAAGAATCTGTCGAACACTTTATCGAGGTCTGTATAAGTTAATTTATATGCAGGATGATATGCTGTAATGGTCGTATAAGTGTTATCAGCAGTAACATTAGTAATAACATATCCTTTAACAGAACCAAATGTATCTACATCTATAGTTGACTCGCCATTCACTATTTGTGGCTGGAGGTTAGTTTCAGTCCATGCACCCACATTGAGATGACCAAATATGTTTTTTAACAGTTTTACCTCTACCCCTCCGAAGGGTTGATTTCTGCCCGAAATTATTGTAGTACTCACAATTTTATCATGTGTAATTTTAGATTCTATGGGCTCCCATGTTATGTCGTCCCCTGTTATATCCACTTGTCTTTTCGAATATATTGTAATCGGCGTCATTCATCCACCTGCTCAACCTGCTCAAAATTTTCATTAACTAGGTCGAAATAATCATTCGCCCCCGTTTTTCTACACTCAATCATTTTGATTTGATATGATATACCTCCAGGTTGTTCGAGGTATTGCATCTGTATGCCTGTGAGTGCTACATTGTATTCCCCCGTTTCAATGAAGTAATCTCCGACATCGTAATCCCATTTGTTTTTAGCTCGGTATTCTTTCCGAACAGGGTCCCATACATCCCGAACGGCGTTTAGACTTATATATTTGTCGTCGTTTTCTTTCCTGTCATTTGAATACACACCGAAGACGTATCTAACTGTCCCTCCTGTTGCTTGGATTACACCCAGTAGAGACGTTAATCCGACGGAATAGCACGGCGTGTTGTCTCCATCGTCGTATGCATTAGTCCACTTATAAGGACCACACAAGTTCTTGAAAAAGAAATCCTTATTAGATATTTCCTCCTCGTAATCAAATCTTACTCCAGATATAGTAAAGGTTCTAACAGGACCAGATAAATCAAATATTTGTGCCTTCTCAGGAGGACGAGTAGGTATGCCCACCTCAGTTGATTTTGAACTCATAGCAGTGTCGAACGATAGTATATGCCTAAGAAACCATGGTCTAACGTCGAGACCATTAACCACTCCTCCTTCAGGACCGAAGTAGAATTTATATTCGCGTATTTCATTAGTTTCTAAAGTTGTGTTCATTAAATCACTCCACCTTTTTTAAGAGCTTAAAAGGACTGTCGTTGAATCCAGGGTTTGGATTTCTCTGTATTAAACCCATCGAAATATCCATTACGTTTGGCATTCCACCCTTAACTGAATAACTAACATCTTTAATGAATACAAAATGGTCAACAAATGATTTGTTTTCAGGTTTTATGCAGCCATCTACATTAATTATGTCCGCGTGATAAATTCTAAGAATGTATGCGTTATCTTCTAACTGCCATATGGACCTCATCCTAGTTATCTGCTTGACAAAGTATGCATTAGATTTATATTCTAAACTCCCCACCCTCTTACCAGATAAATTTATACGCCCAATAGCTCCACTCATTCCGTCTATAACTATAGCATCCTCAGGTCCATCTTTAGGGAATGTAATAGATGACATCATATAATCTACGGCGTAAGAAGGATAACAGTCACTACATACGTATAGGAAATCATCAATTGAATATTGTGTATCTTTTTTTGCAGTGTCTAACGATAAAAATACTGAGTGTTTTACTTCCGTCATCTTACTCACCTATAGAATGCTTGGTTGGATACTTTGTTAACAATTGAGGTAACCTGTGATTCGAAATCGTGCATACCATATACATTACCTGAGAAGGCTATATTTATAGTTTGTCCTCCTCCTCCACTTAGAAGATTGGAGCCTTCGGGGATAATATGTTCCCCTCTTGTCCCTTCGCCGACGCGAACTAATTGCCCTTGTGGAGAGGGGGCTATATAACCCCCATTAGCGTTGTTCTTTATTGAGTGATTACTTTTGAAATCGGACTGCTTGCCTGGCTTCGTTAGTGCCTTCCATATGTCTGTAGCGAGCCCCTCACCCATTTGTTTGGGTGCTACGTAAGTACCAGCGTCTATTTGTGCTTGTTTAAGTTCAGCCTTTTCTGCCCTGAGAGCAGCCCTTTCATCAGCAGATAATTTTTTATATGCGTCGTGGTCCTTTTTAAAATCACTGGTTGTGACTCCTAAGTCATGTTTTTCTGTAAACGCTTTGGCTTTTTTCTCAATTACTCCCTCAGGGTTAAGAATGAATTCCATCATTTCGATGGCAAGAGGCAACAACCTTTTACCTATAGCATTACCGAACGGCATAAAGAATAGTGTGAAACATAGAGAAAACAAATCTAAAACCGCAGATAACACAGGGGAAGTCTTTGTAAGTATTTTCATGCTTCTTGATATAACACTTATACCTACACCGATACCCCCTAATAATTTACCTATCCCCATTAATCCTTTTCCTGTTGCAGATTCCTTCTTACTACGTACAAACCCAGGTAACTTTGAATTATCTATCTTCTTCTGCCCTTCATCTTTAAATTTACCGCCAATTTCTGCAAATGTACCCATAGGGTCAGACTTTACATTTCTTACAAAATCTGATGCACCCTTTATAGGAGATAAATATTTAGAATCCTGAACTGCCTGCTGCCTACCATATGGAGTAGAATTAAAAATACTATTTTTACCAGATAATAACCCCTTCACATCAGAAAATAAATCTTTAAACAACCTTAGTAGTTTATCTAAAAAGGAATCATTATCCAGCCCTGTTTCTGGTTGAGCATTTATCAAGGGGGCGTTTTCTGATATATGCATCATCCACTTCAATGAATCAGAAAATTCACCTATGCTCGTAATATAATTAGAAATTACGTCCTGAATTAAAACATCAACCTGGTTATCTTCCTCCCGCTCTGTTTCTGGTTGAGCATTTATCAAGGGGGCGTTTTCTGATATATGCATCATCCACTTCAATGAATCAGAAAATTCACCTATGCTCGTAATATAATTAGAAATTACGTCCTGAATTAAAACATCAACCTGGTTATCTTCCTTGGCCTCTTCCTCCAATCTCATGCCAGTAGTAATTGAACTATATTGCATCACCCTCGCCATATGCTCAGCGATAACTCTTCCAATTCCAGATGGTTGGTCTCCTTCTTCCACTTCTTCCTTTTTACCTTTCCTTTTTGAACCTTTACCAGACGCCTTAATACACTCAATGGAATTTATTGCCAACACAACTCTAGCGGTGTTGTCTTCAATTGCAAAGATAAGTCTTTCGCAGCAATCGCTCGGACGATTAGCATTATCAGGTTTTAAATCCATTACGTCTAAGATGGTCTGAGTTACTTTTAATAAACGTTCGCAAC
>UZAT01474015.1_pt1 | contig 13072 bp, 15 predicted proteins | sample 2160861 | NCBI WGS metagenome assembly UZAT01 (sample SAMEA5138306, study PRJEB28736) | viral metagenome | reverse complement strand
CACAAAGGAGTTTTTATATGAAAATTTTTAAACGTATCTTTTTAGGATTTTGGACTTTGACTGTTATTTTTATAATATATTTCTCGGTTAATGGCCAAAACATGAACCCAATAGTATGGCCTTTAATTATTCTTTATTCTGCCTTTCCATATTGGTTAATGCTAAAACCTAAGAAGAAAAAGAAGTCAGATGCCAATGAACTACACGATAATAAGCCAATGCCAAAAGAAGCTGAATCATCTGATCAACAGTATATTGAAGTCGGCAATGTGGTTTATCGCACAGATGGTAAGAACATAACAGATGCAGAAGTTCCATACTTGATGCAATTAGGATATGAAAACGCATTGGCCAAAGAAAAACAATCAAGGCCTGTTCGCACACAACATGAAAAGAAATTAGCATTCAACTTTGATGTGAACCATTTTGATAAGTATAGCGAACTAGAATTTAAGCTTATGGATTTAGAACTTGAAGCAAAAAAAGAAAAAAACCTACCTAAAAAAATACAGTTGTTAGAAAAAACAATTGCAGCTTATGACAAACTAAAAAGATTCTGTTATTCAAAGGGCAAAGGTGGAACAATATATTTTCAAGATAAATGGGAATCAACATCATTTTTATCTGATATTCAAAAAGAACTTGAAGATGCTAAACGAAAATAGCTAGACCATAATGGTTAAAAAAATAAGCCACCAGTGGTGCAACACTGATGACTTAAACCATAAGGATGGTCAATACATATTATAACACATTATAAGGATGGTGTAAATTATGGCAAAATTATTAGTTAGAAATAGAAATAAAGACAAATATTATAAAGATGGTAAAGCCAAAGCACCAAATTGGGAATACCGATTTGAGATTGCACCTGTAAATGGTAAAAGAATGCACTGCTCTGAAGCAGGTTTCAAAACTAAAGCTGAAGCTGAAGAAGCAGGCACTAAGGCAAAAGCATTATATGAATCAGCAGGTCAAACCTTTAAACCTTCAGAAATGTCAGTATCTGATTATCTTGATTATTGGATAGACACATACTGTAAAACTAACCTCAAAGATACAACCATTGAAGGATATAAAAAGAAGATGCGACTATACATCAAGCCTGTCATTGGTCATTATCGTTTGAAGTCAGTTCAACCTGCACAACTCCAGGAACTAATCAATGATATGTTCAACAAAGGTTTTTCTTGGAATACCCTTTCTTCAATCAAAGGCATACTTACATTGTCACTTGATTATGCTGTAGAACCTTGCAAGTACCTTGCCATCAACCCTGCACTCCATGTAAGATTGCCAATCAAACGTGCAAAGCCTGAAGTTCCTACAAGAAAAAAGGAAAGAAGGCCTGTTACATTAGATGAATGGCATCAGATCATTGAAAGATTCCCTGAAGGACACCCTGCACATATTCCACTAATACTTGCATATAGATGTGGTATGCGACTTGGTGAAGTGTTTGGTGTAATGTGGGAAGATATTGATTTTGATGCAGCTACATTAAGAATTGATAGACAGATTCAAATGAATGAAAAACTTAAATTGTGGGAATTTCAACCACCTAAGTATGATTCATATAGAACCATACACATTGATTCAGCAACACTAGAACTACTTAAAAGAGAATATGACAAGCAGCAAAAAGCAAAAGCATATTATGATACACACTATCAACAATTGTATGTGGACAAGGTTACACCATCTGACCACTTCTTTGATTCAGGTATTTTGTCCACGAATTTGTCCACGCAACCTGTCAACATGGTTATGTCCAGGGAATCAGGCGAATATATACAGCCAAGAATACTTCAGCACGTTGGAAGAATTATTCATGGTGTATATAATAAGAATAACCCTTGTATATCTGCTGATTGGGATTATCACTCATTAAGACATACACACGCAACAATGCTATATGAACAAGGACTTCCAATGTCATTGATTCAAGAAAGACTTGGACACGCAAAAATAGAAACAACAGGTGTATATACACACAACACACCTGTTATGCAAGAAAAATTGAATGCCAAACTAGAAGAATTATTCAAATAAAAATAGGCCACCAGTATCAAAACTGGTGGCCTTTTCTTTTTGTCCACATATTTCTTGTCCACAAATTTATTTTAGGTGGACAAAACGTGGACAAAATGTTATTTTTTATTGTTTGGTGGACAAGAAGTTTTTGTCCACATTTTCAACAAACCTAGAATTTACCTTGTTCAGCAGCTTCTTGGATACTTACAGCAACTGCAACTGTCATACCAACCATTGGATTGTTACCTATTCTAATTATGAATATCTAGGCTTAATTTTTTATAATTTGCCATATCCTAAAACCCTAGTAAAATCAACCTTTACACGAATGGTTGTTATTTTTTTACTTTATATTTTATCTAGGTTTATCTTGGTTTAACTCCACCATAGTGGACAAAATGTGGACAAATTAGTGTGTTAGAACTACAATCTGCTGTTCTAATACAAATCATTCCATCTGAATTATATCATATTATAGTCATATACGCAAAATAAAGGGCAAGTTTTTACACTTGCCCTTCAATCTATCATTTTCGTGTCATCAAGAAGATGTTACACTCTCTTCAATTTGCCTTCCTTGGCCAAGTTCTTCAACTTTACGTTCTGTGAAGCACTACCAACATACAATGTGATACCATTAGCCTTTGCTACAGGCTTTCTCTTAGACCAACTGCCATAATACTGTGCAGGAACACCAATAGCCTTTAATATTTCATCAAGGCTAGATGAACTGCCTGCGTACTTTGCATAATATGGTGATGTTGTTGCAGAAGTTGTAGTTGATGGTTTTGCAGCAACTGTAGCTTCCTTGTCATATTTAGGTGTTGCGTAACCTCTGATGTTTTTAGCATTAACACTTGTTACTCTTTTACCTACAGCACAATTCAAGTTGCCTTCAATTACAGTTATGCTCTTGCCTTCTACCTTCTCGACAATACCAACATGATCTGACCATCCCTGATTGTCACCACTGCCATTGTCCTGCCAATCATAGAAGATGATGTCACCAACATTTGGTGTTCTGTTCTCGTTCTCAATCCAACAACCAATGTTCTTGTACTTGTCAATCATTCTCTGACAGCTACATTCTGTTGGCATAATGTTTGTACACTTCAACTGTACAGCTAATGCACTAATAAATGTTGCACACCATTCATCTGTGTACTGAACCTTGTAACCTCTTGGAAGTGGATTCTGCTTATTGTATGTATCAATAATCACCTTGAAACTTCCATCTGCTTCTTTCTTTCCCATCCAACTCTTTGCTAAATTAATTACTTCACTTGCCTTTGCCATAATCATTCACCTTCCTCTTCTGTTTTTACTTCAGGTAAACCTGCCACAGATGTCAATAATGATAAGACACCTGATAATGCTGATGCACTAAGCACCATTACCCAATTCACATCATTGATTGCTACTGATGTACCGATAGTCGCTATTGCTGTTTGACAAACAGTTTTTGCACATCTCACTAATGCAGCTTTGAACCATTTCTTGCTCATAAAATCACCTTTCCTTTCTTTACAATAAAAAAAGTGCAGACATAACTGCACCTACTATTGCACTAATAACACCTGTTAGTATTGTCTTAGTCAACAAGTTCCACTTTTCAGAAGGCTGTTCCTCAAGTTTCTTGATTCTTGCCCCCTGATCCTTCTGTTCTTCAACCATAGATTTGACAGAAATTGCAAGTTCCTTCACACTGATTGTTAATTCATAAATCTGCTTTTGCGATTCTTCCAAATCTTCAAGCCTGTGTTCAGATACTTTTATTCTGTTGTCGTGATTTGCAAGTGTTACTGCAATTTCTTCATTTGTCATAGGTTTTGATCCACCTTTCATATTTTTTATCCGATTGCCCACCATGTAATGGTGTAATTCAAAGTTGTTCCAGAATAACTATAAGCAACATCTGTGTTAGTACCCATAGTTGTTTTAAATGTTCCTGGACTGTTTCTTGTTCCTGAATAATGACCATTATACGTGCAATCTCCGTATGTAAATATTGTTTGATTGCAAACAAAACCAACTATTTCATCATAATTATCACCGTCATAACCTTCCCTAACGGTTTTGAAAAAAATAACTTGTGGTGTAAAATCACAATTTACTGTGAAGTATCGCAATGAAAAATTATTATTAAAAATCCCTGAAGTGAAAAACAACATTGCTTTTGATGGTGATTCACTTGCTAATGCATTAATAGTTCCTGTTGCGAATTTTAATTTACTTGCTGTTCCACTGACACCTAGAATTGTATTACCTGTTACAATTTTTGATGCTGTTAATCCTATCGAACTAGCAAGACTTGAATATGTTGTATACACATCAGAACCACTCTCACAATAGCCTGCATTTGGAATATTAAAATAAACATTTGTATCTTGCACTAATATTTTATCTGTCAGTATGTTTGTGCTACCATGGTTCGTCATTGTTCCAGTCACTTTACTACCATTCACCCAAGCAGTTGCACCACTTAAAATCTGTGATGCACTTGCTGTTCCTGAAGTTTGACTTGATAAACTATTTGCTATAACCTTACCTGATCCATTATGATACCCACTTGGTATTGTGTAACTTCCACCTGCATTCAGTGTTTGACTTATCGCACCATTATTGGCCATTGTACCACTTGCACCAACTGATGAAGCATTGGTGAATGTGTAACCAGTTAATACTTGTGATGCAGTTGCTGTACCTTTTTTTGTATCATTAGCACCTGCATTGTATTTATTTTTACCCACTGCTATAATATTGGTTGCCATTCTGTCAAATGTTGCTTCAGATGATGTTGCAACACCTTGTGCAGTGATGGCATTGGCAACCAATGCTTTGCCATCACTGACAGATTTTTTTAGTTCTTCAACATTTGTTGATAAACTGTGGACAGTTTCATCAATCTTATCCATATTTTCATTCTGCACACTGATATCATAATAATCATTTTCATCAGGCTTTGTCAGTTGTAAGTTTGTTGTTTGCTTAGACATACAAATTCCACCTTTCTATTTAGTTTTAGCTTTCATTTGTATATCAACTTATTTATCATTTGCTAAATAGCAATTTAGGTATCTTAGATAGTTATAACAATTTAAGAGCACTTGCAAAAAGATATCTATTTTCAGACAAATTTACTGTTATAATTCCACTATTAAAAGTTAAGTTGTTTATAGCCGAACCCTCGCCTTTTTGCAAAGTAATCCAAGCAGAGCCGTCTTTAACATAAATAAATGCGTATGATGGATTTTTTCTATTTGTAAAACTTACACTTTCTTGAATAATCATTAAATATAGTTCTTCTGTACCTATTATTAGTCCAGTTATTTCAAAGGTATTTCTGTAAGCCTCAGGGAAATTCACAATCGACAATCTACCGCCAAGCGTATCTAAATCTCTATTTATCTCATCAATGGCATCATTGATAGTAGTTAAATCAACCTTCTGTGTTTCAAGCTGACCTAATTCATAATATCTGCCATCTGCATTAGGTGTATCTAATACTTCTGCTATCCACCAATCAGGCACACCAACATCTACAATGTAAAGGTTGTCACCCTTCTGTGCCACACCCTTGTTGGCTTCATCTGATAACCACTCATACATCTTTTCTGTAGTTGCAAATACTCTTGCCTGGTTCTTTCCCTTTGCTATGTTAGTTGCAGCATCTGCTGTGTTCTGTGCTGTTTCAACATCATTTTCAAGTGCTGTAATAGCATCAGAATGATTTTTAAGTTTTGCATCTATGATGTCTGCATTATCATTAAAGTTTTCAACATCATAAAAATCATTACTTTCAGGCTTATTCAAGCCATAATTTGTTGTATTTTGCATAGGTTTTACCCCTTTCTTCTAAAAGTAAATAAACAGGCTATTGAATTGCTTCTCTAACCTGTTTATGTGTGTATGCACTCAATTGTTCGTGCGTGTACATATTAAGAATTGTATGCGTATTGAATAGCATTACATTGTACATCATATTTGCAGGCAACATCTTTCTAAGAAGTTGCGATACTGCTTCAACATTATTCTCATTGCCTAATGCCAATTTGACAGTCAATGCATAGTTGTTATGATCTACTTTAAGTGTGTAGCCTTCTGCACCACATAAGGATGCCAAAGAACTATGCAACTGCTTTACTGTATAAGGCAACTGCTCATTCATTCTTGCAAGAATATTGAATTTGCGTTCATCCAAGGTAAATGTACCCTTTGGAACTATCTTCAATATCTTTTCATACCTTGATACACCATTCTCTGTTGCATCCTGAACAAATTGATCAGCAAGAACATTTTCTGCATCTGTCCAGGCTGTTTCAGCACTTATCTGTTCAGCATCCATTATTGCCTTGATTTCTCTGTACTCTTGCACAAATGGTGGTAGATAATCAATCAATTTTCTATCCATTGCCATTGACATCACCCCTTACTGGTATTTCATTCACATTTAACTGAATATTTGCTGCATTACCATTAAGTGTTGTATTCTGAACATCAATAACACCTGAACAAGCAAGAATCTTCTGCTCAATTCCACTTATACGCACTACAAGGTTGTTTTCTGTTTCCCAACTTCCTGCAAGGGATAAGAAGTATTCATCAATTGCAGCTTTGATATACTCACCTGCTGATGACCAATCCCAACCATCTTGATATGTTATCTGTGTGTCAATGGTTATCTCAACACCTTGAACACCTTGAACTGTCACCACATGACCTATTGGTGCAATACCATCAATGCTTGTCTGCACTGTACCAATAAGTGCTTCAGATGGTACAGAATAATCACTTGCAATGATGGTCAATAGAACTGTGCCACCACCATTCCATACAGGTGTTACTTTAACACCACCTACACCATCAATATCATTGGTCTTTTCTTCATAATCGGTTATGTTGCCACCAAATGCCTGGCTATCAATGCTGTTGAAGTATCTCGTTCTTAAATCATCATCAGATTCTTCCTCTTCACCAGGTATCAATACCCTAGTGATGCTTGCACTCTCAAGGCCTTCTATGTAGTCAACTGGTATCAATTGACCTGTGATTCCATTTGCTTCACTTCCTGACGATTCACAAACAAGTGTATCTTGTGCAGTTGCTATATAATACAAGTCACCACATCTGAATCTTTCACCTACCACATCAACTGTGGATGGTGTAAACTCACCTTGCACTGTTGTATATGTTGCTTCCTTACGCAACACACCTCTTTCAGCACATCTTCTATCAAGATATTCACCACTTGCAGTATCTGCAAATGTTTCATTCAATACAACATCTAGTTCAACATATAATGATGCAAGTTCAGCAGCAGCAGGTGCTATAGCATCATATATTATTGAACCTTCCCTTTTGTCAAAATCACTTGGTATTCTATCAAGCATCTTCTGCAAAATATTTTCATAAGTCATTTCTTCATACATTTTATGCGTTCACCACCTTCTCTTCAACCACATCACCAAAAATGGTGTGTACAACAAACGTACACACCACTTCATGTCTTTTACTTGTATCAAATTCAAAATCACTAACAGATTCTATTCTGTCATCTTGCGTTAGTGCTTCAGTGATTCTTCTTTCAATCTCTGAACACACATATGATATTGGCTCACCGATTAGATCAGATAACTCAACACCATAATCAAACGAATATATATTGTATTGATACCTTTCAGTATTCAATATCTTATATATTGTCTGCTTAACTTCTTCTAAATCCATACATATACCATTGATATATTTATCATCAATGTACATCTTGTGCGACAAACTTGGTTGTGAAGTCACTTCCAAGTCTGTTGCTAATATACTGTTATTGCTTGGTATCATCTTCTACACCACCTTGTCTATCACAATATACTTTTGGCCACCTTGCATCCTTAACAGAACAACTTCATCATTATCCTGAAGTGCATTGTTGGCATCTTCTGTCACATTCCTAGTTAGCACCAATTGTGCTGCACCTAATGTGATTCTTTGCTCAACAAGTATCTTCAGTGGTGATGTGCTTGTCACCTTGCCAAAGCATACCTTGACAGGATTCTTTGCTTCAGTTGCATCAGAACCTGCTTGTTTCATAACTCTTACTAAGCCACTATAATCAGGCAACAAACTCACCCCCTCTAAAAGTTAAATCCATCCAATGCTCATTATCACTGAATGTGTGCTTGCACGATTCAACAAGCATCAGATTTTTAAGCTTAACATCACCTAAATCAAGCATTACTACTACCATTGAACCTGCACGAACTCTCACATCACCGATAGCATTCTTGACCGACAATTTCCTTGTCTTAGCATTATATAACTTCAATAATGCATCAGCCTTTGTCTTGCCATCTTCACCTTCTTCTAGGCTCTCATAATACTGTAGCAATCCCCACTGGTTAATTGTGCTTGAATCTCTAGCAACATAAACTTCTCTTTGACCTGTATCTTCATTGTCATAATACAACTTGATCTGATTGTATGTGTTACTATCAATAGATGATTCATAGTCATAATTCGCACCAGTAGTTGCATCAATCAGAAGATTCAATCGCATATTGTCTAGGCCTTTCAGTGTTAGCTTTCCAAAATCATCATAAAGCACATACATATATGATTGATTCATCAATGTATCATCTAATGCACCCTGTGCAATATCAAACAATGTCTTTCCATCCTCTACCTTTGATGGTATTATGTAGCCTGTATCTTCTATCGAACCTGTAATAAGTCCAAAATCAGCAGCTATCATCTTAATAACGTCTGATGCTTTCTTGTTCTCATATACATAAGTTGTCTTGTTCTTGAAGTATCGCAACTGGTCATATGCTGTTATAGTCAACAGATTTTCCTTATCTCTCTTGATTGAAAATATGTAACCATAAAATATGTTCGCATTGCCCTTTTTCAATCTAACAGCATCACCTTCTGTGACTTTGAGTTTCCCATCTTGATATACCTTGAATGTAAGCTTACCAGGTGAACCATACCTTTCGGTTGTCCACTCAATCCCATCTTGAACAATAGGGATGTATGCCTTTGAACCATTCTGTATCAATAATTCCATTAGCATTCACCCCTTTCTATTTTGTCACATATTTGCCTGTGGCCACATCTTTGATTGGGTATCTATTAGCATCACTGCCATATCTCATTCTGTATGAATATGCACCACTATATGTTTCAAACATTTCCACAAGTTTTCCATCAGGACTATATACACCATACATAAGATTTATCTTTTTCTTTGTATTATTATTTTTGATAGTCCATCTAGCTTTTTCACCATTGTTAGCCTTCCAATATGCCAAAGCACTGCTATAGCTTTCATAGGCTGCAATCATTGTTCCTGCACTTGAATACACACCATATTTAGTTCTTTCGCCTGCAATATTCTTGATTGTCAACTCGGCTGCTTCACCACCATGTGAACTGACATATGAATATGCACCATCATATGTTTCAAATGTCTGTAATAAAGTACCTCGCCAATTGTAGACACCATAATTAGCTTTTTTACTACTTGATGTTTTGCTGCTTGATGAACTACTTGATGAACTGCTTGATGAACTTTTAGCACTTGAATAGGTATTGTTCTTCTTAGCAACTCCTAAGTCAGGGATGGTTAATACTTGCCCTGGATATATAAGGTTAGGATTCTTGATCTTATCCTTGTTTGCATTATAGATTCCGTACATCAATGAACCATCACCATAGTATTTCTTTGCAATTGCCCATAGATTATCACCCTTAACAACCTTGTGTGTTGTTGGTAGTTTATATGCATTGCTTCCTGCCGACCTTGCTTTATTAACTGATACTGTAGGTTTGGTTAATTTGAATTGAATATCGCAAGTCTTGGTTACAAAATCTCTATACTGCAACAACTTGACAGATACAATAGCATCAAAACCTTCCTTGGCATCCTCTCTGATTGAATAATCTTCAAGTGACACCTTCATATTTGTATCAAATAGAACTTTTCCATTAGGAAGTTTTCTGTTTACTATGAACTGGAATGGTTTCTTCTGCACCTTCAAATCCTCAAATACTTTAAGAAACTGTGATGCTGTCATAAACTTGCCATTCTTATATGTTGCGAACCCATATTGCACACTTGGAATCAGAACATCAAATGTAATTTCTGTTAGCTTGGCCGACTTCAATACATTGATTTCACTTCCATCTATAAGTGTGTAAGTCTTATTCTGTCCACCTATCTTAGTTTGCAGCTTAGAAGGTGCGACAGGTAACAAAGTTTTATCTAAATAAAATTCATATGCCATTATGCGTACACTCCTTCTGCTGCTACTGTCATTGCTTCTTGAACTCCAACTGTCAACTGTTCAACAATACCATCTATATCCATATTGTTGTTGATTGTGTTGTTGTTCTTCATATCAACCTTGATCTCGGCTGTTGTGAATCGGTTAATTGTTTCTGTTTCTGCAATATCTCTAAGGTATTTTAGATTTTCATTGCTAATATCTAATGCTTCACCAGTGTTGTCTGCGATAACATCTGTGGTATCTAACATTGAACCTGCACCTGTGGTTGTGTATGCATCATCAATGATAGCATCCTCAGATGCACTATCCTTACTAAATAATCCATCACCCCATGCAGCACCTGCATCAAATGCATCACTATAGTCAAGTGCTTCAGCTTTCAAATCATCAGCATCTACCTTTTCAACAAATGTTGTGTATTCAAAAGTATCATCATACCAACTATTCATGCTATTTCTTAATCTTGATATATCATCTGTAAAATCAGCCATACCAAATGTTATATATGACAATGCTTCTAAGATACCCTCTACAATACCAAGAACTGCATCACCCAAACCGACAAACAATCCAACAATAGCTGCTACTGGTGCAGTAAATAAATTACCAAGAAAATTAGCAAGTGTTGCGAAAAGATTCCACACTACAGCCACAATTTCCACCACTATGTTCCATAATGTAATGAATAAATTGCCTATAAATGCAAATGCTGCTGCTAATGCACCTGTGATGATGCCAATACCTGTTTTTGCAGCACCTGTTACCTTTGCTATCCATCCACATAGTTTAACCAATGCTGCAACCAATGCAACAATCAAACCTATTATCCAAACTAAAGGACAAGCAGCCATAGCAGTATTCAATCCATATTGTGCTGCTGTTGCTGCCCAGGTTGCACTTGTAGTTGCCCAAGTAGCAACTGCCATAATACCCTTTGCAATGCCTGATGCAATCTCTAAGCCTTTGGTTATCAAAAGTTTTCCATAATATGCTGTTAATGCTGCAACAACACCCCATAGAATAGGACTGATAAATGACCAATTATCTGCTATTACATTTGCAACTGTTACTACAATGTCAAATACTTTCAACGCAGCCTTTGCCAGCTTTGCTATCGCACCTGTTATATTCGTGACAAATCGTTGAAACTTTTCACTATTTGCCAATTCATTAACCTTATTCAAGACAGGTCTGAATGCCATTAATGCTGCATTTTGCATTTTCTGAAATACTTGACCCCAAGTCATAGGCATTTGTTCAAACTTTGCATTGATTTCATCAGATGCTGCAAATATGGATGCTTTTACAATGTCAGATGTTAGTTCACCTTCTGATGCCATTTCCCTAATCTTACCTATTGGCACATCTAAATAATCAGCTATATTCTGAATTAAGTTAGGTGCTTGTTCAAAGATACTGTTAAGTTCATCACCTCTTAATGCACCTGAACCAAGACCTTGTGATAACTGAAGCATTGCATTGGCTGCTTCGGTTGTTGATGCACCTGCAATTGTCATCTGCTTTTGAACTAAGTTGGAAAACTCAACAACCTCTTGATTGCTGCTGAATGCATCTTTTGCATTATTTCCAAACCTAGCAACAACATCTGCCATATCACTAAATGAACCTCTAGCATCTTGTGCTGATCTGTATACTAAATCAACCAATTCATCAGTTGTCTGCATACCATCATTCATCATATCTAGTCTTGATGTAGTCTGTACAAGCGAATCTGATGTTTCTAGGATTTTACCTATGCCTATAGTTCCAAGAACTGCACCAACCATACCAAATGCACTTTTTAGCATATTTGCTGATTGTGAAGCCTTCTTGGTTTCCTCGCTCATATCCTCTAATCTTCTATTTGCATCCACAAGGTCAGCTTCTAATTGCTCAATCCTTGAATTGTAGTTATACATTTCATTGGTCATTGCTTGCACACCACTAGGATTGAATGCAACATCAGATGCCCTATCAACAGCACTAAATGCAGATGTTGTATTGTATAAAGATGCTGTGATTCTATTAAGTGAACCACTCACTCGGTCTTGTATTGCAATAGAAGTGCTTATTCCTGCCATTATTCCTCACCAACTTTCTACAAGCAAAAAGGAAGAAACACCTTAGTGTTTCTTCCTTGATTTACTCTCAATCTCTTTTTGCTTCTTTTTATCTGCTTCAAGTTTCATATTTATTGCAGCAATAACGAATGCCTTTTCTTCAGTTGGCAGGTTCACAAAAACGGATGGTAATATGCGAAGCTTATGTAATGCATAGTATGCATAGTTAGCTTCACCATCACCACCTTCAATTAGTTTTTTGCTTCTTCCACCTTATCCTCTAAAGATTCATCTAATCCATTAAAATTCTGAACAAATTCTGCTAATGCATTGTATTCAGTTGGATTGTCCACCATCTGCTTCAATAAATCTTCAGGTGTCATAACACCATAAGAATCCTGAAGTTCTTTATTATTAAGGTCAGGAAATACTACACAAGCAGCAATTAACTTTGCAATATATAACTTGCTGTCAACCTTTGGTCTGTACATTCCTATCTTTCCAGGAATCTGCACCTCTGTTGTGCAAGCTGTTCTGATGTCCTCTGATTCAGTAGTAGTCAATGCCTTGATTTCCCACTCTAAAGGATTGCCCTTTTCATCACATAATGACTTAGTTGCTGCATAATGTGTATTTGCTCTGATCTTCTTATTCTTCTTTAAAAATAATGATAAATTACTCATAATATCTTACCTT
>UZAT01004749.1_pt1 | contig 13090 bp, 22 predicted proteins | sample 2160861 | NCBI WGS metagenome assembly UZAT01 (sample SAMEA5138306, study PRJEB28736) | viral metagenome | reverse complement strand
TTTTCAGGTTCAGCGCTCTAAAATACCACCAAGGGTCCTTGTAGGGGTTTATGTTTCGGTCTGTGGCCTGTTTGCGATATTTCAGGCCGCCGATAATGCTCTGCAGCTTCTCGATTTCTCTTTTTATTTCCCCCGCTTTTCTGTATGTTTCCTCTGTCATGCTTTCCTCCTTATCTATGCCAGCTCCTCGGCCAGTAGTCGGTCGACCTCCTCAGCGATGCGCTGCTGAGCTATGGCATGGTAGCCCTCATCCAGCTCGAAGCCTATGAAGCTGCGGCCGGTTCTCAGGCACGCCACAGCGGTGGTACCTGAGCCCATGAAGGTGTCGAGTATTACGGCACCAGGCTCGGTGCTGTCCTCGATAAACTTGGCAATAAGCTCCACCGGTTTCTGGGTCGGGTGAACCTTCTCGCCGTTGGTAGACTTAGCTCCTGAACTGAAGGCCGCCATCCGCAGGACGTTGGTGCCTCCCTTGTTTCTCAGCTTCGGCGCAGCGGTTCCAAATATGACGAACTCGTGCGCGTAGCTGTAGTATGAACCTGGGCCGCTTTTCTTGTCCCACACGATCAGGTTCCTCACCGGTAGCGCGGCGTTGATTAACGGGAAGTAGAAGGCGTAGCCTCTCCAGTCCGTAAAGAAGTAAAAGTGGCCGTCGTCCTTGAGCACTCGACGGTACTCATTGAAAAGCTCTTTATAAAATGGTGCACAGATGGCCAGGTCGTTGAAGGTGCGGTTGCTGTTCAGCATGGCGTTCTTCGCGTTCCCTTTGTCTCCAGCGTGGCCCATCGTTAAAAAGTACGGCGGGTCGGTGATGATGGTGTCCACGGACTTATCCGGGACAGCTGCCAGGCCCTCCAGGCAGTCAATGTTGTCTATGTAGTTTAATCTCATTGTTTTGGCTCCTTTGCTTTATTCAGTAAGGTGAGTGCAATCTCTAACGCTCTACGCTCTGACGCTGTAAACCTCGGGCGCCCGTCAGGGTACTTGCTCTCTTGTATCTCCTCCAGCTGCTCCTCTACCTCGTCCACGTCGAACGCGACCGGCATATTCTCAACGAACTCTATTAGTTTATGAATATCGACGGCCACCAGCTGCCGGGTCTCGCTGTTTTCGTCGGTGTGCACCGCTGCGTTGTACCTCAGCATCCACAGCAGCTTGCTCCTGCTTATCAAGTCGCCCCTCGGCCGGTCGACCCTTTTGGCCTGGGTGTTATTGTATGCCGCCTGGATGACCTCCTCGAGTACTCCCTGGCGTTTCAATTCCTGCACCATTTTGGCGTCTTCCGCCGTGCGCTCATTCAATTCCATATTGATCACTTTGCTGCTTCCTCCTCTTCCTTCAATTTCGCCAGCGCGTCGCCATGGATGCGATGCACCTGGCGCCAGCTGTAGTCCATCTCCACGGCCACCTGTTCCCAGGTCAGCCCGTCGAAGTAGTGCAGCCTTACCAGACGACGCTCGCGGGGCTCCAGCTTGTTAATGGCGTGCTCGATGTCTATCATAGCCTTGGCCAGTTCCTGGACCTTTCCCCGGAGCAGCTCCAGGAGTTCGGTCTTCTCGTCCATCCGCTCCTCCAGCACATAGTTCTCACCGGGACCGCTGCGTGGCATCCCGTCCATGCGCTGGGAGCGGGGCCCGTACATAGCCTCCTCCAGCTGGTCGATTTTCTTCGCTAGGTGATCATGCTCTTTTTTAATGTCTCTGTATGCTTGCAGCTGTTCCTTGGTCACAGTTTTGCCTCCTTCTCAATTATCCGCATAGCGCGGTGCAGGTTCTTCTTGCGGGTGCGCGCCTTCCTGGCGTGCTTGGCCAGGTGCGCGACTTTGCGGTTCGGGCATCTCTCAAGCTCCTCCTGGTAGTTGAGGAACTGAGCGAGGGCCTTCACTGCCGGGGCTATGGCCGACGCAAAGCTCGCCATCGCGTCACATATCACCCGCCAAGCGTCCGCGAGGCTTTCAACGAAGCGGCCCACGGCTTCCAGCTGCTCGTCAGTAGCACCGGGAAGCACCTCCCTGTATGCTTTCAGCTGTTCGGCTGTCATCCTCTCGTCACCTCCTCGATAATATCCAGGGCCCTATAAAGTCCGGCCCGGTACTCCATCTCGCTGGCGAAGCCTGCGCTCTCGTCCAGCTCCTTTTGTATTTCCTCCTTGACCCGGCTCAGGTCCACACGTTCGCACTCGCTGCACCGTTTCACCTCTACCCCGAGGGTGAGACTTTGGAGCGGCTTGCCTTCCTCCTTGTCCTGGAGTGCTCTGTCGGCCCGTCCAGCTGCGACGCAACACGCCCAAAGTACAAAGACTATAAACACAATAACTACAATTAAAAGTTTCACAGTTTACCCCTCCTTTTAGCGTTTAACATTTGGCGGAGCTGTGGCCATTCTTCCTCTGGGGCCTCCACCTCCTCAGTAAAAAACACATAACCGCAGCCGGCGCACTTCCGCCGTCTGAGCACTGAGCCGTACACCGCGGCCGTGTCCGTTGTTCTCGTTTTTCCTCCACAGTTTGGGCAGGTCATTGCTTTGCCTCCTTTGCTGCGCTTGTAGTCTTAGGCAGCGGGCGCACATCGAAGCGCCACCGCAGAGCGTCGTCGCCTATCTTTTGGTACAGTCGGGCCACTGCCAGCATGGGAGTGTCCTCAGATACACCGAACTGCCAGCACTTCTTCGCCTTGTTCCAGATGCCCCACTTTACACCGGGGACACCTTGTTGGTATGTTTCGCGCTTCATATCTTTGCCTCCTTCACTATCTCCAGGCGCAGCGCCTCGATGGCAGCGGCCTGGCCTATGTCTTTATTTTTCAATGACTGCAGCACCCTGGTGTCGTGGGTGCCCTTGAGCACCAGATGGTACACCCTGCAGACGTTCTTCTGGCCGGGGCGGTTCAGTCGTTCGTTGGCCTGCTGGTACAGTTCCAGCGACCAGGTGAGGCCGAACCATATCAAAATATGACCACCGTCCTGCAGGTTCAGCCCGTGGCCGATGCTGGCCGGATGCGCCAGCGCCACCGGTATCTCTCCGCGGTTCCAGGCGTCGATGTCCTCCGGCTTATCCAAGGCCCGGCACTTGATGCGCTCCCGGATGCGGTCGGCGTCGTGCTGGTAGGCATAAAGTACCAGGACCGACTCGCCGCCTGCTTCCTCGATTAGTTCCTCCAGGGCGTCCAGCTTGATGTCGTGCAGGTGATGCACCTGGCCGTCCAGGTCATAGATGGCACCGTTCGCGAACTGCAGCAGCTTGTTGGTCAATGCTGCGGCGGTTCCGGCCACGATCTCGCCGTCGGCGTCCAGGCACTCCAGCACCTTGTCGCGCTCGAATTGCTTGTACTTCTTGAGCAGGGCAGCAGGTGCCTCCAGCTCAATATCCTCATATATCTGGCCGGGAAGACTCAGCACGTCCTCCTTGCGGATGCTCATGCACACGTCGGCCAGGCGGCTGTAGACCTCCTCGCTGGCGCCTTCTTTCTCCCGGTAGCTGTAGACGATGTGGCCGTTCATTTTATCCGGCACCAGGAAGCGGGACCGGAAGGCTGTCAAGGTTCTCCCCAGTCGTTCGCCCTGGTCCAGAAGATAAACCTCCGGCCATAAGTCCTCCAGGCCGTTGGGCCTCGGTGTACCGGTTAGGCCTATCAATCTATCAATCCGGCCGCGCACCCGGCGCAGCGCCTTCCAGCGTTTCGCCTGGGCACTCTTGAAGCTGCTCAGCTCGTCAATGACCACGATGCGGAAGGGCCAGCGGTTCTGCAGCGTCTCGACCAGCCAGACCACGTTCTCGCGGTTAATGACGTAAAGGTCGGCCGAAGCTGCAAGAGCTGCCAGGCGTTGCTTCTCGGTGCCCATCACACGGGAGACCCGGAGGTGCTGCAGGTGTTCCCACTTGTCGGCCTCCTTGCTCCAGGTGTTCTCGGCCACTCGCTTCGGAGCGATGACCAGCACCGGCCCGTCTTCCAGGTAGTCGTGGAGCAGCCGGTCCAGGGCTGTCAGGGTGGTCACAGTTTTGCCCGTTCCCATGCCCCAGAAGAGGGCGCAGGCCGGGCGCTCAATTATCCAGTTAATGCCCGCCGCTTGGTGCGGGTATGGTGTGAAGCTGCTCAAGCCTGTACCTCCTTCTTGCACTCATCCAGGAAGGCCTTGGCCTCGGGCCAGCCCTTAATCACGCGGACGTCGGCGTCCCTTTGGCGCATCTCCTCGATGACCCACTTCTGGATATTGGCCAGCCGACCGATCTCGGTCTTTAGCTCCACAAAAATCACGCGGCCACCTGGCAGGATGACTATGCGGTCCGGCACTCCTGGCAGGTTAGGGCTCACAAATTTATAATAGAGACCGCCCAGCTTCCTGATGCCTTCCCCCAGCTTTCGTTCGATTTCGCTCTCTTTCATCCGTTGCCCTCCTCGTTGCCTTCCAGCGGCTCCAGTTCTCTATATATGACTAGGGCGCTACAGCCTGCCCCGGTCGTGCTGCTGAACTTGATGTCCACAAGTTGGAAGGCCGGGCCACGCTCAGCCAGCCACTTGTTGAGATAAGACTCAAAGAGCCCCCGGTCGATAGAGCCGAAGACTTTCACTCTTGTGATTGTTCGGCGCGGTATAATGCCAAGCGCTGCAGCTGTCCCCATTGCTTTTATATCCATTTTTATGTCCTCCTCTCGTAGTATCGCTGGCGGCCATACGGTCGCATGGTGCGCCGCTCCGCTCCTTTATGTTTCCAGTCAGGCAAGCCCGCCATAATGTCGCGGATTTCCTTCGCCACATAGCGGTCCAGCTTGTCGGGGTTTCCGTTCAGGGCCTCGGCCCAAATCTCCAGGGTGCAGACAGTCGTCCGCTCGACGGTGCCGACGGCATCCGTCTCAAGCCACTGCCTGCGGGCATACACGTCCAGGTTGTCCCAGCCTTGAGGCAGCAGCCGCTCCAGGTACTCGGCCACGATGCCCGTCTTCGGGTTCTCCTCCTCGTAGCTTGCCTGGATTTCGCGGGCCAGGTCTTCCAGCTTCTTGGTCAGGTACAGCTTCTCGCCCTTCTTGTAAAGCTCCACGGCCTCCGCCCATATCAGGCGAACGGTGTCCTCGGTCAGTTCCTCCCAGAGGTCGTGCGTCGGGTCGTTCGGCGTGTCCACTACCCAGAAGCGGCGGTTCCCGGTGGTGTCTCTCAGGAACTGGCTCTCGTTCGTCGTACCGATAAAAATGCACTGACGCGGGAACTCCTGGAGCCGTCGGCCGTATGCCGGGCGGAACCGGTCGACCTGCTTGCTGATGTATAGCTTGATGGTCTCGGCCTCCGCCTTCCTCATGCCGGCAAGCTCGCCCACTTCCATGATCCAGACGCCCTGCACCTGCTCGTAGGCATCCTTGCCCTGCATGGTGGTGAAGGTATCACTGAACCACTCGCCGCCTAGCTTGGCGAAAATGGTGGACTTACCGATGCCCTGCTTGCCTCGTATGGTCAGCATATAGTCGAACTTGATGCCGGGGCGGTACACCCTGGCCACCGCTGCGACTAGCGCCTTGCGGGTCACGGCCCTGGTGTACTCGTTGTCCTCTGCTCCCAGGTAGTCAATGAGCAGCGTGTCAACTCTGGCCACGCCGTCCCAGGTGCAGCCGTCCAGGTAGTCCCGGACGGGGTGGAAGCTGTGCTTCAAGGCCACCACGTTCACGGCGTCGAAGATGCGGTCCTTGCCGCCTAGGCCGTAGACGCGCTCCAGGAAGTACCGAAGGGCTGCGTCGTCGCTGTCTATCCACTGGCTGGCGCCATTGACCCTTCTCCAGGGCAGCGAGCGCTTCACGACGATGTTGTGGTTCATTTCATCGAAGGCCAGGCACCCGGCCAGGCGCGTGTCGTTCTGGAGTATCAGCACCACGTTCTCGATGGTCTGGGCTAGCCCGCCCTTCTCGGTGAACTTGAGCTTTTCCTTCCAGCTGTCGTCCTGCACCTTCTCCGGTTCGGCCTCGAAGTCGCTGGCCGCCTCCGCGGTACGGTCCGCCAGAAGCTGCGCCTTGACGCGTCCGTCGTTCGTGACCAGTTCCGCCATGGCCTTATAGCTCGGCCGGCTGCTCACCGGTTTGTCCGGGTCAGCATCCGCGTCTAGGTACCCGAACTGGTGCAGCCTTACCAGGTCCCAGGCGTTGCACAGCTGCGAGCTGGCTGGGTCTGTGGCGTGGTGGCTGTAGCTGAACTTGTCGTCGTATATCACCACGCCGGCGGCGGTGCTGCCTTCGGTGTAGGTATAGCGTCCAGGTTCATCACAGGGCACGTAGGTGGGCACATAGGCCTCGATGGCTTCCTGTATCGTGTAGGCTCTACAGAAGGCGCCGACCAGGCCGCCTTTCTCCAGGGGGTCCTTCTGCTTGGCCGCTGTTTTCTTCACTACGTCCGCCACGCGGCTGCTCATAGGCCAGCTTGACACGTCGGCCCAGTTGTGGTATGTAGCCAGTACCGTGTCCGGGTCAAGCAGCGGGGCGTCAATATGCTCGAATATGTACTCCCCGTCCTGGCTTGTACTCGGCCAGTACATCATGCGCTGGGGCTGGTAGCTGGTGTCGTCAAATTTGTCAATCCCCAGCGTGTCAGCCACTCGGCGGCCTATAGCCTGGTACTCGTCCGGTGTGACGTTCCTGGTCAGCGGAACCACCAGGCGCAGGCGGGGTTGTTTGGTTGTGTGTTTGTGTGTGCTGTATATCGCCGCGGCGTTGCCGTAGAGCAGCTCCCAGTCGGGCCAGAGCTCCGCGTCCGCGAAGTCGGCGTCCAGACAGAGCAGGGAGCGGAAGGCGATGTCGGACCGGCTGCCATTGTTGCAGTAGCCTCCGACGAAGCCGCCCACGTCCTTGATGTCACTCTGCTGGTCGCGGTTCATGGCTTTATACTCCGCCACCGTCTCAGCGGTGCGGGTGGTCTTCTCCAGGCGCCTCAGCAGCTCCGACCACTTGAAGCGCTTGTTCTTCCAGGTCTTCGTCTTACGACTGACGCCCGTGGCGATGTCCAGCTCTTTGTCATGTTTTAAAGCGTCCATGCGTCCGCCTCCTTAATCTTTCATATAAAACGGGGTGCAGTAGCCGTCGCCGCGAAGCAGCAGCCCCGGCGCCCAGTCGATTGGCTGGCCCATTATCTCGGCCATGTCTTCCCAGCTGCTTCCCTCCGGTGCCTCCGCGATGATCTCGTCGTGTACGTGGAAGGTTATCTGGTAGCCAGCAGCATCCAGCCGGAGCAGCGCCACAGCCAGACAGTCACGGGCCACAGCCTGGACGATGTTCTCGACCAGCTTCCCGCCCCAGGTTTCGGTCTTTTCCCACTTCCGGGTCGTCTGGTTCTGGCCCATGAAGCAGATGCTGCCGTCGTTGTCAAGTCTTGCGCCCCAGTAGGTCAGCACGCGGCCGCTCGGCAGCTTGCAGCGCAGTGCGTCGCGGTCTTTGCGGTATTTTACCCCACAGGGTATTGCGAAGGTTGTGCCGGGGTTCGTCAGCGCCCTCTTGGCCGCGTTTTCCGTATCACGCCAGAAGCGTGGAATGGTAGGCGAGGCCAGGCGCCACTGCTTCACGATGTCGTCCATCTCTTCCTCAGTGAGGCCCATCTTGTCAGCGCCGAAGGCTTTCAGCGCTCCGATGCCTCCACCGTAGCCGCAGGCCAGCTCCGCGATTTTGCCCTTCTGTCTTAGGTGGCCATTGACTCCGTGCTTCTCGACCGGCACCTTGAACATTTGCGAGGCCGAGCTGCAGTAAATGTCGCCACCCTTGGCGAATACCTCCTGGCGCCATTTCTCACCGGCCAGGTAGGCAATAACGCGGGCCTCAATGGCTGCGTAGTCACTCACCAGGAAGGTGTGGCCGGGCTTGGCCACGAAGGCCGTGCGGATGAGCTGACTGAGCACATCCGGCACGCTATCGTACACAAGCTCCAGGGTCTCCAGGTCTTTGCTTCTTACCAGTTCCCGCACCAGGGCGATGTCGTCCAGGTGGTTCTGCGGCAGGTTTTGCACCTGCACCAGGCGGCCAGCCCAGCGGCCGGTCCTGCCTGCGCCGTAATACTGCAGAAGTCCTCGGACGCGGTGGTCCTTGCCGACTGCTGAGGTCATCGCTTCGTACTTCTTGGTGCTGGTCTTTCCCAGCAGCTGCCGAAGCTCCAGCACCCTCTTGGTGGTCGGGTCGATGGCTTCCTTCTTGAGGTCTTTCAGTGCTTCCTTGTTCAGGCTTTCACATGGTAGGCCGACCACTTCCAGCCAGCCCTTGAGCTGGGCCACGCTGTTCGGGTTCTCCAGGCCGGTCAGCTGTCGCATCTCTGTGAAGTGCTCCGCCGTGAAGGCTTCGTCCACCTCGATGGCCGCCTGGGCCAGTTCGGTGTCCACCAGCACGCCGCGCTCGTTTATGCGGGTATCGAGGCACCAGACCCGGCGCTCGAAGTCTGTCACCGGGAAGTCCTGGAGCCTGCGGTATATCTGGCGCATGGCCACCACGTCGCGGATGTTGTACTCCCCGAAGCGCTGCCACTTGTCCGGGGCGTGCTCCGGTAGGTTCCGGGTGCGTCCGCCGTTCGCGATGGTAGGCTTGCAGGGTTTACAGAAGTAATTGATCAGCGTCGTGCCTTCCTTAATTTTCTGGTACTCAATCTGCAGCGCAGCGCCGGCAGCGTCCAGGCTCATGGGCAGGCCGTTCATAGCAGCCAGCACCATGGTGTCGGTCCATTCCTCCGGCGGGAGATAGCCCTCAGTGAACTGCCCCGCGTCTTTGATAAACTTGCCCAGGGCTGTGCGCTCGAAGGCGTTGTTGTGTGCTATCTTTAAGGTGCCGGGGTCCAGCAGCCCCGCGACGACGTCCTGCAGCTCTATGGCGTCGAACTCGTCCAGGGGGCTCACCAGGTCGATGAGCCTCACCGGTTCGTCGTTCCAGGCATACGCGACCAGCAGCACCTCGAAGTCAGGGCTTTCCACGTAGGGGAACAGCCCCGCCTTCTTGATGTCCACGCTGCTGTAGGTCTCAATGTCAAGGAAGAGCTCGCGCTGCTTACATCCAGTCCTCAACGTTTACACCTGCCGCGTCCTGGAAGTCGTCGTCGAAGTCGTTCGCAGAGCCTACGGTGCCGAACGGTTCGCCGTCGTGCAGCTTCTGGATGGAAAGAAGTCCGGCGCTGATGCCCTTCTTGCCGTTTGAGTTGTAGCCGTAGAAGTTAATGGCTGCGCGGCCGTAGCATCCGCTGTACACTTCGCCGGGGTCGGTGATCTCGTTGCGGAAGTTGTCAACGATGACGGGCTTCTGCTTGCTGCTTACTGTGATGACGTAGCAGCCAGCGCACTCAGGTCCATAAGGGTCGCCGCTCTCACGGGTGCCATCGCCGTCGTGCAGTGTGTGGTTCGGCTTAGCCGGGAGACTGTTCGCGCCGTTACGTGCGCAGAAGTTCTCGCGGGCCTCAGCCATCGCCTCGAAAATCTTCTTGATGGTCACGGTGTCGCTCTTAGGGATGAGAAGCGTCACGCTGTACTTCGGGTCGCCTCCGCCCTGCGGTTCGCGTGCCTCGAAAATATTGCAATATGAAAATCTAACCTTTCCTGTTACCACTTTTGTGCTCATAGTCTTATAATCTCCTTTTCTATTTATTGATTGTTTTCGGTTCTTAGTTGCTTAGCTTTCTGGAAACTCTTATAGAGTCGGCCAGGTCTCCGAGTTCCGGGTGTTTCTCTCGGATAATCTCCGCGACCTCCTCAGCGGATGCCAGAGCACTAGCGTAGTCTTCGGCGTTACCAGAGACAGATGCCAAAGTGACGGTCGAGCCTCCCTTATTTACTCCGCCGAGGATGGCGCAAGCGTCTGAGTCGAGCAGCGTCTCTCCGGTCTTATTGTCTTTGATAGTGATGTGAAACCTCAGCTCCTTGTTTTTGTTTTCCATTGTGTTGTCCTCCTTTTTTATTCAAAGTCTTTTACTGCTTCGGCCAGTCGGTTATAGACTGGACGCTTGTCGCTCTCCGGTGCCAGCGTAGGGGCGCCAGGTGCGCGGTCGATGTACTGCTCAAGCAGCTCGGCCACCTTCTTCTTGCCGATGGCCTTGTCCATAGCGGCAGGGCTCAGCAGCTCGGTCTTGGTGATTTCCTCCTGGGAGTAGCCTGCAGCCTTTAAGGCCTCAAGCACCTGGAAGTCTGCGGTCCACTTACGGTTGCCCTGCTTGCCTTCCACTATCTTGTAGCCAGGAACTTCGCCGCCGTTCATTAAGGTGGTCATGGCCTGGTCCTTGACACGTTTCAGCCAGAGGGACACCAGCGGCTCCATGGCCAGCACTTCGGCCACTTCATGCGGCGCCAGTACCGGAACGGCCACGCGCAGGCTGTGGGTCTCCACGTACTCGGTGCAGGTCTTGGTCAGCGTCTTGCAGCGGCCAGCGTGCGGGCAAAACTTGCACCAGGCTCCGGCGTTATAGCCGCCCTTGCCTTTTGCGGCTTTTTCTGCTATGGGCTTGACGGTCTTCTCTGCCCAGGTCATAAGGTCGTCCACCGTCAGCTCGTCCACGCTTATGTTGTTGATACGGGGCTGGAAGATATGCAGCCGCACCTTCTGAACGTTGAAGGCGAAGCCGTAGTCGTTCAGCGCTCCCAGGCCGTAAAGTTTCATTTGAGGGTTATCCGTCGCATACACCGCCACGCCCTGGCCGTACTTGTAGTCGATGACGTCCATCGTGTCGCCCTGGATGATGATGCAGTCGGCGGTTCCGAAGCCATCCGGTACCCAGGGAGAGAAGTCCACCCGCTGCTCCAGCAGCACCACGGCATCCGCCTCCTTGCGCTGCTCCAGTATGTAGTCGCGGTACTCATCCGCGCAGTTGAGCATCTCAGTGGTGAGACCCTCCGGCACGGTGAAGTTCAGGGGCTTGCTTTCTATTGCAGCCCTCACCGTCGCCTCGGCCACTTCATGCGCCAGGGTTCCCTCCCTGGTGAACTCGGTGTCCTGCTCCGGGTATGCCTCAGCCGCTACGGCGGAAGCAGGGCAGGAGAGCCAGCGGTGTGCGCTTGATGCGCTCAGCAGCGCGTGCGCTCTATCTTCGTGATTGTTCAGTTCTGTCATCCTTCTCGACCTCCTTTTTTATCTCTTTGGTGCAGGCTACGACGACGCACACGAGTGCGAACGCAAGCAGGACCACGATGATCAGCAGCACCACGGCCGCGATGCCCATGCCTAAACATTTCAGCAGCGTCCACATCATAGCAGCAGCACCTCCTTCCCGGTATATTCGCAGTAGGTACGCTCCAGCGTTGCGCCTTTGCTGTTTTCCCAGCCAGGCAGGAAGTAGACCGCGTCGGCGGCGTCTATCATGGCGAAGTTAATCGTCATATACTGCTGGTTGGTCATGCCATACGGAAGGCTGGCAGGGTTCAGGACTATGTACCCCAGGGCTTTGAGCTCAATCTCTGCGCCCCCAAAGGTTTCCTTGTAGAACGGCGCCCCAGTGATGGGGCCGGAAATATAGACCACTTTCTGCATCCTTAGCCCTCCAGTTCTTTCAGACGGGCCAGCACCTCCGCACGCTTCTCTGCAGGTATCTCGCCCACGCTCTTCGCGTACTCCTGGATGATGGTGCGGGTCGCGTCCTTCTTGCCTGCGCCTACAAGCTGCACCACCTTGCTCTGCAGCTCTGCGGTTGTCACCTCTGGGGCGTCCGTTTTGGGCGCTTCCTGGGCTTTTGGAGCCTCGGGCTGTACTTCTTTAGGGGTGGCAGGTTTAGGCTGCTCCTTGGGGCTCTCAGCGGGCTCCGCGGCCTTTTCTGTAGCCTTCACCGCTTCGGTGTTTACGATGGGCGCCTTGCCACCTGCAAGGGCCTGCAGCGCTTCGCTGATGTTGTCAAGTCTTGCGCGATCCTCGTCGCACAATTTAATGGTTAATGTGATTGTGTTGTTCATGTTTCAAGTTCCTCCTTTTTATTTGTTTGTTGTTCTGTGAAAAAAAGTTTTTAACGATTCGAGAATTGACTTTCGCTGCGCCTTCCGTTCCGTTTTCACCTTTGCCTTTCTTTCAAACTCCCCGAAGGGCTTCGGGTTGTGGTAGCTTCTGTGGCTCCTCTCCATGTGTTTAGCTCTTGATGTCATGCTTCATGTTCCTCCTTTTTTATTTTCAAGCGGATAAGCTCCGCCGGGCTTACTTTGTTATGTATGGGTCATATAGTGACCAGTTCCAGTAGTCTGTGGACTTCCACTCAATAGAAAAATGGTTCCGCTCCCCGTCGCCTATAAAATAGAGATAATCAGCGGGTAGCACCCGGCCGACTTCCTCGGCTCCGTCCTTCTCAGCGTTCCAGCGGGTCAACACATCCGCGGCCAGGTCCAGATGCCTCTGCGGACACTCTCCCCACTTACCGGCTGGGCGGTACCCGTCGAACTGTTCCGGCGCTGTGACTACCTCCTCAATGGTCTGGCCAGAAGCGTCCACGCGGTTCAGGATGCACCAGGCGACTGCAGCACGTTCGGCTTCGCTTTTCACCCCGTCAGCTTCTCCCCAGATTGTCCGGCCGATGAGTTCGACCTCTACCGGGTCAAGCTCTTCCGGTTCTTCCACAGCCGGCGCCTCAGTTGCTACCGGTGCAGCGAGTACGTCTGTTGCTTCGATGGGTTCCGGTATGACGCGTATGTACTCCGGCGGCTCCTCGGGTTCCTGAAAAAAGCAGGGTACTAATAGCAGCACAAGCAGGCACAGGACCACAAGCGGTTTTATATTCATACGGCTGCACCTCCTTCCACGCTGGCCAGCTCCTCTTTGATAATTTGGTACTTAACTTTGACGCGGTGCTGGTCGGCAAGCAGGTCAACCAATAATGAAAGTATTCGCTCGGCGCTCGGCCGGTTGTTCTTCTTTTCTTCCATTATCAACTCCTCCCTAGTCACTTATGAAGTGACTTCACTGGCAAAAAAAATTTCTATAGGGTTTTCAATGGACAGCAGCTCGATCATGCCCTCCATCTCATCGCTACCAAATACGCCCTTTTTCATCTTAGCGTAGAAGGTCTTCGGCGCCATGTCCAGGTGCTCCGCCACATCCTTCTGGGTCTTACCCCTGGAGACAATGATGCCCTTCAATGCTTTGGTATCAATCATATTTGTTTTTCCTCCTATTCGTAGTTAATAACAAC
>UZAT01250797.1_pt1 | contig 13128 bp, 2 predicted proteins | sample 2160861 | NCBI WGS metagenome assembly UZAT01 (sample SAMEA5138306, study PRJEB28736) | viral metagenome | reverse complement strand
TTCCTCAACGGAAGAAAAAACCAGCACTGAAAAAACTGGCACTTGGAGAGATTACACAAGTGACAAGTCAACCAGTGGCAAGACATCCAGTGGTTGGAGAAACTATACTGATTATGATCCTGTAGCCATAGTTGGTAATAACATCACCAACAAGGTGAATAGCTGGCTCCAGAACCACAACAGCTACATCACCGACTACAAGAACCGCTACTCTGGCAGAAAGTACACCTATGAGGATGCCTATGTGAGTGACTCTGCTGACTGGCTGAATAAGGCCAGTCAGAATAGGGCCACCTATGATGCGGAGGCAGATGCCATCCTTTCCTACCTGGATCAGCACAAGGACTATCTGGATTCGAAGTGGGTGAATGAGATTAAAAGCACCATTACCGGTGCCAGAGGTACTCAGAGTCAGATTCTTGATAGTATCACCAAGGACAATGAGTGGTGGAGCAGCTTTGGCAACGAGGAACTGGTAAAACAGTACGGCTCCGCTGAGGAAGCGTACAAGTATTACCAGCGAGCCGATGGGTATAACAAGAAGTACACCGGCATGACCTCCGATGAGCTTGCCAATATCATCAGTGGCATGGATGATAGCGAGGAGAAGGATTGGCTGAATTCCTATAGATCCACTGTGGACTACGATGAGAAGAGCAAACTCGACTTGGAACACGCACAGAAAGAAATCGCTGCCATGGAAAGTGCGTTGGAGGTGTTCAAGGCTAATACCAGATGGGAGACGGACGAAAAAGGCAATACCATGGTGGAGAATATCCGTAAGCAGTATGGTATTCAGAGTGAGAAGGACCTTGAGTCACTGATCTCCAAGAAGAGGGCGTACCTAACTCAGGCTCAGCGTGTTCAGGAGGGCATTAAGCTCGCAAGTGTGGCAGACTCCACATCCGAGAACTATGACCCGACATTCAGCCAGTATGCTCAGTATGTAGCTGACGGAAAGACCCCCCTCATCCCGGATTATAAGGATGTTGTTTACGATGTTGTAAATGACCCCTCAAACCCAAATGTTGAATCGAAATGGGCGGTTGGCCAGTCATGGAGAACGATCACTGGCTCCGAGGATCAAAGACTGGATTCACTTAAGCACATGACCGACGACGAGAAGGCTTTGTACAACTACTACTACAACAAGCATGGATATGATGCCGCTGAAAAATATCTTGACAGCATCATAGAAACCCTTAACAATAGGACGGCTCAAGAAATGTTCAAGCCGATTGAGGGAAAGACTGCTCTGGAGATGGTTTTCGGTATCGCCGCCGGTCTTGATCAGGCAAATTCTGGTCTAAAAAGCCTTTTCAGTGGAGATGACTATATCCCAGCTTCTGCTGTTCAGCAGACATCCAGCATGGTAAGAGAAGATCTTAAGGATGATGGTGCAAAGCTCCCTGATTGGATGGGAGGTGCATCTATTGGTCAGGGTGTTTATGACGCTATTACCACTACCGCTAATATGGCTCCGTCCATCATGATGTCCACGGTTGTAGGTGCTTTCAATCCTGTTGCGGGTGCTGCTGTGGGTAATGTGCTAATGGGTGCGTCTGCTGCTGGTAATGCCTATCAGGAGGCATTGAACCTTGGATATGATAAGGGACAGGCAAGAACCTACTCTACGCTTGTAGGTGCATCTGAGGTCGGTCTTCAGTATCTGATGGGTGGTATTGGAAAGTTGGGTGGCAAACTGTCTGGTAAGGCAGCCGCCACTCTAGCATCCAAGTTCGACAATGCCTATGCTCGTCTGGCTGTGAAGTACGGCACGAATATGCTGTCCGAGGGCGCAGAGGAATACTTACAGGAGATACTTACCCCTGTTTTTAAGAACTTTGCACTCAAGACGGATGAGGAAGTCAGTCTTATTTCAGAGGATGCGATTTACTCCTTCCTGCTTGGTGCAATCACATCTGGTGTCATGGAAGGTACTGGTTTTTCGAGCGATAACGGCAAGGGACTGATTGGTAACCTCAAGGATATGTCATCCAAAAACCAGGCGAACATCAATGCTACTCAAATGTATGGCGACTTTACCGGAGACCTCATCGAACAAGGGTTGGAGAGTGATGCTGACAGCGAGAGCTATCAGCTTGCGGAAATTGCCAAGAGGAAGACAGACAAGGGTAAGGGTATGTCCGGATACGAGATTCGTCAGCTCGTTAAGGCAAATGAAACACAGTTTGCTGTTGAGGACTTCAATACCGCCAAATACACGGCAGAGAAGAAACTGAAGGAACTGGGAGAGTCCCAAGACATCAGCAAAATCGCCAAGATCGCCGCAAAGCGAGCCACTGGGCAGGAATTGACTCGTTCTGAGATAAGCACACTTACACACAGCCAGTTCGGTTCACAAGTGGCAAAGGAAATGAGAGACGCAGCGCAGACCGAAAGCGGCACAAAGGCTTACGATGTGGCCTATAAATCCAACGCCACCTACAAATCTCTGGAGAGCCGTGTGGACACGGAAACACCTGCAAAGGTATCTGATACCGGCAAGGCTGTAATCCGTGGAACAAACGAAGAGATCGACCTGACAGAACCCACCTTCAAGCAGATCACCGAGGATGGTGTGGTTCTTGAGGCAGACGGCAAGACTGTCCGCTCCAATGAGATCGACTATGACTCCGAGGACCAGGGACTTGCGATCAATGCCATCGGCAAGATCGAACACATCACTCCTGCAGCTGCCAGTGCGTTGTATGCCAAGGTGGACATGACAAAGCCTGTTATGAAGCAGCTGAACGGCATGGACGAGGCATTCACTTACGGCTTCTACAACTACTCCGAAGCTGATCTGGCTGCCGGTACCTTCACTGGTGACCTCACGAAGGATCAGCTGAACGATGCCTATAAACTGGGTCAGTATGTAGCAAAGAACGGCACCACAGACAATACGGTCGCCATCAAGAAGATGCGTACAGCTGCGGAGGCCATTGCAGAAAAGGCTGCCAAAGAGGGCAAGGAAGCTCCGAAGGCTAAGAAGCTCACTATCACCTACAACCACGGTGGCGGTGTTGTTGAGGAGATTTCAACAACGAAAAAGTTGGGCAAGCTGGAAAAAGAGCAGCGTGGCGGTTTTGAAGCGGCAAAGATCCTACACCAGATGGGGATCGGCACAAACTACGAGTTCTTCACTTCCTACTATTCCAAGACCCTCAAGGACGAGAATGGTAATCCCCTGGAGGTGTTCCTCAACGATGAGGGTCAAGAGGAAGCTGCATACGCCGGTGTTTATATGGCGGCAGACGGCAAGATCCGCATCAACCTGAAGGCATACAGCGGCACCAAGGGTCTGACACTGAATGCGCTGTCCCATGAGCTGACCCACTTTATCAAGACCTGGTCTTTGGAGAAGTACGAGGCTATGGCAGATTTCCTTGTAAAGTCCTACGGCGAAAAGGGCGTTTCGATGCACAAGCTGGTGCTGAAAGAGCAGGCTCGTCTGAAAAGAGTCCGGGGCAAGGATGTTTCGTACACCGAGGCTTATGACGAAGTGGTTGCCAATGCTTTCAACAGGATGCTGGAAGACGGTAAGGTCATGGATCGGATTGCAGAAATCAGGCAGTTTGACAAGTCTCTTGCTGACAAGATTATCGAGTGCATCCGCAATTTCATCAATCTGTTCACGAAGGAATACCAGAAAAATAAGTCCCTTTTCCATGAAACCGAAGCTCTCATGGAGATGAAGGAAGTCTTTGAACAGCTACAGAATATGTTCGCAGAGGCACTGGTGGAGGCAAGCGACAACTTCCAGGCATCCCTGATCGCCAAGGAAGCTGGTCTGGAAATTGCTCCTGTAGAGGACAGTACCCAGTACTCCTATCAGTCCCTCGCAGAGGCAGCTGGCTTTGAGGCGGTGCAGAATGAGGATGGCACGAGATCCTTCGTAAGAGACGGACAGGCGGTCAGAGAGGTCACGGTCAAGGACATCGACAACTCTCCGATCGGCGCATTTATCAACTTTTCTCTGGAGATGGGCGATATCAGCGATGCTGATGCCAAGCGACAGAAGGAGATGTTTGCTGAGATCTGCACCATGGCCTGCAAGACCAATGACTTTGCCATGACCATGCAGTTCGTAGGATCTGCGGTGTTCACCGGCATGAAGGCCAATGCGGACAAGCAGTACGGCACCACCTATGACTTCCCTTCCATCTGCACCAAGACCCAGGCGGTCATTGATGCGATGAGTGCCAAGATGGTTTCCCTTGGAAGAGGCCTCAACACAGATGAGATCGTACAGCTTTATAACGATGTCTTCGCTTCCGGCAACCCTGTTCCTTGTCCTGAGTGCTATGTGTTCTCCAGATGGATCGGTATCGGTGGTCTGCTGGACAATATCAAGAAGTACCAAGACTACTACGGTGACATGGCTGTAGAGGATGTAGCTGCTGAGTATCGCAAGATGAAGGCAGAAGTTTCCAAGTTCGCTGACGAGCAGGGCATCAGCTTCGGCAAAGCCAAGGGTGCGCTGACCGCCAAGCTTACCAAGGAATACAACAAGCTCACCGAGAAGATCGAGAAGGCACAGAACCAGGGTGAAAAGGTGAAGCCTGCCGACCTCAAGCGGCTGGAAGAGCTGGAACCCATGATGAACACAGTCAAGGGCATGACATGGCTTGAGAATGTGTACTTCGCTGACTCCTCCCTCAAGAAGGTGAATCCTAAGTTCCGTGTGCCGAATGAAGTCCTCTTCGACCTTAACAATGGCGAAGCATTTGCCACCCAGTACAAGGATGCATGGGCATTCCGTACCACACAGGGTGCCGGTTACGGCAAGGCCATCACCCCTTATGCCGAGGCAAGACTGGGTGAGGGTGTCCTCGTAACCAACAACACTACCAATGCCATCAAAGGAAGAGCGCAGGGTACTCTCGATAATTTCTTCCTCAACCAGATGGGTAAGCTGGATAAGAAGTCCAGAGATGCGCTCAAGAGAGCCAGACTGAAGCAGAAGATCCAGGCATTCATCGGCGGTCAGCGATTCCAGTCCACCTCCGATGCCAGATACGAAAATGCTTCCGATTACCTGCTGGCTGCACTTGAGATGCAGGCAATGGGCGGTATGGTCCAGTGCTACACCAAGGTTGACGGCGCTGTTCCTGCCTTCTCTGCATGGGGCTTCTCTATCAACCAGTCCCTGATGCCTCTCAACGGCGGTCTGGATGCAGACGGCAATGTGCAGGATACTGCAGTAGGCGGCATGAAACCTTCTGTGGCTTTTGAGAACCGCAATAAGCACGAGTCCGCCGGCACGATCACCATCGGTGTCAATGACAATCACATCCGTGCCATGTTCAAGCAGTGGGTGCGTGACTTCATCATCCCTTACCACGCATCCGGCGGTAAGGCTGATGTGGTAGCTGCATTCCGCAGAATCCAGGAAGGCAAAGAAGCAAAGGGCAAAGCTGTCCGCTCCACCGACTATAGCCGTACACAGTCCGACAAGGTCCTTTCCGATGAGGTGCTGAGATGGCAGGGTAAGACGGACGCACAGATCCAGCGCATTCACGAGATACGCAATGCTCGTATTGCAATCCTCACCGGCGGAAAGGTGAACATGACCGTTGTACGCAGCAACCGCTTCCTGTCTGCTCTGTATGACAAACTCAACGGCGGCGAGTGGGATGGTGTGAAGCTTGCCAAGAGCAAGGTCGAGTCTCAGATTTTCCCCAACGAGTTCTGGGATCAGACAGTCACATACGAGGAAAGCGCAAAGATCACCAAGGATTACTTGGAGTACTGCGAAGACCTTGGCTTCCTGCATCGCTTCTCCGGCATGGTGCCGAGCAACGGCAAACTGGTGCCTGTGAATGGCTACAATGAGAATGGTGAAAGAGTCCAGCTGACCGACCTCGCATACAAGTATGACGAGAATGGCAACAAGACTGCCGAAGTGGAAGAGTTCTTCTGGAAGGTTCTTACCGACCGCAGAATGTATGACAACAACGGCAACTACCTGCCTCAGAAAGTGGTCACCCTGAATGACACTACCACCGAGACCGTTACCGGCTTTGCCAAGAACAACCAGGGCCGTGAGTATGACAAGGCGAAGGCTGAGGCACTGGCGAAGAAAATTGTCGGTGGGCAGTATTCGAGCCAGGAGACGGACCTTGACACAGAAACAGATTCCGCTTATGATGGTGGCAAAAAGGAAACAAAACAGGAGGATAAAGCCAATGTCACAAGAAAAGAAACAAGAGAATCTTTCCATCGAAGAGCGCATGAGAAGGTATTTACAGTTAGAGAAAGAGGGAAAATTGCGCTTGGATACGCTCCCGTTACCGATAAAACAGAGCGTGCTGGACGAACTGAAGAAAACCTCAAAAAGCTAGGAATCCAAGTAATTGTTCACGAAGGATTGGAAGTCAATGTAAACGGCATTACCAGGGTAATCCAGGGTGACGCTACCAGTGTTGCCGGGGATGTGGTGTATGTCCGAAATTCCATGGAAACTGATCCGATGGAAACGGCCGGACATGAGGCATACCATTTCTGGAAACGCACAGATGCACGATTGGCATACGAGGAGATCGTTACGGACAATATTGATTTTGCGTCCGATGCATTCGTTGAGTTCCAGAAAAAGATATCCAAAGCCTACCACGGCGAAGAAATTGGCATTGAGGATGATGGCACAGATAAGCTGGTAGAAGAAATCTATGCCTATATCACCGGGCTTGTTCATGCCGGGGACAGCAACAATATTATCAGACCGTTCCTGCGTGACTATGATGCGGTAAAGGCTACTTGGGATGATTTGACTAAGAAACAAGCCAAAAATGCTCTGTACTCTTCCCAACAGACCGATATCGACACCGAAGGCATGAGTGCAGAGGCCGAGAAGATTATCAGAGACCTGGAGATCCGTACCATGGGCAGTCGCTTCCGCAAAGGGGCGTATGCATCCTACAGCACCGAGCGCATCGAGCGCGAGCTGAACACATCTTCCGCCACCAAGATGGACTATGCAAAGTCCTATATTGCTTGGGTAGATCCGATCGACTTCCTGTATGCGACCACAACTTCCGAGGCTGGTAGAGAGCAGATCGAGAAGGAAGCTGGTGATCTGGATCTGGAGAGACTGCGTAAGCAAACCCAGCCCATCCACCTCACTGTTGACTTTGAGACAGGCAAGATTGTGGGCCACGAAGGAAGACACCGCATGATTGCACTGCACAAGGCTGGCGTGGAGAAGGTGGCTGTCATCTTCGATGCTTGGAATGATGACCGATACAATACCAAGCCGGTGGATATGATGATGATCGGTGGACAGGAGTTTGGCAAGTATCACAGTGGTCTGGACTTCTTTGTACACGATATGCTGCCGCTGTCCAAGCGGTATGCCGATGCAGCCAAGAAACTGTTCTCCGAAGTAGATGGTAGCCTCAAGTTCTCCACACAGCAGACGGACAACATCACGGACCGTGATATGCTGGCGAATGCATTTGAGACCATCTCCAAAAGCTCTGCAGAGTATGAGATGATTCAGGACTACAAGAGCAATGTGAATCAGCTTAACAAACTGGAGCGAGAGCTGGATGAAGTCAATCAGGAGATCCGGAAGATCCGCTTTGGAGCCGGAGAGTATGACGGTGAGCGGTTAAAGCTTCTGGATAGCAAGTCAAAGCGGCTTGCCAAGGAAATCACAAAGCATGACAAGCTGTTGCTGAACATGGAAGCATCTGCACCTCTGCGTAGGGTCATCCAAGAGGAACGAAAGAAGGAAGCGCAGAAGACCAAGGATCATGTCAAGGAGATCCAGCAGAACAAGAAGGTCCGTGCGGAGCAGACCGAACTTCGGCACAAGATCCGCAAGGCCATCCGTGACCTGGACAAAATCCTCAACCGGGGCAATAAGCAGAGGAATGTCAAGGAAGACCTTCAGCCTGTTGTCACCAAGGCTCTGCAGGCGGCCGAAATCCTCTTCACCGACAACTATGGCAGCTACGATATGCTCCGTAACGGCATTGGTGCTGACCTGAGTGATGCTGAGGAGGCACTGGTGGAGTCCTGTGCCAAGATGCTCAAAGACTTGGACAAGATGCCTACCGATGGCTATGACAACTGGCAGGCTCGTCAGGAAGCTGAGAACAGGCTCAAGACCAAGATGAGCAAGTTGAAGGATGTCTTCGCTCGTGAGCGCAAGAGACTCAACAACACTACAGTGTCCAGTATCCTTGGGGAACTCGCTGATGCCTATGCAAGTCTTGAGAAGTCCGAGCTGAGCTATGTGCAGGGTGCATACAGTGAGCCGGTGCATAACTTCCTCAAGAGCCTCCAGAGTGAGGTCGGCGGCACCATCGTGAATGACATGACGAAGGCTCAGCTTGAGTCTGTCTATGCTGCCTACAAGATGGTCTTGACCACTGTGCGCAAGGCAAACCAGATGTTCAACGAGGAGCTGAAGCTGACCCGGGAGCAGCTGGGCAATGCCGTCATTGAGGAAGTTCTCAAGGCTGGCGGTGTGCATCTGCTTGGCACAAAGCTGGGTGATGCAATCAGTCAGGCTGATTGGAACAACATGAAGCCTATCTGGGTGGCAAACCGCATCGGGTCTGATACCTTTGGTAAACTGGTGAACGGCCTATTCAAGGGCCAATACAACTTCGCTGTGGATGCCGATGAGGCAAAGCGATTCAAGCTGGAGATGGACGAAAAGTACCATCCAAGAAATTGGGATACTGAGAAACTCTACGAGTTTGAGTCCTCTACCGGCAAGGAGTTCAGCCTTAACCTCCAGCAGATCATGAGTCTGTATGCATTCTCCAAGAGAGATCAGGCCTACAGCCACCTGCTGAACGGCGGTTTCGTTTTCGAGAACAACTCCACGGTTATCGTTGAAAAGAACGGCATCAAGAGAACCTACATCCACAAGGGTGCTACCTCCTACAAGCTGAACGAGGCTACACTGAACGGCATCATCAATTCCCTTACCGCAGAGCAGAAAGCTTATGCGGACGAGATGCAGAAGTACCTCTCCGAGGTGATGGGTGCCAAGGGCAACGAGGTGTCCATGCAGCTGTATGGCATCAAAATGTTCAATGAGCAGTTTTACTTCCCTCTGAGATCCTCTGGCGCCTACATGGAAAGAGCCAAGGAAGCGGAGATGAAGAAGCAACAGGGACAGATCAATCTGGTCAACTCTGGCTTCACTCATGCTGTCAAGCCGGAAGCAAAGAACCCCATCGTTCTGTCTGGCTTTATGGATGTCTGGGCAGAGCATTGCAATGAGATGAGTATGTACCACTCCATGGTGCTTCCTATGGAAGATTTCCGCAAAGTGTACAACTACTCCACGGTGCATGATGAGAGGTTCGAAAGCGCATCTGTGTTCCAGACCATTCAGGATGCCTACGGTCAGGCGGCAACCAACTACATTGACCAGCTCTACCGTGAGCTGAATGCCAGTGCCACCATTGATCCTCGTGAGACTTCTTTCAAGGCTCGTATCAGCAACTTCAAAAAAGCTGCAGTTATGTTGTCCGGCTCTGTTGTGGTGCAGCAGTTCTCCTCTATCGGAAGAGCATACGCTGTCATCGACCCGAAATACTTCATCGGTACAAAGGTCAACAGCGGTACGCAGCTGTCCGTGGTAGAGGAAATGAAGAAGTACGCACCTGTCGCTATCATCAAGGAAATGGGTGGCTTCGATACCGGCACGAAGGGCAGTGCAAAGGCCTACATCGTAGCTGAGCAGTATGGCAAGGGTGAGCGTATCCAGGCCCTTGTGAAGGACGAGCAGTACCGTGGGGACATCATGGGTTATCTGCCGGCAAAGGCTGACGAAATGACATGGTGTGCCATCTGGGAAGCTGTGAAGCGAGAGACCAAGGCAAAGCATCCCAACATGGATGTCAAGTCCGAGGAGTTCCTCAAGTTGGCCGGCGAACGATTCAGCGAGGTCATTGAAAAGACTCAGGTCTATGACTCTGTACTGGCACGATCTGCGAATATGCGCTCTAAGAGCGGTCTGATGCAGATGGCCACGGCCTTTATGGCTGAGCCTACTACCACAGTCAACCTCATTGAGGATGCGATCCGCAGAGGTAACAAGAAGTACATTGCAAGAGCTTTCGGTGCTGTGGCTGTGTCCATCGTTCTCAACAATGCTCTGGCATCCATTGTGTATGCCATGAGAGACGATGACGAGGATGAGACCTTCATCGAGAAATACTTCCAGAGCTTTACCTCCGGTATGATCGATGACATCAACCCGATGAGCTACTACCCCTTCCTCAAAGATGTGTACTCCCTGTTCCAGGGATACGATGTGGAGAGAGCGGATATGTCCGTCATTGCGGATGTCCGTGACGCCCTGAAGAAGGTAGTTGGCCTGCTGGGCAAGGATACCTCTTCGATGGATGACGATGAGCTTGCTGCTCATTACAAGCAGGTGAACGAAGTTCTTATGGGCCTTCTGGATGCAGGATGCTCCATGTTCGGTGTGCCAGTCAAGAATGTCCGCAGGGATGCAATGGGTATCATCAACGCATGGAACACTGTTGGCAAGGATATCACCGAGAGAGACACCACTTGGAACAGTTTCTGGGATAAGGTAGGTGCTGCAGCCAAGGACACGATCCCCATCTATGCGTGGACGAAAGACAAGGCCAAGACCGACAAGCTCTACGATGCCATCATCAGCGGTGACAAGGCATATCTGTCCCGGTTGAAGAGTGCCTACAAGACCGACTCTGCGTATCAGAGTGCAGTCCGTAAGGCACTCAGGGAGAATGACTATCGCATCCAAGAGGCGGCACAGGCAAGGTACAGCGGCAACAACGAGGAGTACAAGCGTATCTTCCGTGAGATTCAGAATGAAGGCAGATTCAGCTTCGATGACATCATGAGTGCCATCAATACCGAACTGTCCAAACTGGAGCCGGACAAGGTGACCAGCGATTACACAGCCACCGGTTATGTGGAAGCAATCGCCATGGACAACATGAGTGGTGCTGAGGCTATGAAGGAGGACATCATTGCCACCAAGATAGCCAATGGTAAGACTCAGGAAGAGGCTGAGGAGGAATTTGCATCCTCGGTTGTGACTGGTATTCAAAAAGCATACTCCTCTGGCTTGCTGGATGAGGCGAGAGCCGAGGAAATGCTTGTGGAGTACGCAGACATGGACGAAGAGGATGCGGTCTCTAGAGTCGACTACTGGTCTTTCCTGGATGAACATCCTGAGTACAAGGATGTCTTTACCGAGGCTCGTGTGGCGAAATACCATGAGTTTGCTGAGCCTGCAGGAATCTCTGTGGATGTGTATGCGCAGTTCATCAACGGCACGAAGGATCTTGCCGACATCAAGGACGAGTGGGGCGATGTCGAGGTGTCCAAGAGAGAGCAAGTGCTTGAGGTAATCGACTCGCTTGACCTAACTTGGCAGCAGAAGGATGCCCTCTATCTGGCAGCAGGTTACTCCGAGAGCAAAATCTGGGATGTACCCTGGTAAGAATTAAACATTGGGTGACTCTGGGGGGTGGAATCCTGGAGTCACCTTTTGTTATTCTGTACACGATAGGAGGTGGTCTCTGTGACCAATTCGTATTACAAAATCTCCCTTGACATTCACGATCATGGGTCTCATGTATCACTGAAAGCCAAAAGGGGTGACACAGGCAGAAAACTCTACATCACTTTGATGGATGGAAGGAATCCGTACACCATTACCAATGATTGCTATGCGGTCTTCACAGCCAAGAAGGCAGATGGCAACATTCTTTACAACGAGTGTTCCATCATCGGCAATGTCATCACCTACGAATTCACACCCCAGACCACCTCTGCCGTTGGACAGGCTGATTGTGAGATTAAGCTGTATGGCGCAGATAACAAGCTGCTCACCAGCGCACGATTCGCTCTTATTGTCGAGGACACTGTGTACAACGAGGGTGACGAGATCGAGCCTAGGAGTGAGGTTACCGCCCTGACAGCGTTGATCTCCGATGCTACCACACTCATCAACGATGTTGAGAGAAAACTGGCAAATGGAGAGTTCATCGGTCCGCAGGGTGTCAGTGGTGTGTTCGCACCCACCATCGGCTACTACGCGCTGGAAGTGGACAGCGCAACCGGCAATCTTTACTGTGTTACTGAAGATGCTTACCCCATTGGTGAAGATGGAGAAACCACGGCTCCCAAGTTCGTTATGGATGAGCAAGGAAACCTTTACTACGAAATTAAGGAGGACTAAGTCATGGCAAAAGTTTTACTGGGCAATATTAAGGGGCCGAAGGGCGATGCTGGTCCTGCAGGCCCTGCCGGTGCTGCTGGCTCCCCGGGTGCGGCCGGTTACACTCCTGTAAAGGGCAAGGACTACTTCACTGAGGAAGACAAAAAGTCCCTTAGTGCATACTATGCCCCTGCCTACACCTATGGCACACAAGACCTGGTTGCCGGTACAACTGCTCTGGAAACAGGTAAACTTCATTTGGTTTACGAGTAGGCGGTGAGGTAAATGGCAAAAAAAGCATACATCGGTGTTAACGGTGTAGCAAAGGCCGTGAAGAAGGCCTATATTGGCGTTGATGGCGTTGCAAGGAAAATACGCAAGGCATACATCGGCATCGGTGGCGTGGCTAGACCCTGCTTGAGCGGTGGAGAACTGGCGTACTATGGCACGGTAACTGCGTTGAGTGAGGCGAGGTCTAATCTGGCTGCAACATCTCTTGGTGGCTATGCTATGTTCGGTGGCGGTAGACCAGCAGAAATCTACTCATATACTGTGGATACCTATAACGAATCACTAACGAAAACGAAGCTAGTAACACTTAGCAGAGGTAGAACTGATCTGGCTGCAACAACCATTGGAAGTTATGCCCTGTTCGGCGGTGGTGGTTATTATGAGAGTATCACATATAGCTATTCATCTGATGTGGATGCCATTAATGAATCACTTACACGCTCAACCGCAAGTACCCTTCGTTGGCCACGAGCTGGTTTGAAGGCAACAGCGGTTGGAGATTACGCACTATTCGCAGGCGGCAATGAGAATACTTATGTGGATGCCTACAATAAATCCCTGACTGCATCAAACCCAACCGGAATAGATGACCGAGTAACTGCTCATGCTGCAACAACTGTGGGCGATTATGCATTGTTTGGTGGTGG
>UZAT01530207.1_pt1 | contig 13160 bp, 34 predicted proteins | sample 2160861 | NCBI WGS metagenome assembly UZAT01 (sample SAMEA5138306, study PRJEB28736) | viral metagenome | reverse complement strand
TCCGAACCCCATACTGGGGGGTGGGGGGGCTTTACCAGCGCTCCTCGTTCGTGAATTGTTTTTTTCCATGTCTCGACCTGTAGTTTTCGAATCGATCATGCTCCAATTCGTGACACGGATTGCACAAAGAAACAAGGTTTCTTTTCTTCTCATGAGTGACCGGGTCTGTATACATCTTTGTGAGTGCCATGTCAGGACGTTTCCTAACTTCGTTCACATGATGCACCATATCTGCCCTTCTATAGATGCCATGCTTCAAACAATGTTGGCATTCATAATGATCTTCGCGCATAACCTCCGCACGTAGCGCTAACCAATCATTGCATTTATAGAACACATACAACTTATCTTCTCGTATAAGTTGCCTTATCCATGCTGCTAACTCTGCATTGTTCATCGCATCCCCTTCCTGTGATATTCGTGCAATAAAAAAAGCCGTCGCATGTGCGACAGCCAGTTTGTTCCTAACGTCACGCCCGAGCCAAGGAGCCAAACCCGAGCGTGACGGGGAACGGAGGTGAATTCCCAATTACATTATAGCACCTTTTAGGGTGACTTCCTATGACAACTTACGCTTAAAGCGTTACTATTTTCAAAAAAATTATGCGTTCTGCGTCATTTTCTTCACTGCCCTATTGCTAATGCGAATCAAATTCCGCTCACTCATGTTCAGCTCATCCTGAAGATCAGTCCATGTCTTGCCATCAAGATAATGCTTCCGCATGATGATTCTTTCGCGTTCGCTCAATGCCATAAGCGCTTGTTCAAACTCGGACGTGATCTTGATGCATGCCTTGAGTTTGGCGTTGTAGTTGCGCAGGAGCGCGTCTAACGCTGCAATCGTGTCTGCCTGAACATCGCCTTTCATAGATGATTGAACGCGCTCAGAACCGTATACTGCGCTTCTGGGAGATATCCGCATGCACTCGAATTCTGCGATCTTTTCTTTCAGCTCCTCAGCTTCTTCGTACACATAGCGAATCTCGCGCAATCGTTCTTTCTTCATGACTTCACCTCCGTTTTTCTATGCACATCACATGCTGCTCCTATCAATCCAGTAGAAATACTTTATCATCGTGTCAATGACCTTCTTAGCCGTTTCGATGGTCGAGATATTTGCCTTGCGCACCTTATCGCCATCCATGATGTCGTAGGTTTCACGCTTCGGGTTGAACGTTGTCGGGTGGGGAGCTTTCACGATGTCATAACCTCTATACTTCATCTTGGTTTTCCTCCTTCTCCGCATCAATCATGTCTTTCAGAGCCAAATCCAGCGCACCGCACAGCATCAAGAAAATTGCGACAATACCCACTTCTACACCATACTTAGCAGCAAGGAATACCGGGATAATGAACTCACACAGCCCCACGAATAACCGAAGGATTCCCATCACCACACGTCTTCCTCCATCCTGCCATCAAGCATTCGCATAAACATGCGGCTTTTCTTGCTTTCACACATCTCATCTACGCATTCCTGCTCAGACTTGGACAGCATATGCTCAAATACCGCTCCTGCCATCACATGAACATCCGCGATCTCTTCAACCAAATGCTCACGCGCTTCATCTTCGCGCATCGGAGTTTCCTTGTATACGGCGCGTACCAGCTTGAGTGCTGCCTGCGCGAGTTCACAGCATTCCTCTGCCAACTGACGAAGCATGTATTCCTCACCGTATTTCTCAACGATTTCCTTCATTCTCGACATGTATTTTCTCCTTAAATCAGTCCAGTAAAGTATCTGCATCCATCTGCGCGTTCATCAGCCTTCATACAAGGCAGTTCATCGAATGCCTTGGCAAGCGGACATTTGCGCTGCTCCTGCTTGTCCTTCTGACAAACCAAGCATCTTCCGTCTTGAGCTGCTGCACAGAGCATATCCAGCGCATCATAGGACAGCCAGCGTCCATCGTTGTCATACGATCTTCCGTTCGGTTTAGCCACTTCAACGTAGTAACGCAGCGTCTTGAGGTTTCGGCTGAAGGAAATGAGCTGCTCCGTGGGCATCGTGTCCATTACCTTCTCAGCCAGCTTGTGAATCATGCCTTTCGCGCCATTGCGCATCGCCTTGCCATTGCCGATCAGGTTCAAGCGTGTATCCAAATCCTCGGAATCATTCAGCGCGTTCAACGCTGCGAACAACGCAAGCAATCCCTGCTGCTCGGTTGCGTTCAATCGCTTGATGTTAGTTTCGCTCATGGCTAATCCTCCTTTAACCATTTTCGAACTCATTTTTCCAGTTGTAGAATCTATCAACGCGATTGTTCTTGCGTCTCCCGCAAGGCTTCATCTCATGACATTCGCCACCGTGATAATCGCACATCGGGACAAGCAAGTCCTTGCAATACGGCACATAGTGTTCAACCAGATCACAGACACCCTTCGCCACAGTACGCGTGGCCGGGTCTGCCAGCATGCAAGTGCGCTTGTTCGCAAAAATCTGCAATTCCTCGCCCTCCATGCACCAGATCATTCTTACAGGTGCATCCTGCGGAGCTTTGCGTCTATCATAATTGCTCTGGCGATCATTGCGCTGGGTCTGAATGTAGGGTCGAGCGTGGATATGCCGCGCGAAATGCGTAGCGATGTAGGAGGGCAAGCCAATGAATTCAAAGGCGAAATGGAGTTCCCGAATCGGGCTGTGTCGGGCTTCCATGATGGAGTGCAGCCACTTTTGAGTGGGAATCTGATCAGTTTCCTTGCCAATCGTAGCGAATGCGCACATCTTGCACAGCTTCATATCTTCGACAGACGGAATACGAATCAAGTTGATAATTACCTCGCCGCCATTATCAGGCAGGCTCACAGTTACAACGCGATCACCAGTGATATTCATTCCTTATCCTCCTTAACGCACGTTCCCTCAACAAAGGGACAGAAAAACCGATCTCCCAGAAACTTCGCCCATTCGCAAGTCCAGCACTTATGCTCTTTCTTGACTTCAGGCTCCTTCGCTTTTGCCGGGATGTGCGCATAAGATCCAGCCGTCCTCGTCAAATAGCGTTCCCGGTTCTCCACTCGGCACTTTTCACACCAATTCCAGTGCGGATTCGACTTCAAGCCACCGCATTTGGTGCAAAGCCCCATTTGTTCGCGCCTTTTGCGCAGTTCTGCTCCGTTCATACTTCGACCTCTCTAGGCTCTCTTATCAGCTCATAGTCATCGATCTCATTGGGCGTGAGTTCTTGTGCGTATCGCACCCAGCCCCACGCCATGCGGTCAATCTCAGGGACGTAGCGCCGTTCATCGAACTGATGTGCAGCTTGCACCCCTCTCGGTATCGCTCCCGGGGCGGGAGGACGCATTACGCAAAAATACTTCGGCATATTTTTCAGCCTCCTTCGAATCTATTTCGTCAATAAAGACATGTCCCATATCGAAGCCCCAATAACATCGACCATTCATCCTGCCCATCTTGAGTGGGCTAATCGGGTACTTGTTCAGTTTCACGAACGTTTTCCACTGGCGATTCCAACGGCGCATTCTGCGCAGCCACAGCAACTTATAAGCACGAACCATCTGGCGCTTCCGTACAGGCTTGCTTTGCTTCGGCATGCTCAGTCCTTCTTCACCTTTGGCGGCTTTCGCTTGAAGCATTCCAGCATGTCAGCGTAATCCCCCATGCATCTAGGGCAAACATCGCCAACCTTATCGATATAGCCCCATCTGGGAGCAGGTTCGAAATTGTTCCAGCGCGTATAGCCGCCGTCTGCTTCACCCTCGCCCGTGCATTTCAGGAATATCCATTCGCCGCATCGATTACAGGTAAGCATTCGGCCATTAGCCCTGCTCATTTACCACACCTCTCCTTCAGCGGTTTCTTGAGCAGGAACCGCACCCTGTTTGCAAAGGTCATACTGCGGCAACCCTGCTTCAATGCCTCCTGATTCTCCATCAGATAGGACAGCGTATCCTTGCACTTCCAGCAAACGTCAAGCCGTTCGAAGTCATCATGAGCGTGTGATGCACTGCGATAGGAGAAGCTTCCTCCGATCTTGAAGTGTTCAAGCGAACCGTTATACTCGTTAATGCTCCTACCGCAGATATCGCATAAATCCTTTGTCACGCGCATGCTCAATCCTCCTTCGGCTTCGACAGTTGTCTCAAGTCATGCAGCATCCACTTTTTGATTGCATCACGCGCTTTATCTGCGCATCCGTTCGTAGCGGCATCGTGCGGATTCCTCAAGATAACCGCCAGCTTGCCAATGAGTGACAGTGCCGAATCTCGTTCAGCTTCGAGCTGCTGGATGAGGGCGAGGGCATCTTTTCTTGCGTCTAGCATGCACCTAGAACCATTGCACAAACACAATCCATCATCATAAGGACATTCAATTCTTTTGCAAGCGTAACCTTCATCACACTCAAGAAGCACTTTCTTAATCACCTCAGGCGTTTTCATCATCATCCCTCACTTTCGGCAGAAAACCGTTGCAATACACACTTCCGCGCCTGCACCAGCCGCGCTCATCAACGCACATATCGCTTGCAAATGCGCAGTAGGGAGCGGGGTTCTGTACCCCATCGCACACATAATCCATGAAGTCACACAGCAAATTCGACATATTCGCTTCAAGATGCTTGATATATGCAAGCCCATCTTCCACAAGATGAACACACTGGGCATCATTGTTATACGGGCATCTTGCACAGTTGCCGAACCCGAGCGATGCACAGCATTCCAGAGCCTTCTTGACCTCTTCAGGCGTTTTCATTCGTCTACCTCCCGCAGCTTGTTCAATGCGTTCGTGTCCAGTGTGTGCTGCTGAATCTTCATAGTCCAATCAGTTTCATCATCGTATACAACCTGATATGTCACTACTTTTGCAGTGTCGGGTACTTCAATCGTGATCTTCATTCTTCGCCGCCTCCTCAAATATCTTCTGCGCGTCCAGAATGTTCCTGACCCAATTGAGGTTATCAATGTCAGCATCACTGCGAATAACATCCAGCAGGTGTACTTCGATAAAATCCGACAGGCTTTCGCACTGACCTTTGGTCAATTCAATCTTCATTTGCCCTCCTGTTCCATCGATTCCTTGCTTTTTCGTAACCGTTATTGACGAACTCCACATCCGCGCCTTTCAGCTTGAATTGGCTTTGATGCGAGAATCCAATCTTACACTCATCACACCCAATGAAGAACGTGGCTGTAAAAATACCGCTACCACCATGACCATGTGATGTTTCCCTACAAGCTGCTTCTTTTCCGCAGAACGGACAGGGCTTGAATTCCTCTCTCATCTCTTACCCCTCCTATTCCAGCGGTCAATGACTTCTTCCTCAGAATCACCGTATACCAAGACCGAAACTCCCAGCCCATCATTTCTGCGGTAGCCCTTGCAGAAATGAGTCAGTGCATAGGTCTCATCATTCAGCTTGCAGATCGACAGCGAACTCTTCAAAGGTGATAATTCTTCCCCACAGAAGGGGCAAGGCTTCAACTTGTTCATGATTCATCCTCCTTTTGATCTATGTTGGTTGCAATCTCTTGCAAATTCATGTTGCCAAACGCTTCTTTCAGGGCATTCATGCAAGGCAATAATGCTTCTGACAGCTTCTCAACAACAACCACTAACGATTCTCTCAGCGCAGTAACAGCACGATTAAGGCGTTGCCATGCTATGCTCTCTGCGCTCGGCGCGATCATTCTTCTTGCTTTCTGCTGCTGGCGCTTTCGGTCATTCATGAGCATCATCCTCCTTTGATCTTCTGATAGCCCTATCATACGCATCCGTGATGCGCTGCTCTCGCAGCATTTGTTTTGCGAACGAATCACCACGGCTATTCGGTTGATGTTGCGGCGCGGAGTAGTTCTGTCCATCGCGCCGCAACGCTATAAAGGGTCTTGCGTGGGGAAGAATCATTTCAACGTTCAGATCATGATAGCAGCGTTCGAAATCATCTTCCCCGGCTTCGGTCATGCCCTGATCTTCCAGCCATTTCAGCGCTTCCTTTTTTCGTCCATATCCTCGAAGGGTAAAGCAAAGCGCGAATTCCTCAGGCGAATATGTATCATTCATCGTCCTTCCGGTCACCAGCCGCCTTGCAAAGCGCAAACATGAACACATGAACGACAAGGACAAAAATCAGTGACAGGATTCCTGCTAGCATACCGTTTTCTCCTTCTCTTCATAGAGTTCAAAGCCACCACCGTCGCGGCACTCCGCTGCTTCTTCAATCTGGCAGATACCACCGCCCAGATACCACTTGCACCCATCACATGTATTTCGGGCCTTTCCATCCTCGGGTGACAGCAAAATCCTCATAGTCCAGATCATCCCTCCTATACTTGTCAGGCTCATAATTGGAACTAGATTCCCTGTAATGCTCGGGCATCATGCTTTCCATCTGCGCTTTGTTCAGCTTGTAGACCTTCGCAACTTGCGCTGCAATCTTCGGATGCGTTACCTCTTGGTCACTTGCTTCGAGCATTCCGAGCAGCGTTCTCGAAATCTTGCATTTCTTCGCTGCATCCTGCAAAGTCCAGCCGCGCTTATCGCGGTATGCGATCATGTATTCCCTGCGCACAGCGATCACCTCCCTTGTTTTCGAATGTAGCCACTTGCCCTCATACGCTTACATGCACTCGGGCAGGATTTTGCTATGCAGATAGCCTTCCGCTCGCGCACTGCATATTCGTCAGCGTTTCTCTGAGCTGCCCTCTTTGCGTCGTGTTCAAGCATGATGCCTAGGATAACTTCAGCGGCATATTCCTCGCAATTACTATGGCAATTCTCAGTTCGCTTGCTGCACTTCATGCATGCTTGGTAATTCCTGCCCCTTTCGCTCACCAAGAATCTTTTGCTCATGCTTATCTTCCTTTCGGGCCTGACCTCAATCCCTGGCTTTCGTTCCTGCCTTCGTAATACTTGTTCCATGCACGCCAATCGAAGAAACCGACGATCAACCCTCCAAGGGTCATGAAAAACAATGCCCACCAAATGCTCATATGTGTTGCTCCTTTTCTAAGCCCTCTGAAGGGCATTCTAACCACTCGTTCTTCGCGGGTGAAAGTTCTCGGGTTTGCTCACAGAAACGCTTATAGCGTAATCTGAAGCAAAATTAAAGGGCGAATTTCACCTTTGCCATTTCGATTGCAACATGATAATTTTTAGCGTGTACATTATCGCCGTGAGTTTTGACAACTTTTGCGGCGAATTCATCCACGGTACCTAAGAAACATCCACATGCAACCTTTACAGAGTTATCCGCGCACCGGAAGAAGGTAGTGAATCCATTGCGTGAACCGATTGGGCCGACGATAAAATAATCCGCATTGCCGCAGACCTCCGCATCGCCGTAGACCTCCGCATCGCCGTAGACCTCCGCATCGCCGTAGACCTTCGCATTGCCGTAGACCTCCGCATTGCCGCAGACCTTCGCATTGCCGTAGACCTCCGCATTGCCGCAGACCTCCGCATTGCCGTAGACCTCCGCATCGCCGTAGACCTTCGCATTGCCGTAGACCTCCGCATTGCCGCAGACCTCCGCATTGCCGCAGACCCACGCATCGCCGTAGACCTTCGCATTGCCGTAGACCTCCGCATTGCCGCAGACCTCCGCATTGCCGCAGACCCACGCATCGCCGTAGACCCACGCATTGCCGTCATGGCTCAAATTTTCTTCTTTCTCAACATAGCCACCGAGTTCGCCGATGCTCACACTCCCAAAGGAAACAATCGCTTTGACCTGATACAATTTCCTTCCAAACCACATTTTCGTATTCGTGGTCAATTCAAACTTCTTCATGTTACCTCCATTTAATTCTAAATCGTGATTCCGTGATAGCTGCTGATCGTGATTTCAACGCGCGGATTGTGCTTATCGAAGTCAACTCGGCTCCCATCATGGGCAGCTACAATCCTGCAATTGTCATCTTCCAGCACCCCAGCAGCTACAAGGATATCGTCCGTTGCTTCCAGCAGGTTCACAAGATCAACCCTGCGGCGCGTGGGCATGTAATAAACACACTGCACATTCACAGGAACATCAATGCGCTGCTTGGTCTTCGGAGGAATCTGCCATAAGCAGTCCTTTTCATACTGCCGATACTGCGGGGAAGGAATGACCATGCGGCGATTTCCAGCCTTGATGATCTGCTGACTGTTTTTCTTGGTTATGGGTTGTCCGCGCAGGATGATTTTCAAGTTCATAGCATTGCACCTCCCATCCTCAGGCGATAGTTCTTGTCTGCTCCTCGTCCAACGTTCAAGCAATATTTCCCGCTCATCTCAACAATGCGACCACCTAACGCTTCGTCCAGCTCTAAAATCTCCATGCTGTGCCATTCAGAAGAAATGATCGTAATTTTCCCATTTACATAGCGATGGTTCAGGACTTCACGCGCCAGTCGGACATCAGCGAATGTCGGCTTTGCAAGTTCTCCGTTGCGTTCCTTTCTTCCAGAGAAAAAGTCATCGATGTAGAGAACGTCAACCTCTTTCAATCTGTTCACTCGCGGGTAATAGGTCTCTGCGTCCGTAACCATGCTCTTGATCTCTACAGATTCCTCTTCCCACATCATGTAGTGAACTTCCTTCGTTGCCAGAAGATTGCGACATATCGCAGTACAGATGTGGGATTTTCCAGCTCCACTTGCACCACCGATGAAGAACCATTTTGCCTGTTCATCTGTCAAGAATGCTTTTGCAGTTTCTTTGATCTGCTTCTGCCATTCTGTTTCAGGCTTATAGAGCGCGAACGTGTACTTGTTAATGACGTTACCCAAGCCTGATCTCTGCATACGGCGTATGGATTGACGTGCCTTCAGGCATTCGCAGTCAGCGCGTGTTACATAGATGCCGTTGGCGTAATAGATGTATCCGCGATTTCGGCACTTCTCGCACACATAGCCATCAAGCTCATGCTCCCGACCAAGCTCCATGTTCAGAGCATCAGCATCGCTCTGGGCTTTTTCTTCAGGCGTTTTAGATTGGAACTCATCAAAGGACACGGTTCCAGCCAACGCCCCTTTCAGGCGTTGCATTAGCTCCTGCGTTGTTGCTGACATGCTTTGCATTCGCACGACCTCCTTCCTTCAATGCATATATGTCTTGCCAGCCGTTCACGATAGACTGATTGAGAATATCAATCTTGATATCCGTGCTGCTCGCCAGCTTGTCCAGCTTCTTGGTCAGCAGCTTCAATGCGTAATTGGTCATCGGCTTGCGGATTCGCTGCCGCATTTTGATAAACTCACGAAGCGCATTCCCTAAATCTTGATCTTGAGTGTAAGCGTCAATTATCGAATCATAAGATTCAGCCTTCTCTTCTTTCTTTGATTTAGGTGTATTATTAGGTGTATTACTCCCTGTATTACTTTGTTTCAAATTTTGAGAATCAGAATTGCAAATTTCGATATTCAGAGTTTCAAAATTTGAAAGGCAGCTCTTTAATTCTCGTTGTCTACCATCAAAGTTCTTGACGTACAGATATCCGAGTGTTATGAGCTTTGAAATGGCGGTGGATACCTTTGTTTCGCTACATTGGCAAAACTCCGCTATGTGCTTGTTGCTCGCCCAGCATCCGCGCTCACCTTGGTCAAGGCTATCGATCTCTGTCAAAATAACCTTTTCCAGAGCGTTAAGGCGCGTATCTAACCACACAACCCTAGGAATCCACACGCCTTTGAAGTCGCGTTCCTGAGTTGCCATGCAATCCCCCCTATTTGCTGATACTGTATCTCTTGACCCGGCACTTCTCGCCATATCGGTTCGTCACCGTGTCCATCTTGCCATCGATCTTATAGCCCCTTCTCTTCAAGTCGGAAACGCGCGATGCAAGCCGCATGATTCCGAGTTTGTTCAGCGCTTCGAGCTGCGTGACAGACCCATGTGCATCAAGGTAGTCAAGCAAACGCTGATTCTGCGTCAGGTTGCTGTTCATTGTTCATGCGCTCCTTTCGTTCGCATTCTTTCTCCTTACATTCATCACAGCATCTTTGGCATTGGCACCATTCGCAATTCATGCACATCAGAACGGCAACTCCTCGTCATCGACCTCAACGAAGTTATTGGAATTCGATGCAGGCTGAATGAGCTGCCCTGCTTCGGTCTCCTTTGCGTAGTAGATCGTGTCGATCATCGTTCCATCCTGCTTCTTGTACGGCTTGATGTGCAGGATGCAGCACGTGCCTACAAGATCACGAAGCTCAAATTCCTGCCCCTTGGGAACTCCGAGAGCGTTGGCGATCTTGCCGATCTTCTCATAAGGCCACATGCCATCATCGCTCTTGAAGAAGTTCTTGAAGATGTGCTTGCGCTTGTATCGCTGTTCAACGTCCTCGCGCACCACAAACTCGAACGCAATGCACGGAATACCGGACATGCGAGTAGTGGTTTCTCCGCAGCTTACAAGCTGCACTTCGTAATCACCCTCAAGCATCACGCCATCGGAACCAGCGTTTTCATAAGATTTGAATGCCATTATTTTTCCTCCCAGTATTCTTTGTAGGTCTCAAGCAATCCAACGTCCCTCAGATCGCGAGTAAAGCGTGCGATGTGATTCTGTATCGGTTCGCAGTCCGTGCGTCTGAACGTTTCTACGTGCGTCTGGTAGCCATCAAAAATGAGGTAATCAAATCGCACAGCTTCGGGGAAAAGTTCGAAGTACATTGGATGCTGAGTGTTTCCGACATATCTGCCGTATTCATACATGCCAATGCGTTTGGTATCGTAGATGATTCCAGCTTTGAGATAGTCAGCAACGCCAACAAGCAGGAAATCGATTCCGTTGATCGTCATCTGACTTTCAGCGCGTACCTGCGGAACTGCCCCGAGTACTTTTTTGCCGAATTTGATAATCGCCTTACGCTCCGCTTCGGTATATGTACGCACGTCTTGAATGATCGTGTCTCCCATTGCGGTTATCACTTGCATCTTGGGAGCGTCATCACATTTCAAGTACCCGTTCGCAGCGTAGAACGTTACCTCATCCTCGAAGTCGATACCAGCTTGCATGGCCTGTGTTCGCTGTTTCGGTTCGCGCTTGAGCGTTTTCACGAACTCTGCAAGCGAATCATCACCAGCCCCGTCACCAGTTGCGTAGTCCCACGCACTCAACAGGCTATGCGTTATTCGGAACATAAGCTCCTTCCTCCTTGGAGAACTTGCAACCAAGCTCCTTCGCCCGAGCATTCAACAGAGCGCCAAGCTCTCTCTTGCTGGTCAGCGCGTGTTCGATGCCGCCAATCTGATCAAGTGCAAGGTTCAACTTGTCCACGTCATCAGCACCTTCAATGAATGCCCTGCCGAACCTCATGGCCTTGTCGTAGACTTCTCGCTTCGGTCCGAATGCTTCCATGTCCTTCGCGATGTTTGCCCTCGCTTCATCGAACAACCTAGTCAGGAAATCGTTCTTATCACCCGGTCTGAGGTTGGGTACTTCGCGGATGCCAGTGATACCGAAGCAGGACTTCGCGAAGTATTCTTCCGTGGGAGAAAAGCCAATCACGCGCTTCTGACCCATCATGAACATGTGCGCTCCGAGATCAGCAGGTGTCCAAACAATGTCTTTAGAGCTACCTTCGCAGGAAAGTCTTGTCACTGTGAGATCTCCCTTTTGCGTCTCAGTCGTGTGGAAAACAATGATGCAGTTCTTCTTGTCCTGTCTGATCTGCGCGGTAAGGCGGTCAAACTCGCGCTTGATAACACCGTACATTGCGCGACCATCTCGGGCAGCTTTTGCATCCTGCGTTTTCGCCCACGGCTGCATCAACTGAACCAGACTTCCACCAGTGTCAATGATGACGGACTTGCATTCTTTGTATTCGGCAGTCTGCATGTCGTTGAGAAGGTCATCGTAAGTTTCATTGATGGTGGTCAGACCACGGTGCTCCGCGCGTACTCGCGCAATGCCGTTGTCCAAGTCGAACAGGAGCGGGTCAGGTGCCGACAGTGCGAGGGTGGTCTTGCCAAGTCCCGGCTGTCCGGAAAGAACCATGCAGAATGATTTCGCGCTAAAGTCCAGCGCATCAGGTTTAATGATTGCCATCAATTTTCCTCCTGTTCCATGTTCTGCTCCATTGCGCGGAGCGTATCAATGAAGAGTTCCAGAATGTCCGATCTCTTGACGCGATGCACTCGGGCATCAATCTCCAACCATTCGAACGCCATTGTGGCGTAGTTTTCCACAGCCCTGTGGAGTGTTTCGTTCATCGCTTTGCCTCCTTCAATAATGCTTCAGCAGCTTTGTAAACCTGCTTCATTCGCCGCGCCCGTTCGTCTTCAGTCAGCTCGGGGCTGTATACCCTCACAATCGCCGTGGATGATTCGATAACCAGCACTTCCTTGTAGGTGTCCTGAGTTTTCATGCAACCCCTCCTTACATTCAAGATATGGGCATTGGCTTGTCTGAGATGATTGATTTCTTAATTCCACTAAAAGTGTAATGTGGAGCAAAAAAAATTACCGCCGTACCCAGTCAATCTCATCGTATTCGCGCTGGTAAACAGAGCAAATAATAGGGATTTTGTCACCCTTGGGGAACGTTTTGCCGTTTTCCCAATCACCTAGCGTCTTTTTATCGACGCCAATGAGCTTTGCAGCCTCAGATTGGAAAAGTCCAACGTTCACTCTTGCAGCCTTGAGAGTTATCCGCATATATCATTTCACCTCCCCGCATTCCACTTAAAGTGGATTTCTGGGTATATAATACTATTTTGAAATAACTTTGTCAACCCCCTAAAGTGTAATTTTTTTAATTTCATATTGCCTTTTCACCGCTTTGGGTGTAATATACTGTTAGGGGAGGTGATATTGAATGACCGTCTTGGGAAACAAGGAGATATTTGCGAAGAATCTCAAGTGGTATATCGAACAAAGCGGCAAAGATCGACGCGAACTAGCCAACACATGGGGCTTCAAGTATTCTACGGTTTCTGAATGGTTGAATGCGAAGAAGTATCCGAGGATTGATAAGATTCAGATTATGGCCGATTATTTCGGAATAGCAATGTCTGATCTTATTGAGGAGAAGTTGACCGCAGAAAAAGAAAATGACAATGAAATCCTTGCAGATATCATTGTCAGAATGAGAACGGAAGAAGAATTCAATCTATTGGTAAAATCGCTCTACACTCTCGATTCCGAGAAAATCAAGAGCGTCAGACAGATGCTAAACGCTTTTACGCAGTAGCTTGAATATCATATCAATTAAGGG
>UZAT01202964.1_pt1 | contig 13207 bp, 14 predicted proteins | sample 2160861 | NCBI WGS metagenome assembly UZAT01 (sample SAMEA5138306, study PRJEB28736) | viral metagenome | reverse complement strand
TGGAGAACTTCCTTGGCATCCTGCATCTGTTTGACGTTGTTACCGTCAATACCATGATCCAGCAACGCAAGCTGGGCCTGATAACTCGCTCTCAACCCCTCGTGGATAGCGTTCAGCTCCTCCTGATCGTTATTGAGTTTACGGTCAACGTCATTGCGCCAGTTCTCCAACGCCGTCAGGCGCTCGTCCTGACGGGCATTGGGAGCCTTGGCTGCTTGATATGCCTTAACGATTTTCTCGGCGGCATTGGACAGCAGAACGATGGCAGAGGCTACCGCCAGCACCGCCGCCCAAATAGCTGTCGGCGTAAGTTCGGTCATCTGCTGCTCCTCCTCAGTGTCGGATGTAGGCGTCCTCGAAACCAGCCGCTTTCAACTTGTCCAGCATGGCTTCGGCGTACTTGCGATTCGTGAACGCACCAACCTGAACTCGGTAGATGGTAACCTTTTTCTGCAATCCGGCAACCTTAGCAATCGCCTCCATGGTTGCGTTAGCAACCTTTTTGGCATACGCATCGGTCAGGATTACAGGGGCGTCCACTCGGGAGTCCATGAAACCGTACTCTACCAGCACCGCAGGAGCCTTGGTCTGTTTTAAGGCAATGAAGGGTTTCTCCTGCTTCGGAGAGCTTCTATCGCCACGCAGACCACCAGCAGCCACAACCGCATCGTAAATCGCATCTCGGTATTGCCGACCCTTAACGCTACCTGGCGCGGAGAACGCAACCACGCCACCGCCATCCCAGGGCTTACCCTGAAAAGCGTTGTGGTGAATGGACAGGCAGAAGTCAGCACCCCAGTCGTTGGCTGCCTTACAGCGACTCTCCAGAGGGATCATCTTTTTACCTGCCGGGTCATCCACCCGAAGAAGTTCGACCCCTTCGTAGTGGGCGGCAGCCTCAGCGAAATGTCTTGCAATTCGGTCGTTCAGAAACCACTCTCGGGTCTGCTCGGAATCAAGTGCAACAGGGAGTCGTTTCCCTGCGGTGCCGAGATAATGTCCGGCACCAATCGCAATCTTGAACATTTACCATACCTCCTTCGCGGTAGCACCACCCCGAAGGGCGGTGCTTTATGTTAGTTGAACACGATGTAGGACGAGTCGGCTCTGCCCTCGGTGTAGGGGGCAAGTTCCTTCTTGAAGAACATCATGTTACAGGAGCCGCCGCCGTCCAGCATATAGGCGAATTTAACACCTTCGGAAAGAAACAGTGCTTGCGTTTCTGCACCCGTCATTCCCGCTTGGTTCGTTTCTCTACCGCCGCAGACAAACACCATGTAATCGCCGTTCTTGTACTGACCAACGGCGGCACGGGGATGCTTTACAGGGAACAAATCAGGTGTCTTACCGGGCAAGGTGACATCTTCATTGAGCTGTTCAATATCACACGCCGCATAGTCAGAAACAAGAACGCCCCATCCGTGTACTGCATGAACAACACCAGCCGCCAGCAAATCGGCGGTTGTAGTATCGTAGGCGTGGGAAGAAAAATTGCCGCTGGAATCAATTGCAAGGCCTGCACCCATTCCACAAGTGCCAGCGTCCACATGGTCTGTGATAACCGTTCCGTCAACAATCGTTGTTCCGTAGCAAGAATTGTTGCTGGTGTCGAAAATACCAGCATTAACCGCCATGACAAAATCCGCTTCCTTTGCGTATTCTGCCAGACGCTTGCCACCGGGAGAAAACGCAACGACCTTTGGCTTGATGGTATCACCAGTGATGGTAGTCTTGAAAATACGGGCAAGCACATAGTCTGTGTCGGCGTGTCGGCCATATTTCAGCACCACATTATTCAGGCGTTCGCGGTCAAAGGTTTGTTTGACAGGGGCGGTCACTTCGATTGTGGATGCCGCATCATATATGCTAACATGGGTCACATCTTCCAAAACAAAGGTTTCAGATGCGCCAGCCAGAACGCCATTTTCTATGCGGTAGCCGATATAAGGGAAGAATAGAACACGCCCATAATGAAGATTGCTGTTTTCTGAGCCGTAACCGTTGTAGGTGTTCCCGAGGTCAATGTCGGAAATCTGAATTTTTTCAGCCTTGTAGTTAATCGGTTCAGTCCCAAAGTTTTTCAGGCATATCCGCATGAAATATGCGTTTTCAGGTACGGTGATAGTGCCGTAATACGCACCGCCCGAATCACCCTCGCTTATGAATGTCTGTTCTGCATCGTAAAAGCCATAACAGAGCGTGCAATATTTCTCCCGAAGGGCATAATCTCTGTTCCAGTACAAAGTTTTTCCCGGTTCAATCGGGATAAAGTACGGTAAATGTTCGGAGAGCGTATATTGCTCGGTATTGATTTGCCCCGTTGCAAACATAAGATTTCCCGGTACAAGGTCATCCACATTAAAGTAGTTTACGCCGTGGATAATGACAGTCTGTTCGGAAACATCGGTGTTGATGTTCAGGATTCCTTTCCAGGTATTCTTGAACACGTTGATTCTGCCAGAAAGGGTTTGATATACCCAGCTTGCATCATTTTGATGCGCACCGACATTGATCTTTGCGTTGATTTCGTCAACGCTGTCAAACTGATTCCGCACATCGTCAGCAAGCATTTTTGTATTGATTGTACCGTCAGGGATGCTTGCAAAAAGCACATCAAGGTCTTGGATGCTTCTTGCATAGATTCGCACGGTGTTGCCCAACGTGAAATACGAACCATAAGGAACATACGCCGCAGGAACGCTTTCGCCCTTAACAAGCATTGCGGTATCTTTTGCCGTAGTGGGCAAAGTGAACCGCACATAGGCACATCCTTCCGGTGTGGTAAATGAGGGAACATCGGCGGAACTATGTCTGTGATACATCATGCTTGTGTCTTCAAAGCGTTTCTTGTCGGTATCATAGAATACCGTGTAAGAAGTATCATTATTGTTGGAAATATCGAATGTGTCAGCACTTCTGCAATATACGGTGTTTTCCTCTACGGGGATAAAATCGCTTACGCTGTAACCCGACTTAGCAGAAATTACCGACCAATACGCCATAGAGGATTCATCGGTCACGGTAGACTTGTCAAACAGGTTCACAGTGTTACCGTCAAAAGCCAAAAAGCCCGCTTTCTGTGCGCTCACCGCACCGTCAGCAAGTTTTGCCGTGGAAATGCTACCATCTACCACGGTGGTGGTTGCTTCGGGATGTGCGTTCAGATAGGATTCCACACCAGATGCAACTTGTTCATCGGTGGGGTTACCGATGCCGTAATCTGTGGAAGTCTTATCTCCAGACACTTCCACGCCGTTGATTCTGGGCTTATTGGAAAGACCAGAATAATCAGAGGTTCCATCGCCACCGAGGAAGCCACTCAGCGCATATTGATAAAACAAGTTATTCATACGATCACCTCGGTGCTACCACACTTCTGCCACTTACCCAACGTATTTTTCATGTACGTCGCCCCGGTCTCAATAACGAGAATAATGCTACCCTCTGCACTATCGGGGTCGAAGTCGGCGGTAATGTCGGTTGTTTTGTCGGCCAGCCACATATTCATGTACTTGCCGAGATGTGCGTTCCATTCTCTGTCGATGAGTTTCATCTTGTTACCTCCTTACTTGCGTCCTGCAAAAACTGCTCGATCTGATTTGCATGGACAAATGTTAATTTACGGAAATCCGAGGGAATCCCGTTCAACTTGTTTTCCATTCGACAACGATGGGCAATGCTTGTGAGATTGTGCCAGATTCGTTCAAAATCAGTGGACGTAGGTACATCCCATCGACTCCAGTTCGTCTTGCTCACCAAGTCACTACCAAACCACTCGGACAACTCATCGAGAGCCATTTCGACTCGGTTCAAATCCGAGTAGTTGTATGCACCCTTGGTAGCCGCCGTGGGTACTACTGGTGTATATGGCACATAGGGGTGTCGAACCGAACCTAACTCCAACATCAGTCCGTTATATTGGACTAATGTACCGGCGCTAACCGAAACTTCGGTATTTGCAAATAGCCACAAGGATAGATATTTGCGTCCGCTTTTGTTTTCTCCCAACGTGAACGTTGTCGTCCCAGCCGACACCATGGAATCAGTAGCCCAATTGTTACCCTCCTCATCATCGTACCAGCATAAACGCACCGAAGGAGAGCCGCCCACGCTATTTATTGAGTCGATGGATAACGTGATTTCTCGACCTTCGTAATCCGCAGCTTCACCAATCAATAAGGCGACGCACTGATACGTTCCTGCGGTCGTGGCGGTGACAGTAACACTCTCATTCCGCCAAATCGGAGTCGCATCTTGTGTGTGCAACACTTTGTTACTCGCAAGATTGATAGGGGAGCCGTAACTACCATATCGGGCAACCTCATAGGGATCACCAACCCACTCCACTCGCTCGGTAGCAGTCATATTTGCCCAACCCTTCGTGGCTAGTTGGTTACGCCGTTCGACGTTGCTCTGGTTTCGGTCTGTAATAAGTCCCAAAAACACGATATCACCCCACACTCTTGTTCTCGCCGGTGAGTACACGTCCGACGTAACTACCTCGGAATGACCCAGTATAGGCATACTTGATGTTCGTAATGGCAACGGTATCAATCGTGCCGTACTTACTCTCCACAGCAACCAAGTCAAACAAATCCAATCGGGGGTCAGCTCGGTATTCGCCACTCACAGTCTTTCGCTGCTTCATGGTATCTCGCACCCACTCTGCGACAAGAATCGCCTGGTCCTCGGACACCACGAACGGGTTGTCCACAGTCTGCTTTTCGCCGCTGTTGCCCACAGACAAATCATATCGAGTGTCTGCGTTTTCCTCACCATAGCGAACCGACACCTCTCGCAGAGGCTTAGACAGCGTTACCTCGGGATGTGTGTAGGACAATGCAGAGGTGATTGTGTAGTCTGTCTGGGTCAAATTCAACGGCTCAATGTTGATGTTACCATCACGGTCGTGTCGGATAACACAACAAGTCGCATTCGCACCCATCTGTACCATCTCGGCACGAGTATCCTCACCCAGTTCGGTCACAGTATAATCATCGAGCGCAGGGTCAACTTTCACCGCAACGTCGTCAGGCAGACGCATTGCAGCTAGTTCAACCAAGGTGCTGAGTTTACCCATGATGGCAGGGGCTTTCTCATTCACCAGAAACTCAAATGAATCTCGTGCCGAGAACGACGCCTCCATACCGTTCGACGGTGTTCTCCACTCGGAGAGGTAGAACGTTCCGGCTTTTATCCACTCAGTAACGCCATCTACATCGAGACCATAACGCACGATCACTCGCTGCCGCTCCGACAGATATCGCGCCAAACCCGTGGGGTTACTGGGGTTCCATATCCCGTCGCTATTGTCCAACGTGAACGTAATGCTGTTTTTCGGGAGTTCAGCGCTATTCAAATCGCCATACTGCTCATGTGTGTAGCTGAAAATGTCGTTCTTGGTGAACACCATGACGTGACCGAACGAGATGAAATCGATTCGTGCACGATGCAACGGTTCACTCCAACCCAACACCGTCACCGTCAAACTATCGTAGTCTGTCAGTTCGAGCGCAACCTCGGTAACAACCGAAGTATTCCCTGTCACGGTGGTGGTAGCTACTACGGTGTCGCCGTTTTTGGCTTCCACTTTGAAATCAGTAGCATACTCACCATACTCATCACTCCATGTGATCGTGAGTCCGGGGACACTCGTTTCTCTAACTTCATCAAGTACCATCGATACTCCGCCGAGCGAATCGTCTTGACTCACATAACCCGGGGTTGTATATGGGCTAGAGGAGGGAACGACCCCTCTACTACCATCCAACGCCCACAGGTTATGCTCCAATGTGGCGTACTTCGGTGGTGTTGCGCTACTGGTGTTTCTGACAGAGAATCTGGAACGAGAAAACACAGCTTCGTTCGTGCCTGTCACCGTCATCTCATCCTCTACACCAACATCCGTCACACCTACCGAAATCTCCACGAATGTTTCAGGAAGTAGGGGCTGCTTGTGGATTTCCTTCCACGCATCGGATACAGGAATCATGGCTCAGACCTCCACTAAACTCAGCGAACAGTTTGTCCAGCCCATGACCGCACCCGTGTCAGGATTTCTGCGCCACATCCCCGCCGACCGATCCGAAACATACATCCGGCGCACGTCGTAGTTTGCGGTCGTCTGGTTGTAAAAACGCACGTCGTTATAGAAGTTACTGGCGAACAGGGACAACACGTTTGCCCACTGTTGTGCCGTGAGGTACTTCCATGACAGTTCGACTTTCGCAACATCTTGTCTAATGACGCTGCCAACCACATAGCCACTCACGTTTCTCGCAGAGTCAACAATGGTGGACGTTGTTGCACTATAAGTGGATGGTTCGGGGAGATTGTAACCACCGATTGTGACAAGTGCCTCCATGCGACCACCTCCTAGAAATATGGCGCTCTATGGCGCTCTTTGTTAATAAGCGTAAACCTGATTACCCATGATGGACGCACCGCGCTCACGCTGGTTTTTCTCAACACAGCTTGCAAGCACTCGACCATCCGGGAGAACCACGTTGATAGTCCGATTGCCTCCAGACTCAGAAGCTCTCATTGCGGCGACGACCGCAGCGTAGACACCCTCGGAGATACCTTCGACAATCTGCTGGTTGTTCGCAACCGTGGTCTTGCTACCCATCTTACCGACCATCTCGGGACCGGCTTCTCGGGCGATGAACAATTCACCCAAGTCAGGGAAACCACCCTTAGCGTAAGTGTAGAAACTCTTAGGATAGGTAATCTTGAATCCAAGAACTTCCTTTGAACCCCAGTTAATACCGATCTTGGGCAGTTTGAAACTGAGCTTGTAACTCAAATCACCGAGCCACTTCTTGATACTCGTCCAGCCACTCTTGACAAGGCCAATTTTCGCATTGACCGTCGGCATAGAACCGATCCAGTTCTTTACGGTAGACCAGCCACTCTTAGCCAAACCTACATTCTGAGAAATCTTCGGAATGTTACCGATCCAGCCTTTCACAGTAGACCAGCCGCTCTTGAGGAGGCCGATTGTCTGAGAGAGTTTCGGGATGTTACCAACCCAACCCTTTACAGTAGACCAACCAGATTTGATGAGGCTGACCGCCTGGGAGACACCGGGGATGTTACCAATCCAACCCCTTACGGTGGACCAACCCTTCTTGACGAGACTAACATCAACCTCGACAGTATCCGTTTTCTTGTTGTTTCCAGAGAAGAAGGACTTGAATCCGTTCCACAGATCAGTACACCACTTGCCGATGTTCGTCAAGATTCTACCCAGAGAACCCGTGACACCTTCCCACAAACCGTCTACCAGCAGAACACCGATTTCCTCAAACCGCTTGCTTGGAGAGTGAATGTCGAACGCATCTAGGAATCCGCTAACGAATCCATCACAAAACTCCTTGATGTTGGATTTGAAATTATCCCACCATGACAGAACGCCCTCCCACAGACCGTCTATCAGGTTTCGTCCAGCATCAATGAAATCTTCGTACCAGTTCTCAATTTCGATAACAATGTTAGTCAGCAGTTTCACGACTGCATCGGGAGAGGAGAAATTCTCTGCCACCCAATCCATAGCTGCACTGAAACCAGCACTTATTGCTTTACCCACATCGTTCAACCAGATTGCCGTATTGAGGCAAGCATCGCCAAGGGCTTTACCAACCTTCCGACCCATATCTGTAAAATCGAAGTCAGCAGCACCTAAACCGATTGCACCACCAATCAGTGCCAACACAGCCGCCGCAATCCAACCCCAAACGGGGATGGCCGCAAGTGCGCCGGTGATTGCTGTCCAGCCAGCACTAAGCGCTCCCGAGAGGGATGTTCCGATTTGGGGGATCAATCCCGAGAGGGCAGGAGTAATATAGGGACTGATTAGACCCCACAGCTTCGTTGCCGTAAAGCCGGTGGCTACGGTCGTAATTGCGGCATTGATCCAGTCGGAGATTTCGTTACCGAAATCCTCGCCCTTGACCGCTATCGTAGCGACTAGATTCAACACCAGACCAGCCGTGACACCGATGAGCGCACCCATCGGACCACCCCCGGCATAAAGGGCAGCACCCAACCACTTGCCAGCCAAGCCAGCGGTAAGCACCGAACCGATCTCCATAATCCACGATTCCAGACTATCGGAACTGATTTCTCCACTCTCAATCGCACCCATCCGAACAGCCATCAGGGTCAACGATGCAGTTACACCCAAGCCAATCACAAAACCCTCTTTCGCAAAGAATCCTGTGTGCTTCGATATGAGCGCACCGCCGAACGCACCCGTAAGTGTCGTGGTGATACCCTGAATCCATGTTTCGGGGGAGGACAGACTGACCGTGCCATCCGCGAGATTCATTTCGATTGCCACAAGCTGTGCCAGAACCGACACACCGAGAGCCAGCAATGCGCCCCCCGGACCCCATGCCTTGAACAGAAGATACCCGGCTGCGGCAGTCACCAGAGCCTCACCTACGAGGTACAGTAGATTACCTGATCCAAGGTAATTGTCAGCAAAGGTGAACACCAGAGCCGCTTCGATTGCGACTGTCGCTACTGTTGCGAATATCTTCTGGAGGAGGTTCATTTTCTCAAACGCTTCGCCCAGGTGCTTCAACAGAGTGGCGATACCCAGACCAGTCAACGCGCCACCGATGATCTCCAGAACAGGCAACCACTCACGCAGTTTGTTCTTGATTTCGTCAACCTGAGACTGGATCTGTTCGAAAATACTTTCGTCCCAGAGAGAATCAACGTCGAGGTCATCCCAACCCGAACCACCGACACCATCGGCACCAGAGCCACCCGAACCAGAGTTTCCCTTCGGGGGATCGGGAGGACTAATCACATTCAGTTCGTCAATACCAATGGTTGCGTTTTTCAGTTCCTTCAACGCCTTGGTGGTATCTTTTACGGAACCGGCAGTATCATCCAACGAGTCCGTTGCTGAGTCGGCAGCATCGCCTATGCCGTCAAGACCACCAACACCACTACTAAAATCAACTTTCTGGATCTCAATGCCGAAGAAACCAGCTACGGCGATAATAGCCTCGCCAAGCAGATCAACAAATGCCTGGAGCCACGGCATGACCTTAACCAGAATAGGCAGGAACAGAGAACCGAACGTCTGAGCCAAAGACTTCAACTGCTGGGAGAAGGTACGCATCATACCCTCAGCCGTATTCAGTTCTCGGGCATAAGTGCCAACGAGATTCTGAGCATGGGCCTGATCCACCAGCGTCAGGTATCTCAAATAGGACTTCTGTGCCTCGGTTGCTTTTTCCAGACTGATTTCCAGACCGTGATTTGCCGCAGTCTGTTCCAGAGTGGATTCGACGATGGTGAAACCGGCTCGACGGATAGGCTCGACCTCACCGGCGATAGCGGACTTCACAGCCTCGGCAGCATCACCGAAATTCTTGTACACATCGTTGTAGCCAGCCCAGATATCGTAAATCAGCTCCGTATAACCCAGAGCCATCTTACTGGAATCTTCGAGACCAACACCGAAGCCTTGGAGCATCGTAGCGAACACAGAGGAATACTGCATGAACTGCTGGGTGTTAATACCCATCTCATCGTTCAACCGCTGTACCCAATCGTACACTTCGCCAGCCTGATCTCCGAAGCCTCTACCAAAACGAGCCGCAACACCATCCCACTCGATAGCTTGCATAATCGTACTCGACAGTAGCCGGACAACAGGCATCAGTGCTGCCGTGATACCCTGGATGACCGTGACCATACTCGCCATATTCAGCGTGGTAGCGTTCACTTTCGTGCCTAGCTGTTTCACACCACTACCGGCAGTCTTAGCGGAACTGTTCACACCACGCAGACCGGCTTGGATCGTGGTCATCTTCGCAGACAGAGGTTGCAGTGCATCACTCAATTTCTTAACTCGGCTGGTAAACTTGGTGATCGATTCGTCATCCAGCTTATCGGTAACATCACCGATTTTTGCCAGAGAGTTAATCATCGTGCCGAAACCGCCAGTCTTGACATTCGAGAGCGTTCCGAGTGAGGTTGCGATTTTCTCAAACAGCGCACTCGAATCTGCCACTCGGGTCAGAGCCGTGTAATCCACGTTTTTCAGGGCTTGCAGGGACTCCGCCAGCTTCTTGACACCAGAACCAGTAGAGCCAACCGATTTCAGCTCACGCATCGCATCAGCCAAGGCGCTGATTTTATTAGCGTTGGAGGTCACGGTGGTCATGTTCTTCAACGCCGCAGACAGGTTATTCAGATTTTTAACGGCAACACCAACGCTACCTTTCTGTTTCAGTTTTCCCAGCGATACAGCCAGCGCATCGATACCAACCGCAGCACTAGTGGAATTACTCTGAATTTCGATAGACAGACTATCTATCATTGTGGACATTCATCTCACCACCCTTTGTCCCAGGGCTTCTCAATTCTCAGACTTGGCACCCATACGTCGAGCCACAGCCGCGGCGAACGCCGCAAACTCAGCTTTCATGCGCTCCTCAGCGAGTTTCCGTTTCTGCTCCTCCTGCTCGGCCACTTGCTCCGCAGTCACAGGATACGGTTCACCCGGATACTCATGTTTCTTGGCACCCTTGCCGGAGAACATATTGCCTACGGTAGAAATCAGGGCATCGCGGATGTACAAACCCTGCAACCACAGCACCTCGTTCTGTCGCCGCCGGTTCAGTTCATCCGCTTTTCGATATGCCCCCACTATTGTCACATCTTGATTCCAGAACTCGTCGTAGGACATTCCGATGGACATATAGTAGGGACACCATTGCTCGAATAACTCCGTGTAGGTCTGGGAGGTTAGCCCCGAGTTACCTTCCAGACTGCCTTGTTTCCCTCATCGACAGTCTTGCTGTCAGTCAGGGCAGTCACGGTCTCTGCGTACATCTCCAGCAGAGTATGGATGAAACCGTTGTCGCCGTCACCGAGCTTGTCGGTAACATTGTCGTAGATTTCGTCAACCAGAGAACGCTTGATACCCTTGTGGTGCTTGATGAAAGCACCGTAGACCAGCATGGGAACCATGGTCACAGGCTTTTCGGAAAGCTGATCCACAACGAAACCCTGATCCTCCATCTGACGGACGGAAGTTCTGGAATACTCCAGGGTATATTCGACGTTCTTGTATTCGAGATTGATTTTGGTACTCATATGTACTCTCCTTTTCAAATGTTGATATTTTCAAAACAAGGGCGGTCTGAGCCGCCCTTTGTTTTGTTTCAGTTAGTCGTTTGCGACGGTCTTAGACCAGACAGGCACACTCTCGGGGCTAATGCTGATAGTCATTTCCAGAACAGCATCAACGGCAGCCTCGTTGACGGATGCAGAAATCTTACCGTCCCAGGTGTAGCCGGAACCATCGGAGTAGACCAGAGCGCACTTCTGAACCTCAGTCAGACCGTTCAGGGTAGCGAACACCTCAGAATCGTAGTTCGCAGTGAAGTCGAAACTCTCAGAGGTCTCGCGGATACCGGGGATGTAGGTCCGGGCATCATCAGACAGAGTGGTAGTCTCCAGGGAGCTACGCTTTGCCATGATGACGGGGGTATCCTTAATCACAATGGTGGTAGTGGGACTGTCAGCACCGTACTTGAGTACGGTATTGTATGCGGACATTGCAGACATAGGTTATTCCTCCTACATATTTCGTTTGTACACATACCCCACCGCACTAACCACGGCTTCGTATGTGGCATTAATGTTGTAAATCGTACTATCGTAGATTTCCGGGGTAGTGGTGTAGGTCACACGCCGGAAACCCATGCGACGCATCTCAGCATCAGCAGCAGCGAAAATCTCACGAGCCTCAGCCCGTTTTCCACCCTGCTTGTTGGAGAACACTTGGAGTCGATAAGTGACGCCAGCAAACTTCTCCTCGTTGGACGAATCCTCCAGCCAGTCAACCATGACATTCTGGGTTTCATCCAGAGTCACGGTGGGAAAAACCGATGGTTTCCGAGTGTACTCGCCAGTCACAGTAGTGCCGGGATGAGTGTTACGGACAACGGTAGCCACGGCGCTGAACACAGCATTATTGAAATCGATCATCGCCATACCTCCCTAGCAATCTGTATCACTCGCTCGACGATCTCGTTTCTGGCAGCCAACATTGCCTCCGATGGTTGATTACCATAAGTATGTCGGGCAACCGCACCATCGGACTGCTTGAACCACCAGCCCCATGGATTCTTACCCTGACCCTTACCATAACTGCCGTGGGGTGGGGGAGTGTAATCCATGCCTGTGTTATCCCACTCGGGATACCTCACGCCTGTACCAAACTCAATGAAACCCACAGCCTTACCAGAAGCAATCACCGCATACCCGGTACTGGTTTTCTCCATGTGAACCACAACATCGTTCACTCCGTCATAGTCAGCCGTGGAAAAACCAGCTTGTGCCACCCGGACACCAATCTCGGTCAGCCGACGAACGAACTCCTGCTCCTTCGACTCGAAATCTCGCTTGTACTGCTTCACCATTTTGATGGCAGCCGCTACGGATTTCTTATCGAGTGGATCGATGACGATTCTCATGTGACCGTCACTTCCTGGAGAGCATAGAGGATACCGTTCTTGCTGTCAGCCTTACGAACCACGATGTAGTTATGCGGCTTGGGCGGATTCACGCCGAACCACACGATACTCTCCTCCGTAATGGGGCAGTTCGTGTCGGACACATAAATCGTCCGACTGTAATTCGTAAAATTACCGAACGCTGCCACAGCATCCACGCCCGTTGCCGCTGACACGTTGCAGGACAGGGGAGTGGCTACACCATACAGAGGTGTGGTTTCGCCTGTTTCGTTGCCGTATTCATCTCGATTTACGACCTCGGAAACTCGGTTAGCGAAGTAAATCGGCCGCTTGTTCCTATTCAGGCTTCGCATCACATCACGCTCCCACATGCCGGGACAATCTGACGGAGCAAGCTCGGACTAACATCGGCAGCCTCCCAGCTACGGCTCACGCCGTTCTCGCTATGACTAAGCTGACCCTCGGCTCCCATCTTGGAGAACAGTTCCACCGCAATTTGGAGCTGAATTTGTTCGTATTGCGTCGGTACAGTTGCTCCCTCGGGAGAACCGAAGGGATAGCGCCGATTCAGCACAATCCCCTCGGCTTGCTCGACAAGCACCATAAGCAATTCCTTTTCGGCGGTGTCGGGGGAGATAAGCACCTCAAGGCGCGTGATTTTTTCTTCATTTGTCATTGGTACTTACCTCCCTGTAAAGTGT
>UZAT01512828.1_pt1 | contig 13214 bp, 24 predicted proteins | sample 2160861 | NCBI WGS metagenome assembly UZAT01 (sample SAMEA5138306, study PRJEB28736) | viral metagenome | reverse complement strand
TATAAAAGAAAGGATGATAAAAATGGGGTTTATGTGTATAAAGAACAGTAGAGTTGAATGTAGTGGTTGTATGGCTTGTAAACCTGAAACACATTACTATTGCCCGATTTGTGACGAAGAAGTTTATGAAACTGTATTTGTAGACAATGATGGTAATATATTGGGTTGTGAAAATTGCGCGCAAATAAAAGAGCCTCACGAGGTATTAGAAAATGAAATTGACTAATAAGAATTATTATGGCGCAAAAGCCAACCGAGAATTTATGAGTGTATCACAATTCAAACAATTCAAAAAGTGCGAGGCTATGGCACTTGCTGAATTAAACGGTGAGTATGAAAGGCCCAAATCAAAAGCATTGATTTTAGGATCGTTTGTAGATGAAATGCTTACCGGAACAAAAAAATCCAAAAACAAGTTTATTGTCGAAAATCGCTTAGAGATTTTCCAAAAGAGCAGCAAGCTGAGTAAATGTTCTGATGAAGAACTTGCGGTGTTGTTCAATGATTATCCATTGGATATATTCAATGCCGATAATAAACCTTATGCTGAAATAGTACAAGCGTTGGAAACCATTGAAAAAATCAAAAAGCAACCGCTTATGATGCAGCATTTCAAAAGCAAACATCAGGTTATTATGACGGGTGAAATTGCGGGTGTTCCATTTAAAATTAAAATGGATAACTACAAGCAGGATAAGTTTATTTCTGACGGGAAATATATGGCAGGTTTACGTTCCCCAAATTTATTTGAATCAATGGTTAAATATTGGGGTTACGATATTCAGGGTGCTGTATATCAAGAAATTGTATATCAAAATACAGGCAAAAGATTACCGTTCTATTTGGATATTGCGACCAAAGAAACGCCCACACATTTAGCCGTAGCAGAAATAAAGCAATATGATCTTGATGAGGCGTTGGAAACGGTTAAAGCACTTGCGCCGCGTTTTCAAGCAATTAAAAACGGCACAATAGAACCTGAAAGGTGTGGTGAATACGATTGTAATTATTGCACCGAAACAAACATTATAACAGAGCCGATAGATAGTAACTATCTTGGTATGTCCCCTCGACAGATTAAAGCTGCGAATGGGGAATTTATTTAAAAGTAAAAATTCGATTTTATCATAAACAGAAAGGAAATATGATTATGGCAACAGCAATTATTTATGGGCCTCCGGGTTCAGGCAAAACAGTCAACTCAACACTAATCAAAGGAAAAACATTATTGCTTTCAAGTGATAATTCCGCTGTGGTGTTGAACAACTTTAAGAGAGAAAACTTAACTATCAAACCGATCCCAACCTTTAAGGACTATATCGATGAGTTTGAAAAGGCAACTACGTCAAAACAGTATGACACAATTATTACCGATTGTTTGAGTGATCTTATTGACGGGTACATAGTTGAGTGCAGAGAAAGTAAAGCATTTAACGATATAAGACAAGCCTATATGTTGGCTTATACAAAAGTTAAAGCGTTGGTTAGAAAAGCGGCACACTGCGGCACCGATTGTATTTTTAACTGTTGGGAAGATATTGAAGAAATTACAACTCCAACAGGTGAAATAAAAAATCGTTTATCACCAATGTTACCGTCAAAAATCAAACAGCAGGTTTGCGGCCTGTGTAACGTAATTGCCCGCGTTACAACGGCGCTGGATAAGGAAGGTAAGCAGCGTTGGTATTACGTTACCGAACCGAGCGAAACAAATATGGTAAAGGATCAGTTGTTCTGCCGTAAGTCTTGTATGCCGGAGGACATTTTCTCAGGTGGAGGAAAAACAAATGGCTGATTTTATTTTTGGAGCTGTAACCGTGTTAGCGGTTGAGTTTATATCAATAATTTTATTTTGTATTTTTGGAGGAAAAAGAAAATGGTAAATTGGAATTTTAATGCAGCAGACTATGAGGAACAGAGTTTTAAACCTATTCCGGTAGGCGATCACCGAGTAAGAATTGCATCGGCAGAGGAACAAATAAGTAGCAGTGGCAGACAAATGATTAAGTTGGTACTTGATGTTTCCGGTTATGGTAGTACGATATGGCATTTTATTGTGTTTATGCCTGAAAATCAAAAACTTACCAATCAGAAACTTGGTGAGTTGTGGAACAGCTTTGGGATTCCACAAGGCAACTTCAACCTTAATAGTTGGGTTGGTAAGGTTGGCGCCGCAAAGGTTAAGCACGAAGATTATAATGGTGAATCCAACGCAAAAATAGCGTATTTCATCAATAAAGATAGGCAAGACAAATTACCTGCTTGGCAAGAGCCGAACAAGTCAAGCAGTAATGGATTTGAAGAAGTACCGACACCTTCTGCCGATGACTTGCCTTTTAACTAATGTTAAGTTGTGGCGGGGATTGGAATATATCCCCGCCAAGAAAAGAAAGGAAACAAAAAAATGGAAAACAGAATATTTATTAAAGGTTTTGACAAGGACCTTAAATGCAGGGGTTATCAGTTTGAAATTGGCAAAGAATTTAAAATTAACTTACCCAAAGGTTACAAGTTGACAGCAAACGATTTGTGCAGCGACAAAGTATTTCATTTCTGCGACGGCTTATCAAAGGTACACGGTTATTATTCTTGTTACGAAGAAAACAACCGCTATTGCATTATTGAAGTTTTGGGACAGTTTTGCGAGAGCGAGGATAAATGCGGCAGTAATCACATTAGAATCGTTAGAGAAATTGTCGGTGAAGAATTGCAGATAGCAAAAGGCTTAACAAATAGCAATACAGGTTTGTTTAACAGCGGCTACCGAAACAGCGGCGACCGAAACAGCGGCGACCTAAACAGCGGCTACCGAAACAGCGGCGACCTAAACAGCGGCTACCGAAACAGCGGCTACCGAAACAGCGGCTACCGAAACAGCGGCGACCTAAACAGCGGCTACCGAAACAGCGGCGACCGAAACAGCGGCTACCGAAACAGCGGCGACCGAAACAGCGGCTACCGAAACAGCGGCGACCTAAACAGCGGCTACCGAAACAGCGGCGACCTAAACAGCGGCTACCGAAACAGCGGCATATTTAATAAAACAAATTATTCTAACGGTGTTTTCTGTAACAAAGAGCCTAAAATTTGCATTTTCAACATTCAAACCGATTGGACTTTGAAAGAGTTTATTAACTCTAAATATTACGATGCAATTCTATCAAGTGACTTTCCGCTTGCTGAATGGGTAAGTGACAAAAATCCTGCTGAAACCGGTGTGGATGGCAAATTGGTGGTGAACACATACGAAGAAGCTTGCGGACGTTGGTGGGAAGGTATGAGCAAAGAAAACAAGAAAATAATTAAAGAGATACCGAACTTTGATATTGATGTTTTCTGCGATATTACAGGCATTGCCAAAAAGGATGTTTAACACCCTATGTTAAGAGATTATCAACAAGATATTTTTGATAAATCTATAAAAGCGTTCAAAGACGGGGCAAAAGGTATATGTTGCGTTTTGCCCTGTCGCAGCGGGAAAAGTTACATTATGGCACGAATGATTAAAGGCGCCAAAGGTAATGTACTTGTGTTGGCTCACCGTCATACACTTATAAATCAGCATAAAGAACTGCTTAAAAGCTTAGGTGTACTTACGGATAATGTCAGGGTTGAATCGGTATTCACCGAAGCAAGTCGGTTAGGCAGATATACTCCCGACGCGGTTAATTTAATCATAATTGACGAGGCCCATTTATCAGAGGCTATGTCATATCGCAAGGTGTGTGAATATTACGATTGCAAAAGGGTTTTATTCACAGCAACACCCGCGAGATTAGACGGAAAACCGCTAACATTGGCAGATACTTTGATAACCGGCATAACTGCGGACGAGCTTATTAAATCGGGTGCAATAAGCGAATATGACTATTACGCTCCCGATCTTAACTTAAATATTGATAATGTCGATATGGTTGCCGGTGAATATAACAACGGACAACTGACCGAGCTTATGTGTCAAACCGCTATATACGGTGACGTGTTGAAATATTACCGACAGTTAGGTGATAACCGACAAGCAATAGCATATTGCACGTCTGTTAAGCATAGCGAACAAACGGCAAAAATGTTCACCGACAACGGAATATCGGCAATAAGTATTGACGGATCAATGTCGCAAAAAGAACGCAACAAACGAATGGAATTGTTTAAAAATGGCAGGGTGCAAATACTTTGTAATTGCAATCTTATATCAGAAGGTGTGACACTTCCAAATGCAAGCGTAGCTTTACTGTTAAGGCCAACTATGAGTTTACCATTGTTTATACAACAATCGTGCAGGGTTTTAACTCCGGTGCAAGGAAAAAAAGCCGTAATCATAGATTTTGTAAACAACGTGCAAAAACACGGTATGCCAACTGAACCACATAATTGGAGTTTAACACAGTCTGTGGGAAAGCGCAAGGAATTTAATGAAGATGGTACATTAAATATTCGACAGTGTGAAAATTGTTTTAAATGCTTCAAAACGCAGGCTGTATGCCCTTATTGTGGCTATACCTATAAAGTTAAAGGCAGAGAGCTTAAAAGCGTTCAGGACGTGGAATTAAAGAAAATTGAGGCAATAGAAAAAGAAGAACAGGAACAACAAAAGAAAGATGCCCGCCGCGAACAAGGGATGTGCAAATCCTATCAGGATTTATACGAACTTGCTAAAAAGCGTGGATATAAAAATCCAAGTGGGTGGGCGTATTTCATAATGAAAGGAAGAAGGTAAATGGATAAAGAAAAGATTGGCAAATATCAGAACGCCCTGAGCGCCCTGTGTGGTGTTGAGTATCCTTATATGCAGGGCGATCCGGACGTTGATGCCATAGTGGAGCTTATCGAACTTTACATTCAGCAAACAGAAACTATCAAAGAATTAATCGCGGAACTCAAAGTCAAGAAAAAGTTGCTTGATATAGCGGAAGAAAAGTTTGAAAAATTAGATGTTCAGGTCGAAGTTTCAGATAGGCTTGAAGCAAAAATTAAAACAGAAGCAAGAAAAGAGTTTTGGGAAGCACTGAAAGAATATATGGACATAAACGACGGCATTAAAGTTAGCGATGTTGATAAATTCTTAGAAGGATTTGAGGGGTGATTGTAATGACGAAGTATATACAACGTGCGCGATTAGAAGAAGGTATGTACGAAAATCCTTCTTGCGAATATGAAGAAGGATGGAACAATGCGCTAACGGGAGCAATGCTCGGTATCGCACCGGTAGACGCTGTTGAAGTGGTGCGATGCAAGCATTGTAAGTGGCGAAGTAAGTTAAGTTGTGCAATGGCTGGTGAACCCGATGTGAAAGACAACGATTTTTGCAGCTATGGAACGCGAAAGGTGGTGCTGGCAAATGACGCCGGAACAAGCAATGGATAAATTAGATAAAACCGTTATAGGCGATTTAGAGTGGAAAATAGCCTTGACAACAGCACTTGAAAAGCTGACACCTAAAAGGGTTGTTGAGAGAGAAATTGAAGTGATTGGTTTATATTGTTGTGAAGAAACTCTTTGCCCCGCTTGTGATACTTTTGTGTATAAATATACGCCGCGCAAGCAAGCATTTTGTCACAGATGCGGCCAAAAATTAGATTGGGGGGGAAATAACAATGACTAAAGAACAATCCATAGAATACCTTGAAAAAGTATTAGAAAATTGGGGGACTTGGCGCACTCATCACGAACAGTTGTGTCAGGCCATAGAAATTTTGTTGGAGGAAATAAAAAGTGAAGGTTGATATTTTTAATACAGATAAAAAGTATAACGTAATTTACGCTGATCCGGCGTGGAGTTATAAGGATAAAAAATGTAATGGCGCTTGCGAATTTCATTATAGCACTATGGATATAAAAGATATTTGCAATTTGCCAATTAAAGATATATCCGAAAAAGATTGTGTTTTATTTTTATGGGTTACATATCCAATGCTCAAAGAAGCAATGGAGGTTATAGATTCTTGGGGGTTCAAGTATAAAACAATAGGATTCCAATGGGTAAAACAAAACAAATCCGGCAACGGTTTTTTCTTTGGACTTGGAAGATGGACAAGAGGTAACACAGAATGTTGCCTGATTGCAACCAAAGGAAAACCCAAAAGAGTTAATAACAGCGTAGGGCAACTAATTATAAGCCCTTTGCGAGAACATTCAAAAAAGCCTGACGAAGCAAGAGAAAAGATTGTTGAACTTATGGGCGATTTACCCCGCATAGAGTTGTTTGCAAGACAACACGCTGACGGTTGGGATTGTTGGGGGAATGAGGTATAAAAATGACTAAATACATATTCCCTTGTGCGTTAATACTTCTTGATCTGTGTGCCGCGTTTGTATATGCGGCACAGACAGATTGGAAAATGGCTATTTATTGGATAGCGGCAGCAATACTAAATGTATGTGTAACTTTTTAGGAGGTAAATTAAATGATTATATTTGATATTTTAATGTGGATAGCAGAGATTTTTGTTTTCTTATATGTTTTTGCAGATCTTATTTATTCAATCAGAAACAGAAAATACCAAAAGCTGTGGAATGATGAAAAGGCAATGCACCTTCGCATTGATCCCAACATTAAAAGGGCAGAATTGTGTGAATATTACGTAATGTTCTGCAAGAGAAACGGTTGTAAGGTGGATTTCTGATATGAATAAGTCAGAACACAGGATACAGGATGAGATCCGTTTAGCTCTTTCACCACACGGCATAGTTTTGCGATTAAATTCAGGTAAGTTTTGGCAGGGTAAACGTGTGTGGAGCAATGAGTTTCAACAGTATGTTTTGATTGATTTAAGGCCCGTTCAGGGGTGCCCTCCCGGTACCGCAGACTTGATGTTTATTGGCAATAACAACGCTTCATTTATTGAGTGTAAAGACGATAAAGGCAAACTTCGCCCTGAACAAGAACGTTTTTTAGATATTGTGCGATCATATGGACACCGAGCAGGCGTAGCCCGTTCACCGGAGGAGGCGTTAAAAATCATCAATGGAAGTTAAAGAGATTATACCAAATTTAAACAGAACTGTTATTTACAATGGTTCTGAATATAAACTGACCGGCGGAACCATACGTAAAGATGCAAAAGGAAGGATATTTTATCAAGCTGAAATACTTGATAAAAACAACAATTCTGTGTGCATCACAAAGTTAGAAGATATAAAGGGAAGTGTTTAAAATGCTAACAGATAAACAGAGAATCAAATCTTTAGAGCGTGAGCTTAAACGAGCAAAGTTAGACGTTTGCGAGCTTTGTCAACGATTGGGCGAGGACATCTGTACCTGCGGTGGCGATTGCGACTATAAAGAAAGTGAGGTGCAGGGGGAATGACATTTAGATTCGGTGAACATATCAGTTTGGACTTGCCCAAAACTGTATCGATTGAAAATGATGATTTTGGCAACACCGTAGCACAAATAACAAACAAGGCTATGATTAAGGCGATTGAACAGATAGACGATGCAATTTTTAACGAAATTGTGGCTATGGCACGTCTTGAGGGAATTGATGATATTTATTTGCTCGACAAGAAGAACATCATTTCTGCCCTTGAAAAGCAGATACCGAAGAAGGTAGAAAAAATAAAATCAGGCTTCAAATCATTTAATTATGTTTGCCCTGAATGTGCTTATAGACAAATATCACAAATTGAAGGTGAATGGATAGCGGGGCAACATTATAATTACTGTTCAAATTGCGGTCAGGCTTTAGATTGGAGTGATACGAATGATAAGCAATAATAAAGCATTAGAACACGCAAAGGCGATTGTTGAGTATTGCAAAGAGCAGGACAGTTGTCAGAATTGCATATTCCGTCAATATGGTGCAGACCATTGGAATTGCCATATTGAAGCGTTTGATTTACAAGATGTTTTAAGCAACATTGAAGCGAAAAAGAAAAATGGGGGTTACATATAATGACCGATAAAGAAAGAATCGTTGAGGTATTGAAAGCCTATACGAAGAAAAACAATATTTCCGCTTCTGTGGTGATATTAGAAGAATATGCAGAGGAACTTATAGCAAACGGTGTTATATTACCGCCTTGTAAGGTGGGGGATACGGTGTACGTGATTAAATATTGCCGTTGCGGAAATCCCGAAGCCTTTGAAATGAAGCATTGCCACAAGAAAAACACCAAGAAAACACCTAAAGTGTTTGGGAGTGTAATGTTAAGGCAAGACGGACGAAGATATATTCCTAATTCGTATAAGTTTGACAAACCACAATGGGAATGGAAGCCGGTAGGAACTATCTGTTACAAGATAATTCAAAAGCCTTTTAAATTGGAATGGCTAACCGAAGTCGGCAAAACAGTATTCCTCACCAAAGAGGAAGCGGAAGCAGAACTTCAAAAGAGAGGTGTATCAAATGCCCGATAAACTAACCAACTATGAAGAAGTTTATGGAACAATGACAACTACAAGTGGAAGTGTTGTATGGTTTGGAGTATATACAGGGAAACACGAATGGAGTAATGATAATGGATAAAAACCTAACAGATAACGATATTGTAAAGGCTTTGGAAGTGCTTGATAGTTGGCAACAAATAGCGTTACAAAATGATGATGGCACAGATATTGAAAGTCCAAAATTATATGAAGCAATAGAAGTTGTAAGAGAACAAATCAACCGCCAAAAGGCAGAGATTGAGAATTTAAGAAACTCAAAGTATATCTTTACAAGTGTTGATTATTGTGAAAGTGATTTAACCGAAGCCTTAAAGGAAAACGATAGGCTAAAGGCAGAGATTGAGAGGATAAAAGCAAAAGTAAATCATTTTCAGTATCTTCACGAAATTTTTACAACAACACCAACTAATCGCATCAAATCCGAAGCATACAAGGAGTTTGCGGAAAGGTTGAAACAAAGTTATGAAGATTATTCAGACCATTCCTCATTAACGGTGAAAATGTTTTGTTTCGATATCGACAACCTCTTGAAAGAATTGGTGGGTGATGAGAAATGACAAATAACGAAATTAAAATTGCATCGATAGCTTGTTGCTCTTGGTGTGACGCAAACAAGTGTGTTGGTGCATTAAATTGTGAAAAAATTAAAGGGTATTTAGAAAAGGGCAATGAACCAATAGATTCAAATGAGGGTACTGTTGTTGATAATGTAAACCATCCTTCGCATTACGAAACAGGCAAATTTGAGTGCATTGATGTAATGCTTGAAACACAAGGCAAGGATGCGGTGCTTAATTTCTGCCTCTGCAATGCTTTTAAATATCTTTACAGGCATAACCGAAAGAACGGCATTGAGGATGTTAAAAAAGCAAAGTGGTATGTGGATAAATACATAGAGTTGGTAGGTGACGATAAATGATAGGTTTTATTATTGGTTTATTTATCGGTGCGGCGGTTGGTATTTTCGGTATTGCTTTGGTAAGTGCTAACAGAGAAGGGGAGGATAAAGATGAACGAAAATAAAATAGTTAAAATACACTGTATAGATTGCGGTAGCGTGTTTACAGCAAAAACACGTAAAGCTTTAAGGTGTGAGAAATGCAAAAAGGAAGAAATATATAGAAAACAAAAGGAATATCACCTAAAAGAAAGGTTAAAGCGTGAAGCTGCAAAAAGGCCAAAACCCAAAGCATCGTTAAACGATATATTGAAGGAATTAAAGCAGTATAACGAAGATCACGGAACGCATTTAAGTTACGGTCAGTACACAGTGATGCTTTCAAATGCCGAGCATTGTGTATGTTGTGGCGCTATTATTCCCGAAGGCAGGCAGGTGTGCCGTAGGTGTGAATTAAAACAAAGGGGGTGATTCTTAAATATGATTGACATATCACAAATTAAAAACCGCATATCGTGTGTTGATTTTGCGGTACAAAATAACTTACCTATTTCAAAATCGGGTGATCGTTGTGTATCACCCTTGCGTTCCGGAGCTTCAAATAAAACTTCATTTATAGTATATGATGATTTTTTCTTTGATTTTGGATCAGGTGAGGGCGGTGACGTTATTGATTTTGCTGCCAAATTATTATTCAACGATGACAAAGGCAAGGCTATCAAGCACCTTGCCACGCTAACAGGCGTTAATATCGCCCCAACAAACAATCAATCGTGGGTTAAATATACACAGAATTTATGCAACAAAATTCAATCGTACCACGAAAAATTAACCGAAGCAGACCGTCAATATTTATATCAGCGCGGCATTTCTGACGATACAATTAACCGCAACAAGATAGGCCGTACACCCGAAGGGCGCCTTATGATTCCTTATTGGAAAAACGGTTATGTGTGTTATTACGCCACACGTCATTTGCCGGGTGGTAAATATCCTGAGCAGAAATATAAAAAAATGCCTGTTGACGATTATAACGAGCATACGATATGGGGCTTACATACGCTTGATCGTGATCCCGACCGCAAACTTTTAGTAATTGCCGAAGGTGCTTTCGACGCTCTATCTTTTGAGCAAGAGGGATATTCTGTAATATCAGCTATCACGGGGCATTTTTCTAAGGAACAGTTGCCTGCTGCTTTATCAATCGCAAAGTCATTCAAAAAAGTATTCTTAGTTTTTGACAACGACGTCATCACAAAAGCAGGTGAAAAATTTACAATTAAAATGGCAAAAATTTTGACCGAAAAACGCATACCGTGTGTTATTGGTCAAGTGCCTGCGATCTATAAGGATATATCAGAATATTATGCTGCTGGTCGTGATTTGTCATTTATCATAACTGATGCCAAAGACGGTGTTGAGTTTCTTGCCTCAAAGATAACTGATCGCAACGAATTTAATGTTTATGCTCGTAAGGTTTGCCGCTATATGTCAAAGCCTGATGTGGATATGTTCTTTAAATCTGTTGCTCAAAATACAAATTTTGACCCCGATTGGCTTAAATCTCTTTGCAAGGATTGTAAATCGGCACCCCTTGACAAAGCAATAGCGGACGAAGTTACAGCCAAATACCGTTTACTTTACAACGAAAAAATATCGTTTTTCCAATATAACGGTACTCATTGGACTTCCAAAACCGACACGGAAATATCAGCATATATTGCTGACGCTTTAGGACCTTATGCAACAGGCCCTAAAATTGCATCAATATTAAAGGTTATCAAATCTGACGTAGTTACCAATAAATTATTTAACGTCAACCCGGTAATTAACTTTATCAATGGTACACTTGAAATCGAACCGACTATAAATTTCCGTGAACACCGAGCCGAGGATTGCTGCACTTATTGTTTGGACTATCCCTATGATCCGTCAGCACGCTCTGAGGAATGGTCTAAATTCCTTGACACCGTTACCAATCACGACGATAAAAAAATCTGTCTGCTGCAAGAATTATCCGGTTATGTTCTTTATCCTGATAACCGCTTGCAAAAATGCGCTGTTCTTATAGGCTCCGGTGCCAACGGTAAATCCGTGTTCTTGAACGTCTTAACCCGGATCTTCGGCAGCTCTAACGTTTCTAACGTTGAAATGTCCTCATTATCGCAGGATTTTCAGGTTATTCAGCTTATGAACTCAATGCTTAATATCTCTGCTGAAACCCGTACAAACGTTGCTGGTGCAGAATCAAAGTTTAAACAAATAACCGCAGGTGACGAAATTTCCGCCTGTTACAAAGGCAAAGATTACATCACCTTCCGTCCAAGAGCAAAAATGTTTCTTGCCTGTAACGAATACGTTAAATCTTCTGATACTACCGAAGGTTGGGTGCGCCGTTTCTGCTTTGTGGATTTTCCTATGCACTTTGTGGAAATTCCAAACCCTAATAACCCGGAAGAATTGCCGATTGACAGAGATATTGAATCCCGCTTGACTACCTCTGCCGAATTATCTGCAATCTTTAATTGGGTGTTACAAGGCTATGAAATGCTTAAAGCTTGCGGTTATTTTACGGAGCCTGACGATCAAAAAGCAATTAACGAGGAATTTAAAGAACTTTCTAACCCGTTGATTGAATTTGCAAAAGAAGTTGAGATTGATGGTGAGGTTTCAAACGCTAAGCTTTATAACCTATATAAAGATTGGTGCGAAGATTCCGGACATAATTCTTTGGCAAGAAATACATTTTTAAAGCGCATTGCAAAGGCTTTTAAAGAATATCGTTCTGATGTTGAACCTTATAAAAACAGAAAAGAGCGCGGCTATTCTGTGAAATATATGCCTTGTGATGACGATTTTAACCCATTCGGTGACACTTGTGACACTTTGTGACACTTCCAAAAAACATAAGTGTCACCCTTCAAACCCCCTATTTATCTATATATTTTTATCTTGTGACACTTGTGACACTTAAAGTAAGTAATTAGTATATAGAGAAAAATAAAAATATATAGAGCGACTTAAAAACATAAGTGTCACTGTCACATCTGTCACACCAAAATTTGCATATATAACAAGGAGGCGAAAATTTTATGGCAACTGATAAAAAACTTGTACCAACAGGCAATCCAAAAAAAGGCGGACTTTATAACGTCCCCGATAGAACGGAATCAGCACAGAAAATATCTGCTATTCTAAATAAATCAAACGCGCTGCTTTTTGAATCTTTGGGTCACAATGTTAATATTCACGATCTTGAAGCACTTAAAAATTCTACGCTTGATTATTTTGAATTTTGCTCACAACAGGGTATTATGCCCTCTATGCGCCGTTTGGCTAATTGGTATGGATATTCTTATAAACAGCTTTATAGAATTATCGAAAAGCAATCACCGGAAGGACGATACCTCGACCAAATCCGCGACGCTATCAAAGATAATCTTGAACAAGCTGCTCTTGTTAATGCTGTAAACAATATCTCTGCTATGTTTATTCTTAAAACACAGCACGATTACGTTGAAGCAACTAAAGTTGTTCTTGAACCGTCTGAATCGCTTTTAGGCCAACCTAAATCGGTTGAGGAAATCGCAGATTATATTGACGCGGATATTGTAGAGGACTAATTTTGACGAAAAATCGCATATAGCATAATTTTAGGCACTCAACTTATTGTTGGGTGTCTTTAATTTTGACAGGATTTTGCATATAGTTAGACTTTTGCCGGTCACTCTGCATAAAAAAGAGGGTGAATTTTGCACACGTTCCCCACTTTTGCCCTAAAAACGCACTATATTTAAGGTATAATTCACCACTTTTTGACCGAAATTTGCATATAAGCTGAATTTGACCCAAATTTGCATATGGATAGATCGCCAGCAGCAACACGCAAAAAGCCATTTTTGGCCGGCGATCTAAAAAATATATAAT
>UZAT01491135.1_pt1 | contig 13215 bp, 16 predicted proteins | sample 2160861 | NCBI WGS metagenome assembly UZAT01 (sample SAMEA5138306, study PRJEB28736) | viral metagenome | reverse complement strand
TCTTAGGACTATATCCAATGAGTTCATCTCAGCTAGAGGAAAAGATGTAAATATCCGTTGACCTAAAAGTAGCAAAATGATATACTGTATGGAGGGGTAAGTCGTTTTTACTTCCTCCATAAATAACATAATAACATGAGGTGCTAAAATGAATAAAACAATGACAGTCGAAGTGAAATTCACTCGCAAAAACAACAAGTACACAGCAAAAGTAAAGGCTCTACATAATGGTAGCCACTTAGTTGACAAAGAGCGTTATGAATCAGCAGATATTCGAAAAGTGTTTGATTTAACAAGTGCTTTCATCACAAAGCATGACGCAACAAATATCGCTTTAACTCGTGGCTTACTTGAAGATTCTTTTGCCAAGTATCTTACAGAGCTACAAACAGGCGATATTCAAGAAGAAAAAGAGATTGAAGGTGTATCAATTGACGCTGTAAGTGAAGAAGGTCAAGAGCTACTGGCAGACCTTAAAGCATACAAGATGTGTGTAGCAGACACGATTCGTCACAAAGACTACGAGAGCTTGTTGTTACAAGGAATATTATACAACTATGCTAGACAGGAGCTATTGTATACAGAGGGAGTGGAAGCTAATCCTTATGAAATGGTATGTGATGTTCCTATGCCTGAAAAAGAAGCTCTATTATCAGCAAGTCTTGAGTTACGAGAAGCAGAGTTAGCTAAAGGTATCGAGCCTTTCAAAGTTGAGAAACATAATCGTGTCGCAATTTTTACAAAGACTGACTACAAACTTACTGTAAACTTTGTCTGAGGTGAAAACATGAAAACGATTCGTAATTTCGTATATATGTTTATCGCAGGATTTTATGAAGAACTAAGAGGTCTGTATAGCACAGACTTCTTATATGACCCAATTAAGGTTGTTGAGTATGATATGAAAGCTCAGAAATGGGAAAGGAAGATTAATAATGATTAAGCTTATTGTTGCTGTTGACAACAATTTTGGTATTGGTTATAAAAATGAACTTCTATTTCGTGTCAAAGAAGATTTAAAACGATTTAGAGAGCTTACAACAGGTCACTTTGTTGTAATGGGTAGAAAAACATATGAGAGCTTACCAAAGGCTCTACCTGAGCGTGTGAACGTTGTTATAACTCGTAACAAAAACTACAACCCAAAAAACATTTCGGTTATTGTAGAGCAAGATATAAATAAGATACTAAGCTACTATATCTCTACAGGGCAACAGACAAAAGACTTATGGGTTATCGGTGGAGCAGAAATCTATGAAGCGTTCTTACCCTTTGCAGACGAAGTTCATCTAACAATGATTCACAAAGAAGCTAAGAGTGTTGACACTTATTTCCCTGTAGAAAAATTGGTTGAACAAGGGTTTAGGTTAAAAGATTCAAGAAGAAGTTTTTCAGATGAGTATGATTGTAAACTAACTTTCATTACTTACGAAAAACCTATAAAAGTAACATAATAACATCTAAGAGGGGTATTTGTAATGGAAAGTGGATTGGTTAAATTTAAAGACAATATATACTTTACTTCTGAATCCATAGAGAAGCTTAAAGTGTTAGCAAATGAGATTGTAAGTGAAGAAAGTGTTAAGAAAATAGCCGAACATTTTTCAATATACAATACCAATAAAAGTAATAAAATGAAAAAACAGTAGACTTCACTACTGTTTTTTTCTATAATAAAAGTAAGAAATAACCAACATAATAGAGGTGAGTTTTATGAGAGCGAAATGGAATGAAGAAACTGAGAAAATACTCATTGATAACTTCCCTAATAAATCTATCAACGAAATGATGAGCTTGCTACCTCAGTTTAATAAGGAGCAAATAAGAAACAAAGCTAAAAAGCTAGGGGTTAAAAAAGAAGTTTATGAGATTCATTTTTGGACTGATGAAGAAGATGAATTTATAAAGTCTAATTATAAAGAGTTGACAGCAGGAGAAATGGCTAAGAAGTTAGGATTAAGTATTTCTCAGGTTCGAAATAGAGTTAATTCCCTCAATCTGAAAAAACAGAAGATGTGGTCTAAAGAAGATGAAGAAATACTAAAAGAAAACTTCAATGTTTTACCAATTGAAAAGTTGAATGAAATATTAAGCGTAAAAAGGGAAAGCACTAGCATAAGAAAAAAAGCTATGGAGCTTGGTGTTATTACCCCTCAACAAGATAGAGCAAAGTGGTCAGAAGAAGATATTGCTTTATTAAAGAAGATGTATGCTATTAAGACTAATGAGGAACTTCAAAATGAGTTTTTTCCTTATTATACAATTGCTCAGATAAAAGGAAAGGCTAGGCTACTAGGGTTAAAGAAAACCAATTTAACTAAGTATAAAGCTAATCTAAAGGGGAAAGAAAAGTTAAAGAATATTTGGACAGATGAAGAAAAACAGATACTAGTAGAGAACTATGGCAAAATGAACAACAAGGTTCTTCAAAGAGATTATCTGCCTAATAAGACCTTAGACGCAATAAAGAAGAAAGCTGAAAAGCTAAAAATCCAAAATAAAACATATCAATACTTCATTTGGAAAAATGTTGATGTAAGCTTGGATGAAGAAGATTTCGAAACAATTTCATTTACTTTTGAAAAAGATTTAGTTCAATAGGAGGTTTTAGGAATGTTTGATATTAATGACTTATTGGAAAAAGACAATCACCAACTAGAGAGAATGATTGAAATAGCTCTAGGCTACGCTCGTAAATCAAGGTTTAATAAATCAAGTTCCAAAATAGAGGATGAGCTTGAAAGAATTGAGAATGACCTTGAAGGTCAAGTTATGAGGTTAGAAGATTTTTTCGAAAAGAAAACATGGAGCTATGAACTGTTTAAAGAGGTCAAGTCAGGGGAAAATATTGAGGACAGGGATGTGTTCAATGAAGTTCTTAAAATAATTAGAAGTGGAGAGATTGACGCTTTAGTAGTAGTTGACTTTGACCGCTTAACTCGTGGTAGCAACAAAGATAGAGATTTAGTTATAACAACTCTAAGAGAGGGTTGTGTTGTACTAGTTGAAGAAGTAAGTAATAGGTTGTATAACCCTTATAATGATAGTGACATAATGCAATTGAACATGAAAGGGTTTGTGGCAAATGTAGAGTATAACCAAATTGTCACGAGAAACAAAATGGGGAAAAGGATTGGAGCAAAAAAAGGCAATCATGTTAGTGGCATACCCCCATATGGATATAAGAGAAATGATGAAGAAAAGAAATTTGAGGTTGATAAAGAAACAGCAGAAATATACAGAAGCTATATGGTAGAACCTTTTCTTCAAGGTGTGACAATAAGTGAGATTGCATGGAATCTTAATAAAGATAAGATACCATCTCCTAGAGAAAAAATGTGGAAGGAAACAACTATAAGAAACATTCTAAAAAATGAAATATACACAGGAACAATGATATACAACAAAACTAGAGGGAGCAGAAATTCAAGACCCTCTATTAACAAAGAGCCTTATAGAAAAATGGATAGAGATAGATGGATAATCTCTCCTAACGCTCATACTCCCCTAGTTACAAAACAAGAATTTGAAGCTATTCAACTTCAATTTAAAGTTAGGGGGAAGGTGCAAGAAACAAAACAATTCCACCCACTTTCAGGAATGGTCAAGTGTTTTTACTGTGGTGAAACATTGAAGATTCAAAAAGAAGTATTAGAGAAAGGGGAGATTAAACATAGGCTATGTAAGTGTGAATGTGGAAAAACATCAGGCGGTTATTGTGACTTGGTATTAGCTTCAATATATCAAGGTATTGAAGTTCTTGAAAGTAGGATTAGAAATTACATAAATAACTCTAATTCTACTGAAAATGAATTGGAAGCTAAGTCTATTCTTAGAAAGATTAATGACTTAGAAAAACAAATTGTTAAGCGTGAGAAAGCTATTAAAAAAGTTGAAGAAGATTATCAGATGGGTGACTATACAAAACAAGAAAAGAAAATGTATATTGATAGCCACAATGAGGTCATTCAAAAACTAACTAAGGAAACAATTGAACTACAAAAAAAGTTGAAGGATATTAGTCTTGTCAACAATAACGATAAGCTTGATAGAATACAAGCCTTTAAAGAAGATATAAAAAAGGTAGACAACACAAACTTCTATGATTTGAGAAAATTACTCTTGAGTATAATAAGAAGGGTAGTTTGGAAAAGAGATTTGAATGAAGATGTTGTAGATGTGAAAGTAAATTTTCTTTAAGGGGATAGACCTTTAATAGACCAAAAGAACTCAGGTAAAACAACACCACTATGTCGTTCATAGGTGAACATAAAACATCACTATAGTAGATAGTGTTTTAAATACCGTCAGAGTTCATAGGTTGGTCTATCCCCGTTAAATCAATAATAAATGAAATAACAAGTGTCTTTATGTGGTGAGAAAGTTATCCACAAAACAAAAAAAATTCCCCTCTATCGAGTTGATAGAGGGGTTTTTCTATTACATAAAGCTGTTTTTAAGCTTTCTGCCTTTATAGTTAATTTCCGTAGGTGTTCGTCTAGGAGTGGAGCTGTCCGTACCAAAGGGAAGTACAACATCCCATTCCCGTACTTCTCTCTTAAATTCAAGCTGTGTTCCATCTTCATTTTCTAGCTTATAGAAAAACGGAACAACCATCTTTTCAGTGTAAGTCTTTTGTACACGAGTAGGTAGGATTGGAACATCATTAAAAATATCAATCTTTCTCTCAGTTGGAACATAGCTTAATAAAAGCAATTCGGCTTCTGTGAGAATCATATCAAACTCTGCCATTATTCTTCACCTGCTAACTTTGTGCAAATTGCTATATGACCTACAGGAAGGGTTAAAGTATAGTTACCTGAATCAGCAGGACACATATAAAATAATGTATACTCATTTCCTAGTTCATCAATATACTTATCACCTGTCATTGATGTGACAGCTCCTAGTTTTCCTTTGAATGGGATATAGTAAACACCTTCTAGGTAACCTTTAATTCCTTCTAGGGTAGAGCCAAAACCAATCTCGCATAAAAGGAGTTTATTTTTATAAAAACCATTCTCAATAGGATTATACAGAACTTCCATAGCTGTATAGTTTGTGGTTGGTCTGTCAGCAATGCCCCATGAGCCAACTTTACCTAGTTTGTAATTGTTTGTCGTGAATATCATATTTCCTGTATCTTTGTATTCCTTAGCATAATTATTGTCAGGTCTACCAAACATACAGAAAACCGTTGTTGCACTTGTTGTCACTAAGAAAACCATTCTGTTACTATTACAGCTATAATGGATTTTCAATTTATGGTCAGGGTAAAAATTTGAAAGCCCTGTGCCAACATTTATTCTTGTGAAATTTGCATTTGTGGCTGTTGGAACGTGCGTTCCGTCTTTTCCCATTGTTTCATTAGGTGTGTATGATACTAGCATTTTAATATCAAAATGTTTTCCTGCTGTAGCTGTGAATGAGTTTGAGTTGTGACCATCATAACCATTTCTGAAATTAACGATAATATCAGATTTTCCATCTTCACCCTTTGATTGATAAATCCAACCCTCACTAGAGGGATTGGAAGCAACATTCACCCAACCACAATGTTCAAGTGAACTAGTTAACCAATCAAAGAACTGAGATTTTCTAATCTCTACTGAATTAAATTTTATGTGTTTCATGTTATCACCTGATTCTTATAATAAATGAGCGAAATGCACTATTTAACATGGTACTTGTGAGATTATTTATAAACTGCTTATAAACTCTACCCTCTGAATCTTTAAATGTGTCTTTACGCATATCTACTGTTATTGTTTTACTTCCATAGCTTGATACGAAAATATTTTCCACAACATACTTGTACCCATCAAGAGTGTTTTGAAGAACAATATTTTTTGCGAAATGGCTATTATTGTTCCTATTGGTAAACATATCTAAGAATGTTGAATCGAAATGAAGATTTTCAGAATTATAGCCAACAACACCTGACCTACAAGCCACAGAGCCTTGACTTGTTATAACAGCACTTGTACAGAACTCATCGTAGTCAGCAATGGTATAGGGTTTTCCAATCACAAAAAACATTGAAGTGAGGTTCTGTGACATAGGGTTATCAGGGTTCTCAACAACAATAATAGCTCTATCTTTGTTTATATGATAATAGACATTTATGTTTTCGTCAGGTCGTAGGTCATTAGAAATTCTGATATTGGTAAAATCTTGATTAGGTAAGTATTCTCCTGCTTTTGTGATTGATGGACTTGCTGTATAAGAGTGAAATGCTCTTGCAGAAATATAACTATAGATTGTAGTAGGGAAGTCATAACCCTCAGAGCTATAGAATTTTCTAAGTTGCACTCCTATTTTTTCATTCCCTGATTCACCTGTTGAGAACATAGTGTAATGGTCAACATTTGCTTTGTTAGCCGAAAGGTTTTCCCAACCACTAACAATCATTTCATCTATTAACCATTGAAAGAATTGAGCTTTGCTCAACTCTTTCTTTGAAAAAACAAAATCAAATATCATAACCATTCCTCCTTTCTAGGAAATTCTGTAGATTATTACATTTGAAGGGAAACAGTTATTTCCTGAGATACCTATGTTTGTTGCACGATAGCGATTAGCCCCTAGTTTCAAAATATCACCATCATTAATTGAGTTGTTAGGAAGGAAGTATAAGCTATCAATCTTACCTCTAATACCAACTTGTGCATTACCATAGAACAGCTCACATGGTGTGTGTAATCCTGCTGAGTTAGGGCTTTTTGGTGCTAGTGAGTAAAGTGTTGTAAATGTAGTTCCTGCCGATAAACTAGGTAGCTCTGCAACAGTATCAGAAGCCATAACTACATTTGCTGTTGTAGAAGCATAAGAAGTTAATACAACCAAACCTCTTGACTTAGGCTCACTAGTATAGTGAGTTGGTAAACCAATGTAAATCATAACAGGAAGTAGATTTAGTGATTCAGGTGTGTAGATATTTAAGATTATTCTATCTTTATTAACTGTGTACCATAGGTTTAATTCAACAGAAGGGTCAACTACTCCACTTGCAATATTCATGATTCTCCATGTTTCATTAGGACGTTCAAATACACCTGCTGTATCAGGTGTTTCACTAGGTGTGTAGCCATTGATTAAGCGATATGACATAGCAAAAGCGGTAGTGCTAGTAATATCGCCTGTACCATTTACAGCAACAGGTCTAAATTGGAAAACTAAATCTTTATCACCTTGTTCACCGTTACTTTGCATAACATAGTTGTCAGTAGTTAAGTTACTTGAAATGTTTTTCCATCCAACTGATTCCATTAGTTGTATGATTTTGTTTGGAAGCTCTGATTTTAAGCATTTATCTTCTAAGAAAATTGTCATTTGTATTCCTCTTTTTCTATATTATTTTTGTACTTTTACAGTAAGTTTGTAATTTTAGCTCTTAATGTAAAAGTAGAATCCTCTATACCAAGATTTTCAATCTCAAAATGCAACATTTTTGAATTATCGCTGTCAAAGATAGGAATATTTACAATGTCAGAAATCATAATCTCAGGGTTAGAGTTATATTCAATGAACCCATCTTGACCTTGATTGTATACTCTAATCTCACCTGTTACATCTTTGTTATTTTGCATTTGAATTGTGTGAAGCATAACCTTGTTGTAGCCTGATTCAACTGAGAATCTTACTTTGCTACTAGCAGGAACTTCAACACTATGAACTACTTCTACACCTGTTGGAATAATGTTTCCTCCATTCTCACGATAAGTGCTTGATATTGTAATTTCTTTTGTAACATCATCTACAAGTAAGGTAATGTAGCTACCTGCCTTTAGAGTGTAGTCACCTTGAATAAACTTAGAGCCAACGAATACTTTACCACCTTGTTGCTCTTTCCAAATTGCCTTACCTGTTACAGCGTCATAAGTTGGTACAGTGTTGTTAATAGGTTTAACATCTTCTGAGAGTTCAACTGAACCAAGCATTTTAGCGTCATGTAATTGAGCGTGAGTGTGGTTTTTAGGAGAAAGTTTTTCTAGTTCGCTGTTGACCTTTTGACTTGACCAACCTTCGCTCTCACTTACGATTGTGTCATTAAGGAATACAACAGAACCTTCCTCTGCGTGTGTAATTCTACCATCTTCACCGATAGTTACATTTGCTGACTTGTAAAGACCTGCTGTAACACCTGTTGGAGTAAGCTTAGGTGATGAAGCTGTAGAAGAAGGGTGAGCTAAATCTCCACCAAGTTGCATAACACCTTTTGTAGTTAATGTTGCGTCAGGTGTTTTAGTAGTACCACCACCATAAATCCAATCAGTGCCATCGAAACAGTATTGAGTATCAATAGCACCATTCTTGTTTTCATCTGTTTTGATGTAAACTAAGTCACCTTTGTTTGGTGAAGGAATATCAATAACCATCTCATCATATGTTGCGAACTCACCTTTGAAAGTTACACCCGATGAAATAGCGTTAATTTGAGCCTGTAGGTTACCTGTAGCACCTGTAAGGTAGTTTAACTCATTGATAGTTGCGACTAAGCCATACAGCGTTGCTGAAACGTCTATAATACCATCTTTGTCAGCGTCATAAATCTCAGTTACTAAGTCACCTAATGTTTTTCCATTCCATGTTAAGCTACCTTGATACTGACCAAATAAATCAAGTGTTGTTTTATTATCATGACCATGTAGAGATGAAATATCAGGTAGGTTCTCAAGTGTGAAGTAGTCAACAGGATAGCCCTTAATAAAGTTTTCTGTTTCTGCTTTTGTATAAACGTCAGATTGGTTAGCTTTCTTTACTTCTAGCTCATCTAAGATAGATTGAACATTTAAGCCTACCAAAGTTCCTGACGGTGTAGCAGGGAGGGTGGAAGCTGTTGTAGCTCCACCTGCTCCAACTGAGAAGATTGACCAAAAGGCATTATCAATACCACCCTTTAGGTAGTAGATACTGTTATCTTCTGTTGTTAAAACAGTCAATCCTTCTTTTCTTATGTCAAGTGGTAGATTATCTCTTTCTTCTATATTTTGAACAGCTAAGAAAGAAGCTTCCCCAAGTGGTGAGCCATTATAAAGAAGTACACCACCACCATCTTCTAAACCGCTTAGAACAGAGATATTGCTGTGTTCGTGAGCCAAAGTTACTGAGTTATCAATCTCTCCTGTAGATGATTGAGGTCTGCCTGTAATGTCATTCCATGCGTGATTGTGTACAGTAGGGGATTTTCCATCTAAAGCTTGTTGTAAACCGTTCACTTGAGAAATCTCATGAACATGGTTTTCAAAGTTAGTTTTTAGTGTTCGTAAATCTGTTTTTAATGCTTTCTCATCAAGCTGTGTTTGTAGCTCATTAACATCACTGATTTCATGCTTATGCACTAATGAAGCTGTGGTACTTTTGATTTCTGCTTTGATAGTTTCAAGCTCTGTGCTTGAGATAGTATCTAAGTTTTCTAGTTCTAAAACAATAGCGTCCACCCTATTAGATAGTTCAATCAATTCTTCACTGTTTGAAATGTCAGGTGTTTCAGGTGCTTGGTTAGAAAGAGTTGTTATTAAATTCTCAAGCTCAGTAATTTTTGCTGTCAAGCCATTCACATCTGACACATTGATTTCATGCGTATGAGAGTTTAAAAGTGTACTAATCTCATCTAGTTTTGATTGAAGATTTTGAATATCACCAATTTCATGTTTATGGTCAATTGAAGGGGTGTTGTTTGCAATTTCTGTTTTCACAGCTTCTAAATCATCGAATGAAACTTTGTTATCTAATTCTTTTAATTCCAAAAGAATAGAATCAACTTTTCCTGAAAGTTCTAATAGAGCTTCGTTATTTGATGTATTAGGTGTATCAGGTGTTTGGTTAGATAAGTTTATTATCAAACCCTCAATTTCAGTAATTTTAGCTGTTAAACCATTTACATCTGACATATCAATATCATGAACATGAGAGTTCAATAGTTCATTAATCTCATCTAATTTCGATTGAAGATTTCCAATATCTGCAATTTCGTGGTTGTGGTTACTAGCGATACTGTTAATCTCATCTAGTTTTACTTGTAGATTTTGAATATCAGTGATAGCGTGTTGGTGGTCAAGTGATGGAACATTATTTTCTATTTCTGTTTTAAGAGCTTCTAAATCATTAAATGAAGCTTTGCTATCAATACCATCTAAAATAGAACCAACCTGATTAGATAGCTCAACTATAGTTTCGTTATCAGTTAAATCAGGGGGATTTGAAGCTAAATCGTTCAAGCCATTTTCAACCTGAGTAATTTTTGCTAATAGACTATCCAGTGGGACAGTTGAACCACCGTCACTATTGTTGCCTTTATTTTTATTTGCGAAAAATGACATTTATTTTCCTCCTTTCTTAGTAAGAACCTATGAACTCATAAGGTGTATTTTCTTCTACAACTACAAAAGAGGAAATAGGAACATCACCATAGTCAATTTCAAAACCTGTACCTGCCGATAATGTGATAGTGAATTTGTTATTTATAATCACATTGCATTGATTTACATTGTAAAAAGAGAATTTCTCAAGGGTATATCCAAGTGACCAACTTTCAGGTGGATTTGGTATAATTTCTTGCATGGGTTTAGAAGTAGTTTCTAAGCCCTTTGAACTAATATATCCTGTTGCCATAATATTCCTCCTTAATTAAGCCTTAACAACATTACCAACCCAAATGATTTTCAAGTCTTTCATGCGTTTTAGATACCTTTCAGCAGTTGCTAAATCTACATAAGTGCCTGTTGTTAAATAGAAAGCTCTACCTTGTTGATGTACATTGATGTAATTTATATTTGCTAAGTTATTGTCAGCCATTTTCTGTTTCGCTCTCTCAGCTTCTTTTTTAGTAGCGAAAGTACCTGTTTGAATACGATAAAGCGTTTTAGTTGCAGTTGGTTTAGCTGTAGTTTTTGCAGGTGCTTTAGCTGTCGTAGCTCCACCATTCAATCTAGCTAGTTCTGCCTTAACTTCATTGATGAACTTTTGCCATGTACCATTTGCTCTGATACGGTGAGGGCAGTTTTTACGTGACCAATCGTAGTGTTGTTTTACAGCACTGATAGGTAGATTGTATTTCTTCAATAGAAAAGCTGTTAGTTTAACAGCATTGTCCTCAGCTTTTTCGTACCTAGTTCCACCACTCTTTGAGTAGCAAATTTCAATACCAATTGACTTCCTATTACCGTTACCGTTACCATCACCACAGTGCCAAGCGTTTCTGTTGTCAGGAATAACTTGCACAATTTCTTTATCGTCTACAGCGTAGTGATAGCTTACTTGATTGTTGTTGCTGTTGTGATAACGTGCTTCATTGTTGGCAGAAGCGTCATTTGCTGTATTGTGGATAGTGATAAACTGTGGTGTCATTTTGTACGGTGCTTTGATTGCGTACTTTGCAGGGTTTAAAAGCATTTGTCTAATTTTTACCATTTATTTTCCACCTTTATTTATATTTTTTTGCATAAGAAAAGCCACCTAATTACTTAGGTAGCTCACTTAATGCTTTTTCAAATGTTTCTTCCATGATTCTAATAGCTTTATTTACTAAATCCTCAAATACTTCTTGAGAAATAAACATACCTACGAAACCATACTTTTCAATGAATAGGTCATAAACATAAGAAAGCTTAACCTTTCCTGTTTTAGAACCATATTTCTTTTCAGCTAAAGCTACAGCTTGTACTAGCCAAGTGAGCATTAGCTCTTTTCTTTTTTCAGAGGGCTTCTTTAAAAATTGTGTAACAGCGAAAATACCTGCTACAACAAGCAATCCAATCAAAAGAATCAATTCCCAATTAACAAATAAAACAGTCATTTTACCTTCTCCTTTAAATTAAAATTTAAAAATCCTTGTCAATATTTTCCTCAAGGGTTTCATGTAGTTCCTCTCTAACTTCATCAGTTAGCTCAGGATTTTCTTTCATTAGCTGTACAAGGCTTTCATTCTTTTCTTTCCAAATGACAAAGCCTGTAACAGCAGTTAGCATAGCAAAAGAACCAATAATGATTTCATTTAACGAGCTTAGGTCGCCCAAGCTCCACATAAAGATAAATGACACCGATATGACTAAGACAACTATGAAGCTAGTTACAACAAGAATCTTTCGAGAGAAATCCATTTTCTTCTTACGTGATTTTTCTACTCTCGAAAGATTGTCTGTGTTGAAAATATTATGATTCGATTCTTTCTTCAATCTTATCAACTCTTTCAGTGATTTGTTTTACTCTCTCATCTGTTCTTATTAAATGCTCTCTGATTTCCGCAATGCTCTTGTTGCTGTCTTTTTGCTCTACTCTGATAATGTCTATATTTGTAGCAATCATATCTAGCTTTGTTTCAAGTTTTGCGTCACGATGTGCGTCAGAACGTGTTTCCTTATCTCTATTTCTCATGAAACTTAAATAACCTATGAAGAACGTAATTACCCCTGTTAAAAATCCAATAGTTACTGTCATGTCCATCTTTAAAATCTCCTTATACTAGTAATTATTTGCTTCATGGCATAAAAAAAGAGGGGGTATGACCTTACCCACCTCAGATTTTTATTAAAGTTGAATTTCTTGTTTTCCTGAGAATGTATCTTCTCGTTGCTCAATAGCGTCTACAGCAACCTGTAAAGCTTCTGTAACTCTAGTGATATATGTTTCAGCAATTAATCGAGCGTCCTCACCAAACTCAGTTACAGTGAATGTACGAGCAAGTGGGAAGTCAGAAGGGAAGTTGCGTAATTGTTTGCCTAAGTCAGCCAACACCACATCAACTTCTTTTTCTTCAAGTTGATAAATCTTTTCACCGTTTATATCTAACTTGTCTTGATAAACAGGTTCACCGTTTACATCAAGTACAGGCTTAACAACTTGAACATCTTTTTGAACGTCAACATCTTTCTCAACTTGTACAACTTGAGTTTTTTGAGTAACACCATCAGCTTCAAAGACAGGTGTGACACCATCAGCTTCAAAGACTAGCTGTGTTTCATCTACCATTTGTTTCTCGGTAACCGTTTGTGTTTCAGTAACAATTTCAGTCACAGGTTCTTGCACAGCTACATACTCCTGTACTGTTTCTTTGCCCATTATTTGACCACCAACATCAACTACAATTTCACCGAAATCTGAAATTCTCTCTCTGTCAGTATCGGTAATGTCTAACACTTGTAAGTCAACTTTGTAGCTATTGTCTTTTAGGTCTTTGTTTACAACTAATTTCATAATGTTATAACCCTCTCTGTT